>ENA-ORXM01000094-ORXM01000094.1-marine-metagenome-genome-assembly--contig:-NODE-94-length-160534-cov-17.411574_pt1 | contig 160534 bp, 127 predicted proteins | sample MGYA00237867_ERZ511480 | MGnify/ENA primary metagenome ERZ511480 (study PRJEB26309, sample SAMN06266103) | marine metagenome | isolation source: Algal blade | place: United Kingdom:Sidmouth, United...
TTTTTCTCGACCTTTATCGTCTCGATATCAGTCTTACTGACTTCGATGGGAAGCATATTTATGGAGTGTGGTTACCCCAAAAGTATTGCTTCCCAACTTTTCATATCTCTAAGGTTGAAGTACTATAACAGCTACAGCTTTGGCTCGGGGGACTCCCGGGCACTACCCGCTTTTGTCAACTCCGGCTCCCCGCAGTTACCCCCCTCGGTAGGTTACATGGTTGGCCGCGCCGTAACGGCGATGCCCGACAAAGCGCGCGGAAGTCTAATCAGGCGGTTTGCACCAAAATTACGGGGAGACCGGCAGCGGGCTTTTCGGTGATTTAACGCTTGCCAGCGTGCAGGTTCAGGTATATTTTATGATCCTTAAAACTCCACTTTGAATACGTGCGCCGGCCAGCGATACGGATCGATTTCCACAAAGTTGGCGTGACCGTTCCACCAGTATTCTTCGTTGGTAAGCAGGTCGGTGACGCGGAAACCGTGGGGACTCAGGATGTCCTGCGGTACGTAAACGGTACCCGACTGGCGGTTGTGCTGATCGAAGTTGACGATCGTCCACACAAAGCTGGTGCGGTCGTCGGACCACTTCACGTAACTCAGCAGGTTGGGATTGTCGGACCCCGTAAAGCGAATGTTGTTGGTTTGCTGCAGGGCGACATTTTCTTTCCGGGCTTTGTTGATCAGTCGGTAGGCTTCGGTGATCTTGTTGCGGAAGCTCCAGTCGTAATGACGGACCGCGTATTTCTCCGAGTCGTAGTATTCCTCTTTCCCGTTCGTGTTGCCCCGATTCTCCATGATCTCGTAGCTGGGGCCGTACAGGCCGTAAGAACTGGAAAGGGTGGCGGCCAGCAAAAGACGTTTTGCAAATTGATTTTCGTTAGCCCCCATCATCTCGTAAGCGAGAATGTCGGGCGTATTGGGCCAGAAATTAGGCTGCATCACCTGGGCGAGTTCGCCCGTGGTAAGTTCTTCGAGGTACTGACGCATCTCGTGTGCGGAGGTGCGCCAGGTGAAGTAGGTATAACTCTGCTGGAAGCCGCGTTTAGCCAACTCCAGCATGATGGCCGGCCGGGTAAAGGCTTCGGCCAGGAAGATCACGTCGGGAAATTTATTGTTGGTTTCAGCGATGATGTACTCCCAGAAGCGGTAGGGCTTGGTGTGGGGATTATCGACGCGGAAGATGGTTATGCCGGCTTCGCACCAGTAGAGCACGACGCTGAGCAACTCTTTCCAGAGGGCTTCGTGGTCGGTGGTCTCGAAGTTAATCGGGACAATGTCCTGATATTTTTTTGGCGGGTTCTCGGCGTACATGATCGAGCCGTCGGGGCGCCAGATGAACCAGTCAGGGTGCGCCTCGATGTAGGGGTGATCGGGAGCGCACTGAAAGGCGAGATCGAGCGCCACGTCGATGTCGTGGTTTTTTTTCGCCTTTTTGATCAGGCCTTTATAGTCTTTGATGTCGCCCAGTTCGGGGAGGATGGCTTTGTGTCCTCCTTCGGCGGCACCGATTGCCCAGGGGCTGCCGGGCTCTCCTTCGATTGCCTCGGTGGCGTTGTTGCGTCCCTTACGATTTTTGCGGCCGACCGGGTGAACGGGCGGCATGTACAGGACGTCGAATCCTAGTTCCGCAATTCGGGGAAGTAATTTTTCTACATCCTTAAAGGTACCGGCACGGTTCACATCCGGGCTGGTGGAACGGGGAAAGAGTTCGTACCAACTGCTGAAACGCTCGCGCTTGCGGCCTACAAGTACGCGCAGGTCGTGATCGTAGGTGGTTTCGAACTGGCGCAATGGGTACGCATGGAGTACACGGGCAAAGTCAGCACTCAAAACATATTCTACGGCTTTCTTTTCTTCTTTGTACCCCAGCTTTTTGATGGCCCCGTTTACCTCTTTGGCGGCAGGGCCCTTCAGCTTGGCGGCAACTTCGTTGAGAAAATTAGCTCCGATGATGAGTTCGACGTCCATCGGCTGATCGTCGGCGTGTTTCTTTTTAAATCCGCTGTGCCAGGTTTTCAGGTGGTCTATCCAGGAAACGATACGGTACTGATACGTTTCGCGCTCGGTCACCTGGAAAGCACCGGTCCATTTATCGTTGGGGTGGCTGACCATTTCCACGCTGTCCCATTTCCGGGCCGAAGTCGTTTTGTACTCGATCACGGCGCGCAGGTAATCGTGGCCATCGCCAAATATTTCGGCGGTTACGTTGACGGTTTCTCCCACGATGCGGCGCAGGGGGAAGCGCCCGTTGTTGATCTGGGGTGCTACGTTGTCGATTACTGAACGGTTCTGCATCTAGTGTGGAATATGGTATGGAAAGTGCAATGTTAGGGAAAACAATCGGTGTACTCCGTTACCCGTAGCAATTTTCTGCTGCGACCCGGAATTTCGTGCTCGGCTAAAATGGGCGGCTGACCGACCATTGGTGCGTTCCACCTTAACTACGCAAAGGTAGAAAGCAGGGTTAAGGACGATGTTCAGTAAAAGTTGCAGAATAAGCGCTCAACCTAATGACGACCGTCCGGTACGAAAGCGGGCACCGCCAAAAAGGCGGTGCCCGGATAAGAGGACTATGGCAAAGGATGCCAGGGTTTAGGGCGTAAAAATCTGCTGTAAATTGTTGTCTCCCGGCGGAAGGTTACCAGTCGGAAAACCAAGAAACTTCCTGAGTGGCCGCAGGTCGGATGAAAATCACTTAAAATGGCACTTTCTCCGCTTTTTTTGCAGCAGTGTTCTTTTTACGATTTTTCTTCGCCGGGGTGGGGGCAGGTAGCTCAGCGGCGGCCAGTTCGTCTTCGGCTTCCTGTTGGCGGCCTCCGCTGAGGAAGGTGAAACTGTGAGCTACCACCTCGGCGGTATTCCGCACCTGGTCGTGCTTATCGATCCATTTATTATAGCGCAGGGCACCGGCGATACAGACCTGGCTGCCCTGGTCGAGGTATTTGCCGAATACATCGGCGAGTTTACCGAAAGCTACCACTTTGTGCCAGTCGGTACGGGTCTGGCGATCCCCGTTTTTATCGCGGTAGGTCTCGTTGGTGGCGAGACTGAAAGAGGTGACGGTTCGGCCCGCTTCCGTGGTGCGGACCTCAGGGGGGCCGCCGAGGTTTCCGATGAGGGTGATGGAGTTACGTACTTGCATGTTAGCCATGGTGTAAAAGGTTGTGAGCCGCGTTGGTATGGTTGATGAAAACACGGCCCGATGATGTAAATCCTCAGTCCTGAAGTAGAATATCTTTTAAGAAATATCTCTTCCGATTGCTGATGATGCAAAGGTCGGGGAATGCTTATGTTATAGTCGTCGTTTATGCGAATATAAACGTATATATTCGTGTAAAAACGTTTTTATTCGTTTAAATACGGTTTAAAATATTGGTAATCAGGTATTTACGCTTTTTTTCTACTAAAGAATATTCTATAAATATTTACCTATTGTGGAGGTGTATTTTATACCTCTTCACTGTTTCATCTTGCTTCTGGTTATGCCTGTCCTGATAAGTCCTTGTTATCTGCTTAAATCCGTGACTCGGCGCTGCTTTCAAGCAAACGATTGCACCTGCGGCCCCGCCCTGAATCCACGTTTCACCTGCCTAGCTGGCACAACAACGATGAAATAGATTGCTGATCGAGAAGGTTATCGTTAGGTTTAGGCAAGATTGAGCCCTTACTTTAGGACGAACCTTTACGCTTATACACTCATGTACAGATTTTTGCCTCTCCTCTTACTGCTCTTCGCCTGTGCCAGTGATCCTCTTGAGCTTCATGTGGCGGAAGTTAAATGGACCGAAACTGACGACGGACTAAACACGGTAGACTTACCCGATTCCGGGCGAATAACGGAAACCACGGAACTGCTCGCTCTCCACGAAGACCTTAACCTGAAATTCTCTTTCCGTACCGTGACGGGTACGCAGGCAAAACTGCTGCTGCAGGGCAAGTACGTCATCGAGCTTCCCTCTCTTGCCGTGACGGGTAGTAAACCCCGAATCACGACAGCCGTAAGCCCCGGCGTATGGCAAGACCTTGAAGTCGTATTTATCGCCTCTGACGGTGAATCTCCCGCCATCATGCCGGCAGTCTATCTCAACGGCGCTCTCATTTATTACCAGCAAGCGTTTGCCGCAAATGATGCTCCCGCAGGACCGCTCACCCTCGTGGTCGACAGCGGCGAAGTAGAAATTACCGCCTTGCGATACTCTTTCCAGGGAGGAAAGACATCTACTATTGATCAAGAAGGCGTCAGTCTAAATATTCCGTTGTTGCGCTACGAGTATTTTGAGTTGGCGGACGACCCCGTTGGGTTAAACGACTGGGCGCAAACTCCCGCAGTCAAAACGGGCTACATCAACCGTTTCGATCTGGGAGCCATCCGTGAGAGAGGCAATAGCTATGCCATTCGTTTTACCGGCAAGCTTCAGATTCCCAAAAAGGGGGAGTATACGATCTCCACCTTCACCCCTGCTTTTGTGCGTGTTTTTATCGATGAACGGAAGATCATCAATGATTTCGACGAAAATACAGGTGCGCGAAAAGTTGACGGTAGCATTGAACTCTCCGAGGGGTTGCATGATTTTCGCTTGGAATATGTACAGCCCGGTGGGTGGGGCGTTTTAAAGTTATCGTACAAAGCCCCGGACGAAATGGCCGAGAAACTCCTTAACTCCATGGGAGGGAGCAAGGTCATCGCCACACCCGGTGCGGCAAATCCACAAAAACTGGAAACCGACAATTACCCTTACCTTCTTCGCAGCTTTCTATTTTTTCCCGCTCCCAGGGTGTACGAAGCCGCCGCCAAGCGGACGCACGTAATTTCCGTCGGAGAAAATAACGGGCCACACTATTCCATCGACTTGCAAAACGGCGCGCTGCTGCAAATGTGGCGGGGCGAATTTGCCGATACCCACGACATGTGGGCCGGAAGGGGCGAGCCGCAGGTAATGCGTCCGCTTGGCGCCGCGATCGGTTTTGATGGCTCACCGCAGTGGGCAACTATTTCCGATGACGCCGACCGCTGGCCCGATTCCATCCCCGTGGCCAATAGCGCAGATTTTCGGCATATTCGCCATACGCTCGACGTAGACGGGCGGCCCACCTTTGAGTATGACCTTAGGGGCGGTCATTCCGTTGCCGATAAACTCAGCCCGGACAAGGGTGGGTTGGTCCGTAAACTTGTTCATGGTGCCGGTGGAAATTCAACTTTATTCACCCAGCTCGCCGTTGCTGCCGAAATCACCGAGGTGGCTCCCGGTGAATATGCCCTGCGCGGCCCGGGTCTCAAACTGAAAATCAAAAGCTACGATGGTGACCGGCTGGTTCTCCAGCGTGCCGGGGGTAAGGACCGCTTACTGGCCGAGCTCCCCACTAATGGGCAGGTCACTTACCGGTTGGACTGGTAGGAGGCACCTCTCCGACCCCTTCCCACGCGGTATGGGCTCCTATACAAGAACGCTCTTCTTATACAATGAACAGACTTTAACCATGACGACAAGCTTAACACCAATACTACGATTTTATCATTTCAAAAAAACCGTTAAGCCTCCTCAGCAGAATGACCGCAAAATGCGTAGCATTGACAGAAACGGCTTCTCCCCTATAGGAAAGTGGGTCGGGGCAGCACTAATTTTATTTTTTTGTCTCTCCCTTGCCGCCCAGGAAGAATCAGACTATTACGCCATCAGTAAGGTCTCCATACCCGAGAACATCGAACTGGAAGTGGGCGGAATGGACTTCCTGCCCGACGGGCGCCTGGCCATCACTACTCGCCGGGGCGAGATCTGGCTGGCCGGAAACCTGACCGACGAATCTACCTGGGCGCTTTTCGCCCGGGGCCTGCACGAACCGCTCGGGCTGACCGTCAACGATGGCTCCATCTACGTATCTCAGCGTGGTGAAGTAACCCGGCTGGAAGATACCGACGGCGACGACCGTGCCGACGTGTTCGATACCGTGTACGAACTTCCGCTTACCGGTAATTACCACGAGTACCACTATGGTCCGCTCTTCAGGCCCGATGGCTCTATGCTGGCCACCCTGAACGTGGGCTGGCACGGGCGGGGGACCAGCCGCGTGCCCTGGCGGGGCTGGATGATGCGCTATGATCCTTCCACTAAAAAACTCGAACCTTTCGCGGCCGGCCTGCGCTCGCCGGCGGGCTTCGGTACCAATACCGAAGGCGACGTGTTTGTCGCTGAAAACCAGGGCGACTGGATCGGATCGGGTCGGATCACGCACCTCGCCGAGGGTGACTTTGCGGGCCATGCGGCCAGTCTGCGCTGGGCCGATCAGCCCGGATCGAAGGTGACGGTACGGCCCGAGGATATCCACGATGACTACGGAACCATGTACGCCGCCCACCAGCAGGTGCCCGGCCTCAAGCAGCCCGCCGTTTGGTTTCCGCACGGTATTCTGGGTATTTCCACGGCGGCCATCATTGCCGACCGTACGGAGGGAGGCTTCGGTCCTTTCGCCGGTCAGTTGTTCGTCAGTGACCAGGGGCAGAGTAAGATCATGCGCGTAGCACTTGAAAAAGTAGCGGGGGAATATCAGGGAGCCGTCTTTCCCTTCCGGGAGGGTTACAGTTCGGGACTGTTGCGGCTCGACTTCGATGACGACAATGTCCTCTGGGCCGGGCAAACCGCCCGGGGGTGGGCGGCTACCGGAGGGGAAAGTTTTGCCCTCGAAGGCCTGAAGTGGACGGGGAAAACGCCCTTTGAGATGTATCGCATCCGGGCGACGGGGGAGGGGCTCGACGTTGAGTTTACCCTGCCGGTAGATCCCGCCGGGGTCAAACCCGCTGCCTTTTCCGTGCAGAATTTTACCTACATCTATCACCACAACTACGGTAGCCCGGTCATCGATCTGGAAAACAATAAAGTGACTTCGGCCACCCTGTTGCCCGACGGTAAAACGGTACGGTTGGTGCTGGAGGGATACCGTCCCGGGTACATCTACGAGATTAAAGTCAGTGGACCGCGTGCATCGAACGGAAGCAAACTGCTACATGATTTTGGTTACTATACCCTCAACGCAATTCCCGGGGGCGCGGCCGCGGGTGCAGTAGCTGTTGGTGGCGCAAAAACGGATTCCAAAGCATCGCCCAAACGCCCCGTCGAGATGCCCGCCGACTGGAACGGGAAAATCGACGCCGACCTCCTCCTCGAAACCGAGCACGGCATGAAGTACAAGCAGAATTACCTGACGGTCAAGGCCGGCAGTAAGGTCCGTTTTACCTTCCGGAACCCGGATGACATGCAGCACAACTTCGTTCTGACCAGCGGAAAAAAAGCGGACAAGGTCGGTAAAACAGCCGGCGGCATGGGCCTGGCCGGCGTAGCCGAGAGCCATATTCCGGATATGCCGGAAGTATTGGTACACACCAGCCTGGTGGAACCGGATACCGAGGAGGTCATCTACTTCGAAGCGCCGGCCAAAGTCGGCATTTATGAATTCGTTTGTACCGTTCCCGGGCACTACACGGTGATGCGGGGAGTGCTGCAGGTGGAATAATACAATCGAATTTACGCCCGGCATTTTTGACCGGTATTCGGTCTTTGGCGTACTGTGCCATTACGTTGCTACCGGTGATCTTCTATACCCTGGGTTTCCAACCCTTTTCGTATTCCCGTTCCCAGAGCGCCATCGCCTCCGGATTGTCCACGGGCATACCGGTCTCGGGGTCGACGTTGATCAGACCGGTAGTTCGCTGCGCCATATTGCCCAGGTGGCAGATCGTAACGCTGGTGTTGGCGTCGTTGATGGGACTGTTGAGTTCCTCCCCGCTGTTGATGGCGGAGATGAAGTTACGGATGTGAAGATCATCGAGTCCCCCACCTCCGCGGACGTCCATATCGACGGATTTTGCGTTTTCTCTTTCTTTGCGGACTTCCTTGCCCTTGAGATCATAGACGGTGTAGCCTTGCCGGTTCATGTGCACGGTCCCTTCGGTGCCGAAGATCATCGATCCCCGGCCTCCGTTCCATAGGCCCATGCCGTTACAACTGCGGCCTTCCCAATTAATGGTTTTGCCTTCGGGGAATTCATAGCCGACCACTTGGGTGTCGTACGCTTCCCAGCCATCATCGAAGTGATACCGCCCACCGGTACTGGTGACTTTATTGGGGTAATCGACACCCAGCGCCCAACGACACATGTCTATTTCATGGGTACCGTTGTTAAGTAGTTCCCCGGTCCCATAATCCCAGTACCAGTGCCAGTCGTAATGCACCAATCCGCTTTCATAAGGGATGTGCGGCGCGGGGCCCTGCCAGAGATCCCAGTTGAGCCATTCGGGACGGAAAGTCTCTTTGCGGAAACCGATGCTGCCACGGGTATTGGCGTACCATGCTTTGCCCGCGTACGCTTTACCGATGGCGGACTCGTCGTGAATCTCTTTTATGATCTTGTTGAGCGACACCGAGCTGCGCGTCTGGTTACCCATCTGTACCAGTTTACCGGTTTTCTTTTGTTTGGCCACCAGCCATTCGCCCTCCTGCGGATTGTGGCTGCAGGGCTTTTCCACGTATACGTCCTTGCCCGCTTCGAGGGCCATGATGGCCATCGGAGCGTGCCAGTGGTCAGGGGTGGCGATCATGACGGCATCCACGTCGCGATCATCGAGGAAGCGGCGGAAATCCTGATTGGCCTTCGGTTTTTTATGTCCCGCCGCGGTCAGTTCCTTGCGAAGCTTCTGGATGGCGCGGGTATCCACGTCAGCAACGGCGGTTACCCGACAGTCTTTAGCTTTGGCAAAAGTACCGGCCAAGCTAGCTCCCCGTCCGTTCACACCGATTGCGGCTACGTTAACGCGGCTGTTGGCTCCTAAAATGGAATTACCGATGGCCGGAAAGCCGGCGGTCAGACCCGCACCGGTAAGGGCGGCAGTCTTGATGAATTTTCTTCTGGTAGACATAGTTCAAGGTTGTAAGTTAGGGAAGGTCAGTTGGTTTAAATGGGGGGGTAGTCGGCGGTACGTATAATATCCGTTTCGGCGGTTGTACGGATAATCCGGGTAACTGCCAACGCCTCGCGGGTTAAAACTCCCGGACTTTAATGGAGCGGAAGGAAACCAGGTCGCCGTGGTCCTGCAGGAGGATCGGTCCGGCTGGCCAGCGGCCGAAGTTCTCCCAGTCTTTGTACTTGCTGAAATTCACCAGCGCGCCGAACATTTGACTGAAGCGGTCGAACTCAATCACCCGGTAGCCATTGAGCCAATGCTCTACGTGGCCACCTTTGACCACGATGCGGCCCCGGTTCCAGTCGCCGATTTTAAGCACTTTATTGCGGTTCACGTCCAGCGGTTTGGCGGTAATCAGGTCGTAGAGGGACCCCGCCGTGCGGTTACCCGCCGTGCCGGCCTTGGCGTCCGGGTGTACGGCATCGTCGAGGATCTGATACTCCAGGCCGATGGCGGACCCGGTCCCCTTGTTCAGGGAGGGGTCGACAAAGTACTTCACGCCGGAGTTGGCTCCCTCGCTCGGTTTGAACTCGAACTGTAACTCGAAGTCGCTGAAGTGATCGGTGGTGATGATGTCACCGCCGTTGGTGCTTTCACCTCCGTCGCTGGCGAGCACGCTAAGTACGCCATCTTCAATCGTCCAGCCTTTATCGGGAAAACCGTCGCGCTTGGCGCCGCGCCAGCCGTCGGTGGTTTTACCGTCCCAGAGCAGTCGCCAGCCCCGACGCGCCTCCTGGGCGGAAATGTTGTTGGGTAGGTTATTCACCTGCATGGGCGGGTTGCCCCAGGGCCGGAGATCTTTCTTTGTGGCATTTTCTTTAATGCGAAGGTTGCGCCAGCTCACCTTTTTTCCTTCCAGTTCTTTACTTACGCTGTGTACCTGCAGGCATATCATGCCGCTGGCGTCCACGTCGTCGATCATGTTCGATACCGGTACGTCGTTAATGTAGGTCCGTAGCTCGTTGCCGACGGCCTCCACCCGGGCGCTGTTCCAGCCGGCCTGACGGTAAGCGTCTCGGGCGGGTAGGTTGTAATGCAGCGGATAAAGCCACCCCCGCCGGGATTCGTCGTAAATACCACCCGTGTATGCCCGTGGGCTCGGGTCGATCTCCATCTGATAGCCGAACACCCGGCGCAGGTCTTTATCCTGTCGCCATTGCGCTCGGAACATCACGCCGGAATTCAGGCTCGGGTCGTCCTGAAATTCGAACTCCAAAATGAAGTCGCCGTAGGGCCGATCGGTGCAGAGAAAAGAGTTCGGGGTATTAATGACCGCGGTACCAACCAGTTGGCCATCGGTGACTACGTAGGTGGCTTCTCCGCCATATTGCTCCCAACCTTCCAGATTTTTTCCGTTAAACAAGTTGCGAAATCCGTCGTTCTGGGCACTTGCGGCGAAGCCGTACAGAAGACAAAAAAGAACCAGGTGTACTCGATGCATGTATCAGATTTTTGAGAAAGGTAAGCAAGGAATTTCAATTCAGCGTCATTTATACACGGAACTAACAAAAAGCGTCGCTATTTGCGCTATTATTGTTAAGGCGGGAACGCAGGTGCAAAGAAACCGCCGGAAGGGCCGGCAGTAAATCTCCCGATGAGCTGTGTTCACCTCACCGACCGAATATTGCACCTACCTCCATGGTAGGGGCCTCCTCCCAGGGCAACATCGCGTTCATCAGCCGGATGAGCTTAAAGGAGTCGAGATCGCGGGTCCGGATTACCGTCGGCCGTATGATGCCGGTTTCCAGCAGTTGTTCCCGTCGCGTTCCGCGCAGCATGGGCCAGGCCGGGGTATACCAGTGTTTTCCGTCGAACAGCGCAATATTGGCGTAGCTGGTATCGGTCAGGTGTCCGCGCTGGGACATCAGAATGTCGTCGCAACCGTCTTTCTTCTCCAGGCACCGCCGGATATCTTTGCGATCGGCATATTTCTTACCGTACGTAAATCCGTCCGCGTTGACCAGTTTAAGGCTGGTCAGCGGCCGCCGGTGGTAGGGGACCAGTTCGTGTTTAAGCACGGAAGTCTGGTACTCGATGCGTAATTTATACAGGCCGGACTGGGGCAATACTATGGTTTCCAGAAACCTATTCAGTTTCAGTGCCGGGGATTTAGCGAAGAGCGCACGCCGGGATCGGTCCATCCGCCGTTGATGATAGGGCAGCAGATCGGCCTGGCCGTCGTAGATGCGAATAGACTCCAGTAAGGTTGCCGGATTGTTGGTTTTCTTGCTCAAAAAATATACGTAACTGCTGCTAAAGTAATTAAAAACCGCTTACGACGCCCGGCAAGCCCCGTTTTGCAGCCCACGGGGGATATTAAGGGGCGGTGATAAGCCCGCCTCCTTAAACCCATAATATTACCCCGTCGGAAGGCTAGCCGAACGGCAACTGTAAGGGTTGTGGAAATCTTCAAGCACCCCGCTGACCGTCCTCCGGAATTTACCTGAACCTCTCGGATCCCGGGATGCGCACTTTCGCCTGTAACTCCGCGTACTCCGTCCACCATTCACTCCGTGCGGTAATGCCGCCGCCCGACCGGAAATAGTGTGATCCGTCGGCCCGTTGTTCGATCAGCCGGATAAGGACGCAGGTGTCGAGTTTTTCCCCGTCGAAGTAGCCGCCGGTGCCGCAGTAGTACCCACGGGGCTGGCCCTCCGCCCGGCGAATGATTTCCAGGGTTGCCGGCTTCGGGGCGCCGCTTACGGAACCGGCCGGCAGCAGAGCGTTCAGGGTGGTGCCGATTCGTGCGGGCCAATTCTGCGGTAGTTGCCCGCCGATGTTGCTGCTGGCCTGGATCAGCCCCCGGCGGCTGGTGGCGATCTTATGAAAATAACGGTAGTCGGTCACGCGGACCCGCTTCGCTACCTGGCTGAGGTCGTTGCGGATCAGATCGACGATGGTGGCATGCTCGGCGATTTCCTTGGGGCTGTTGCGCAGCGCCGCGCGGGCGCGTTCCGTATCCAGCGCCGTTCCTTTCATGGGCCGGCTTTCGATGTAGCCCGATCCGTCGATGGTGATGAACGTCTCGGGGCTGAAACAAACGAAGCGCCCCGGCCAGTAGACCCGGTAACGCGCTTCACTCTGCCAGTAGACTTCTTCGAGCGAGCAGTTCAGACTCACCGGTACGGGGAAGGTCAGGTTGGTCAGAAAACTGTCGCCACGCCGCAGACCGGACTGAACGACGTCGAAAGCCCGCCGAAACCTGGCTTCGCTGATGTGCTCGGCCGTCAGGTGGGGCGGCAACATGCCGGAGGGTGGCTTTCCGGGATCGTCGTACCCCCGGAACGAGAAGCGCGGTTGATCGTTGCTTGCTTCCCCGGCCGACCAAACCCGGGGGGCTGCTTGCTCGAAGTCCACGAGGAAGAAAAAAGGTACGCGCTTCGCCCCCATTTCATTCAGTCGGGCAGCCCAGCCGGTCATCATGTCCATACGGTCAGTCATGTTGGATTTGAGACGATTTAGAGTGGGCAAAGGTACGGTTGTCGCCGCAGGATGAACCATTTTTTCCCAACCGCCCCTGCACCTGCGTCCGCGCCAAAAAGTATTTTTTGCCCGGCCATAGTGTAGTCGTCGGTTTATACGGGGTTTTCTGGTGCGGCGGGATTATTTGCCGGCACCCCTACGCACGACTTCGTGTACGAACACCAGTTTTTCGCGCACGGCATCGTTTAGCACAAAGGGGTAAAGATCCTCCTGACCCATCACCCGGTTCAGGCTGTTGACCGCGAAGGTGAGGGGAACGCAGGCGTCGATGATTCGCCGGAAATCCGGTTCACCGTACGGATCTATCCGGGCATTCATGCTCAGAACCGCGCTATTGGGAATCCTGGGCGTGAGTTGCATGCCGAAGGAGTAGGCCGTCTCCACGATCGCCAGCAAGTGGAGGTAATGCGCCCAGGTTTCCGCCCAGTCTTCCCAGGGGTGCGAGGTAGCGTAAGAACTAATGTAGGTATTCATCCAATCGTTGGATCTACCTTTTTGGTAATGCAACTTCAGCGCCTCCTGGTAGTCGGCCCTTTCGTCTCCGAAAAGCTGACGGAACCCCGTCAGGTCCTTGTGGTTGGAGGCAACGAGCAGGTCCCAGTAATAATGGCCGACCTCGTGCCGGAAGTGGCCGATCAGCGTGCGGTACCGTTCGTTCATCGCAATGCGCGTAGCCTCGCGATGTACGGAGTCGGCCTCGTTTGTATTGATGGTGACCAGGCCGGAATCGTGCCCGGTCATCACCTGGTCCTCCGCGTCGTCATCGGAAAGAAAATCAAACGCCAGGCCGCGTTTCGGGGCATTGTCCTTATTAAAAACCGGTAGCCCGAGCCGCAGCAGGGAGTATACCAGGCGGTGTTTGGCTTCCTCCAGTTCCCGCCACTGGCGCAGGTTTTCGGGGTCCTGAAGATTAGGGATCGTGTCGTTGAGGCTACAGGCCCGGCAAAGTTCTCCGGGCGCGTCGACCGGGACCATCCAGTTGCAAACTTTGTGTTGGTGATTGGCGCAGTATGCGTAGGGTCTTCCGTCTTGAGCATCGATAAGCCACGGACCTTTACCGGGGGCCAGGGCGAGCATCTCATTGCTGTCGGCCAGATAGCCGAGCCAGCTGTGGCATTTTTCGCAGACGACGTTTTCGAAGTAAACGGGATGCGAACAGTTTTGGCACTGGAATATTTTCATTGGTCGGGTTGTGTCTGACAAACACCTTCGGGGTGGTTGGTGTTTACCGATTCGTCCGCCTGCCCGAATTTTCAGCTTCCTGCGTCCGCTCGGATATTTTATCGGAAATCAACGCCCGCAGCACTGGAAGTCAAAATCAATCTTTCTCATCCGCAGTTTCCCCGGTCGACGTAACACGCTTCATTCGCCTGTCCCGCACCGATGATACTTCCATTGTAAAATTTCGAGCAGACGTATAAATGTGCTAACAATTTTTTTGGTCTGTACCTCGGTGAAGTGGTTGCCGGGTATCCTCCCGGTTCTTAGTCCCTTCCCGACAAAAATAAGTACCTGAACTATCCGTCCGGCTTTTTTATCTCACCTTTGCCCCACATGCATTTCCAGTCCACCGCCATACTGCTGTTTTCCCGCACGGCCACTGCCGAGGTGGAGATGAAGTCGTTTGGCGCGGGCGCGGCTGGCTCACGCATCACGGAGGCCCTGATCGCCCGGACGGAGTTGACGCTGAAAAAAACAAGACTGCCCGTATTTCGCAGCGATGAAAGCTCGCAGGTAGGCCATACTTTCGGAGAACGACTGGCCAACGCCATGGCCCGGGTCTACAATGCGGGCTTCAAGCGCTTGCTGGTGGTGGGCAACGACTGCCCTTCCGTCTCCGCGGCGCATTTGATCGCCGCCGCCCGCCAACTCGGTGCCGGCCGGAACGTCGTCGGTCCCGATCGCCGGGGCGGGGTTTGGCTCATTGGCCTGCAACGCAAAGATTTCGATGCCACCGTATTTGCGGCACTGCCCTGGGAGAGCCACGAGTTGTACGGGGCATTGTCCGATCCATTGCCCGACCGGGTCGAAGCAAACAGCTTCAGTGACCTCAACACTTTTGAGGATCTTCGGCAAAACTGGTTCTTTTTGCGCCGGCGAATTTCCGAGTTGTTTGATCTTTTACTGCTTCCGCAAAAGGCTTTTTGCCCGCCGGGTCCGCAGCCGAAACCCGTTGCCTTTATGCGGCGCTTGGGGCGGGCACCGCCCTGCTGATGTCCTTCAGAGGATGATTTACAAACATTTATTTCCGGTAAAAACCGGTGCCGTGTCATCAAGCTCTTTTGAGCCCTGACACCGATTATATCATTACGTCTAAGTCTGTTTTTATGTTTAGCATTCGCTTGCCGGCCACGTTTGTCGGCCTGCTTTTAACCGTCTTTCTGTCGGCGCAGTCCACGGTTGTGGGTACCATTTTAGACGCCAATACCAAGGAGCCTCTGGTTGGGGCGTCGGTTTTGGCCCCCGAGGGTGTCGATGTGGGCACCGTAACCGGTATCGACGGTAGTTTCACCATCCAGTTACCCGACTTCGCCAGGCATATCCTGATCAGTTATATCGGCTACAATGACCGGAAATATGATTTGGGCGCGGACGCGGGTGCAAGGACGGATCTTGTGATTGCTTTGCAACCCGGCGCTGATCTCGGGGAAGTGGTGGTCACTGCTTTGGGGCTGAAACGCGACAACCGCGAGCTCGGCTACGCCGTCCAGCAGATCCGTGGGGAGGACCTGACGGACGTACAGGCCGTCAACTTTCTCGACAATCTATCCGGGCAGGTAGCTGGTCTGCGGGTGACCGCCGGTGCTACGGGTGTGGGCTCCACCAGCCAGATCGTCATCCGCGGGCAAACGTCGTTTACCAACAACAACCCGCTCTTCGTCGTCGATGGTACCCCGATCAACAACAACACCATCATCAACCCGACCAACGAGGCCGCCGCCGGTTTTCAGGAGGTCGACTTCGGTAACGGGGCGATGGAGGTCAACCCCGCCGACATCGAATCCGTCAGTGTGCTCAAGGGTGCTTCGGCCGCCGCGCTGTACGGCACCCGCGCCGCCAACGGCGTGGTACAGATCACGACCAAATCCGGCGGGCGGAAGAAAGGTCTGGGCGTCAGCTTCAACTCCAGCTTTACCGTCGATAATCCGTTTCAGCTGCCCGACGTCCAGAACGAGTTCGGCCAGGGGCAGGGCGGGGAATTCGAATTCGTCGACGGCCTGGGGGCCGGTACGTCCGATAACATCACCTACAGCTACGGACCCCGCCTCGACCAGGGGCTGAACATCGCCCAGTTCGACAGTCCGGTCACCTTGCCCGACGGCCGTGTCGTGCGGGGCGGCGACGTAGCCGTGCACGGCGGTGCACCCATCACCCCCTCGCCCTGGGTAAGCAAGCCCGACAACATCACCGGCTTTTACGAAACCGGCACCACGGCCATCAACAGTCTGGCAATCAGCGGCGGCGGCGACTTCGGTGATTTCCGCCTTTCGGCCACCGATCTGCGCTCCGACAGCTATATCCCCGGTGTGAACCTGAAGCGGAAGAACCTCGCCGGCAAGTTCAGCTTCCGCCCTGCGGAAAAACTTCGGGTCGATGCCAACGTCAACTACGTCAACAGCCAATCCGACAACCGCCCGGCCGCCGGCTACGGCTCCGAGAACATCGGCTACAGCCTCACCGCCTGGTACGGCCGCCAGACCGACACCGAGAGTTTGCGTGATTACTGGCAACCCGGCTTGGAGGGCACGCAGCAGTACAGCTTCAATTATACTTTCTTCGATAATCCCTTCTTCATTCTTCAGGAAAACCGGAATAGCTTCAACCGCGACCGCATGTTCGGCAACGTTACGGCCAGCTACGAGTTCAGCCCCACGTTCCGGGCCACCGTTCGTTCGGGCATGGACTACAGCAACGAGCTGCGCCAGTTTCGCCGCAACTTCAGCACCAACCGCTTCAGCCAGGGCGGGTACGCCGAAAACGACGTTTTTTTCCGGGAGGTCAACACCGATTTTCTGCTTGATTACCGCCCGACCCTGGTGGGTGATTTCAGCCTCAACCTCCTCGCCGGTGGTAACCGCCTCGATCAGTCCGCCCGCAATACCCAGAGCCAGGCTCTGACCCTGGCCCAGCCCGGTATCTTTCGCCTGAGCAATGCCGCCAGCCCCGTCGAGATCTTCGATCAGGTGGCGGATAAGCGGATCAACAGCGTATACGGACTGGTCAAGCTGGGCTACAAAGATTACCTGTTTCTCGACGTGACCGGTCGCAGCGATTGGTCCTCCACCCTGGCCATCCCCCCCTTCGGGGGACAAGGGGCGAATTCGGACAACACCGGTTTCTTTTATCCGAGCGTAAGCCTCAGTTTCCTGGCCAACCGGGTACTGAACCTGCCTGCCGAAGTCAGTTTTCTGCAACTGCGTGCCAATTGGGCCCAGGTTGGTAACGATACCGATCCGTATCGTACCAGCTCCACCTTCGTGGCCCGGACGCCCTTTGGCGGGCAGCCGACCTTCAGCGAGCAGGCCGTGCTGGCTGCTCCGGAATTGGTTCCCGAACGGACAACCAGCGCCGAAGTCGGTTTCGACGCCCGCTTCCTGGACGACCGCATCGGGATGGACCTGACGTACTTCCGGCAGACGACCGAAAACCAGATCCTCAGCCTGCCGGTTCCCGCCTCTTCCGGTTATCGACAGCAAATCGTTAACGGTGGCAAAGTGAGCGCTTCCGGCCTCGAAGCCGTACTTAGCTTGCGCCCCGTTTGGAACGATGATTTTAAGTGGACGACCCGCTTTAACTTCAGCACGAACCGGGCCACCGTAGACGAGTTGCCGGAAGGCACCGAACGTTTTACGCTGGCCTACAGCCGCGTGTACAACTCGGTGAACCAGACGGTTTTCTTCATCGTCGAGGAAGGAGGGGAGATCGGCGATATCTGGGGTACGGGCTACCTACGCAACGAAAACGGCGACCTGGTACTGAACGACAACGGTGGCTTCATTGCCGACAACAACCTGAAGAAACTCGGTAACGCCAACCCCGACTTCATCCTCGGTTTCCAGAACAATTTTCGCTACAATAACTTCAGCCTGGGCGTGCTGATGGACTGGCGGCAGGGAGGCGAGTTGGTCTCGCGTACCCTGGCCCTGGCCGGAGTGGCCGGTCAGCTGGCCGAGACGGCCAGCCGCCCGACGGAGGGCTTCGTGATCGATGGCGTGCGGAATACCGGCACCGGTGAGAACCCGGTGTACGAGCAAAATACGACCCCGGTCTCCGCGGAGAGTTTTTACCGCAGCTTCTACAACCGCAACCACGAAGAGAACAACGTTTACGACGCGAGCTTCCTGAAGATTCGGGAAGTCAGCCTGACCTACCGGCTGAGTGAACGTCAGCTTGAGGCCGGCTTCTTGCGCAGCCTCGGCAGCCTGAGCGTGAGCCTGATCGGGCGAAATCTTTACGCCTTCTCGGCCATTCCACACTTCGACCCCGAGCAGTTTGCGGTGCAGGGGCAGAGCATCGTTGGTGGTGTGGAGGACATTTCCTACCCTTCGGCCCGCTCCTTCGGTCTTAGCCTGGGCGTTGAGTTTTAGATCGGTTACCCCGGCCCACATGCCGGAACATCAGGCCGGCCCGAAGGCTGCGCAACTTCTAAACTTTGCATCCCGCGTTCGCGCAAAAAAATAATCGCAATGAAAAATTTAACGCTACTTCTCTTCACCTGTTTCCTGCTAACCACCTGCACCAAGGATTTCGAGGCCATCAATACCAACGAAAACGCCCCCGGCGAAGTGCAGCCCGAGTTGTTGCTGCGCCAGGTGATCTACGGCTACGGCGACGCCATGAGCTACGAGGGATTCGTAGCCGGTAACCTGCTGAGCCAGCATTTTTCGATGATCGATTTTAACCTCTTCGACCGCCACGCGCTGAGTTCACCCCAGGAAGGCGGTAACCCCTGGCCGATCCTCTACACCGCCCTGCGCGACAACGAGACGATCCTCGATTTGAGCCGGGCCAACCCCGCCCAGGCCGTATACGAGGGGCCGGCCCTGGTGATGAAGGCTTACCTGGCCATGACCCTGACGGACATGTTTGGCGACGTACCTTATTCCGAAGCCTTTACCGGTCGTTCCACCGGTGTCATTAAGCCGCGGTACGACCGGCAGGAAGACATTTATACCGGTAGTGACGGCATCCTGGAGATCCTGGAGCGCTCCACCAGGGTCATGGATGATTACCGGGGTGCGCAGCCCCTGAACGGCGATATCCTATTCAACGGTGATCTCGATGGCTGGATACGATTCGCCAACAGCCTGCGAATCAAGGCGCTGATGCGTATCTCCGACCGGCGTGACCCTTCGCGAGACCTCCTACAGATCATGGCGCAAAACCGCAACATCGAGAACAATGCGGAAAACGCAACTTTCCCCTTTACGGCCGGACCACCCAATAATTTTCCGTTTGCCACGGCCCGTATCGGCATTTTTAACGTTTTTCTGATGAGTGAGACGGCACAGGATATCTACGCAGACTCCGGGGACCCCCGGGTGAATATCCACTTTCGGCCCAGCGCCGCCGCCGGAACGTTCACCGGAATAATTAACGGCATCGATGCTTCGAGTGCGATCACCCCCGACAACTTCGCCCGGCCGGGAACGGTGTTTCGCGAGAATACCGGCGACCACGATTTCAACTTCCTGACCGCCTGGGAGACGGACTTTCTGCTGGCCGAGGCGGTGCTGAAGGGGTACCTGGAAGGCGACGCCCGGGATTATTACGAGCGCGGGGTCACCAAGGCATTTGCGTACTGGCGTACCGAAATGCCGGACGACCACCTGACCCTAAGCTCCGCCGCCTGGGACGAAGACAACGCCCACGAACAGATCATCATCCAAAAATGGATAGCTTCCATCGGCAACGCTTACGAAGGCTGGGCCGAGTGGCGGCGAACGGGTTTCCCCGCGCTAAGACCGGTACAGGCCAGCCTCAACGAAGGTCTTTACCCGGTTCGCATGCCGTACCCGAGTGACGAACAGGCGCTGAATTTTGAGAATTATCAGTCCGCCGCCGCCGCTACCGACGACAACTCGGTCAACGTTCCCGTTTGGTGGGATATCGACTAACTCGTGCGTCGGGCCGGACGTAGCCTGCCCGGACGAACTATTGGATAATTTTATATTTTTCACGCACCCCTCTAAAGAACCAAGCGCAGCCCGGCTCGTTTGAGGGGTTTAAACCGTCGCTTTCATCTCAATCACTTTCCTGCAGTGGCTCCTGGTAATCGCATCCAGCCTTCTTTTGTTCGCCGTAGCCCCGCTGGCCCGGACCACCGCTGAGTTTTTCGGCGGAGCCAAGCGCGACAAGACACCCGGTACGATCGCGCTCATCAGCAGCTTGGTCATCAGTTGGTTATTCGCCAAGTCGATCACGAACGCGGCAAATCTGGGCCTCGCATTCGGGCTGGTGGGAGGGGTGGCTTACGGAGCATATTACCTGAGTTTCGCCGTGGCCGGATGGGTGATCTACCGGATGCGGACCAGGGGTGGTTTTACGTCGATCCACCATTTCCTGGCGGTGCGCTTCGGTAAAGCGGCGATGCTGCTGTTTTCGTTGCTGATCTGTTTTCGGTTGTTCAACGAAGTGTGGTCGAATACGATGGTGATCGGAAGCTACTTCGGGGCAATCGGTGATACGTCGTATTACCTTGCCGTTGTGATTTTTACGTTGCTTACCCTCGCGTACAGCTTGAAGGGAGGTATGTCTTCAAGTATTCTGACGGATGTGATCCAGATGGCTTTTTTCGGGGTACTGATCACGTTGATCCTGTTGGCCATTTTGCCGCTGATGGATTACGACGCGCAGCCGATCCTGACCAGCGGGGAGTGGAGGATGGCGGCGGGTGGAAATCTGTTGCTGGTGGCGATTCTTCAGAGTTTCAGTTATCCTTTTCACGATCCGGTGATGACGGACCGGGGTTTTTTGAGCGATCCGAAAACGACGCTGAGGGCTTTTCTGTGGGCGGCACCGATCGGCTTTTTATGTATCCTGCTGTTTAGCGTGGTGGGTATTTATGGCGGCATCGCCGGCGTTTCCGGTCAGGCACCGGTGGAAGTGGCGAAGTTGCTAGGCGGCCCGATGCTGTTGGTGATGAACTTCATCATGGTCACCTCGGCGGCGAGTACGCTGGATTCTACATTTACAAGCTTTGCCAAGCTTGCGGTTGTTGATTTAGGCGCGGGGTCCGTAAAAAAACACGGGGCGGAGGAACGCAGGATGCAAAGTAAGTTTTTTGAAAAGGGGGTTATCGACGCCGATCTACCCGAAATTACAAAACCGTATAAGCCGCGCCCAAGCATTTCCTACGGACGAATGGCCATGGTGGTCCTGATGATCCTTGGAACGATTCCAGTATTCCTAGGTCCCGAGATACTTTCCGCCACTACCGTCTCCGGGGCGATGGTGGCCGGACTGGCCCCGGTGTTTTGCCTGTGGTGGGTGAAGGCCCCGCCGTTAAGTTTCTGGTTGTCCGTTGGTTTCGGACTGTCGTGCGGATTTATGCTGGTCTTTGGTTGGTGGCCGGAAGAATTGACCTTCTCGTCGGGCAAATACGACGATTTGCTGGGGGTCACGCTGGTGGAAGTGGTGGGGTGTTTTATGCTGTATTTATTGCCGGTCGTGCTGGGGCACCCGGATAATACGCAACGGGGTAGCATTGCAACAAAGTGATAAAAACAAAATGTGGTAAAATATTTGCTATTGACATAAAAGTGTCGTATAATTGTGTAAGGCGTTCCATTGATGGAACTATCTAAGTCTAAGTCGTTTCATCAGTCTCTCTTTTTACAATTACAGCAGCACGTTATGGGCCTCACTATTCATTACCACGGCAGAATTAAATCCCAGGACCTCGTCCCGCAACTTGTCTCCGAAGTGGAAGACATTTGCCTGACGATGGACTGGGATTATAACCTGACCGACCGGATACTGGAAGGTGTTCCGGAAGATTACGCCGGACTACTGTGCGTTGCGGGTGGAGAGGGCTACCGGGCCCGGGGCATTTCATTTCGGATGCACGACAAATCCGGGTGGGTGTCCTTATGTTTTGGTCCGGACGGCCTTACCCTGTCCCCGATGGCATTGTTTCGACCCGATCTTACGGACTGGGCGGACGATATGCTGGCACATTACTCATTCACCAAAACCCAGCTTGCCGGACCGGATTGTCACGTTGCCATCTGCCGCTTGTTGAAGTACCTGGCGCGGAAATACTTCTCTTACCTGGAAGTGAGTGACGAAGGGGAATACTATGAAACCGAAGACCTCGGAGTCCTGAAACAGAAATTCGGCATGTACGGCGAAGTGCTCGACCAGGTGAGTTCCGCCCTCCAGAAGACCGATCTTAAGAAAGCCACCACAATTCCAGAACTGCTGACCATGCTGACCAAAGCCCTTCCCGGAATGGACATCAGGGTCGTCGGGGGAAGCGAAGAGGAGTGATCGGGATTTGAAGAATATGGGAGATTTATGGCTATATCACCCCATGTAATGCCTCGCTGGCTATGATGGTCGTGATGAGAAACGGTCAGGGTGCATGCAAGTCACCGTAAGCTGTTTATAACCGGGAAAAAGTATATTCGGGCAGGTCCGTATTCTATCCAGAAAATTTTTTGTTCCCGTACGTTTCATTTAATGTCAGATGTTCCCTTTCAGCGGTTCCCCCCGTAAAAAACGCCCGCTCCGTGACAAAGTCTCCGGGCGGGCGTTAAAATTCAGACGGATAATATTGAAGGTTTATGACTAGGTCCTTCGCCATTTAAAGCGGGAGTGGTACCGTCATTGTTCGGTTTTTCGAGGATGGATGATGGAACCATCATTCAACCGGTAACGATTCTGGAATTACCTTCGTACCCATTAACCAACCAATGATTGATGACCGAAGACGGTAACGTACTCATCACCGTAGTAGATCGCCACGGTGAAGCCCACGAACTGGAAGCTCCTACCGACATGAACATGAACCTCATGGAGATCTGCAAATCGTATGAGTTGCCCGTGCAGGGTACGTGCGGTGGTATGGCGCTTTGCAGCACTTGTCACTGCTACGTGCTCTCCGAAACGGAACTGCCCGAAATGGGCGAAGACGAGGAGGATATGCTCGATCAGGCTTTCTTCGTCGAAGACAACTCCCGCCTCGGCTGCCAGTTGCGCATCACCGACGGACTCGACGGGCTCCGGGTTCAACTTGCCCCGGAAGCCGAGGGTTGAAAGCCTGTTTGTGAATTGACCGCCGGCCTGCGAGCGGAATCCTTCGGCATCTGCTATTCACGAAAACGATCAGCAACCCGGTAATTTCTTAGAAGAACCCTTTAGGGCTGACACGCAATTGCTCGTCTTCGGTTGAAACCAAATTTTTGAACCAGCGCTAAATACTTTTCAAAAAACCCGGCAAACTTTTGACGTTTGGGTAATGTTTGTATCTTTGCGTCCCCTTAACGTAGGGAGCTAAGTAATTAGCACAAAAAAATAACAGCGCGGGGTGGAGCAGTTGGTAGCTCGTCGGGCTCATAACCCGAAGGTCACAGGTTCGAGTCCTGTCCCCGCTACAAGTTTAAACCGTTGTCAGCTTAGGTTGACAGCGGTTTTTTTTGTCCCGTGGCAGCGTTTGTCCGTACTGCTCACGGTACCGCACTTCCCTAAGCGAAGGACCTAAAATCGAGTGAATCTTTTCACCGGACACTGAATGCCGGACCTCTCCGACTCAACCTATTCCCCCCGCCAAACATTAGTTTTACATAGCATAACCCAAACAACTACATGGCCACCGTTAAATTCACTTTTGAAGATAAAAGTATCGCCCCTAAAACGGTCGAGAACGTCCCCGTCGACGTCAGTATTCTGGAGGTGACCGAGGAGAATGATATTCACCTCAACCACAACTGCGGCGAGGTCTGCGCCTGTAGTACCTGCCACATCTACGTCAATAAGGGAGAAGAAGCCCTGGAAGAAATCAGCGACAAGGAGGAAGACTTCATCGACCGGGCGATCAATCCCCGCATCGAAAGCCGCCTTGGTTGTCAGGCCGTCATTACCGACGAAGACGCCGTCATCGAGGTCGAAATTCCCAATCAGAAGCAAATCATCGGCCACGAGCACTAGCACGGTACACCGGCGCTATGACCACTTACGGTCCGTACGATCAAAGCGGTCGTAGCCCCGGCGAACCACCCAACTTAAAATACCAACATGAGTTTTAAAGACTTCGACGACTTCCCCTTCGGCTGGGCCGATCATGAAGACATCGCCATGGCGCTTTACGATCGTTTCGGCGACGACTTCGGCCAGGGTAAGATCTACCGCATCCGTTTTACCGAACTGCTGGAATGGATTCTCGAGATCCCCAGTTTTACCGGTACCAAGGAGGGCTCCACCGAGGAGCACCTGGAGCAAATTCAGGCGAAGTGGGTATACGAGTGGCGGGAGAACCAGTGACTCGATCCGGTGGCCCTGTAGTTCGCTGGTTCTACCGATTGTTGCAACCGTCGAGTTCTCCAACTATCTAACCAGAATTTAATCAGATGAACGAGCTCGAACGCTTCGAACCCATCAACACCTTTATTTTTGACGTGGACGGGGTGCTTACCGACTCCCAGTTGCTGGTATTGGAGAACGGCAAGTTACTGCGATCCATGAACGTACGTGATGGTTACGCCATCAAGCGGGCCATCGATACAGGTTACCGTGTTGCGATCATCACAGGAGGTAAAAGCGAGGGGGTAGTGGCGCGGTTACAGGGCCTGGGCGTAGTCGACATCTACTATGGTATCAGCGATAAGGTGGAAGCCTACCGGGAGTTCATGTACCTGTACAATGACCCGGAGGATCCCGACAACTTCATCAAAGACGAAAATGTACTTTACATGGGCGACGACGTGCCCGACTACGAAGTGATGCGTCTGGTGGGTTTTCCCACTTGCCCGGCTGATGCTTGCCCTGAGATTCTTTCCATCGCCAGTTACGTCAGTTCCGCAAAGGGGGGAGCGGGTGCCGTGCGCGACGTCATCGAGCGGACGCTGCGGCTGAACGGTGACTGGATGCCCGGGGAAGAGGAAGCGTTACCGACAAGCGTCTAGGGGCGCCAGTTTTGCATCGCCTCGGAAAACTCTGCCCGGTGCGGGTCGTACTCTAACATTATGTCCATTTGCGCGACGATCGGTTCGAGCAATCTGCAGGCGATCATCGAGCTGCCGATGATCGTTTTCGGGATGAAACCGAGCCCTTTGATCTGCCGGCAGAAACGGCTGGTGAACAGTTTTGGTAACCGATCGTAGCGCAGCAGATTCTGCTGGTGTGCGTAGGAGCTTCGCTTATTCAAAAACAAGCACATTAACGGGCAGTTAGGCTTTGCACCTTTTTGACCCCGGACACCCCCTTTTAAGTATTCCATGTGGTACAGCATGGTGGTATCGGATTTTTCCAGACCGGAAAGCGCAGTTTCAAGAACCGACGTAAGGGTGGAGAGCTCGGGAGATATTTTCCACTACGGGACAAGGGAGTTCTCGTACCTGGATTTCCATTTTACCCCACCGTCTTTGGTCTCCGTCCCTTCCCTGACCAAATATTATTTTTAATTGTTCGTCAGGACCCCAGATGACCGTTTCGTCCTCACGTGCCAGATCGGTTATCTCCGTCACCTGTTCAAGACAGTCTGCTAAAAACGGCAAAAGGTCGTCCGGTAAGTGTTCTGTAAAGCCACCGGGCTCGTGAAGCCGGATCTTTATTCCCTGGTAATCTCCCGACATGGGAATCTTGAAGGCTTTGTGCAGTGTCTTGTCGGACTTTTCAAGTTCGTTGGGCTGAACAAACTCGACGTGAATCAGTCATTGGCTAAAAAAGCAATTATGACTTTCAAATACCGGAGCCTGCATCCGTCCGCTTATTTGCAAATCGTGATGATTGGAATAGCCCTCATCTCCCAGGTAAACCAACAGCCCGAACACCTCACCGGCGCTGCCCATGAACATGCACCAGCCGGCTTCGTCGTAATACGGACTCTCAATTTTAATAAGAATCTTTCCCGTAATCACTTTTCAGGGGATTGTTTGCAAAGCGCAACTGCTTCCTGATAGATGTCTTCCCAGTCAAACCGGTTGTTGTTGTTTAAGGCTACGGGGACAAGGTAAATAATCATTTAAATAATCTCATGGTTTAAAGGGGAGTTTCAGCGATTGTCGGGAAATTCGGTTCCTGACCTACTAAAGTATTTTGCCAATGCGTAAAGCAATAATGACCCAACATCGAGGTTTACAGTCGTTCAATAATTACTGGCAGCAATGTCGGGTCGGTTAAAAGGCATGCTCCTTAAACCGCATTTTTGCACCTGCGTCCCCGCCCAGAAAAAAATATTGCGGTCAACCACCAAACAAGTTATTTACGGCATCTGTCCTGTCCGTATACGACTTAACACCCATTATGAAACCTGCAATTTTTATTTTCGTGCTGGCTATTGCCGGCCTAGTTTCCTGTTCTCCTTCGCCCCCCGCTCCGCAACCGCCGGTAAACGAATACCTGGTGGTGGGAAATGATAAGGGGTTTCGTAATGATTACATCGATCAGGCCAACCTCGTTACCATTGACGATAATTCGGTAACCGTTCGCTCCCTGCGCAGCGCGGATAATGCCCGTAGTTATCCGATCGTGAACGGCTACGTGGAAGGCGGCGCCGATCCCAGGCTGCACTGGCGGATGTCTACCCTCGGAAACGACACCATCGCCCTGCTCGATACTTCGCGCAGCACGAGCTTTTATCTGAAGCGGCTGCACCGGGTCGACAGTCTACCCGGCGTTGTCGGGTTGCTGACGTCCGGAGAATTGGTGAACGGCAAGGTGGGCACCAAACAGTTTGTTTCGCGCCGAAATTATGTCTACCTTGATATGGGTCAGGGGGCCGGCTGCCTGATCGACCGGGGATACTTTCCTTACTTCGACTGGTCCAAGGCCGAGGGTAAACCAAGCGTATCCTCAAGATTGGACGCAGAACACTACGTCAGAATGAGTACGCCCGGTAGCCTTTGGCGACTGTACAACCGCTTCGCGCAGCCGATCCTGGTTCATCAGAACGAGAAATACGGACTAAAGGTAATGCCACTGGATTCCATATCTGAAGAAGGGGATACGCTCTACGGTCACGCCATTTCCGACATAAGTTTCAAGCAACGGAACATATTGCGGCTCTGCCGGTCCGCCTCCGCCGCGGCGGAGGTGACCCCGTCCATATTGTCCGCTTTGGCGGCCGCCCCCGCTAAGGTCCACGTTGCGCCGGCAAAAGTTCGCAATCAGTATCGCCACCGCTGGGAAAAAGGCGAAGATGCCACCGATTTCATCACCGTTTATGAAGAGGACCTGAAGGAGATGCGGCTGCAATTTTCCGCTCCGGATCGCCTGGAGTTGATGGTCGGTGACGCTGAGATATTTTCCCACACCTACCGGCTTCATTCTACCGCGCCTTATCTTGTTGTGGGCGAGGAGTGCGAAAACGACGCATACTGGCACTACGAACTGCACGGCGACAGCCTGACGTTCCGGGTTCCCGTCCGCGTGGAGTTGCCGGTCAATAATCAGGAACCCGGGACAATCGTCGATGGAAACGGCAAGGAAATATCAATCCCCGTCGGCCGGTGGTACGCAGTCGATGAGTGGCGGGGGACTTACGTACTAAATTCCGCCGAACTGAAGTGATGCGATTACATTTCGAGAACATGCGGAGCCGGCGTACCCGGAAGCGGAAGATTTCCGACGCCACGACCAGTGAGGACACAAATAATTGGTGTAGGTGGATTTAATAAACAAATTATCCGTTGTTCTTTGGCAACCCCTGCAACGCCACCGTATATTCGCCGATTCAGAAAACAGCTACGATGTCCGATTCCACAGCGCCCAAACCGCCGCATTACCTCGACGAACTCAACGACGTGCAGCGTCAGGCAGCCGAGAATACGGAAGGGCCCGTACTGGTGATCGCCGGCCCCGGCTCCGGCAAGACCCGGGTGCTCACCTACCGCATCGCCCACCTGATTGAAAAGGGGGTTGCGCCGTGGGAAATCCTGGCACTGACCTTTACCAACAAATCGGCCCGGGAGATGAAAGACCGGATCGCCAAGGTCGTTGGCAAGAAAGCTTCCAACATCTGGGCGGGTACCTTTCACAGTCTCTTTGCCCGTATCCTGCGCGTGGAGGCCAAGCACATCGGCTACCCCTCCAACTTCACCATCTACGACACCGATGATACCAAGAGCCTGATCAATCAGATCATCAAGGAGATGAACCTGGATAAAAAGGTGTACCAGGCCAACGCCATCAAGAACCGTATCTCCAGCGCGAAGTCGAGCCTCATTACGCCCAAACTCTACGCCCAGAACGCCGAGTTGCTGACCCAGGACAAACAGGCGAAGATGCCCCTGGTAAGTAAGATTTACACGGCCTACGTCGCCCGCTGCAAAAAGGCCGGCGCGATGGACTTTGACGATCTCCTTTTCCGTCTTTTTGAACTGCTGCAGAACCATCCCGAGGTGGTCAGGAAATACCGGCAGAAGTTCAAATACGTGCTGGTGGACGAGTTCCAGGACACGAACACGCTGCAGTACGCCATCGTAAAAAAACTGGTGATGTATCCCAAAAGTCCGCGGAACATCTGCGTGGTGGGCGACGACGCACAGTCGATCTACGCCTTTCGCGGGGCCACCATTCAGAACATCCTCGACTTTGAGCGGGACTTTGCCGACTACGGCATCCAGACCTTTAAGCTGGAGCAGAATTACCGCAGCACGGAGCACATCGTCCAGGCCGCCAACGCCGTCATCAGCCACAACCGCCGCCAGATACAGAAGAACATCTGGAGCCATAAGGGGGTGGGGCAGAAGATCAAGATCATCCGCGAAATGGACGATACGGGGGAGGGCCGCCGCGTAGCCGACACCATCCTGGAACAGAAGAGTCGCTATCACCTGATGAACCAGGAGATCGCCATCCTGTACCGTACCAACGCTCAGTCGCGCATTTTCGAGGAGTACCTGCGCAAATTCAACCTCGCCTACCGGGTGTACGGCGGGCTGAGTTTTTACCAGCGCAGGGAAGTAAAAGACCTAGTGGCCTACCTCCGCATGGTGGTGAACCCCAACGATGAGGAAGCTTTCCGTCGCAGCATCAATCAGCCCAAGCGGGGCATCGGCAACACCAGCATCGAGAAAGTCGTCGCGCTGGCCAACGCCCGGGGAATCTCGCTGTTCGAGGCACTGAAGCACGTTGCTCTGCCAAACCGTACCCGCCACTCGGCCGACGGTTATCTCGACATGATCACCAAGGCCCGCGCCAAAGCCGATACGGCCAACGCCTACGAACTGGCCGAGAGCATCGCCCGTAAATCCGGACTTTCCACTATGCTGAGCAACGATACCTCCATCGAGGGGATGGCCCGGCTGGAAAACTTTTCCGCCCTGCTCGACGGCATCAAATCCTTCGTGGACGAAGACACCCTCATCGATACGGATACGTTGCCGGATAAAACCCTGGCCAGCTACCTGCAGAACATCGCCCTGCTGACCGATTTCGACAGCAACGAAGAAAAAAACAATACCGATGTCATTACCCTGATGAGCGTACACGCCGCGAAGGGGCTGGAGTATAAATCCGTCTTTGTTGTCGGCCTGGAGGAAAAACTCTTTCCCAGCTGGATGAGCATGGACTCCGCCGACGGGATGGACGAAGAGCGCCGCCTGTTTTACGTAGCCATCACCCGCGCCGAACAGTTCCTGACCCTGAGCTACTGTAATACCCGTTACCGCTACGGCAAAATGGTGATGAACGAGCCGAGCCGCTTTCTGACCGAAGTGCCGGCCGGGGCGGTGGAGAATACCAGTTACAGCCGCCGTTCCGAAAAATCGGAGTACGATCCTCTGGAGCGGCAGCGGGCCAAGGTGACCGGTATCACGCCCATCCGTAAGCGGGGCACGGCCAAGTTCACAAAGCCGAAGATGGACCCCTCGAAGTTCAAACCTAACCTTCCCTCGGAGATTGAAGTCGGCCAGCAGGTGATGCATCTGAAGTTCGGGGAAGGACGCATCACGAAGGTGGACGGGGGAGCGGGCAACCGTATCGCTACCATTCACTTCAGCGATCTGGCGCAACCGGAGAAGCGGATCATGCTGAAGTTCGCTAAGTTACAGGTGCTGGATTAATGTCTATAACAACCCTCATTGCATTCCCGCGTTCGCGCCTGAAAGCTAATTGATTAGCAAATCGTAGAAATTTTGTAAAGTTTGTCGACCTTTGTCGACCTTTATTGTTTCTACTCTTAAACCAATCCTCGAGAGATGTTACGAAATTTATTTTTCCTTACCGCTATTTGCCTTGCCCTGGTCAGTTGCGGAACGAATAGTGTACCTGCCGCGGAAGCCGAAACGCCCGCTGGAGCGCAGCCACAGACTGCCATCCCGGCCGAAACCACTTCTGGAAAAGGCTTCGTGATCAAAGTCGTAGACGCTACCATCAAGAGCCCGCGCAAAGAACTGGTTGGTAAGGCCGGTGACGTGTCGTTGGTGATCAATTACGGCAGCCCCGCCGTCAACGACCGGGTTATTTACGGTGATCTGGTGCCTTACAATAAAGTCTGGCGTACCGGTGCCAACGAGGCCACACGCATCACTTTCCCGCAGGACGTAATTGTTGGGGAAGCGAGTAAAAAGCTCGCCGCCGGTACGTACTCTCTTTTCACCATGCCCAGCAGCAAGGAAGACTGGACGGTCATCTTCAATAAGGTGGCCGATCAGTGGGGAGCCTACGACTACGAGGATACCGCCGACGCCGTGCGCATCAAGGGGACATCAAAAGTCGCTCCGACCAGAGCCGAACGGATGAATTTTGCCCTCGATGGAAATACCGTGCAGTTGATGTGGGACGATCTCGTGGTTGCCTTTCCGGTGGCCAGTGCTACAAAGTAGACGCGTAAATTTTTTTCTTCCGTACGATATTAGAAGTCCCCCGCTTCCACACTGGAGCGGGGGACTTCTATTTGGCATATCCCGGGGGGGGGGTAATTGCTTTTTCCCAAAAGAAAAAAATCACGAGCATTGGCTCGGGTAAGGGCTATTGCCCACCTCCCGGCCGACCCAGAATATCTACATCGCCCGCCACCTTCACCCGTTCTACGGGAGCTTTCTCGTAAGTATGGCTGAAGATCTTGGAAACCTCGTGCCAGCGACCGTCTTTCCCGAGCTCGATGGCGTGATAGCTGCCGTCGGGCAGGCTGATCGGACCGTCGTCCGGCCCCTTGGCCAGTACCAGATTTTCGTAAATGATGCGACCGGTCTCGGGTTCGTGGCGCAAGGCAACGCGGGCCTCGGCGCTGTACTGCAGCAGAATCCGGGTATGGTCCTCGAGCAGGTGCCCCTCGGGGGTGTAAATGGCGAATACGGGCAGACCGAAGCGGGGCCGTCCCTGATCGTCGAAGTAAAAAACATCGAGGATCTTCTGGCTGCTGAATTCCCCGTAATGATCGTGACCGAAGAGAAAATAATACGGCGTATCGTTGAAAACACCGGCGGGGATGATGTTATAAGCCACGTAGCCGATCCAATCCTCGTTTGTACCCGTGGTGGTTTCGGGGTTCTGCTTCAGTTTGTCGCCCCGGTCGATCAGCGGTACGAGTTTTAGCTCGCTTGTATTGTACTGAATAGCGCCGTAGTGCCGGTAGTGGTCTTCACTAACGTGCAGTTCCCAGGTAAAAAAGCGGAAGGAATTATCGGGAGCGTTGAGGATGTTTACGCCCCTGAGTTCCGGAAAATCATACCGGAAACTGTTGGGCGTCTTCAGGGCTTTAACCAGCCCTTTGATGAGCAAATTGCAGGCGCGGAAGCGGGCGTCGTCGACGCTGTCCATGTTCATGGTGTAGGACAGCGCGAGCAGGTCGGCTTCGGCGGCTTGCAGGGCTATTCGGTCCGCGGCCTTCAGTTCTCCGGCCTGAGAAAAGATCAGCGTGGAGCAGAGCAGCGTAAGATAAGTGGTGAAAAAAAATTTCATAACTGTACGGTTAGAGAAGGTCTGAGTTCTTCAGGGAAAGTCCTACTTTTTAGTATGAATCATCCTGAATTCCTGAAGTTTCAACTTAGGTACTCTGTAAAGGGTACGTAGGTGCAGGCCTTCAGAGCGGCAATTAATACGTTTTTCGACCCTGAAAAGTATATGCCGGACGGCTACCTTTGCATTATGGTAACAACTGACTTTACGAATAAGACCGTGCTGGTAACGGGGAGCAGCAAGGGGGTCGGCGCGGCAACGGCCCGGATCATGGCCAAAGCGGGGGCGCGGGTGTGTGTACATTTTTTGGGCGATGCCGCGGGTGCAAAGGCGGTTTTAGCTTCGCTGCCGGGCGCGGGACACACCATTCTGCAAGCCGATATCTCGGATCCCAAAGCCGCCCGGCGACTGGTGGATTCCGCCGCCATGAAACTCGGCCGGCTGGACGTGCTGGTGAATAACGCAGGGATTTTTCGTCCGCACCCCGTTGACGGAACCATGAATTTCGAAGAATGGCTAGGCGAGTTTCAGCGCACGGTACAGACCAACCTGGTCGGCCCGGCGGCAGCGGCTTTTGCGGCCATTCAGATCATGCGCGGGCAGGGTGGGGGAGCCATCGTAAACGTCGGCAGCCGGGGTGCTTATCGGGGAGAGGCCGGGCAGGTAGGATACGGCGCGGCCAAAGCCGGTCTGCACGCGTTGTCGCAGTCTCTGGCCCAGGCAGCCGGTGGCGATGGTATCACGGTTCACGCGGTCGCTCCGGGCTTCATCGAGACGGCGATGGCCCGGCCTCATCTACAGGGCGAGGCCGGCGAGGCGGTGAAGGCCCAGAGTCCGTTGAACCGGGTGGCTACGGTCGACGAAGTGGCGCGGGCCATTCTGTTTTTGGCCAGTCCCGGAGCGCGGTTCACCACCGGGGGGATCCTGGACATCAACGGCGCCAGTTACTTGCGGTAAGCAGGCCGGACTACCATTCGTTGGAGGGAGAAGAGATGCTTGAGCGTAACGGCGGGATCAGAAAGAACGTAGTTCGTCTTCTTCGCGTAAACGCTAATCCGGATTCGATAGTCAAGCGTTACTTATCTGAAACCACGCCCAGCCATGAGATCCGAACAAAATCCCTATTTCCCCAGCGGTATCTGGGACGGCTTTTACCTCTACACTTCCGGTCCGGGGAGCCATCGGCACAACATGTTTTTCCACCTCGACTTTGCCGATGGCCACGTAACGGGGTCGGGCAGCGACACCGTTGGCGGCTTCAGCTGGAGTGGTACCTACGACGCAACGACCTTCGCCGTGAAAATGATCAAGCACTACGCCGGCCACGAAGTTTTCTACGACGGGATGGCGGATGAATCCGGTATTTACGGACGCTGGACGATCCCGCCATTCAGCAACGGTGGGTTTCACATCTGGCCCCGCAAGGGTGGGGAAGCCGCGGAAGAGGCGGAAGTAACAGTCAAGGTGAAAGCGAAGAAGAAAGCTAAAGCAAAGAAGAAAGTACTTACCGGGGTTTGAGTTTAGAAATAAAAAATATCAGCGGTCAGGAATCAGAAATCTATTTATTTGCCACACTGACCTCTAACCTTTAATTTCTGGTATCTCCCTTCTCCCCGCAAAACTCCTACCTTCACCTTCCCATGTCCGACCTACTCCTAGACGATCATCAGATCCCCTCCGATTTTGCGGTTTTTCAGCGCTTCATCCGCGCGGAAGACATGCAGACCGTCATCGCGGTGCTGGAGTCACACAACATTCCGGTGCGGACCAGCGACGTATCCAGCGGGGAATGGCGGGATGCCGTCATCACCGGTGCGCCGCTGCAGCCGAAGTTCTGGATCGAGATTCCGTCCGGTAAGTTCGAGAAGGCTAACTTCATGCTTCAGGAAGCCGCGGAACAAAACATCTCCGACGCCGATCTGAACGCGCACCCTTTTGCGGAGTACGACCGCCCGGAACTGGAAGAGGTGCTGCTCGAAGAGACGGAGTGGAGCCCGGACGCCGTGGTGGTTGCCCGCAAATTATTGCTCCGGAAGGGCCACGACGTTGATCTCGAACGTCTCCGCGCCCGCTCCCGGGAACGGGTATCCAGGGCAATACAAGCCCGTAGCGGTACCCGGTGGGTACTGGCCCTGTTCACATTATACGGTGGCTTTGCGGCCATGGCGATCTGGATGGTCAGCATAATGGTCAGTATCGGTGTGCTAGTGTACTACGTCACCGGCAGCCAACGCGATCCGAAGGGAAATATGCATCCGACGTACGACGAGTCTACCCGCACAATCGGCCGCGTTGCCCTCGGTGTAGTCGCCCTATGTCTGGTCTTCGGGCTGACCAACCTGTTCTACTTAAAATGGATCAGCTTTCCACCCATCGACGTATGGTACTGGTTGTGGTTCTAGACCGGACAAAGGAATCGCCGTCGATGCGCTAAGTTCGGGTTCGAAGACGTTGCCTATTAAAAGCAGGTATTGCATCCTGCGACCGCGCCCTATCCAAAAAAAATCAATAATGCAGAGAAGAAAATTTCTTGCCACCGCCACCGCCGCCATTCCGCTGGCCCTAACCGCCACCACTGCGGAGAAATCCGCCGCTGGAGACCGGCAACTGATCGAGCTGCGTACCTACGAGATCAAGTTCGGGGGCAGCGGGATGGGCGTGCTGATGAGCTACCTTAACGACGTGCTGGCTCCGGCCCTGAAGGGTCTAGGTTGTCCTGCCTTCCGCGTCATGAAGGAACTCGGTAAGTCCGACCCCGCCAACGTCTGGGTGCTGATCGCCTACCCGGATGCAAACGCTTACGTAGCCGCGCAGCAGCTCAATTCCGACGCTGCCTACCTTACCGCCTCCGCTGCATACGACGCCGTACCCGCCAGTAAACCCGTCTACAATCGCTACGCCTCCCAGTTGTTACTTGCCTTCGAGCGGATGCCGGAGGTCGTCGATCCCGGTCCCGACGCCGGCCTCTTTGAGCTGCGTACCTACGAGGGCTACAGCGAAGACGCGACGCGCCGCAAGATAAAAATGTTCAACGTGGAGGAGATCGACCTCTTCTACGAAACTAATCTGCACCCTGTGTTTTTTGGGGATATGATCAGCGGTCCCTTCCGACCGGCACTGGTGTACATGCTGCACTTCAGGGATATGGCGGAACGCGACGCCAACTGGAGTAAGTTTGGCCCACATCCCAAGTGGAAGGCGATGGTGGCAAAAGAAACCTACGCCGATTCGGTGTCGAACATCCGCAAGACTTTTCTCGTGCCGGCGTAGCCGGGAGAGGTCGTAAGGTCGAATGTCGGCCTGCGAAAATAAGGGGGGCGGAGATAAAGGATCAGAAATCAGCGGTCATAAAACAACTGCACTTTACTGACGCAAATCCCATGAAATAAGTAGTATTTCGGGCGACGGCGCGCAGGATGCAAAATCCGTTTTTAAAAAACCGGTCTGTGCCCCTCGCACACTTTTTTGCCGGCGATGACAGTCCTCTACCGACTAAATATCCCAAAATTTATCCGTCAAATCTTTATCCAATGATCGTACGTTACCTGATTCTTTTCGGCGGAATTCTGATCATGATCACGGGATGCAACAGTTTGGTCAGTCAGCACTTCGGCACCCACGCCTTGCGGATTATCCCCGCCGCCGGGGCTACGGCGGAAGGTATCGGTGACGCGGATTTTGTGAAGATCAGTGGCGTAGCTCCGGGGCAGCCGCAACTGACCGTACCCGCCGATGACGGCAGGAATAGCCGCTATGTCTTCCGCCCCCTCCTCACCCCCGCACAGCAAACACGGTGGGAAAACGGCTCCGGGCTATCGACGAACCTCATCGGCTGGTTCAAAACAACCGGTACCTCTTGTGGCGGCGGCAAGGCGTGTTTGCCGCATACCGGGGCAGAAGTGCTCGGCCTGATCAGCAAGCCCGCCGCTAAATACAATCCTTCGGGAAAATGGGCAGAACACGGGGTTACGCTCACCGGGCCGGTGGTGTATCTGCAACTGGGGCAGAAGCCCCTGGCCTGGTACTGGAACCTGCTCCTGTTCGTCGGGGGGGCTCTGCTTGCGTTTCTGCCCGAAGCGATTCGATCCCGACGTACTGCCGGTATAAAGTAATGACCTGTAGACCAAGCGAGCAATTTTAATGCTCACCTCGCTTTCCTACCGGTGTGGCCGGGAGTTGGATCAGGAAGTCGCTGGCTCGTTATTACTTCTTATCATCGTTCCCTGCCGGTCCGGACTTGCACCCCGCAGACCGGCGAACTATATTCGCGGCATGCAAATCCTTACCATCGTCGTCGGCATCATCTTCGTGCTACTGCTGCTGAGCCTGCTGGCCACTACGCTGATGGAGTTGCTGTCGTCCTTGTTCAGCCTCCGCGGCCGTAACCTGGTGAAGGCCCTGCGTAACATGCTGGCCAGCTCGGACAAAAACGAAGTACTGGTATCTGAGTTTCAGCGCAACAGCCTGTACCGCCACCTAACGCAACAGTACGGAAGGGATAAACGGGGATTTTCCGCGCCCAGCTACATGAGCGCGGAAACATTTCAGAGTATTCTGATGGACGTGATCCTGAAGGGGGAGTCCACCGATAACCTGGAGCAAAAGATCGATGAACTCCCGGACGACGACTTACGCAACGTCCTCAACCAACTGTTGCGCGAGAGCGATGGCCAGCTCGACCTGTTCCGCCTCGAAGTGCAGAACTGGTACAACAACGTGATGGACCGCGCCGCCGGCTGGTATAAGCGCTACACCCAGAAGATTCTGCTGTTCATGGGTCTGGGTATCGCCGTGGTGTTCAACGCCGATACGGTGGCCCTTTACGATCGCCTCAGCAACGATCCCGAAACCCTGGAGCAACTCGCCAACGCCGCCGAGCAGTACGTGCAGGCCCGCGACTACGCCGGACAAGTACTGCCCGAAGTGCCTCCCGCCGACCTTCGCTATCCGCCCCGGGTAACTGCGCCTCCCGCCGGAACTCAGGCTCCTTCCGGCGCCCCCGACCCGGACGCGCGGGGCAACAACCCGGACACCGCCCCGGCATCCGATCCAGTTCCCGAACCGGCTCCCTCCACCGGCTACCAGCCGCAGGCCCCGACCACCTACCAGGCCGCCCGGAGTCCGTACGGTAACGACTACAATGACCCCGACTTTCGGTCTTCTCTCGAGGACCTCAAAGGCCTGCTCAGCAACGAGATCGCCGAGATCAAGCGTCCGCTCGGCTTGGGCTGGGAAGGTGTTTCGCTGCGGGAGCTGTCGACCTACGACCTGATCTCCAAGCTACTCGGCTTCATTCTGACGGCACTGGCGGTGAGCATGGGCGCCCCGTTCTGGTTCGATCTGCTAAAGAAGCTGGTGAACATCCGCAGCTCCGGATCACGGCCCTACGAGAACTAGCGAGGATTTCCCAATCGTCTGTTTTACGCGAATAGCAGCAATTCTCAGTTTAGTCTTTTTAGCTTTGAGGTACTGAGCTCAGGCTTTTAGGTCACCAATTCTATGTGCAAAGCCCCCCCTTCTCCTTTGGAGAGGGCCGGGGCGAGGTTAGTTAAAGCCAAATTGTGAATTGCTGCGCGAATAGCACTTTAAACTTTAGCTATTTGTCTGCTTCTGGGCGATTCATCAGGATCAGGATTTCAGGCCGCCGTCTTTACGGGCAGCGCCTGATTCCGGAATAGTCAGGTTGGTGATTGATGGAACTTCAGGTAAGGCCATCCGCCGCTCGCCCGATCCGCACTTGCATACGTCCCCTCCTTAGGTTACTTTTGCCCCGCTTCCGACGCAACCTATTTACGATACGTATCGTTAGCGTCCTGTCCGGTCTCGTAGTACAACGGATAGTATACAGGTTTCCGAAGCCTGCGATGATGGTTCGATTCCATCCGAGACCACCACTACAAACGGCGATTTCCTGAAAGGGGAATCGCCGTTTTACGTTCGCTTATCCGGTTTGCGCGTACCCTACCATACTGCCGATATTTCCCCCTTTAGTAGGATATCCCCAGATCATTTGCCGCAACGTTTCCGTCGTGACTTTCTGGCGTATGGCGAGCGTAAACAAGTTGATCACCTCGTCCGCGCCCGGCCCGAGCAGGTGCGCACCAAGCACGGTTTCCGTATCCGCGTCGATGATGATCTTGTGCGCGGAAACGATGCCGTTCTGGTGCTTTGTCGAGAACGAATCGGTGGTGATTTTATAATTGATGCGCAGATTTTCATCGCTTTTATCCGCTTCTTCGGCCGTCATACCGACCGCGGCGATGGGCGGGATGGTGAAGGCGAGGGTGGGGATGAGGTCGTAATCGATCCTGCGATTTTTGCCGTGGAGCAGGTTGTCGACGACGATTTTGGCCTCCTGGTTAGCGACGGGGGTCAGGGCGAGGCCGCCCGTGGAGCAGTCACCAACAGCATAGTGGGCGCGGACGCCGGTGCAAAGCTGGTTGTTGACAACGATTCCTTTTTTACCGTAATCAATGCCGGCGGCTTCCAGGTTAAGGTCTTCGATGTTGGGTATGCGGCCGGCACAATGAAAGGCGCGGTCGGCGGTGACGGTGAAAGAAGAGCCGTCCTCTTTCTCCGCCCGAACGGATAGCCGCCCGTCCGGGGTCCGTTCAACCCCGATGGCTCTGCTGCTGAGATGAAGCGTCATGCCCCGGTCCCGGGCGGCCCCGGCCAGGAGGGTGTTGAGATCGCGGTCGAATTTCGCGAGCGGGCTCGCTTCGGAAACGATGACGGTCACCCGCGCGCCAAGCACCGTAGCCAGGTGAGCGAACTCCGCGCCGATGTACCCGCCGCCGACGATGATCATTGACTCCGGCAATTCATCCAGATCGAGAAATTCGTCACTGGTCAACAGCAAGTCGGAGCCGGGAAAATCAAGCGGGGCGGGTTTTTCTCCGGTTGCGATGATGATATGTTCGGCCCTGACGCGGGTACCGGCTACGACCAGTTCGTGCGGTGCGGTGAAAGTTGCTTTGCCGAACAGCGAATCCACGCCCTGTTTTTCGAATTTCTTTAAAGTTCCCGGCGTGATCTTTTCCGTGAAACTGCGTTTCCATGCCTGTAGTTCCGACCAGTCGAAGGGAGGGCGAGCACCAAATCCTTTGCCCACTAGCCGGTTCGTGGCGTTCATGGCCTTTGCTGCCGCGTGGAGGACCTTCTTGGGATCGCATCCTCGCAACGGACAGGTACCGCCGTAGGGCTGGTAATCGGCGATACCAACCGATTTACCGGCTTCTGCGGCGGCGGAGGCCACGGTTTGTCCGGCAGGGCCGGTACCGATGATGAAGTAGTCGTAGATTTTGGTTGCTTTACTCATGTTTAGATGTTCATGGGAGTAAAGCGGCAGGTTGGCCGGATGTTTGGCCCGGCGCGTGAAGTTGTTGTCCGTCGGAGGTCAACAAGCTCTGCGATCGTTATTATTGGCGCACCCCCCACGCGACCGATTATCGAGGATCAGGACAAAGGGCGCGGCCACCTTAACCAACTTTTAACCACCACCGGGGCAACATGCCGCCTATCGGTTACCTTTACCTCTAGTATATAACCAACACTATGCAACGTTTAATTTTACTGGCCCTCGCCCTTATTATTTTATCTTCCCTTAACGCACAAAAGTTTTCCGCCATTTACCAGCCTTCCGACGTGGAGGTGCGCTACGTGACTACGGACGGCTGGGAGCGCTTCCTTTCCGACCACGACCGGCAACGCGCGGCCGGCTTCCGGCTTACCGATATCGAGTCTTATCGGGAGGGCGGCGACGAGCGTAAGTTTCTCGGATTGTACACCAAGAGCCCCCTGCGGGATTCGGTAGGGATGGCCGATAGCTGGGCCGGATTCATCAGGTTGAAGCGTAAGATGGTTAAAGCGGGTTACACCATGATCGACGTTGCCGCCGTGACCCTCAATGAAGACGACGCCAATTTCTACGGGGTCTGGGTCAAAGATCCCAATCCGCACATCCACAAGGTATGGTTGCTGGACAGCAAGGAAACCATCATTAAGAAAACCCGGGAGATGGCCCGCAAGCGCTTCAAGATCAAACGCGTACACGTGCTTGACGTACCGAACGGTGAGCCTTCCTTCGTCGTGCTGTACCATTTCACCCCGGTAGACCGGTTCAACTTCCTCTACTTCGCCGATTCGCTCAAAGACTTTAACCGGGAAAAGCAAGAACGCAAAGCGAGTAGGGTAGAACTGATCGACTTTGATCGGTTTCGGGAAGGAGATAAAACCAGGTACGTCGCTATTTTTCAGGATGGCGAATACGACAGCGCGTTCACCACCGATCAGGACATCGACTTCATCAGTGCGGAAAACAAAAAATTGTCTGATGAACGCGGCTTGCAATTGGTGAATCTATGCGTGGACTGATCGGCAGAGTCCGGTTCAGTTATTCGCGGACTTGGAGCGGGATAGTTGGCTACCGGATGCTTACCCGCCGTAAGGTGATCTTATCCTGTTCCTGGTCATTCGCTCCGGGAGAAATGAATGTTACGCCTCGCCGGGAGTTCCGGCTTTATTGAGCTCGAAGACGATCCGTTTAATTACGTGATGATAATACTGATTTATAAATGCGTTGATCTTTCGGGGTCACCGCATTTGTTGTTCCGCTACGGGGTTCAGGGAAGGAGTCCGGCCCGGTTGCGGAACAACATTTGCAGCAAATATTAACCTGGTGGTCTGTCAAGCCTAAGATTGGTAGTAATCTGCGGTGCCTTTTTCCGCTTGGTTGCGTTGCTCAAATCATCACTTAGCTCCGGTTTGAGCTCCTTACCAATCGAAAAAAAAATCACCAGCACCCTACCACCAATTTAAGCTTTGACAGACCACTAGCGGATCCCGGTCGACTAGAGGGGTTTATCCGGCCACTCCGGCGTCTTTGGCCAGAGCGAAGAACTCATCAAGGTTGGGTGTGATCACGATTTCGGTACGGCGGTTTGCGGCACGGCCGGCAGCGGTATCGTTGTCGGCGCGTGGATCAAATTCGGCGCGGCCGGCGGCGGAGAGCCGGGAGGGGTCGACGTAGAATTTTTCGGTCAGGGACCGGACTACGGCCGTTGCGCGCATGGTCGAGAGTTCCCAGTTATCACGTACGCCGTTGATCTTGACGGGGATGTTGTCGGTATGCCCTTCAACGATGACGTTGAGATCACGGTGGTCGTTCAGGACGGTGCTGATGTTTTCGAGCACGTTTTCGGCGGTGGCGTTGACGCGGGCGGAACCGGAAGCGAAAAGCAGTTTGTCGGAGATACTGACGTGAACCTTGCCGCCGCGTACCTCCACGTTAATGTCCTGCCCGCCGACGTTATCGAGCGAGCGCTTGAGGTTCATGACGAGGGCGAGGTTCAGGCTGTCTTTGCGCTGAATGGACTCATTGAGGTCGCGGATGTAACTGGTTTGTCCGCTAATGGACTGCAGACTTTCGCGAATACTGGTGGCACCTTCCTTACTGATGACGGAAAGGTCTTCCATGCGGTTGAGCAGGTCGCCGTTAGTGCGTTGTACGCTTTCCAGCTGGGTGGTAAGCATCTGTTTTTGCTGGTTACTCGCGGCGAGTTCGGTTTCGAGTTGTTTCACCTTGGACTGGTTGCAGGAAGACAGACAAACGATGGCCAGAAGGAGGGTGAGGAAGTAAACTTTCATTGGGTGGTCTTTTATTCGAGGGGTAAAACGCTGTAAAGGGGGAATGTGGTACACGGCTGGATGACCGGTGTTGATTCGAGCTAAATTTTTTCGGGGTTGGCGTATCAATCGAATATGATTTCGGTAGCGCCGTACCCGTATTTTTCGTGGTACTCATTTTTGAACTTGCGCACGAAGGCGGTCTTTTCGAGACGCTTGTGAATTTCGCGCTTCAGAACGCCGGTTCCGACGCCGTGAATAACAAAAATATTGTCGACGCCGAGTTTCAGGGCCATCTGCAGGTAGTTTTCGAAGTAGCGCATCTGGGTGGTGAGTACCTGGTCTTTAGGCACCGAATCGGGATCGCGGACGAGGGCTTCGAGGTGAAGATCTATGGTGTTGTCGAAATCAAGTTTGGCGCGGATGTTGGTGCGCTGAACTTTCACGACCGGACTTTTTGGCGGCTTTTGGGCCATTTGCTCGCGGGTGATGGCCTTCAGGGTAGGGCCTTTGGGCTCGGCAGCAGGTGCGGAGTCGGGTTTGGAGAGCTTGGGAAAAACCACGTACAGGTGCGCTTCGCGGTACAGCTCGGGAACCTCGGTAAACTTATTGAAGAACTGTTTTCCTTTGATCGACACCTTCTGGTAATGACGGGGACCGGTACCACCGGGGATGACGGTGCGAACGTCGAGCTCACAGCTGAGTTTTTCGTTGAGCCAACGGTACTCTACGGCATCGAGCCGTTTTTTAGCGTAGGGGTCCAACTGGCCCGCTTTACCCCAGCGCCGGTCCTGGTGGGTCATTACCTTGATCTCGTAGATGATCTTGTGGGGCGTGCTGTTGAGCAGGTAGACTTCGAAAGCGACGGGTTCGGCTTCATTGTTGGTGACGGTATCGAAGGCCAGTTGCACGCCGTTGTCACCGGACACCACGGGGTTGCTATGTTCCTGGGGCGGCGGAGCGGGGCCGGAAGGGGGCGGAGCGGTGGCCGGCTCCAGTGCTTCCTCGGGTATGGGAATATGACCGAGGCCACCGTCGAGCCTGACCTGCACCAACCCACCGGGAAGGAGGCTGGTGACTTCACCGTTGTTTTCGGTCCGCTTCATTCGCACGCGCTGTCCTATTTTAAACTTCATGCGGTGAAGGTAGAGCGTGGCCCGGCAAAACCAGCAGTTTTTTGTGGGTTGATGAGGGAGGGAGTGTTAGTCGGAAGTGCTGCTTTTTCCGGCATCCGACTGATTTGAGCTCCCGCGGCCGTCTTCCCGAAGGAGATGAATATCGGCGTCGCAAGAACCCAAGCCCGCCATTTGCTAACCATATACCTGAAAAGCTTTACGTTGCATCCCGCGTTCGCGCCAAATAAATGCAAAGGGAACCACGGCGGATGCGAACTAGCCAATCATCCTTTTGCCCTCGCGGATGTAGTTGCGCACGTTGAGCCAAAAGGCGGCAAAAAAATAGAACAGCAACGATGAACCCAACGAAAGACAGGAAAGGTAGATGAAATAGACCCGTACCCGCCGCCGGCTGATGCCCATCCGGTCGGCCAACCAGGCGCAAACGCCGAAGGCGGATCGTTCCAGTTTGTTGCGTAAAATATTCATACGGAAGAGGTGGTATGCGATTGGTTCGTAAAAAACGTGAACTGTAAGGTAGTTATTTGAAGGGCCAAACAAGATTTCCAGCGGGTCAAATTTACGGATTAAGACCGATTCTCGGGTAAAGCCATTCGCGGGCAACTTCCCTGACCCCGGTAGAACCGACTTCGGACAGCCGGAGTTCTTGGATGCCCACGCGCATGAGCCGCAGCACCGGAAAACCGACGGCGGCGCAGGTTTTTCTGACCTGACGGTTCTTTCCTTCGGTCAACTCGAGCGCAAGCCAGCTGTCCGGTACAGATTTACGAAAGCGTACGGGAGGGTGACGGGGCGGGATGCCACCGGTGTCTTCCTCGGTCAGCAGGTCTGCTTTCATCGGAGCTCCCCGGTGGGTTTTGCCCTTTGCCCGAATGGTGACCCCCCGGCGAAGTTTTTCGAGGTCCTCACCGGAGGGTTCCCCCTCCACCCGCGCCCAGTAAATGCGCCGGTGCTGGTGGCGGGGGTGGAGCAAGGCGGCGTTTAAAGAGCGGTCGTTGGTAAGGATCAGCAGCCCCTCACTGTCGCGGTCGAGCCGCCCTACAGGATACACATCGGAAGGAAAGTCAAACAGGTCTCCGAGTACCCGGTGGTGGGGGGCTTCTCGGGTGAACTGACTGAGGACGCCGTAGGGCTTAGCGATGATAAAGTAGCGCGGGGATTTAATATTACGATCGTTGTTGAACTTACACCGAACATGGTCGGATTAGGCTTTGTTTCGAGACCATTAATTGCGCAACTACTCTGCATGTACCTTTACAAACTTTTTGGCCTCGAATTCGACCTGAAGCCCCTTTTTGCCGAGATTCAGGACTGGTGGTCCAGTTTTCTGCAACTGCTTCCCAATCTGTTGCTGGCCTTGATTATCGCCTTCATCGGTTTTATCGTCACGCGGTTTCTGAAGAAATATTTCAATAAACTCAGCCGGAAACTGGTCAATGACTACAAGGTCGCCAGTCTCATCAGCACTCTGATGACGGTGGTGGTGGTCGGTATGTTCACCGTTTTGGTCCTATCCGTGCTTCAATTAGACGGAGCGGTGAACAAGATCATTGCAGGTGCGGGAGTTGTGGGTCTTGCCGTCGGTCTGGCATTTCAGGATCCGATCCTCAACTTTTTCAGCGGTATCATCCTCACCGTGCAAAGTCTTTTCAACGTCGGCGACCTGATTGAAGTGGACGGGCATTTCGGTAAAGTGAAGGAAATCACCCTGCGCCACACCTCCATTGAGACGCTGCAGGGGCAGGACGTCATGATCCCGAACAAGATTATTGCGCAGTCACCCCTCAAGAATTTCGACCTTCTGCGTCGCCGTCGGGTTGATGTCGCGTGTGGGGTCAGCTACGGAGACGACCTTGAGAAAGTGAAGAAGGTAACCATCGCGGCCATCAAAAAGAGCGTGACGCACGATAAAAGCAAAGACATCCAATTATTTTTCAACGAATTCGCGGACAGTTCCGTCAACTATACGCTTCGCTTCTGGCTGGACGAACGAAAGACGGGACAGGCAGACTATTTAGCGGCCAGGAGCGACGCCATCATGGCCATCATGACCGCCTACAACGAAAACGACATCATGATTCCGTTCCCGATCCGTACCCTCGATTTTGGAATCAAGGGCGGGGAAAAGCTGACCGAGATGCTTTCTTCGGAAGAATCAAAAAAACTTCAGGGCGAAAAATAATTCCGAACACCCATCATCAGATAAGGGTTATAGCATCAGAACCATCGGATTATTACATTATGCACTCCGATTTTTACATTAACCCAACCGGAGCTAATCCGGGCAAAACAAAACCATTATGAATTTCCGCATTTTAACCTTCGCTTTACTACTCGCCATTTCCGGTGCTTTTTACAGCTGTGCCGAAGGAAGTGAAGCAGACAACGCTGTTGATAACGCGGCCCAAGAAACCAGGAACGCCATGGCCAACGTCGGCGCCGAGATCAAGGACGAAAGCAATGAATTCGCCGAGAACTTCAAAGAAGCCCGCATGAAAATCGATGAGCGCATGAAAGGTATCGAAGCCGAGATGGAAGATGCCGACGACGATACGAGGGCCGAACTGGAAAAACGGCACATGGAACTTAAAGAGTACTCTGACGACCTCGATAACCGTATGAACCGCGTTGGTGACAAGATGGAATCCGGTTGGGCCGAGTTCAAAGGTGACATCAAGAAAGGCTGGAATGACTTCACAAACGAGTCAAATGACCTGCTCAATAACATCGATCGGGCTACCGATACCGACGGTGACGGTGACCTCGACTAATCAACGCCGAAGATAACCGGCTAGATAAGCCATTCCCTTCTCACATCAGGCCCGATGATTGTTACCAACGGTCATTGGGCCTTTTTAGTCTAATTAATCATGATACGCAAAGGATCCGAAGTAAGCTGGAAATGGGGCAATGGCTCCGCTACCGGAAAAGTAAAAGAAACATTTACTAAAGAAATAACCCGTACCATCAAGGGAAACGAAGTCACCCGCAAGGGTGAAAAAGGTGACAAAGCACTACTGATCGAACAGGAAGATGGCGATCAGGTACTCAAATTGGAATCCGAGGTAGAAAAGGCATAAGCTTTCCTCATCCCTCAGACCAATTGATTTATAATATAAACAGGTGACCGCTCAGAATTAAGGCCACCACCAACGACACGATACATGAAAAATCTATTTCTCCTGCTTTTATTCATATCCGGAGCCAGTCTGTGCGCTCAGGTAACTTCTCGCTCGGTCGAGTTTGATAAATCAAACTTCGACGCGCTCCAGATTACCATCGATGCCGATTATGAGGTTGTTGCAGATGTCTGGGAGGATTTCTGGGAAGAACGCTACGACGTTGATTTTGATAAGCTTGATAAAGATCGGGCGTCTATAGCGTTAAAAGCCGATCAGGCTTCGGTTCCGATCATCAGCCAAAAGAACGCCGATCTGTTCTCAAAAATAGGCGGTACCAAGGAGAAAGCGACGGTAAGCTTTGCCGTTACCTTTACGGAGAATGATGTTGTTACGCGTAAAACCCATGCCAAATCCTACGATGCTTCCGAAGCCATCATGACGGAGTTCAGAACGTTCTTTTACACGCGATACTTCGACGAAAAGCTCGAAAAAGCCCGCAAGGAGTTGGATGACACCCGGGACGACAGCTCCGATGATAGCAAAGACGCCGCTAAGGCCCGACGTAAGATCGAGAAGTACGAAGACAAAATTGAAAAACTTAAAAGCAAGATCGAGGACGAGCGCCGCGAAGTGGGGGACGAACTCGAATCGGCTGAAATGAAGGCCCGCAAGGCCAAAGAACTTCAGGAACGCGTCCGGGAGCTTGAGAAAATGCGCGCCCGTTACCTCGGTTAACCGGATACTGCTTTATTGATTTCCCACTACCCGATAATTGAACATTTTAAAGTTTCAGCTAACATGACTACTACGAATTCTGAATCAGCCCCAAAAGTACGTAACGACCTCGCCTCGAGAATTAATCCATCGATCTTTGGCAGAAAATACGGCATCATCCTGGGAGTACTTACCGCTCTCTATCTGGTGGTGATCAACGTGATCAGTGGAGGGGAGACTCTTCCCCTCGGATTGCGCTTTGCAAAACACCTCATTATCATCCCCATCGTGTGGATGGCGGTGTCCGCGTACGCCGCAACCCTTCCGGACGGCAGAATATTCAAAAACGAGTTGATTTTACTCGGGTATATTGCCGCCTGGTCATCAATCACTCTTGCAGTCTTAAATGTGATGTACTTTGCGTTCACGTCAACTTCCTTCGAACAATTTATGCAAGAAGGAGAGACTTTAATGGGAGTGATGATCAACAGCGGCTTTATCATTTTCGAAACGGTAGTGTTCGTCATGATCATCGGCTTTGTAATCCTCCAGGCGTATAAAGGAAAGGGCTCTCCGGAAGACTAAATATCCATATGACCACAACGCCATTCAGTACGCAAAAGCTGGCTTACGCGCTTATCTGCCTGTGTATAGTATTTACCATACTGTACATAGGCAGTGCTTTTTTTATCCCGCTCACCTTCGGCGTGCTGTTTGCCTTTATGCTCAAACCGGCGTGTGACCGTATCGAAAAAATAACGAACAACCGGGTGATTGCCATTTTGCTCACGATGCTGATCGTTGGGTTCATCATCACCGGTATTTTTGCCTTTTTCTTTGTCCGCGTCAGCAACGTTCTGATCGAGGCGGATAATATCATAACTAACCTGAGTGAAGCGATGAACGCGGTGCTTAAGCGCGCGGGAAAACTGATCGGGATGAACGCCCGGGAAACCTCCGCCATGATGGACGAAGGATACGAGAACATTCTCAGGGAGCCCGTCTCGATTCTCACTTCGGGTCTTTCGACTTCCGGCCTGGTGATCGGAAACTTTTTCCTGATCGTTATTTATACCTTTTTCTTCCTGCTCTATAGCACGGCGTTCAAAAGATTTGCTCTGGCCCAGTTCAAGGATTCGCACCAAGTGGAGAGTGAGCACGCCATCCGGGAGATTCAGCACGTCGCCTCCGACTATCTTGGCGGCATGCTCACCGTCATGCTGGTGCTCGGCGTGCTCAACAGCCTGGGGCTTTACCTGATCGGCATTCAATATCCGCTGGTATGGGGCTTTTTGGCGGCCTTACTGGCCATCATCCCGTACGTTGGCACCACCCTGGGTGGTTTGCTGCCCTTACTGTACGCCATTGCTACGACGACTACCTTCTGGCAGCCGGCCGCCGTGGTAGTTCTGTACGGTACGGTTCAGTTCGTGGAGGGCAACCTGATTACACCCAAGATCGTCGGTAACAGTGTGAAGATAAATGCTCTGGCCGCGATCATCTCCCTGATCACCGGTCTGGCTTTCTGGGGGCTCGCAGGGCTCATTCTGGCCATTCCCCTGCTGGCGATGGTGCGCATCGTACTCGACCATGTTACACCGCTAAAGCCCGTGGCGCTTCTGCTCAGCGATGATCTTTACGATCATTCCCACCTGTACCAATCCGAGTACCACAAGCCGAAGTACCGGCTCATCAGCCTTTTCCGCAGCCGCAAGATCATTTTTGAACCGCCTAAAAAACGTCTGTCCCGCCAACCAGCGGAAGGTGTAGGCAAATCCGATACCCAGGTAGTTGCCAGTCCCGAATCCGAACAACGAGACGGCAATACCGGCCGCCAGTAGCTGCTGATTCTTCAGCGCAGCGGCAACTTGTACAGACTCACCAGCATTTTTGCCATATTCCGGTCGTTGATTTACTGACCGGTCGGGTAGTATTTGGACCTGGTCATAAACGGATAGACTGCGCACAGAACAAGGCTGAAGAGTTACGGGATCAATTAGATTTAAAAACGGAGTTTCAGCACCCGTGCCGCCCCCGCCACGGGTATGGTAACGATGTAAAGATTGGTGTAGTCGAGCTCGCTGAAGCGGGGGTTCCGGTCGGTACCGGACAGCAGATTAGCCATGGCGGGGGTTGTGTTGCTGTGGCCAACGACCAATACTGTTTTTCCCTTGAAATTGTATTTCAGCAGGGTGGAGAAATCTTCTAATAAACCGGCGTTGTAAGACTGGACAATCAGGTCGTGGTCCGCGGCGGCGGGCTTCGCGGTCAGTTGGGTGCGTTTCGTTTTGGTGCTGAAAACGGCGTCCAAATCGGTATTTTTCAGCATTTCTTTCAGGCGCTCGGCCCGCTCCATTCCCTTTTCGGTGAGTATGGGGTCACGCCCGTAATCTTTTTCGGCGTGGCGCACCAGGATGAAAGTAGACACCTCTTTCTTGGCCAGTTTTTCCAGCGTCGTTTTGCGGGTCGTATCACAGGCGGAAAAGAAGAACAAATAGAACAGTAGTATGAAAGGAAGAGTAAGGGCTGATTTCATAGTCCGCAAATGTACTGAAGATTGGGAAAACGTTAATTTTTCGATTGGTTGCAGTGTGTATAACCAAATGCACGAATCCCCCTCTCCTCGGGAGAGAGGAGACATGGCAGGCGGTAAATTCGTTACAACTGAGTATCTCGTTATACACACTTGGTTGCCATTCGGGGAGCATTTGGAATATGACGTTCCCCCATGCACAGGATTTTTCGGGCGGGGCCGCAGGTGCAAAGACGGGTATTCAGGAGGCATTGCTTTTTAACTGACATTTCACCCGCGACCGCGCGCCTGAATCACTACGGCAAACGCAACCCAGGGGCCACGAATTTATTTTGTACTACTTATACTTATTCCTTCTTGCGAATAGACCTGATATATATTTAGTTGTGCAACCATACAGCAGTTTAAAACTCTTGTGTGGTAGGTGTTTTTTGCCGTCGAAGGAGACTGCCTGCACAAGACCACCACCCGCCGGGAAAGCGTCGGTGGTAAACAGTACAACAGTTCCCGGATGAACACCAAGAACAGCCTGGACCCGCTTAGCTCTTACTCAAACTGTTCCAGCGTATAGGTTTTTCCCTCAACCCCGTTGGTGACGCTTAGCACGACCTGCTTTTCGGGTAGCCGGTCATCGAAATAGTCGACCGGAAAACCGTGGGGAGTGGCGATGCGGATGCGGGCATCCATGCGGCGGGCCCGGTCCAGGTCGATACTCGGGGAGGGCAGAAGGATTTTCGCTTCCGCGAGCAGCTCCCGCCAGTTAGTCCAGGAAGTGATCACGTAGTTGACGGGCTCGAGAAACCGGCCTCTGCAGAATCCCGTTACACATCTTCCCGTGATCTGATGGTACCGGTCCGCAGTCTCCGCGCGGTCAAACATCAGCATGGCGCTGTTCCAAAGCATTCCGGTAACACCCAGTTGCGTGGCGGTTTCCCCGGCGGGTTGTCGCCAAACCCGGGCCGAACCGGATAGGGGAGAGTACGTGATGGCTACGGGCACCCCACCCACTACATCGTTGACGATCTCGTGTGCCGCCAAAATCGGACCCGAGTATAATCGTGCGTCACCGTTAATACTGATGCCTACCAGCCAGTCTTCCTCCTCTACTTGCGGGATATCTCTCTCGCGCCGACGGTCGAAAGTCACGAAGTCCGGATTGTCGAGCGGGGCGATGATGCCGAAACCGGCTCCGGTAAAGAGACTGTTGACGGGAATGTCGTAGCTCGGGTTAATGTCCAGGGTCAGCGTGTCGGGCAAGTCCCGCTCGGTTCCATTAAGCGGTGCGCCGGGAAACATCCCTCCGCTTACGAGCCAGAAGGCGGTGCCGTGAGGGATGGCCTCCAGGGTTGCCCCGCCGTTAGCACCGCCTGTACCGTTGCCGAAGATGTCGTAGATCGTACCCGTTTGGTCCTTCAGGAGCTCGCGTGGCCGTCCGGTGCTGACGGCGGTTAGGTCGAGTGGCTGGCCGTCCAGGTTTCGGCTGAAAGCGGTAAGCACGCCCTTTTTGGCGTCGCCGATGATTACGAACGATCTATCTCCAATTTCTCCTTCTTTGGTGATGGGCGCCCGGGCCGGTATAACGGGGTCTGCCGGTACCATCATCACCGGCTCATCCGGCGGACATCCGCAAAGCAACAACAACCCCGACAGGCAAAACAATCGGGTGCTATCAAAGTACTTCATCTTCCGCGTAAGTTATAAAAAAGGGAGACACGACCATCGGTCATGTCTCCCTCGGATCAAGTAAATGGCAATGTTAGCCGATAAACCAAGTACTTAGTCAACGTCCCACCACACACGCTGGTCGAGCTTATCCTCATCGGTGCCGAACTGTCGCTGGAGGGCCTCCAGGTAATTGGCGTTGTTAAGGCTGAACTCATTGTCGGGGTAACCCCGGCGGGTTGGGATGGTGTTGATGAGGATGGCTTCGGTAGAAGGGGTCAGTTCGGGGTAACCAAGACGGCGCCATTCAGACCAGGCTTCCATACCCTGCATGAAGAGGGAAACCCATTTCTGTTCGCCGATAAGTTGCTCGAAGTTATCGGAATCGTACGCTACGTCATCCTGTTCGGTATAGGCGGTGATAGCATCGGCATCGGTAATGCCGAATTGATTCATACTGGCGGCGATGGCTTCTGCGTAAAGAGTTCCGGCGTCACCGTCGATCCATCCACGCTGGGCGGCCTCAGCACGGTTGAACAGTACTTCGGCGTAAGTCATGAGTACTGCGGGAGCATTGATCCCCACGAAGGCTAGGCCGGGATAGGAGATGTCGGCAACGGGAATACCTCCCGCTTCGCTTTCGGTAACACCATAAATCATTCCTACGTACTCATTTGTGCCGGCGGCTACGCTGGCGGCGGTCGGCTGAGCGTATACGGGAATCCGGGGGTCGTTTTGAGCAGCCATGAAGTCTACCAATGGCTCGCTGATGGCATAATCCGTACGCGTCAGGAAGTCGGTGTAAAAGGTGTTATTGGCAAACTCCCCACCACCGATGTAAGACAGGTTTATCTGATCGGCGTTGCTTTCCAGTAAACCACGGGATACGGCCAGGCTGGCCCATTCGTTGCCCAGGTCGGGTGCTACGTCGGATACCCGGGTTGCGGCACGGAGGATGAGGCTGTTGGCAAATTTGCGGGCCAACTGCATATCACCGTTAAAGATGATGTCACCGGCAACGGCTCCGTCAATGATCATGTCGCCGGCGGCGGTCAATTCGGCAACGACGCCCCGGTAAATCATCTCCTGCGTATCGTAAGCGGGATTGAGATTTTCTACTCCCTTCAGGGCCTCGCTGTAGGGGATGTCTCCCCAGAAATCGGTCATCGAAAGAAAAGCCCAGCTCTGAATGATCTTCGCCAGAGCAATCTGGTTGGCGTTAGGGCCGGATGCGGAGATGGGGCCTTTCGTGGCTTCGTCGGTGTTCAATTCGATGACTTTTTCCATGTCAACAAGGCCTCCGTTATAGAAGCCGTAAAACGAAGTACGTATGTCATCGTAGCGCGTAACGTCGGTGTATTGCGTCTGCGAAAGGTGTTGGATGTAATGCGAGCCAAATGTGCCTACACCGGCAAAACCTTCGCCTAGGATACGGTCTACGAGTGCTCGCTCGGACTGGGTGATCAGGTAAGAGGAAGGTACGGCCACGGGGCTGTTCGGATCGGTGTTGATAGCCTCGAAGTCGTCCGTACAGGCGGTAAATCCGAGCATTACCATACACGCAAATAAAATGCGATTCATTGTTATTGTATTTAATATTAAAGTAAAATGACCGGAGAGCTTACAGAGTGTGTTTCCGCCGATTTGGTATAAACGTCATTTTGTAATACTCCCTTAGTCGGTACCGAAATTATCGGGAGCCGGTCTGCTAGTCGTCAGGTCAGTTAAGACAAGTACCGACCGGTCACGAGTTAAAATCCGAGCTTGACGTTGACGCCGATGCTGCGGACGCTTGGGTTCTGACCGTTCTCGAATCCTTGAACGTTGTTGTTCGTAACGGCACTTTCAGGATCGATGTTGGGAGTGTTTTTGCTTAAAATGGCCAAGTTGCGGCCAAACACTCCGACGGTAGCGTTTCCGATGAAAGTTCCGTCGAGGAAGCTGGCGGGGATATCGTAACCCAGGGTTACCTCACGCAGCTTGATGAAGCTGGCGTCATAAGTAAAGGCTTCGCGAAAATTACGCAGGCGACCGAAGTGCGTCTGTGCTTCCACGTAGGTCGAGTTGGCTTCGTATACCGGTGCTTCTTCCGTACCGACGTTCACCATCCCTTCAACCAGTACCCCGCCACCATCGGCTACGGGCTGACGAATATCGACCCCGTTTGCGTTCTGACCTACAGTAGCCATCAGCTGTCCGGAGTAGGTACCCCAGCGGTTGGAAACGGAGTAGAGCGATCCTCCCTTACGGAAGTCGATAACCGAACCAAGGCGAAAGTTCTTAAAGGTAAAATCATTGATGAAACCACCGGTGTAGTCCGGAAATACGCTTCCCATATCGATGTTGGAAGCTAGAATCGGGAAACCGTCCTGACTGATTTCGATGTCGCCGGCGTCAGTACGTTGGTATCCGAGACCGATCAGCGTTCCGTACGGAGAACCAACCTGAGCGACAAACTGCGTTCCGTAGCTGCCGAGTGAAAGCAGGTCCTGACCTTCGGCGAGTTCTACTACTTCGTTCCTGTTCGAGGCAAAGTTAATTGCGGTATTCCAACTGAAGTTCTTTCCCCGAACAGGCGTGCCGTAAAGCTTCAGTTCCACCCCTTTGTTGGTCACCAGACCGGCGTTGGTGGACACATTGGAGAAACCGGTGGTACCGGATACGCCGAGGTTTATGATAAGGTCCTTCGACTGAATGTCGTAATAAGTGACGTCAAAGCCGAGGCGATCGTTAAGGAAACGCATGTCCAGACCGATCTCCGAAGTAGTGATCGATTCCGCAACGAGATTACGGTTGGCCTGCGTGTTATTGACGGCAAAAGTGGGGTTGGAGCCGTAAGGGTCAGTTGCGGAAAAACTGTTACGGGTCTGGAACGAACTGGGGTCGTTACCCACCGTAGCAATGCCACCACGCAACTTACCGAAGCTGACGAAATTGTTGTCGCCAAGAAGCTCGCTGAACACGAAACTGGCGGAAACAGAAGGATAGAAGTAACTGTTGTTACCGGCTTCGAGCGCGGAGGACCAGTCGTTACGACCGGTCACATCGACGTAAAGCAGGGAGCGCCATCCGAAACTAGCCCGGCCGAAGACGGACTGAACTTCTTTCTGGCTCACAAAGCTGGAGCTGGAAGGACGGTCAACCGATGCTTCGATGGTGTAGAGGCCGGGAACGCTTAGTCCGCCGCTCGTCTTGGTATTGACGGAACTGTAATTATCCTGACGGAGGTTTCCTCCCAGGGTGGCGTCGAGCGTGAAGTCACTGCTGAGGTTGGTGTTGTAGTTGAGTAAAAGCTCGAAGTTGTTCTCGCGGTTCTGTACCAGTAAGCGTTCGGCGTAGGCGATGTTGGCTGCGGAGCGGGAAGCCAACCGGTCGTTCACCTGGAAGTTGTAAAGGTCCGTACGGGCGCTACCGGTGATGGACAGACCCGGGAGCAGGTCGTACTTCAGGCTGAGGTTACCGAATACGCGGTCGCGGTTGTCGGTGCCGCGGTCTTCGTTCACTACCCAGTACGGGCTTTCCCAAAAGAGGGCGTCGAGGTTGGTAGGGCTGCGGATATTCCACGTGCGTGGGCTGCCGTCGGCGGTGCGGTAATCGGCCAGCCGGTCGAAGTCGAGCTGGCGCTGAAACCACTGGTTGAAGTTGGTCTGCACGTTCACGGCGTCACCGAAACCACCATAACCGATGGCGGGGCGACCTTCACCCTTGGTATTCACGTAGGTACCCTGCAGGCTGGCGGTCAGCTTGGTGCCCAGTTGCTGACTGGCGTTGAGAGAAATGGTGTTGCGGTTCAGTTTTGAATCGGGGAAAACGCCGTTGTTCGAACTGTTGGTATAGGACATCCGGAAAGTGGACACGTCGTTGCCACCGGAGATGGAGATGTTGTTGTCGTAAGAAACACCCTGATTATAGAAGTCGCGAACATTGTCGGGGTTAGCATTCCAGGGGCGAAGCTCTCCGAAGGACTCGGTTCCCTGTCCATCGTTGGGGTACCAACTGTCCCAGTGGCGGACCATGCGCCCGTCGAGCTCGGGGCCCCAGCTTTCGTCGGCGTAGTATTCGGGCATCAGTTGCCCGTCGAAAGAAGCCCAGTCGGCGGGGTGTACGGCGGGGTCGAAATCGAAGTTGGCGAAGTCAAGGCTGTAACCGCCTCCATACTGGTTCTGGTAGTCAGGCAATACGGCTACATTGTTGAACGTGATGCCGGAGTTGACCGAGACACCGATCCCTTTGCGATTTTTACCGCTTTTGGTGGTGATCAGAATGACTCCATTGGATGCCCGGCTGCCGTAAAGGGCGGCGGCGGCACCTCCCTTCAGCACGGAAACGGAAGCGATGTCGGCCGGGTTGATGTCGGCGGCGGTAGTACCGTAATCGCGGCCGGAGGCGGCCACGCTGGCGCCGGAACCGTTGTGGTTGTTATTCGCGATCGGAATTCCGTCGACCACGAACAGCGGCCGGTTAGAACCGGTAACCGAAGTGGCTCCCCGCAGGATGATGTTCGCGGACCCACCCAAACCGGAGTTGGAGTTGTTGATCTGCGCACCGGCGATACGACCGGAAAGAGAACTGACGATGCTGTTTTCCTGGGTTTTGGTCAGATCGGCACCGTCAACCTGCGCGACGGCGTAACCGAGCGATTTCTCGTCGCGGCTGATGCCAAGCGCGGTTACCACTACGTCGGAAAGCTGAACGCCTTCCGCTAGTACGATGTCGTACTTGTTTGCAGCGGTCAGGGGAATGTCCTGCGTGGCAAAGCCCGTATAACTGATTACCAGCATCTCGGCGTTAGCCGGAGCGGTTAGGTTGAAATTGCCGTCAAAATCGGTAACGGTACCGGTTGTGGTACCCTTGATGAATACGGATGCACCGATCAGCGGCTCGCTGGTGTTGTCGGTAATCGTGCCCGAAATTGCGCGCTGAGCCAGCACGGTGCCGACTCCGCTCACGACGAGCAGAAGTAGTAATACAAGTTGTTTCATACTAGTGAATATTGGGTGGGTAAAAAATATACAACGGACCTTTTCCCGATAGCGATTTACTCACGAGGGGTAGTCGTACCAAGAATACTCATAACTCTGAGCTGGAAAAGATCTGTGGTTATTAATGCTTGAAGTAACAGTGAAGCCGTTATAATAGGGGGTGAACAGCTGCGGTTCGGCAAGATTTGCAAGAACCGTCTTCGTAACCAAAGATAGCAAAATATGTTAAGAAACGACAAGGAGTCCGACTTTATCAGGCATTAATTCATACTTCACAACCGTGAAGCACATCTGGCTATTCCACCGGACTGTCACCCGTTCCGTCGTCATTTCTTCAACCCTGAGCCATCTTACGGGTTCCTGGCATATAATCCCGAAAGTATGTCCCACAACGAAGCCATTTTTAAAGCCGTGCGCAACAACGACGTCTCCGCAATTGAATCCGCCATCAGTGATAATCCCAGTGTATTGGAAGCGCGTGACGACCGGGGCTCCACGCCCCTGATCCTGGCGAGTTACCTCGGCCACCGGGAAGCGACGAAAAAGCTGGTGGAGTCCGGTGCCGACCTGAATGCCTTTGCCGGGACCGGCACGGCGCTCATGGGCGTCAGCTTCAAGGGGTTCACCAAACTTGCCGCCTATCTGATCGACGCTGGTGCAGACGTAAATGCCTCCGATCCCCGGGCGGCGAACGGCGGCACCGCCCTCATCTTCGCCGCTATGTTCAACAGAGCGGACGTAGTGGACCTGCTTTTGGAAAGGGGCGCGGACGCAGGTGCAAAGGATGGTAACGGACTCACTGCCGCCGACAACGCCCGTAACCGGGGACTTACGGAAATCGTCGCCAAACTCTGACCGGTTGGGGATCTATGGTGTCTATGATGCGATCAAAAACGCGCCGGCAACCGGAGAATTTCCTTACCAGGCATAAAACTCCCCGGCAACCTTTGGCGACCGGGGAGCGGAAATAACCTACTTTAATATTCTTCATCGGATCTGCAGGCGGCGAACGCGTTCCGCACCACTCGCCAGGCGAACGCGGACAACGTAAATGCCGGCCGTCAGACCGGAAACATCCGCACTTAACCGGTTACGGTTGCCGGTAAAACGAATTAGGACAGCGCGCCCGGTCACGTCGAGCAGGCCCACTAATTCAGCTCCCTCCGGTAGCAGAACCTGAACCTCGTTGGTGGCCGGGTTGGGGCTGATCACCAGGGGGGCGTCGCCATAAAAGGTCACGGTTTCCACCGGAGAGTAGGTGAGTTGCCCGTCGAAATCGGTCTGACGGATCCGGTAATAGCCGTTGCCTTCCAGGGGAGTGGCGTCGGTGTATTCATAGCGCTGATCGGCGCCGGAACGGGCCGGTACCTGACCGATGACCGACCATTCCGTACCGGTTGCGGAGCGTTCGAGGTGGAAGCCGGCGTTGTCCGGCTCGGTGGTGGTTTCCCATTGCAAATCAACCGACTTTGCACCTGCGTCCGCGCTAAAGAACAACCATTCCACGGGGAGTGCCTGGTCGAGCGTAAAGATGGCATTACAGCCCGGGGATGCGTTGCCCTGGTCATCGATGGCAAATACCGTTACCGGGTAATCAGCGTCTCCGCTGAATACCTGCGTCGTAGGGCCGATGAAGTCAACTTCAAATCGTAGGTCTGGGGGGAAGCCACTCGCGTAATTGAAAAATGCATCACCGTCGGTGTAGGGGCCTCCACCGATACTGCCATCGTAATAAACGTCAGTAAAACCCTCAAAAATGAAGGTGTAAGCCTGTCCCTGGACGACCGGCAAGGGCGTACTCAGCAGAATCTCGGTGGAAGCACCGTCTACGCTCGCAAAAAGTTCAATGTTGGCCTCAGTGTACACCGGGGTACCGACTCTGCCATTTATTCCGCTGCCCTGGCCGCCATCGTAGAAATGAAGATTTACCCCTGACTCCTCGCCGAAGAACCGTACCCGAATTTTTTGAATGGCTCCGGTTTGGGCGGCAACGAAGGACTGCCCGTGGCCAACGTTTCGGAAATGTTGGTCATCGGTTGCGTTGCCTACGGACGAAGTCTGGTTGCAGAAGGCAAGGGTGTACACACTCCCGTCATCCGATGAGCCATTATCCATACTGTTGGCGTCGAGGGTGTAGGTGCCGTCGGGGTCCGGGGCGGCACCGAAATCCTGACAGCTCACTACGGGGTCGGTTCCGCATACACCGAGTGGGTCGTTGACCTGGACCTGAACGGTACATCTGGTTTGCTGCGCAGAGGGTATTTGGGGACGGTCACGGAAGAAGATAGTGAGATCGATTACCCCAATCTGCGCGCACCCGATGGAACCAACGGTAAAGCCAAGGGAGACCCAGTCTGCCGCACAATTATCATTGAAAGAGGTCAAAACTTCGTTAACTACGGCAAGGGTGTTTAATCTGGCGGTACCGTTTGCGTCGAGGTCAATGGCAATGTTTTGGCAGGTGATGGCGGGGGCGATGTTGTCTTCTACCGTTACCTCTGAGGTACAGGTACTGGTCTGGCCAACGTTGTCGGTTACCACCAGGGTAACCATTTGTGCGGGCATATCCACATCAGCACAGTCCAGCACGTCACCATCGATGCTGAAGATCAGGTCGCCGGCGGGGGTATTGTCATCCGTAGAGCCGTCGTCGATGCTGCCGGCGTCGGCGTTCCCGTCGGCGTCGATCTGGACGATGGCGGTGGCAGCACACCTGGCGACGGGGTCGTTGTCACAGGCCAGGGTCGGGTCGTTGACTGTGATGGTTGAGGTACAGGTCATTTCTTGTCCGTTACCGTCGAAGGCGCCGAAGAAGTAAGAGAAAGTTCCGCTGGTACTGTTAGCGCAGGTAATCAGGCGGAGACCGCTACCAAAATTAGTCGGAGCCGGGGCACAGTTGTCATCCCAGTCCTGGACCATTCGAGTTAATACGTCACTATTGGTGATGAAATATTCTCCGTTTGCATCGAGATCCACCGTGATGTCGGTACAGGTAAAGGTTGGGGCGATGTTGTCTTCTACCGTTACGTCAGCAGTACAAGTCGCCATTCCTCCTTCATTATCGGTTACCGTCAGGGTTACGGTAAGGGTGTTGTTAACGACATCACAGTCAAAGCCCGTGCGATCCAGGGCTAAAGTGGAGATTGATCCACAGGCATCGTCCGTAGAGCCATTGTCAACGTCAGCGGCGGCAAGGATGGCAACCCCATCCATGTTTAACTCTACCGTAACGGTAGGGTTACAGGTGGCCGTTGGAAGAACATTAGTAATTGGAACGTTAGTACAGTTACAGTCTTCGTCCAGGGCCGCCTCGGTACAGGCGTCTCCGTCGTCCGGGCAATCGGCGACAATATTTATGCAGCGTGAATCCTGAGTGCCGGTTCCGGAAACGGTGGGTACGTCCGTACAGCCACCGGCAGGATCAGCTTCCCAGGCCATCGCGATGGAGGAGGGAGGGTCTGGAAGAGTGGCCAGGGTATTGAAATGACTGACTGCACCACCTGCGCCGGCGCCGCGCATTTCCCAACGGTCATTGGCGGTGCTGAAGGCAATTTCCAAATTTTGGGGCGCATTTGTGTAAATGTTACGGGTGCCATCAGAGCCCGTCAAGGTAAAAGGAAGTATTTCGCCAATGCATGGGCTATCAAATGATACGCCATCAAAAACGCCCGGATTGGGGTCATTACAGTCCGGGATATTATCTCCGTCAGCGTCAATGGTATCATCTTCTCCGGGGCAGACGTCCACATCATTACAGACACCATCCATGTCGTCATCACCGATGCCCTCACAGGGGATGCCGGCGGTAGACTGGGTTCCGGTGCCGCTGACGGTTGCGTTAATTCCGGGGCACCCTCCTGTACCAGCAGGATACAACTCAGTAGCGGAATCAGGAGGGTTCGGGCTGAAGGTGTTGGGGGCAGTTGCATGAATGATGCCACTCGATCCGATGCCAGGAATTCCAATATGCCAGCTTCCAGAGGGCTGATCCCAGAAAATTTGGACTACGGGCTGGCCAGCCCCATTAATGCTCTCATCCCCATAAAAGTGGCGACCTGTAGCATCCGTACCCATATACGTCATACTGTACGTTGTACCGGGCATAATACAATCGGAGCTAAATTCAACCGTCATACCCGCCTGCCCGGAAAGGACGGCGGTAAATAACAGGAAGCTGGTAAGAAGAGTCGTAAAGAGTTTCATGCTTTGTGGGTTGAAAATTTTTAGTAAAAATGTAGGGATGACTTTGGGGTTGGGGGGTTACTGTAGTTGCAATGGAATCCCATTTCGGGCCTTGGCCAGATTCCAAAAGGGGAGCAAAGAAGGAGCCTCCTTTGCTATGACGTCTTACCTTTCAGCCACCGTCCTGCAACATGCGGTAGCCAAATCGCCTATCGCAGATCAAGGATCGCATATCCTCAGCCCCTCTCCAATAACGCCTGCCTGCGGCCGGAGGGAGAGGGGCCTGGGAAAACGCGCTCGCGTTTTGAGGTATAGAAACTGTTGTATTAGCTTCGGCTCGGAAAAGTACCCTGAAGCGCAATAATCATATTCACCCCTAAATAGGGGGATTGATTGCTGAAAGACTGACCGGTCCCTCCGGCAGTTCCGCTATTCAGCGCAGCACCGTTGGGTGCTGTGTCGGTGAAAATGGTTTCACCCAGGGCGTTAAAGGCCAGGTAGCGGTCCGTTCCAATGGACTGGTTGCCAACGGATCCTCCTAAGCGGACGGGGACTGGTGGCAGGTTGTTCGAATTCAGGGTGGTGGATTCTGATCCGCCGCGTTCCCCTAATTGAACATTGCTCAGGCCGGGTCCCTGGCCTTGACTGACCATACTTCTGCCCCGGAGGTCAGGAAGTGCGAAAGTGGTTCGGCCATCACCGCCGTAGGTGGTGCCGAGAATGGAAAATAGTGCCTGATTTTGGGGGATACTGATTAGCTGGCCATGGCATAATGCCCAGCCGCGGGGTGCGAAGGTGCCGCCGAAGGCGATGATTTGTCCGAGAAATGGTTCCATAGAGAATCTGTATTTTGACGATTAAAGAATGATGGATGAATGGTTTAATGTAGTTTCGCAAGCAAGCGTCCCTTTACTTTTCGCAGGGAGATGCGGTTACCGTTGATGTCCTGAAAGTCAAGGACGCCAGGATCGGACGGATTGATTTTTTGAATGGTGGTGAGGCCACGGGTTAAAGCACCTCCCGAGGGGTAAGAATACAGCAGCTCGCTGAAGTCCCGAAGCATGTTTTCCTCTGCTGTGCAGAGTGGGCGGACAGCCGATGTCCTGGCAAACGCCAGAGCAGGAACGCCAAGGCCAAGTGCGAGCAGGGATGTCTGGTTTACGAATTTTCGTCTGTTCATGGTGTTATTGGTATTGGCGGGTTTGGGTAATTATCGGTCAAAAAGCAACTGTTCCTGCCCGACGTTTTTCCTGTTTCGTTTCGCCAAATATCCGCATGCATACTGGCCATTTATCTTTTCCGGTGGATAAACACGTATTTATACCCGTCGAAACAAGTATATTTACCTGTTAATAAGATCAGGCGGAAACGCAGGTGCGGTAAAATCTGCTTCGCGGAGTGGGTTAGGGGCGCCAGTCATGACCCGCCAATCGATATTTAACCCCTGATCTCCGGGCTAACCGGCAAAGCGAACGGTTGATAATTTTTGATCCTGGTTAGGGTTTACACCTGATGAACCAGGTAGAAATACCCGTTATCATCCGTTTTACTTCCTCGACCGGTTTCCATTCGGCTACTTGTGCAGACAAACGTTCCTCCCTGGAAAGCACCAAACAAGCTTCAACTCAAATCAATACAAATAATGAATTCTTTCACAACTGATGAATCCATCTCCCACGCCTCCGTCGAATCGCCCGCCCGGCTTGCGGAGAACTGGCAACGCTGTCGTCAGGAGGATCTGCCGAAAGCTTTCTATGTTTACGACCGGGCGGAACTGCGCAGCGAGCGCGTGGTGACCTACCGCCTGGCGGGATCAGCGCCCGGAAATATGGCGGAGACGATGATCGATGCCCTGACCGATATGATCAACGACCCCGCGAAGTTCAACTTCATTGTCCGCCTGGGTCTGCGCCCGGAACGCCTGAAGGGAGAGATCACCACCGAGCCCGCTTTCGCACTTTTTCTCCAGGTAAATAATATCGGGGAGGAGGACGATAACTGGGAAGACAACTGTATCGAAATGACCTGGAAAAACGACGGTTACTTCAGTACGGCGCAGTCGGCTTATCCAGACAGTGAGGCCAACGCCATCCCGGCCGCCAGCGCCTACCTTTTCGTATACAGTTGGCTGGAAACCCCGGAAAAGGATCTTGCCCGTCCCTTCACCGCCGCTACCCGCACGCTGGGGGAAAGGGTGAAAGCATATATCTTCTCTCCGGCGGAGAGTCGGAGCATTTATAACGACCTGAAACACAGTACCAAAAACGAACTTCAGGTTCATCTGGGCCGTGGTTTGGCGGTTTGGGTGCATCCCTTCAGTTTCCGTCCGGTTATTGAGGTAAAGGGGGCCGTAAAAGGTGGAGTTTACGCCGACCCGGTTCGCGAATCCACCGGACTAAGCAACCTGCCGCTTGACGATGATGGCGATGGCGATGGCGATAGCTTCTACGATTACAGCCACCCTGACCCACCCGGATATCCTGACTGATGATAGATTACCTTTATAATCCGAAATTCTGGGAATGGGGCTGGGAATTGAGGCTGATCAGTCAAAAAACCGGTTTGCTTACGCTGGTCGTAGCATTGCTTATTCCAAACTTCAAGGTAAAGGTGTACCGACGTATATTGGCTTTTACGGTCTTTAGCTTGCTGATGGAGCATGTTTCTACTGACGAAGATCTATCGCATTTGTTCATTGATACCTCCAATGCACCTTGGTACCATTTGCTTACGCCGATTTTATTCCTGTTGATGACCAGGTTTTTTACCGACTATCTGATGGACGGGCAATACAGGTGGTGGCTTCCCCTGGCTTTTTCAATCATTTGTATTTTTAACGCAATCGACGAGGAGTGGGGCGATGGATTTTACAATTTCCCGAGCCTTCCCGTGGGAATTTACTCCCTTACGGGAATGACGCTGGTGGTCAACTACTTCATTTACACGCTGCGCTCGCTGGAGTTCGAGTATCTGGAGCGCGAGCCGATGTTCTGGGTCAGTTCGGGTTGGTTGATCTATATGGCGGGTAGCTTCTTGCTGTGGGTCAGTATCAGGTTTATGGCCTACGACAATGATTTTTTTTTCTCGATATACCGTGTAAATATGGTGGTAACGATGCTCCTTAACGGTGCTTTCATTATCGCTCTTGTACTGATAAACGATAAGCATAAAATCGAAGAAGAGGTGGTTCCCGAAATTTAAACGATGATGTTTTTAACCGACCTTAGTGGCAATTATCTAAACCTGTTCCTGGCTGGAATATTCGGTATGCTTCTGCTAAGTATTTCCTTGGTCGTATTTTTTATCGTTTATCAGCGGCGGATCTTAGGCCAGGAAAGGCTTCGGCAGCGGGAAGTACAGGTTCATCAGAAAGAATTACTCACCGCCGCGGTGGAAGTACAGGAGGCGGAACGCAGCCGCATTGCAAGTGATCTGCACGATGATATCGGAAGTCTCCTCTCCGCTACCCGGCTTTACCTGCGGCAACTAAAGCCGACGACCACAAAGGCAAAAACCGGGGAAATCAGGGATCAGGCCCTGGCAATACTGGACGAAATGATCCAGAACACTCGCCGCATCACCCACGACTTGTCACCTCCCGCCCTGGAAAAATTCGGCTTTCAGGCCGCCGCCGAAGATCTCTGTGAACGCATCAATGGCAGCGGCGGAATGCGGGTGATCTTCAGCTCCACCAGCGAAGAAAGGCTGCACCCAAAACGGGAGATCGCCCTGTACCGGGTGCTGCAGGAATTACTGAACAACACCATAAAACACGCCCGGGCGGATACCGTCGGTGTTGAAGTCGGTCAGGGGCCGGAGCAGTTCAAGTTTATTTATCAGGACAACGGCCGGGGTTTCGATCCTGAAAAGACAAAGCTGAATGGGCTCGGATTGCGCAACATGGAAAGCAGGGTGACACTGATGGGCGGATCGATGTCGTTCGAGTCGTCTCCCGGTAAAGGGTTGCGGGTCGAGGTAGCTGTACCCTCTAAAACCCGGTAGCTGAAGCTTCCCCGCTTTCAACCGATTCGCGGTACTGAACACTTGTAATGGTTCAGCGCTAATTGTTTGCAAACTTTTATAAGCACCTAATTTAATACTCCATGAACCAATCCTCCAACATCCGTATTGCCCTGGTCGACGATCAAAAACTCTTTCGCGGAGGGCTAAAGATGATCCTCTCCGACCGGTCCGACTTTGAGGTTGTGTTTGAGGCGGACAACGGCAAAAAGTTTTTCGAACGCTTGGCCTTTGAACCGGTGGACATTGTTATCCTCGACGTTGAAATGCCCGTCATGGACGGTATTGAAACGCTGAAGATCATCCAGGAAAGGCACTCTGACCTGAAGGTGATCATGCTGACGATGCACGACAGTGATCGTTTGATCAATCACCTGATGCAACTCGGGGCCAACGGCTTTTTGCTAAAAGACGAAAATCCCGAGGTTGTTCTGACCGCGGTAGCTCGGGTGAGCCAGGAAGGGATATTTTTCCGCGACTACGTCTCCAAGGCCCTCCTGAAGGGCGGTCGTAAAAAAGAAAAGCCGAACGGTTATTTCGGTCCCAGTATCTCCGACCGTGAACTGGAAGTGCTTAGCCTGATCTGTCAGGAGCATACCAGCAAGGAGATTGCCGATAAGCTGTTCATCAGTACCCGTACCGTGGAGGGTCACCGACGTAATTTGCAGGATAAGACGGGGTCGCGAAACCTGGTGGGGCTGGTTTTGTACGCGGTCAAGAACGGGATTGTTTAAGCACTTTTCCGGGGAGGCTGCTTCCGGTCCGGGAACGGCCGCGCGGAAACCATAACTTCGCCGTCACAACGTTTTGCTCATGAAAATTCATTTTACGGGTATACCTCCCCCCGGCTTTAAATTGCCACCCGGTTTTGAACTCGAATCATACGGTCCGCGGATGCCCCCGTTTGCGATTGACGCCATGTTGGTATTTCCCGGAGGTGACGCTGATGATGCCGACGTCAAAACCCTGCAACGCAGTGGCCGTCCCGTTCTAAACCTTGCTGTTTCCGAAGGTTCCGGCTCCGCACCCGCGTCCGCGCCCGAAAAAAATGCGGCACTGGAATACTGGCTGTCTCAGCTCAGCGAAACGCCCCGCACCAATTACCATCCGATAAACTGTAATTTTTATGACAACTTCGAAGCCGCCGTCGTGCAAAAGCGCTGTGTCGTACTGGAGTACCGCTCCGTCCGCAACAAAGTTTCCCGAATTCATACCCGGCTGAATGATCTGACAACTCACCGCACCGAAGAGTACGTTCAACTGGCCAACGGCGAGTGGCTCCGTCTGGACCGGATCATCAGCATAGACGGAAAAGTAACCGGTAACACTTGCCGCTTCTGAAACCGAAATTTCTCGCTCGAACCTAGGGTGTTCTTACCCGGGTTGATTCCTGAATCCAGCATCCGACGGTGAAGCTGTCGCCTTCCTTGATGCTGCGCTGAAAAATGTCGGACTTTGAGGGCATATACTTGGTGTACCGGTTGATGAGCTTGTTTGCCTTGCCCGCCAGGGATGGGTCGATGCGCTTGGCCTGCTGCCACTTATCGATGGCCGGCCACGTAACGACCTGCGAGTCAAAACCCGTGCCGGGGCCGCAGAGCGGTCCGGAGCTGGCGTACAGCGTACCGATGAGCATGTACGGATCGCCGGATTTTGGATTAGCGGCTGCTGCCTTGCGCGCGTAGGACCGCGCCTGACCGTAACTGCGCAGGTGAGAGTAATACACCTTGGCGGCGGTAAGGAGGTAACGGCCCTTCCGCTCGGCATCGTCGGTACCATCGGCGGCTTCCTCGAACTTGGCGATGGCTCCCTTATAATCGTTGGCTTCAAGCAGATCGTACGCTTGGCGCAGCGTGTTGGGGGCGGTCGGTGCCACGGTACAATGTTCTTTGGAGGCTGCGCGCACCTCCACCATTTGGGGAGAGCTCTCGGCGCAACCACCGTACTTCAGTCTACTCAGGGCCGTGGAGATGGCGTCGCAGTCGGTACTGTTTTCCTTAAACTCGGCAAAGTATTGGCCGATGTAGTAATCGCAATCATAAAACCCCTTTACGGTTTCAAAATAACGCAAAGTTTCGGGGGCATAGCCGTCGATGGCTTTCCACGGCTCGCAGCCCGCGCCCTGACATTCCTCCAGTCCCTTAGCCAGGCGGGTATTCAGTGCCGACACTACTTCCCTGGCTTCCGCTTCGCTGACCTCCCCTGCCTTGTGGGCATCCACCAGCAGGCGGGACATGGGGTTGATGACGAAGTAGTTCAACTTTTCGGGACCGTCGATGTCGAGACTTTCCTTGAACAACGCGTAAATTTCCTCGTCCGAAGCCGTGCCTTTATACGTGTAATAGCTGTCGAACCCCTGGATGGCGGACATGTAACCGTCGCCGGGATAACAGCGGCGTGCTTCGGCGTAGAGCTCGACGATGGTGTCTCCGTACACCATTTTCTTGTCCGGAAATTTAGCGATCAGATCGTGGTAAAAGGCGATGCCGTCGGTATAGACCGTTGCGCGGCGGCCATCCGCGGCGGGGCTGGTGGCGTAGACCTTCCGCCAAGTTTTCATCGATTCGGTCATGTCTTCAGCCTTTAGCATCTGGCGGTAGATGACGTAGTTGGTCTCGGCATCGTCCGGGTTGGGCGCATCGGTGAACTTAGTGCAGGGGCTCAGTTTATCGGTGGTGGGTTTAGGCGTCGTAGTTGGTGAACTGGAAGTGGCTGTCGTTGCGGGACCGGCTGCCTTCGGGGTACAGGCAAAACAAAGGATTGCCAGCAAGCAGGAGAAAAAATGCGATAGATAACGGAAGTACATAGCGGCCGGGAGGTTGGTTATTAATGGTGTAAAGATGATAAAGCGAAGCGGCTTGGTGCGGATAATGGACCAAAAACGTTCTATTTTGCGACTTAACAACCCCACGATAATGAAAAAACACAATTTTTATGCCGGTCCGGCGATCCTGCCCGCATCCGTGCTCGAACAAGCCGCTAAAGCGGTGACGGAATTTGAAGGGATGGGCCTTTCGATCCTGGAGATCAGCCATCGCTCCAAGCAATTCGTGGCTGTACTCGACGAGGCGGAAGCCCTGGTTCGTGAATTATTGGGTTTGTCCGATGCGTTTGCGGTACTTTTCCTTACCGGCGGTGCCAGCAGCGAATTTTACCTTACGGCGATGAATTTGCTCGGCTCGGAGGAATCGGCCGGATATGTCGATACGGGGACGTGGTCGACAAAAGCGATCAAGGAGGCTAAACTTTTCGGCGAAATAGTCATGCTGGCCAGCAGTAAGGAGGAAAACTACAACTACATTCCCAAGGGGTACGACATTCCGACCGGCCTGAAATACGTCCACATCACGAGTAACAATACCATTTTTGGTACGCAGTTTCATTACTGGCCGGAGACGGACGCCCCGCTGGTGGCGGATATGTCGAGCGAGATATTCAGCCGTCGTCTGCCGCTGGATAAATTCGGCCTGCTCTACGCCGGTGCGCAGAAGAACATGGGCCCCGCCGGCGTAACGCTGGTGGTGGTACGCAAAGATCTGCTCGGAAAGGTGGAACGGGAGATCCCCACGATGCTCGATTACCGGACGCACATCGCGAAGCAGTCGAGTTTCAACACGCCACCCGTGTACCCGATCTACGTTTCTATGCTTACGCTGCGCTGGGTGAAGGAGCAGGGCGGCATTGAGGCAATGGAAAAGAAAAACGCGGCCAAGGCCAAACTTCTTTATGACGAGATCGACCGGAACCCGAAGTTCAAAGCTTCGGTAGCAGACCCGGAGAGCCGTAGCCTGATGAACGTATGCTTTTTACCCGTGGATGAAGCCGATAAACAACCGTTCATCGATGCGGCGACGGCGGCCGGCTGCGTTGGCATTACCGGTCACCGGTCGGTCGGTGGTTTCCGGGCCAGTATTTATAACTCGATGCCGATCGAAAGCGTGCAGGTACTGGTGGACGTGATGAAAGCATTTTAAGAAAGCACGGAAAAATTATTTACGGGTGAGTTGGCTTGGGCCGGCTCACCCGTATTGTTTTGTGGGGAGGGACGTGATTTTATTGTGGCATGTTGGTTGCTGGTTAGTTGGGATTGTCCGGAAAACTGGGTCTGATCGGACATTCGGACATTCGGACATGTCCGAAGGTCCGTTACTTGCCGGTTAACCGAAGCTGTCCGGCGACATGGAAAATGGAATAATTTAACCTGTTCCGCCTGAAACCCCCGGAGATAAACGAAAGATTTGAATACCGCGATGTCGCCAACCACCAATTCCGAATTCTCCTTCACTTCTCATTTCCATCTCCCTTACTTTACGGTAAATTTTATTACCGATGCATTTTTTAAAGATTCTGGTAAGTTGCCTTATTCTTTTGGGCGCGGCCGCAGGTGCAGTGGGGTGTAATGGAGCAGGCCAGGCCACCGCCCTTACCTCCTCCATAAAACTGACTGAGCCCAGTCGCCGTCAGGTCCAGCGCGGAGCCCGCCAGGCATCGGTATGGCGCTTCGTCTATTGTCTCGAAGACGAAACCGATCCCGCCGGACTTGCCGCTTTCTTGCATGAGGTGGCCGGTAAGCAACCTTTCGGCAAGCGCATCGAAGTGCTCAGTTGTATCGGCCTTTCGCAGGATACACTCGGCAGCGGCCCTCTTGCGCTGTTTGGAGATCGTCTCCCCCCCGGAGCCGACCGGCTGCCACTGGTCAGAATCGCAACGGGGTGGCGCTTCGACGATCGCCATGACCTAAACACCGACGGGGTCCTCATTCTACCATTTTATCGTAACCCATGGGCGAGCCGGGCCACCGTTACCGGTCTTTATCTATCCGGTGATCCCGCAAGACTGGTCGATCGCTTGCGCGCGGAATACGACGATAATTATGATCGAATGTTCTGGCCAAACCGGGCTTACGAGCTCTACCGGTCTAATGGTGATCGCACCTTCGGTACCTTTGCCGACACCAGTTGGAATTTTGACGCCGCTACGGAAATTTCCCTGAAAGCGCCCGATAAACCTGTTTATGATCGGGATGGCCTGGTCGTGTATTCCTACGACGGGGTAGTAAAACCGGCGGAAATTAAACGCGTGGCCCGGACGCTCCTGAAAATCAGCCGCTTGGCGGAAGCCCTTTTTGTTTCGAAGGCAACGTCGTTGCCCGAGATACGTCTTTATCCTAATCTTGAACGCATCGGCTTACGTACCGGCAGTATGGAGCCGATACAGTACGACGTGATGAAAAAGGTTTTACACGTCGTTCCTTCCTTTAATTCCGTTGACGATCTGTTGGCGAATAGTTCGGCGTGGAAAGCCATCATCGTGAATCATCTTACCTGGGTTACCGACGAAAACCACTGGCCCGGAATTGTTGCCGCCGTGCAGTCGTGCGTATCGGATAGTCTTGGTAATACTTATGCGGAAGAAAAACGAACGGCATTACGTATGCTCGACCGGAACATGTTTAGTAGCCGGGGCGGAAAAATAGCCGCGGGAGCCTCGTTCCGCTGGACCCGGGCGTACGCACTCGCCCGACACCGTAACAATTTCAGCTCCAATTTTCCCTTAAACAATGAACTGAAAAAGTACTTCAAAACCTCCGACATCAACCCTTCTCTAACGACAAGTAAGGTTGCTGATCCGGAAAGTCCCCCGGCCCCCCGCGCCCTGACGAAGGCTCACCTGGCCGGCATGACTTTCGCCCACCAGGGCTACCGCATCCACAATGGCTACGGGGGCGAGAAGATAAAACCCGCGCTGGACAGCCTCGCGGTGCTCAACGTCAATGCGCTGGCCATTGTCCCGTATACCTACATGCGCGACCCCAACAAACCGACGGAGCTGCCGATCCCTACGGACGCCGGGAGCGAAAACGACTGGGCCACCATCTGCTCACTGCGGGAAGCCGACAAACGGGGGTGGTTTACCCTGCTGAAGCCCCAGATTTGGATCGGTGGAGGGCTCTGGCCGGGTGATGTGGACTTTTTGACCGAAGAAGACTGGGATACTTTCTTCAGTAATTATGAATTCTGGATCATGCACTACGCCCTTCTCGCCGAACGGGAAAACGTCGACGCCCTGTGTCTGGGTACGGAACTGGTTAAAACGACCCGTAAGCATCCGGATCGATGGCGGGCGATCATCCGTAACGTACGGGCAGTCTATGGCGGTCAGCTTACTTACGCCGCAAACTGGGGGGAAGAGTTTGATAATTTTACTTTCTGGGATGACCTCGACGCCGTCGGGCTCAATTCGTATTATCCGTTAAGCGAGAAGGATTCCCCCACCGATGAGGAATTACTCGCAGGTGCCCGCCGCTGGTTCGAGATGGCGGCAAAGGTCAGCCAGGCTTCCGACCGTCCGCTCTGGCTTACGGAAGTGGGCTATCGGGCGGTGGGGGAAGCCTGGAAGAATCCGCACGCCGAAGCCAACGGCCGGGTATCTGACCCGGCCGCCCAGGCTCGTTGTTATCGGGCTATGCTGACTGCCGCCGCCGAAACACCCGAGCTGACCGGGATGTTTCTTTGGAAGTGGCCCAGCTATCTCGGCGTAAAGAATCGTCGAAATCCCGGTACCGAGTTTTGCGTCGGGGGCAAACCGGCCGCAACCATTTTTAAAGAATATAACGCTGGAATAATAAAGCGCTGAAGTCTTCGGTAGCTAAATCCATTGCCCCTTAAAGTTCCGTATCTCTTTTAGGGGGATTGCCTTATATCGTGTATCTGGTTGTAAAGCAAAACTTTACGGTTTGCCGAACTGGCGAACATTTTCGGGTAATCACTCATTCCCCTACCGAAACCCCCGCCCGATCGCTATACCATTTTTACTTACACTAACCTACCATGAGAAATTTATTGCTCCTAACAGCCTTTTTGTGCACCTGCGTCCTCGCCCAAATGAACGCGCAGCCCGTAATTGTATTTGAGGATCCCGTACCGGGTTTTAACAACCCGGTAGACCTGACCGGAGCCGGTGACGGAACCAACAGGTTGTTCATCGTTGAGCAGGGCGGCCGCATCAAAATTTACGATCAAGCTGCCGAAGAAACGCTTCCCGTAAACTTCCTTGACATTGCCTCTCGTGTACGTTCCGGTGGAGAACGTGGACTACTGGGACTGGCTTTTCACCCGGACTTTGCGACCAACGGCCACTTTTACGTCAATTACACTTCCCGGGCCATCAACGGGCTTGAGAATGGCACAACCGTCATCGCTAGGTACTCCGTTACGCCGGGGGAAAATGTTGCCGATACTGATTCGGAACAGGTGTTGCTTACGATCAGCCAACCATTCGTAAATCATAACGCGGGTGATCTTGCCTTTGGGCCCGACGGATATCTTTACATTCCGGTCGGGGACGGGGGATCCGGAGGAGACCCCGAAGATTTCGCTCAGAACAACAGCTCTCTCCTGGGAAAGATGTTGCGCATCGACGTTGATAATCCGAGTGGAGACAAAAATTATGGTATCCCCGCGGACAATCCCTTTCTCGCGGTAGGAGATACCATCCCCGATGAAATTTATGCCACCGGTCTGCGGAACCCCTGGCGTATTTCCTTCGATCGCCTGACGGGCGACCTCTGGATCGGTGACGTGGGGCAGCAGAGACGCGAAGAGGTCAATTTCCAGGAAGCGGGAACCGCCGGCGGTCAGAATTATGGTTGGGATTGTCGGGAAGGCTTTATTGGACATGCCAATTCTGCAGAAAACTGTAACGACGACCTTGCCCTCACCGATCCGATCTTCGACTACGATCACGGAGTCAATGGTGGCCAATCCCTCACGGGCGGTTTTGTCTACCGGGGTTCCGCGGCTGATTTGCGGGGTAGGTACGTTTGTATCGATTTTATTTCCAACCGTCTCTTCATTTATGACCGAGCCACCAATTCTTTGGTCAGACAAGTCACCGATGACGTCGGCAATGTTTCCACCTTCGGAGAGGACGACAACGGAGAGCTTTATGCCGCTGAACTCGGCGGGACTTTTTACCGCGTCGTCACCCGGCAATCACTTCCCGTTCAATTAACGGACTGGACCGCAACTCCGCTGGGCAAGAACGTTGAACTAGCCTGGTCGACTACCTCCGAGATCGGTGCCGAAGGATTCTCGATCGAACGGAGTGCCGACGGACGCAACTTCGATCCGTTACAATATATCCCTGCTGCCGGAGGTCGTAACGTTAAAACTGATTATCAACGCATCGATGCCGAGCCACTTGCCGGCCGCTCCTATTATCGTCTGGTGCAACGTGATCTTACCGGCAGGTCGACCAGGTACGACGTCAGATCGGTGCTGATGTCGGGTAGTCTGAACAGCGGCCCCGTAATCTCGCCCAATCCCGCTTCAACCGAGTTTTTTGTCGAAATCCCCAAAATCTTACAAGATGGTTTAGTCAGGCTGAACATGTTCAGCCCGGACGGTAAACTCGTGCTTGAGCGTGATGAAACCGTTGCGGCGGGGTCGGTACGACTATCTTTTCCGTTGTCAGATATTCCGGCCGGCATTTACCAATTGATCATCAGTTATGATGACCAGAGAATATCGCGACTGCTGGAGGTGCATTAAATTTTATCAGTACCAATTGCCAGACCGCATTGCATGCGGGAACGGGCGCGGTGGCAAACGCATCAAATCCAGTATACCGTGGGATACTCCCCCTAACTCCCCAAGGGGGGGGGCACTCCAAATTAATTTCCCCGTTGAGTTCGGTCATAATGGACAAATATCCCTTTTGGTTGTGCCTTGTTCCTCACTTTGGAGGATTAGGGGAGACTACAAAATTTTGATGCGTGTGCACTTGAACGGGCGCCTACCGGAATCTTCTGACCAAATTTTCACGGCCGCTTGTTATGGCATTTTAATACCAGCGACGAGACCGGTCGTACGGACCACTCCAGCTATCAAATGATCTGATTCAAACAGATCGTTGATTGATGTTTTGCTGGTCAGTCGTTGCTCGCACCTCCGCGCGTGCGCCCTTGCTAGCCGACTGGGGCCGCGTGCCAACCCGGAGAGGCTAAAAGGAAACTTCCGTTCCGTCCAGGTAGAGTTTAGGCACAAACTCCCCTGCTATTCCTTCCATGGTGAGGCTGTTGATCGCCATCTCAAAAGCGTAGGAAATGTCATCGGGTGTTTGGGCCAGGCCGAGGTAAAAACCCGCCGCAAAACTGATGGCCATATTGTCGGGAATTTCCTCCGCCATGCCGATACTGTGAATGCCGTTTTCGGAGATGGCCTTGGCCTGGTCCAAACTGTTACAGGCGTTGAGCAAAACGACCTTGATGGTAAAACGTTTTTTGAGCAGGCGAAACATATTCGCCAGCGCGGGACCCGTGACGATCTGGGGGTTGCCATAACGGTCTTCCAAAACGATGCCCGCCGGATTGAAACCGGGGGTAGCCTCCGCACCGTGACCGGAAAAATGTACGTAAGCGGGCTGTTCTTCAAGTAAGGTCTTGGTCAGATTGTCCGCCCGGGGTTCAAATTTGACGGTCGTCTTGAAGTTCGGTGCGTCCCGGCCGAATTGCATCAGAATCTTGGTATACTCTTTTTCGAGTTGGAGTTTGCCCATACCGCGCGGGTCCGAAGCTACGAATAGAATGTGAAGAGCCGGCTCCTCTTGATCTTCGCCGGCGGACGTAGGTTTGCGGGGGACCGCCTTTTCGGCACCGTCCGTTCCCTCTTTGATCTCGTAGAGGTCGGCAAGTTCAAGAATTGAACTGGTTAGTTGAATTTTTTGGAGCAGCAAAGTATCTTCTGCTACCACCCCCATCACCGCTTTCTCTTCGTGATCTCTTAAACGAGTGGAGATCATGATGACCAGCATCCTGTACTTGGAATCAGTGACATATTTCGGGTCGCATTTCAGCATGTCCACTGCCCCCTTTAAGTTCGCGTTGGCGATGAGATCCGATAGCTGAGTCTTCATAATTGTATCTTCGGTTGAGGGGCGTTGCCCGTATGGTGAAGGTTTGAGCTAAATGGTTTCTACAAAGTCTTCAAACCCGATAGATTGCCGCCAGATTGATCGACGAATAACTTCGGAAACAAGCGTGGCAAGTACCCCTCAAAAACCTCAATGGCAGCCTTGGTCATAAAATAGCTCATGTGGTCGCTACCGATGGCTTCATGCAATCCCGTGATGCCGGGGATGTCCTGCTGACTGGCTACCGAAACGGCTACGTCGGTTGGCTGCTGGAAAAGCGTGGAGTCGGCCAAGTCCTGCCAGTCGAGCTTGGCCACGATGCGCTTGAAAAAAGACACGTCGGCTGCGCTCACGTCGGGAAGCAGGCGAATGTCACCGTTGATCAGGGAATAGGGTACATCGCCCCGTTCACCCTTCTCCTTAAGCATTTTTGTGAATTCGGAACCGATTTTCATCTCCTTCAGCGTTTCCAGGGCGTTGTTGATGAACCAACGCAATCCCAGCAGCGGTGCCAGATAGGGAGCATACGCCGCCCCGCCCGCCAGGGCTCGCGCAAGCAGGGGCGTTACCCACTGCGCAACGTTGCCGTAAGGACTGCCGCCGTTGGGCGTTCCGAACTGCAACAGGTGACTGACGACCTCCTTGCCCCGTAATATCTCGATGAAGCAACGGCTCACCAGACCGCCCATACTGTGGCTGTACACGTGCAGTATTTTGCCGTGTCCCGGCCCGAGACCGGCTTCCATCAATTTCTGCTGAAGATCCTGGGCGGTTTGCATCAGGGACGTATGCAGGTTTTCGTAGTCGAAGGTCAGCAGTAAGTCGTACTGATCATAGACCGGGGAGCCGTCGGGCATCTTCGCCCGCCGCAACAGCAGGGGAGCGGTGGTGGTATCCCCGATGATGCCGTGGATGAAAACCGCAATCACTTCCGCACCGGCAACCGCCTCGCGGATTATTCCCGCGCTAGCCGTGACGTAGTTTAGGGTCATTTCTGCGGATATCTCTGCCTTTCTTAACTGATTCACGTCGCCATCGAGCCAGGGTACGTAATCGCTGACCACTTTGCGGAAAAACAACTTGACGGAGCCGCCCAGGCTGCGGGTGTACGCCTCGGGCCGGGCCGGAGGTAGCTGGGTAACGACCATCATGCCGCTTTCTTTGTCGGGGAACCCGACCGGGTAATAGCGCTGGGCTTCCTCGTCAAATGCGAAGATCAACGCCCCCATCCGCGCGGGGTCCGGGGCTTTCAGGTGCAGCGGGCTGGCCTCGGTCACCGCAGCGCCGTTTTGTACGTCGAAGAGTTGCAGCATATCCAGCGGCGTTTCTTCGCTCCGGCTGCTCCGGCTACTGACCAGGCTGATGGGCTCCAGCAGAAAACCCTGGGTCGGGCAGGGAGGGGTGCCGCCACTCGTGAGGGAGCGGGTGCTGCTGAGGGAAGCGTCGAGCATGATGTCGCCCACCGTAAAACCGGCCGGTTTTTTGGCGATGCTTACCGGTGCCCCGGTCTGGCCGAAATGCTTGGTACCCCGCTCGTTCATCAGGGGCCGGAAGATGGTGACGGGGATGGTCTTCACCCCCCAGCGCGGGCCTTCGTCGGGGTCGTCATCGTCGAGCACGACGCTGCCAAAGGCTCTTTTGCGGTTGCCGTCCAGTTTTTCCTGGATTTCCAGGCCGTCCTGCTGGTACTGGTCCAGGTTAAAATTGGTTTCGGAAATCACTACTTTAAAGTAGTTATTGATCTCCGTGATGCCCCAGTCCTGCAGTGCGTCGGGCAACATCAGGTCGATGAAGGTAAAGTTGAAGACCTGTCCGTGTTTGTCTTCCGCGGGCAGGTGCGTGGTGTACGGTTCGGTATCTCCGGGGGTGAGTTCCTTTACGGGCATCGGTTGGGTGGAGACGCCGAAGCTTTCGTCAAAGGCCAGCAAACCCACGAAGAGAGAGCCGCCGGTTGTACGTTTGCGGCGTACCGACAACCGCAGTTTCGGATTGCGGAGTTTGCCGGTGTCGGTGGCGGTGTAGGCAAAAACGGCGGTGCCGTCGGTCGCTTTCTCTTCCGGAGCGCCGGTTTCGGTACGGCCCCGCAGGAAAACCTGTTCGAGTTTTATCTCCACCAGGTCGTCCAGAACCAGTGACTGGTTGGCGGGGGCCAGCTGAAGGGCTTGTTCGTAGGTCGATACTTTTGATAGTTTTTCAACAAAGTCCGGTCCCCAGTTCGGTGACTGGCGCTTTTGGGATTTGAACAACGGACGGGTTTCGCCGGGCAGGACCATGCTGATGCCGTAGTCCGGCAGCAGGGTGAGGTGGTACGTTGCCTCGGCGGGGTTTTCGGTTCGTACCAGAGTAGCTTCTTCACGGGCGATCTCGTTGGCCAGGGTAGTGATCTGGACCGCACCGAGGGAGGGGTCCAGGTAAACCGGTAACGGGTTGGAAACGGTCTCCAGGCTTAGCAGCGGATAGGGAGCGCTGGCGGGATCCATCCAGGCTTCGGGGTTCACGAAGCAACGACCGGCGTCGGCTTCGCCGACGGTGACGGGGCGTTCCGTTGCTCCGTCGAGGATCATCCCGCCGGCGTTGGCCCGCACCCCGTTTACCTGTCCGCGTTCGATGTACCAACCGAACCGCTGATCGTGGTGGAGCACGAAGGAGCGGTTGCGCTTCAGTTTCCCGCCGAGGAAGCGTTGGTTCAGGTCGGCATTACCGACCGTACCGGCCTGGACGTCCTGCCGGCGGTAGCGATTTTTAACCCGGACGCGGACCCGGTCGATCAGTTCGGCGTAGCTCATCTCAGCCAGGTTACAGCCGTTCATCGTTTCGATCAGGTACCACGTGAAGAGGCCATGCGGGACGCCCTGCATGGGCATCTCCATGGCCAGTTGTTCGGGGTGGCAGGCCGAGAGGGTAACGTGATCGGTCTGCGGTGGGTGGCGAAACTGTCCGCTCCGGGCGTAGGTGGCCGAGCCGAGAAAATCTTCGTACGAGACCGGCGTATTGTTGTTCGCCGTCGTGCGTGGCCGGGCGGTAGCCATCCGGCTGATGGTACCCGAGTGGCAGCTGTCGGCCAGCACGAGTACCTGCCCGGCAGCCTTGGCGTGGGTGGCCAGCAGGTAGCTGATCTCCTTGTCCGCCAGGTCGCGCCCGCCGTGCTTCCGGCTGTCGTGCAGCACGACGGTTTCGCATTTGCGGTCGGTTTCCTCGTCCCAGAATTCGGGTGGGGCGGGCATTTGCGCGCCGTGTCCGCTAAAGTAGAAGAGGCAAATATCGTCGGGGCCGGCCGCCGCAAAATGTTGAAAACCATCGATGACGCCCGCCCGGTCCGCCGTTTCGTTCAGCAGCGTTACGGGGCTGAAGTCCACCTCGTTGAGCCGTGCGTATTCGCGAAAGAATGCTGCGATAGCGGCTACGTCGGCCTCACAACCGGGCAGATCACTGATGGGGTCCGGATATTCCGATACGGCTACCAGGAGGGCATAAATGGTCATAAGGGCTTCTATATGGGTTAAAAAACCGAATATACCTGTTTTCACGTCAATTGCGGTTTTCAGGGCGTGGCCGCTGGTGCAAAGACTAATTTTTGTGCAGACGTTCCCTGAAGAAACTCATGTTTTCTGTCCTTGCAGATACCGGGGGGCGCGGCTACCAAACCCGCCACCCCGAACCAATTCCTTGCATCCTGCGACCCCGCCCCGATACTTTTTATCCGCTCTTGCCGCCGTAGTCCTTACCCATCATTTCCCATACGGTGATGAACAGTGCGGCGATCGTGGGCCCGATCACGAAGCCGCTGAGGCCAAAATAAGTGATGCCGCCAAGGGTGGAGATCAGCACCAAGTAGTCGGGCATTCCGGTATCACGACCCACCAACAGCGGCCGCAGCAGGTTATCGACCAGCCCGATGATCAGGACACCGACGACCAGTAAAATGACGGCCTTGATCGGGTGCCCCTGCGCAAAAAGCATGATCACCGTCGGAAACCAGATGATGGCACTGCCGCCCACGGGCAGCAGGGCCAGCAGGGTCATCGCAGCGCCCCACAGCAGGGCCGCCGGAATGCCGAGCGCGGCAAAGATCAGCCCCCCGATCGAGCCCTGCACCAACGCCACGGTCAGGGTACCCTTAAGCGTGGCTTTGCTCACTTGCGCAAACCGCATGAACAGCTGACGCTCCCGTACGTTGCCCATCGGGATGGTATCGATGATGCGGTCGAGTACAAACTTTCCGTCCTTGAGGAAGAAGTACAACAGGTACAACATCAGCGTGAACTGCACGAAAACATTAAGCACGTTGGAGCCTACCGAAAGGACTTTCGTGGCCAGGAATTTGCTCGCCTCGCCCGCAAAATTACGTAAGCTTTCCCGGACACCCGCCGGGCTAATGCCGTTGTCGCCCAGCCGGTCATAAATGCCGGGCATCAGTTTTTCCACGTAATCCACCACCATCGTCGGGTCGATCTCGCCCGACTGGATCGAATCGTACAGCCCGAGCCCCTGGTTGACCAGCGCGATGCTGAGAAGCACGAACGGGATGATGACAAAAAAGAAAATGAGCAGGGAAGTGATACCGGCCGCAATTCCCCGTCGTTGCCGCCCCACCCGCCGGTTGACCCAACGAAATAATCCGTAGAACGTCATGGTCAGTACAACGGCCCACAGCACGGTCGTCAGAAAAGGACTGATCATACCCAGAAAGGCCAGGGTCGTAAAGCCGACGAGGATGAAAAAGAGGTTGCGACGGACGGACATGAGTGCCCTGCGACTGGATTCTGAAGCCATTATTAAAAGGTGAACTGCTGAGGAGGCGGAAGCGCAAGATAGGCGATACATGCTTAAGTGGGCCAACCCGTTTTTAAATCGTACGGTCTCCTTATTCTACCACGAACCGGTACCCGACGCCGCGCAGCGTTATGATCCGCACCCGGGGGTCGGCCTCCAGCATGGCGCGCAATTTGCGGACGTATACGTCGAGGTTGCGGGAGTTGAAGAATCCGTCGTCGTGCCAAAGTTCAAGCAGGATCATTTTGCGCTCGATGACCGACTGGCCGGCGTGGCGGACAAACAACCGCAGTAACTCCGCTTCGCGGTGGCTGAGCTCATTAACTTTTTGGTCAAGATAGTGCAGGCGCAGATTCGGGTAGTCGAAGGTGAACGACCCGAAAGTGTAGGTTTCTGAAGCAGTTCCCGGGGGCGCGGCCGCGGGTGCCGGGAAAAGGTCTACGGATACATCGCCCCGTCCGTCCGCCATGGTTACCAGGTTGCGCATCCGGACGAGCAACTCCTCCATGCTGAAGGGCTTGCGTACGTAGTCGTTACCACCGCTCTTAAAACCGCTGAGGACGTCTTTTGCCTGAACCCTGGCCGTCAGGTACAGGATCGGCAGACGCGGAAATTGATCCCGTAGCCGCTGGCCGATGGTGAACCCGTCCTCTCCGGGTAGTTGTACATCGAGCAGGGCAATATCGTAATCTCCGGCGCTTTGGAGTGCCGCCGCGGCGGCCTTGCCGTCGGTGTACCAGTCGATCGTGCAGTCGCGGCTCTCGAGAGATTCCTTGACGATGCGTGCCAGGAGGGGTTCGTCTTCCAAATACAGTACTTTCATCTCAGGGGTTCTGATGTTTAAAGATCCGGTAATTACCAGGACGCATTTTTTGGGTTTGATTATATACGGTCACTTCGGATAAATCCGCAGCCGCTTCCTGTTATGCATGGCAAGCAAACAAAACAATGTAAATGTGCGGAATTCAGGTCGCCACCGTCGACGTTCGATGATTAGCAGCGCGCTACAAAATCGGTATTTTGACGGTAAATCGCGCGCCGCCCGAAGGTGCATTATTTACCTCCGCCGACCCGCCGTGGGCCTTGGCAACCTGCCGCACGAAAGTGAGCCCCAGCCCGTGCCCCTTCACCGCGTGCCCCTCGCCGGGCCGGATGATGCGATAGAAGCGTTCGAATATCTTTTCGCGCTCCTGACGGGGGATACCGAAGCCGTTGTCGGTAACGGTGAGTATGGTTTCGTGCGCCTGCCCCGTCACCGTCACGTCGATACGGGGAGGCCGGCCTCCGTATTTACAGGCATTGTCGATGAGGTTGTACACCAGGTGGTGCCAGTAGTGGGGGTCCACCCGGGCGTGAACGTCGCCGTAGCTGGTTAGCGTCAGGGAATCGTCGGAAAGATCGTAGCGCAGGGCGAGGCCGCGCCAGGCATCGAGGACGGCCGCCGTCAGATTTGTCCTCCGGGGCTGGATGCGCTGACTAAGGTCGCCGGCCTGGAGGGAATCGATGGCGCGGTCGGCCATCTGGTCCAGCCGTTGTAACTCGGCCTGACCGATGGCGAGGTACTCCCGGCGGCGGGCGGGGTCGGCGTCGGCGCCGAATACGTTGAGCGCTTCGAGGGCCACGCCTACCGTCGCAATGGGAGTCTTAAGTTCGTGGGCAACGTTGGCTACCAGCACGTCTTTTTGCCGCAGTTGTCGTTCCTGCTCGAAGAGGTTACGGTAAGCGGTGGCGAAGGCGAAACCCGTTGCGCCGAAGAGTAACATTCCGAAGAAGATCTCGGGCAGCAAGCCCAGTAGTAGCGTGCCGCGGTAGTCGGTGATCTCGAAGTGGGAAACATTTTTCCGTGGGCCGGTATTGATCAGTTCCGTGCTGATGTACATCCTGGTGGCTGGAGAAGCCGATTGATTGGAACTCATGCTGAGGCGCAGGGGCGACAAACCTACTTTGTGCCGGAACCGCAGGGTATCCAGTATTTCTTCCGGCATCCTACCCAAGGTGAAGCCGTCGTCCTGAAAATGAAAAGTGAAACTTTGGGAATCCTGCCGGAACGGATCGGACAAAAAGGTAACGGAACTTAGTCCTCCCTTGGGAACATTCTTTCCGTTCTGGAGTAGGATGCGTGTGTTTTTTTTCAAGGTCGTGATGCTGTAGTCGAGGTACGCCTTGTCCCGGCTGTGCCGCAACGCCGGATCACCACCTTCCCCTACCGGCCCTTTGGGCATGAAGAAAGGGACGGCCTTGCGAAATACGTTGGTGACCAACAGGTCGTCCAGATCACGTTCTACTTGTTTGCGCAGTTCCACCCGGTCTTGTTCGTACGATTGGTACCACCAGTTGCCCAGCAGAGCGGCCATCAGGAGCATAATGAAGGAGAAGGTGTAAAGGAGTTGTTGCACGGAGCGCGTTGCGATTTTGTGTAGGCAAGGTAAGGGCGCTATTCGCCTGAAATCAAATGGTTTAACGCTAATTAACCTTGTTTGGGGTAGATTGTGCGGGGCGTAATCGAACTTTGTGTCAAATCATCCAAACCAATGTTGATATGAGAATCCGTCATGGCCTGTTTTTCGCCTTTTTATTACTTTCTTCCAAGAGCCTCCCCGCTCAGGTCCGGTACGGCACGATTGAATACATAAAAACCACGGAACGGGAAATCGAGCTGGAAGGGATGGAAGAGAATAGGGAGTTGAAAAAGATGATGGCTAAGATGGCTGCTTCCGGTGCTTTCACGGAAAAATACAAGGCTACCTTCACGCCGGATGGCTTCACTTTCATACGACAGGAAAGACCCGTGAGCAGCATCACTTCCGAAATGGGCGGTGGAAATTCGATCACGATCGAAACGGGTGGTGAAGACCCGACGCACCATTACACCAACACAACCAACGGAGTCGTAACCAACACCGATTTTATCCTGGACAGGACATTTTTGATCGAGGGAACCGAAAAGCCCTTGGTGTGGACGGAAACGGGGGAAACCGTCGCCCCCGACGACGGAACGATGGGGCTGGAGCTGCGCCTGGCCACCGCCGTGACGCCCGCAGGGGTTACGATCACGGCCGGTTACGCCCCTTCGTTACCGATCCAGGTCGGCCCCCTGAATTATTACGGATTGCCGGGAGCGATCATCACCCTGCGCATTCCGCAAGAGAAAAAGACCCTGCTGTACCGCGCGATTGGTATGGCGGTCAGCAACGAGCCCCTGCCGCTGGTGATACCTACGGAGGGAAAGAAGATCAAACTGGAAAGTTTTAGAAAAGAACGGGCCTAGCGGCTGAAGATGAGCAAGCGTACGTACAATGGCAACGGCTAGATTCAGCTTTGCCGCGCCGGGTTTAAACCTTCAAGCATTCAATTCATCTAATTCATACCTAATCATCCGGTTAAATCCGTTGCCCTCTACAACATTTGTCATACTTACGGGTAGTAGCCTTGTACTAACAACCATTCAAACGATATGATTCGTCAAATTTCCTGCTTGTTTTTATTGGCCCTCCTGGCCGTCTGTACCCCCCTCTACGCTCAGATCACGAGCGGCACCATCGACTACAACGAAAGTTTCACCTTCGACTTTGGCGACTGGATGTCGAAAGATCGCAAGGAAGAAATGGAAAAGCGGATGGCTGCGGGGGAATTCGACCGGGCCGGTCGCCTGAGTTTCGACGCCAACTCTTTCAGCTACACCCAGGTAGTGGAAAAAGATAAAGCCGCCCGGGGCGGTTGGTTCGCACGCATGAACGAGAACCCCGATATTTTCTTCACCAACGTAACCGATTCGTTGGTCACCGACCGGCGCCGGGTGATGGATCAGGCGTTCATCATGGAAGACAAGTGGGTAGCTCCCGAGTGGAACATCGCCAACATGAAAGTAGGCATGAAAGAACTGCCCCTCCCGACCCAACTAGCCACCGCCATCAGCATTGAAGGCGATACCCTGACGGCTTACTTTACTCCCAGTATCCCCATCGGTATCGGCCCACGCGGATACGGTGGATTGCCCGGTGCCATCCTGTACCTGAAAGTTCAGAAAGACGGCCGGTCTACGGAGTACAAAATGACGACCATGCAGCCTAATGCACCCGTTGAACTCACCAAGCCCGCCGACGAAAAGATCATCACCCGTGAGGAGTATAAAAAGCAGAAGAAGCGTGCCACCGAAATGATGGAGCGCCGCCGCCGGGGTTGGAAACGTTCCCGGGGATAGATTTTTCACCTTTGCGCATTTTCTTCTCCACTCACCTAACTAGAATGAAACTTTTCTACTCCCTGATTTTTTGCCTGCTGACCACCGCCACCGTCTCCGCCCAGGCGGAAATCGTCGCTACGGTGATGGATTCCAGCGGCATCACCCTGCCCGGGGCCAACGCGGTCTTGCTGCGGGCGCAGGACAGCCTGCTGACCAGTTTCGGCACCACTGATAACGACGGCATATTCCGGATGCAAAACGTTCCGGCCGGAAAATACGTGCTGCGCATCACCTTCCTTGGCTATGAACGCCCGGATCTGCCGCTGGACATTACAAGCGATGATCAGTACTTCGGCCTCGGAGATTTGAAAATGTACCCGGCCGGGTTCTTCATCAACGGTGTGGAGGTAACCGCCGATCGTATCCCCATTCGTATGAAGGGTGATACCATGATGTACGACGCCGGGGCTTTCGCCGTCGGTGACAACGCCGTGGTCGAAGACCTCATCCGTCGCCTGCCGGGAATGAGCGTAGACGCCGCCGGACAGATCACCTGGCGGGGCAAGCCCATCAGCGAGGTAATGATCAACGGCAAACCCTTCTTCGCCGGTAACTCGACCCTGCTGACCCAGAACCTGAACGCAAAAGCCATCAAGAACGTCGAGGTGTACGATCAAAAAAGCGACAGCGAGGAGATCAGTGGAGTAGACGACGGCAATGAGAACATGACCGTCAATCTGCAAATGAAGGATGATTTTAAAGCCAAGGTGTTCGGCGAGCTCTACGCCGGTGTGGGTACGACGGATCGCTTCCAGGCGGGAGGAAATCTGTTTCGCATCAGCGATGTCACTCAAATCGGGGTGCTCGGTACGATCAACAACATTAATAAAGTCGGCTTTTCGGGTGACGAGATATCCGGCTTCAACGGCAGTTCTGGCCGGGGCCGTGGCTTTAGCTGGGGCGGGCAGCAACCCGGAGGACTGCCCCTGGACAACGGTAACGCCACCGGCCAGAACCGCAGCATTGCTACTGGCATCAACTTTGGCCGCTCGGTGGGTAAAAACGGACAACTGACGGCCGATTACGCATTGTTTGATCGTAACCAAGAACGAAACTCCACTACGCTGCAGGCTTTTAACCGGGCGCAGGACAACCGCATTGTGGAAACGATGGAAGGTAACGTCGTGGGCCAGTTCAGCCACCGAGTCGGATTCGAGTACCGGCAGAAAGTGGATTCCACCTCGCGCCTGACGCTGGAAGGTGCCGGATTCATCTCCGGAGGGGATAACAACACGAAGGCAAATACGACCATTCGTGACAGCGAAAACCTGATCGACGATTACTCCGTCGTCGACCGCAACCAGGGTGAACGGCCCGGCGGAGAGATCTCCCTGCGCTACAATCGCGGCGGCCGCCGGGGCTTCGGCGGCACCCGCGGTGGTGCGCGCCGGACAATAGAGGCCAACATCGACGCCGCTTATGCCGAAAATATAACCGATCTGGATCTTACGACCGAAGGACTCAACGAAAACCCTAACCTGATCATCGGTTCGCTCGTCAACGGTCTCCAGAATCAGAACCGGTCGACCACCTCCACCAACCTCGGTAGCGAAGTGGCCGTAACCGAACCGCTTAACGATAAGCTGCGAATTCGCGGTGAGGTGGGTTATAATTACGACTCCGACGAAGGTGATTATCGATTCCGGTTTCAGGAAAATACCACAACGAATATCCTGACCCGCGACTGGTCAGTCCTGAACGGCGGGCTAAGCCTTATCAAGACGATTGGAAAGGGGGGCAACCTGTCCGTCGGCACCAAATACCGGGCGGCTGGACTACAGCTTTCCGGCGATGAGGTACGGGACGATAACTACAACTTTCTATTGCCCTTCATCCGCTTTCGCAAACGGCTAAAAAAAGGTTTCTTCAGCACCAATTTCAGTACGCGGGAGAGCGCGCCGGCCATCAGCCAGTTGCAGACGATCGCCGAGCCCAATGCAAGCGGCCGCGTCGCCATTGGCAACCCGGAGCTTACGCCGGCGATAAATCACAGATTCAATACCTACCTCTGGTACAACGACCAGTTTCGGGCCATCAGCGCCAACTTCAACGTCAGTGCTACCTACACAGACGATGCGTTCGGCAACTCGGTAACCTTTTCGGAGGGCCAGCAGATCTTCCAGACCATCAACGTAGGCCACGCCTGGCAGGGTAACCTTTTTGCCGGAACCACCATCGGTATCAATGCCATCAGCGGAGAGATTCGCGTTGAAGGCGGCCTCAACGGAAGCCGGGGAATCGGATTTGTGGACGGGGAAAGCCAGCTGAACACGTCGATCAGTGCCAACATCGGAACCAACATAACCGCCGAGCTTAACGAAGACAGTTTCATCAAGGTAGGGTACAACCTGACCAACTTTTCCAACTCTTTCTCCGGGGAAAACACCCGAAATACCGACATCAAACAACTTACCCACAATATGCTCGCGCAGTTCGAACTGGAGGTAAGTCCTAAATGGCGGTTCGAAAGCCGATTTCAGTACAGTATTTTCGCCGCTTCCGCCTTCGCGGCGGCGCAGAACATTCCCGATCTGCGGCTGAGCCTCGAGTTGCGTCCCTTCCGTAAAAAGGCACACTTTTTCCGCATTTCCGCTTCCGACATCTTCAACCAGAATACAATCGTTAATCGCCAGGTAAGTAACTTCGTGACGACCGAATCGACAAGTGACGGGCTTGGGCGCTATTTCCTCGGCACGTTCCATTTCAAAATATAAATTTGGTAAAACTGCTCCGCTTTCCAGCCTGCTGATTGCATAAGTCGTGCTTGTGGCGCGCGCCCATCATGAACTCCACGAAGAAGCTTGTCCTGCCATAACCCGAGAAGGTGTAGACGGCAACCGTCCTTAAAGCCGTACCTTCCCTCTTCAACCCAAGCTACCAGTCATTGAGCCCCCGCGAGGTACTGAAAAAACACTGGGATTACGATAACTTCCGGCCCGGCCAGGAGGAGATAATCGATGCCGTAATGGCCGGTCGCGATACCCTTGCCCTTCTTCCCACGGGGGGCGGCAAATCCGTCTGTTTCCAGGTTCCTGCGCTTGCTAAGGAAGGGGTCACCATTGTTGTCTCCCCCCTGATCGCCCTGATGAAAGACCAGGTCCGCCAGTTAAAAGACCGGGGCGTAGTGGCCGAAGCGGTTTACAGCGGGATGCGTAAACAGGACATCGACCGTATTTTCGACAACGCCGTGTACGGAAACACCAAATTGCTCTACCTGAGCCCCGAGCGGCTGCTGACCGATCTGGCCCGTGTCCGCATCGGCAAGATGAACCTCGCCCTGATCGCCGTCGATGAGGCCCACTGCATCAGTCAGTGGGGATACGATTTTCGCCCGCCCTACCTGCGGATTGCCGAACTGCGGGAATTGCACCCCGGCGTGCCGGTTATTGCCGTTACCGCCACCGCCACGCCGGAAGTGGTGGAGGATATTCAGGTCAACCTCGATTTCCGGAAAGATCGTTTCGTGCTGCGGCAAAGCTTCGGTCGGGACAACCTCGGGTACGTCGTTCGTCAACCGGAGAGCAAGGAAAGACAGATGCTCGATATCCTGAAGGGGGTGCCGGGTACGGGAATCATTTACGTCCGTAGCCGGGGACTTACCAAGAAGATCGCGCTTCACCTCCAACGTCGGGGAATCGCCGCCGCCAGCTATCACGCCGGGCTGGAACCTGAAGAAAAAGACCGCCGCCAGGACGCCTGGATAAAAGGCGAACTCCGCGTCATCGTAGCCACCAACGCTTTCGGGATGGGCATCGATAAACCCGACGTGCGCAGCGTGATCCACTTCGGCCCGCCGGACAGTCCGGAGGCCTACTTTCAGGAAGCCGGACGGGGTGGTCGCGACGGAGAGATGAGTTTCGGGATCATGCTTTATCACCCGCAGGACGGGGAGCGGCTGCGCAAACAGTGGGCTACGGCTTATCCGGAAATATCGGAAGTGAAACGGGCTTACCGCGCGCTGGGCAGCTACCTGCAACTCGCCGTCGGTGGCGGGGAAGGGGAGGCGTTTGATTTCGACATCGTCCCCTTTTCCCAAACTTTCGGCTTCGACGTTCGTGAGGCGTTTGCCGGTCTGAAGGCACTCGAACGAGCCGGCTACATTTTGCTGACCGAAGCGGTGCATCAGCCGGCGCGCCTCCAGTTCGTTGCTTCCAAAGAGCAACTTTACAACTACCAGATCAAGAACCGTGCCCACGACAAACTCATCAAGAGTATCCTGCGCACCAGCCACGGGGCGTTCCTCAATCCGGTGCAGATCAAAGAGGGGGCACTAGCCAATTTTCTGGGCGTGGAGATCGGGGAGCTGCAACGAACTTTTCGCAAAATGCAGGGAGAGGGGGTAATTGATTACTTTCCGCAGAAGGAACTGCCCCAGGTGGTATTTCTGCAGCAACGCGTCGACCCCGACCACCTGCGCATTAACGAAAAGGAATACCGTTTTTTGCGCGACCGGGCCTACCACCGCATCGAGACGATGATCAATTATGCGGAGGCCACGGGGAGTTTCTGCCGCTCGCGTACCCTTCTACGGTATTTCGGAGAGGCGGCCAACACCGACTGCGGAATTTGCGACCGTTGCCGTAGCCGTAGAACCGGTGGTAATCCGCCGCTGACGCCTAAGAAAGTCTACGGTGACATCCTCACCCGACTGGAAAGCGACGACAGGATCACGTTCGAAGATGCTCACCAGGCGTACGGACCCCAGCACAGAAAATCAACCGCCGCCGTGATTCAGCAACTACTGAGCGAAGGGCTGATCGTGCAGGATGGCGCTCACCTCCGCTTGCCATGAAAATCGTCTGTACCGTCACCAACGATCTGGCGCAAGATCAGCGAATGGACCGTATTTGCACCTCACTTACCCGGGCGGGTCATCAGCTTGTGCTGGTCGGCAGGAAACTTCCGGCGAGTCAGCCGCTGTCCGATAAAACGTACCGGCAACACCGCATCCCGTGCCGGAACCTGACCGGTAAGCGCTTTTACGCCGAATACAATTACCGGCTTTGGCGGGAGATTCGGCAATGGGATTATGACGTTGTTTGTTCCGTTGACCTGGACACCCTGATAGCGGGTGTTGCGCTTACTTCCGGTAACAAAAGCAAGCTGGTATACGATGCGCACGAGTGGTTCAGCGAGACGCCCGAGGTGGTTGCCCGTCCGCTTATTCGCGGCATCTGGCGGGTCATCGGAAAGATGCTGGTGCCGCGTACGGATGCGCGGTATACCGTAGGGCCGCTGCTGGCGCGCGAGCTGGAGAAAGACTACGGGGTGCCGTTCGGGTCGGTGCGGAACGTGCCGCTTTCCCGCCGGAACTTGCCTGCGGTGCCGGTCGCCGGTCTTCCTCCCGACCGGGGCCGCAAAGTGATTCTGTACCAGGGTATGTTCAATCCCGGCCGGGGGCTCCTGACGGCCCTGAACGCACTGGCCGATTTACCCGACTGCGAGTTGTGGCTGGTAGGAGACGGGCCGGAGTTGGGCGCGCTGCGCAGGTGCAATGAAAAGTTGGGATGCAAAGACCGGGTCTGGTTCGCCGGCTTTCGCTCCCCTGCGGAATTACTGGGCATCACCGAGCGGGCCTGGTTGGGGCTCAACCTGCTCGACGCAGTAAGCCCCAGCTATTATTTCAGCTTAGCTAATAAAGCCTTCGACTACGTAAGGGCCGGCGTCCCCTCGGTGCAAATGAATTTTCCGGAGTACGAAGCACTGGCAAAGAAATACGGATGTTACGTTCTGCTGGATCGTTTGGAACCGGTTCATTTAAGTTCCCGAATAAAATGCTTGATCGATGATCCGGCTTCCTATGAAGCGCTGGTAGCGGGATGTCGGCGGGCGGCGACGGAATCAGTCTGGGAAAGAGAGGAAATTGAGTTATTAAATATCTGGAATTCCCTGGACGAATAGGCTGATTTTATATTTCTGTAAATGAAGAAAAATAACCGGCAGCCGGCAATGTGGTCATTTATCAGTTTCTTGCCGTATACTTGTCAGGACAAGTAATGCAACTTCCCTCAGTAAAAACAACAACGGACAACCGATAACTGACTATTAACGACCGACAAACGCTACCAAAATGCAAAGCATCTCTGTCTTCGATATTTTTAAAATAGGGGTAGGCCCATCCAGTTCTCACACCCTTGGTCCGTGGAAAGCGGCACTGGCCTTCCGGGAATTGCTGCCGGACTTGAGCGAGGTGGTCAGTGTACGGGTATTGCTTTACGGTTCCCTGAGCAAAACGGGGGTTGGACACGGAACTGACATCGCGGTGATGCTGGGCCTGGAGGGCTTTGACCCGGAGATCATAAATACCGATGACATCCCCTTTTACATCGGCCGCATCCGCTCGGAGAAATCACTCAACCTGGCCTACCGCTCCTCCGGTCCGATCATTATTCCCTTTGATCCCGAAACGAACATCGTTTTTGAAAAGCGAAGCCGTTCTTTTCACCCCAACGGACTGATCTTTATCGCCCGTCTGCGCTCCGGACGTAAGGTGCGGCGGACGTACTATTCCATCGGTGGAGGGTTCATCGTGCGCGAGGGCTCCGCCAGTCAGCTGACCGGTTACCCTAAATTGCCGTTTCCGGTAGAGAATGCCGAGCAGTTGTTGAACCACGCCCGCTCCACCGGCCACAGTATTTCCGGCGTGGTGCGTCAGAACGAGATTCGACTACGAACGGAAGCAGAATTGAACGCCAAGATCGACCACTACCTGCAAACCTTCTCTTCCGTAGTACACAAAGGCTGCCTGGCTCCGGAAACCAACCTCCCCGGCGGTCTGAGCGTAAGGAGGAGAGCCCGAAAAATGGCGGCAAGTTTGCTAAGAACGCCGGTGCCCAGAGACCCTGAAAATTTTGATGCGCGGCTGCGAACGCTGAGCTCCGATTTTACCACCGTAACCAGCTGGGTGAGCTGTTTTGCCCTGGCGGTCAATGAAGAAAACGCAGCGCTGGGCCGCGTCATCACCAGCCCTACGAACGGCGCCGCCGGAGTCATACCGGCCGTATTGTACTACTACCGGTATTTCTGTCCGGGGGCTGATCGGGCAAGGGAACGTGATTTTTTCCTCGTCGCCGGGGAGATTGGGTCTATATTCAAGAAGAACGCGACTATTTCGGCGGCCGAGGGAGGATGCCAGGCCGAGATCGGCGTGAGTTCCGCCATGTCCGCAGCCGCGCTGACCGAAGTGCTGGGAGGTACGCCCGAACAAACCCTGATGGCAGCCGAGATCGCTATGGAACATCACCTCGGTATGACCTGTGACCCCATCGGTGGCCTCGTACAGATTCCGTGCATCGAACGCAACGCGATGGGGGCCATGAAGGCCATCACTGCCGCCACCCTTGCCCTTCAGAGTGATCCCGACGATGCCATCGTCGACCTCGACTCCGTCATCGTGACCATGCTGGATACCGCCCGGGCGATGCATGCAGATTATAAGGAGACGGCGGAAGGAGGGCTGGCGATGCGGGTTTCGGTGGCGGTGGCAAGTTGTTAGCGCAAATGAACGCAGCGCTCTGCCAGCACCAAATTATTGCAAGACCTGCTTATCCGGGGTAGTATGCCACCATAATTAATTCGCACGGGGAACTTCAGACCGGATTATTCTAAAATAAAGACATCTGATCCGGCCCGGTCCATACGCTCGGTCCCCGCGTATCCGCAAATCCATCCGCCTCGATGTGCCGGGCCAGCCAGGCTGAGGCATCGGGCGATAGAACGTTATCCGGTTGGTGAGGAAAGAAGTAGGTTTCGGGCAAGTTCCAGTCTTTCAGTTTGTCCGACCAGGCTTTCATACGGATGAAATCGGTTTCCGGAAGTCCGTTTCCGACGAAGCGGATCATGGTACGGGGGGCGGTGACGTAGTTGTGGAGTACATCGCGCCGACCGGCTACGTCGGTGATTACGGCAGCGATTTTGCGCGCGGCCAGGGTGTCCATCAGCGCTTCGGTGGCGAAGGGATCGGAGAACCAACTTTCGTGACGAACCTCTACGGCGAGGGGAAGCAGGCCGGGCCACCGGTCAAGAAAATGACTGAGCAGTTGCAGCCGATCGGCACCGAAGTAGGGTGGGAGCTGCAGGAAGGCGCAGCCCATTTTTTCCCGCATTCCGTCCAGGCTGGCGACGAAGGCCTGGAGCTGACCGTCGTGGCCGCCAAAGTCGTTGCGGTGGCTGATGGTTTGCGGTACCTTGGGGCAGAAGCGGAAATCGGCGGGAACGGCGTGGTACCATTTCTTGACCAACTCCGGCGTGGGGATTCGGTAGTGGGTAGTGTTGAGTTCGATGGTGTTGAACTGCTTGCCGTACTCACGCAGGAAGTCGGCGGTTTTGGTTTTTTCGGGGTACCATTTGCCGATCCACTGTTTCATGCTCCAACCGGTGGCACCGATGTAGATGGTGGGTTTGCCCTGCCCGGAGCCAAGTTCGTAGCGGTCGAGCCGGGCTTTATTGGCCAGGGGTTCTACGGGGAAATCGAAATTAACTGCGGCGAGGTTATCGGATCTGCCAAATTTCATGGTGGGGTAGGGGCTTTAATGGCTGGTGGGAAAAGCGGCTGCCGGTGCGCGGGGAAAAATCATAGTCGTGATACACGGAAGAGAGATCAATGACCGGCCATCGATCCGCCATCAGCGACTAAACACCCGCAGTATAGGTTGTACCCGGTCAGGAACCAAATACTGTCCGGTGCGCGCTTGAACGTCCAATCCACTGCCTGCCTCCAGAGGTTCATCGGCAGTTATACCGGAGAGGCTGACCGGCAGGTATCGTCGGTCTAAAAGAGCGATGAACTGAGTGTCCGAACAGTTCGGGGGGGCACGGACCATGCCCTTAAAAACTTTCTTTGCAACCTGCGGCCGCGCCAATAAACAGTTATTCGAAATCCGCCATAACTTTATAGGTCGGATCCTCATCGAGACTTACTTCAATGATCTCGTCGGCTTTATTAAGGCGTTTCCGGCAATCGGGGGAAAGGTGGCGCAAGCGTACCGTTTTGCCCACCTTGGCGTATCGCTCGGTGATGCGGTTGAGGGCCTCGATGGCGGACATATCGGCCACGCGGCTTTCCATGAAATCTATCACGATCTCGTCGGGGTCGTTGAGGGGGTCGAACTTTTCGCTAAAGGTCTGCACGGAGCCGAAGAAGAGCGGACCGTAAATTTCGTAGTGTTTCACCCCGTTCGCGTCGATGCGTTTGCGCGCCCGGATACGCTTGGCGTTCTCGTAGGCAAAACGCAGGGCCGCAATGATGACGCCGGCAAGAACGGCCAGGGCGAGATCGAGAAAAACGGTGAGGAGGGTGACGAGCACGATGACAAATAGATCCCACTTGGGCATCTTGCCGAAGGTGCGCAGGCTCGCCCACTCGAAAGTGCCGATGGCCACCATGATCATGATGCCGAGCAGCGCCCCGGTCGGCACCATCTCGATGTAGCTGGAGCCGAACATGATGAAAACGAGCAGCATGACGGCGGCGACGATGCCGGAAAGGCGCGCCCGCGAACCGGAGCTGATGTTGATCAGGCTCTGGCCGATCATGGCGCAGCCGCCCATGCCGCCGGTGAACCCGCTGAGGATATTGGCGGCGCCCTGCGCAACGGCCTCCTTATTGCCGCGGCCGCGCGTTTCGGTGATCTCGTCGATGATGTTGAGCGTCAGGAGGCTTTCGATCAGGCCCACCCCGGCCACGATGGCGGCGTAGGGAAGAATGACCACGATGGTGTCGAGGTTGAAGGGCACCATGGGGATGGAAGGCCAGGGGAAACCACCTTCGATGGAGGCAATGTCACCGACCGTGATGGCGTCGAGTTGCAGGAAATAGACCAGCGAGAAAACGACGATTATGGCGGCCAGACCGGATGGTATGGCCTTGGTGATCTTGGGCAAACCCCACATGATCAGCATCACCAGCAGCACGATCCCGATCATCAGGTACATATCGTTACCGACCAGCCACTGGTCCGCCTTGGCGTATCTGGTGGGGTCGTTGGGGTATTTGAACTGGAGTATTTGCGCCCGGAAGATCACGATGGCCAGTCCGTTCACGAAGCCGTACACAACGGACTGCGGCACCAGCCGCATCAGTTTCCCCAGCCGGCCCACGCCCGCCAGTACCTGGAAAATACCGGCGAGGATGACGCAGGCGAAGATATATTCCGGCCCGTGAGAAACGGACAAACCGACAATGACGATGGCCACGGCACCGGTAGCACCCGAGATCATGCCGGGGCGACCGCCGAAGATGGCCGTCACCAGTCCCATCACGAAAGCGGCGTAAAGGCCGATCAGTGGGTCCAGCTTGGCGATGATGGCGAAAGCCACCGCCTCCGGTACCAGTGCCAGGGCAACGGTGAGGCCGGCCAGGATCTCGGTGCGGTAGTTCACTTCCTGCTTGAAGTCGAAGAGGTTGAGATATTTGTTCATCTGGTGCGTAGTCTCGAAGTGAAGGAGCGGTAACGGCTGCTGACGACGTCCGGTGCCCGTTTTTAAGGCGGCGCGAACGCGGGATGCAGAAATTAGGTCAAAAGCAGCGAACCGATATTCAGTGTAAGTCCGCAAGCCTGATTTTAAGCAGGCGCAAAGGTAGGAATTTTCCTGGCGTGATCTAAGTTCCGGACGATCGCTTTGGCTGATCACATTTACCGAACCGTATAATTATATTTTACTCATTCATAATTTTCATTTTGTAAAATTGCGGTTTGTACAATGATTATTTTTGCTACAGATGTTTATTTCAGAAAGACGGAGGTAGTTTCAGCAGTGACTTCGGTACGGCATTCATTTACCAGGATTGTTACAAAAATAGTATTTTCAAATCCGTCCAATTTTTTGTTTTAAACCAGTACAATAGGTAACTTTACCCAATGAATCACAAAACTGGAGAAAAGCTTAAAATTCTTGCTGACGCCGCTAAATACGACGTCAGTTGCAGTAGTAGCGGCAGTAAAAGAAAGAATACGCCGGACGGCCTCGGCAACGCTACCGGCACGGGTATCTGTCACACTTATACCCAGGATGGTCGCTGTGTTTCCCTGCTTAAAATTTTGCTTACCAATCACTGTATTTTCGACTGCGCTTACTGCGTCAGTCGTAAAAGCAACGACATAAAACGCGCCGCCTTCACTGTGGACGAGGTGGTGGATCTGACGATCAGTTTCTATAAACGCAATTACATCGAGGGGCTGTTTCTGAGTTCCGGCATCTTCAAAAGTGCCGACTTTACGATGGAGCGCCTGGTGCGCATTGCCCAAAAATTGCGCACGGATCATAAATTCAATGGCTACATTCACCTCAAGGCTATTCCCGGCGCCAGCGACGAACTCATCCACCAGGCCGGTCTTTACGCCGACCGGCTCAGCGTCAACCTGGAGATGCCGAGCGAATTGAGCCTTAAGAAAGTCGCTCCGGAAAAGAGCTTTGCCGATGCCTTCAAACCGATGAACTACCTGAAGGACAGCATCGACGATCACCGCAGCCAGTCGACTGCCCTGGTCAAAAGCCGGTACCTGCCCAGTTACGTTCCCGCCGGCCAGTCGACCCAGATGGTGATCGGCGCCAGCCCCGAGACCGATCAGGACATTCTGAGCCTGGCCACCAACCTGTACGACGAGCAATCGCTCAAACGCGTTTACTACAGCGGCTACGTCCCGATCAGCGACGACGACCGACTGCCCACCTTGTCCGCCCCTCCGTTGCGCCGCGAGAACCGACTTTATCAAGCCGACTGGCTGATGCGCTTTTACGGATTCGCCGCCAATGAGATCGTGGACGACGCCAACCCGATGCTCGATCCCGAAGTGGACCCCAAGCTGGCCTACGCGCTGCGCAACCCGCACTTGTTCCCGATCGACATTAACAAAGCACCGTTGGAGATGATCCTCCGTATACCGGGGGTAGGGGTGAAGTCGGCGCGCAAGATTGTCAGTACCCGCCGGTTCCGGCCCATCCGCCGCGACCACCTGAAACAGATCGGTATCGTCTGGAAACGGGCGCAGTACTTCATCATTACCGCTGACCGGGATTTCCGGCAACTGGGCTTCGATCCCGCCGTTATTCGTCAGCGGGTCCTGCACCAGAGATCGGCCGGTGGGCGACACGTCGATACGGGGCAGCTGACGTTGTTTGCGACACAGTAGTGTTAGGCGAATGAACCTTTCCGTCCCCGCCGGATTTAAACCGGTAGCAACCACCCACAAACGCTACCGATCATGACCCCCGTACTGAATTTTTCCCAACTCCCCGCCGGCCACACCCACCAGATTGAGCACAATGGTGAAAAGGTATTGTTGACCAACGTAGAAGGAACCGTCTATGCCGTCGCGTCAAAATGCAGTCACTTCGGCTTACCCCTGGAGAACGCGGCCTTGTGCGGCCACCGCTTGCGCTGCCCGTTTCACCACGCTTGTTTTGATGTCCGGGACGGAAGTCAGTTGGAAGCACCGGGCATGGACGGCATCGCTACCTATGAAGTAAAAGTGGTGGGAAGCCGAATTCATCTTGCCGATGCCCCCCGGCCCGTCGGGCAGCCGTCCCCGGCACCGGAGACGGCGACCGGGAAAGCGGATCATTTTGATTATGCCATTGTCGGCGGAGGTATCGCCGCAGCCAATGCCGTGGAGGGAATCCGCGAACTGGACCGGGACGGAAACATCGTGCTGCTCACCCGCGAGAATCTTCCCCCCTACGACCGGACTCACGTCAGTAAAGCCCTCCTCGATGGCGGAAAGGAAATCGCTCAACTTCCCGTACGGTCCGAGCGGTATTACGCTGAGCGTGGTGTTGACCTCCGGGAAAGTACTATTGTGTCCGAGGTAAACGTGTCCGCTAAAACGATCAGCGTCCTTGGTAAAGACGATCTTACCTACGGCAAGGTGTTGCTGGCCACCGGAGGAACCCCTCGGCAACTGGAACTCGACGGTAGTGCGCTGCCCGAAGTTCATCTGATCCGGAGGGCGGAAGACGCCGAAGTGATCCGCGGTAAAGTAAAAAGCGGAACCCGGGTCGTCGTCGTAGGCGGTAGTTTTATCGGTCTGGAAGCAGCTATGAGCCTGGGTAAACTTGGGGCTAATATATACGTCGTGACACCCGAAGAAACCCTCTTCAAAAGTTCCTTCGGTAAAAAGGTGGGAGATTGGATTCAGCAGTTACACGAAGCGGAAGGGGTAGAATTTTGTCTTGGACGCAAAGTGGAACATATCGAAGGTGAAACATCTGTAACCGGCGTAGTCCTCGATGATGGCAATCGCTTGCCAGCCGAAATAATCGTTGTCGGTATCGGGGTAAAGCCCGCAACGCATTACCTGACCGGACTGGATACGCTTGACGACGGAGGGATAAGCGTTGATGAATTGTTACGCACCGAAGATAAAAGCGTTTGGGCGGCCGGGGACATCGCCCGCTATCCCGATCGCGAAGGGTCCGTCCGCATCGAGCACTGGAAAGTAGCGGCGCAACAAGGGAAAACAGCCGGCCGCAATATGGCGGGGGCCGGAAAAGACTATACAATGGTGCCTTTTTTCTGGAGTAACCAGCAGGGGGTAAATATTCGTTACGTGGGTCATGCCACCGAATACGACCATATCGAGTTTGACGGAACACCCGGCAACGGACCATTCATCGCTTATTATCTGAAGGGAAATCGCGTCCAGGCGGCACTCGGTGTAAAACGCGACGCTGATATCGCCGCCATCGGCGAGCTGATGAACGTGGACAAGATGCCAGGCAAAGCAAAGCTGGTCGGCGCCGACTGGCCGGCGCTATTACGCAGCATATCTAAGGGATAAGCCAGTTGAACAGCCACCCTTCGTTCTCTTTTCTGATTGCCTGCATGCGCTGGTGACCTTCCCGGCGCAGATGTAAAATCTCTACCGTTTCCAGCCGGGTAGTCAGGATACCGAAATTCTCGGCGGCATAGTCGGTGTCGTTCGTCGGTCTTTTTGCCCAGTCGTCTGGCAGTCCGTTGGAGTAATCATCCACCACCGTTCCCGGGGGAGAAATGGTGGCGTAAGATTTTCTGGAATGTTTCGGTAACTGGTGAAACCGCTCGTCGGCAATCTTCGTATCTGTCCACGTTGCCGGACCGCCGGCACAAACCTGAATTTTTTTCTTACGATCCCAGAACGTCCACGACATATAACCGGGGGCGTTAGTGAGTTCCGTTGCTTTACGAGACCTCCGATCGGTGAAGCACCAAAGTTCGCCGCTTTCCCTGATCGCCCTACGAAGTACGAGTGTTCTGGTGCGTGGAATGCCAAGCTTCGAAACGGTAGCAACGACGGGGGTACTGAAAGCCGATTTGGGGTCGCTTTGTCCGCGATGCAGAAGCTTCCAGGCGATTTCCCAAAGATCATCGAGCGTCGGGTTGGACATATTGATCTGATTGTTACAATTAAATAATAATGGATCGCGAAATCTAGCGAAGATTCGCTAAAAACTTAGTGTCAAGTTGCCGATAAGTGATGCTACTTTCCGGGTATTTCGCTGATAATCAAGTGATTGAATTGCCACCTAAGGATTTTAACGATTTCCTAACTATTTAAAAGTAGTTACTTATTTGAAGTGTCGCCGTCATAATGGTGTCTTTAGGGAACAACAAACGCGTTCAGAAGCGCATCCAAAATGAGACAAAGAATTAGGTTTTTCATGATATGAATATGGGTTTTAGGTGTTTTTCTAGGAGGGTTCGGCTTAGTCCGGACCCTCTAATTTTTGGAGGTGCTTGAAAATTCAGATCGGGGATATAGTGCCGGTTTTTATAGCCGGCGCGAATATTGTGAGCGATAAACAAACGCCCGCCAACTACAGCCCGGATCAACGTGCCGAAAGCCGGCGGACTAAATCTACTAGAGAATGTCGACTTATTGGATGTTGACTCAGGCCCGTCAGGCGGGCGTAAAAGAGGGTGTAAAGCAGGTGTTTATTTCCGGACCGGAATGCACTTTTCGGCTCCATTAGTAATCATACTACCATAATAGGATCGCAGTTACACCTTCGCTATTCTGGTCGATGAACGGGGATGAAATGACGACGAACATAACGGGATAGCTTCGTAAGCAAGTAAGGTGAATGGGTATCGAAATCTCACGGCAATCGTTTTGTACACACCCATCGGCCCGTCGCCAGTATCAGTCCCTGTATACAGATTAACCAAGCACGGGTTCAACCGTTTTCAGGGCATGCAGCAAAGAGACTTCATCAAAGACGAGATCGAACGCCTGGGGCGGGTTCTCGGTAAACTCGTTACTATGATGCTGGGCACGGAAGGGGACGACCTGAACCCGCAACAGCGCATTCTGGTAGCGGTGAAGAACCTGAAGGAAGAGATCGGACTCGATCCCGAAGAACTGATGCGGCTGTCCCGTGCGGAACTGATCACCCGGCTAGATGAACTGAATCTCGAACCCGGTCACCTCGATCAACTCGCTAGGTTCCTGACCTCCTGGGCTACCGCCGAAGAAGACAGCACGGTGAAAACGACCCTCTACCAAAGAGCATTATTGCTGTACGACCTCGCCGGAGAACGTTCGGGTATCTATTCGCTGACGCGTGCGGAGCGGGAGCGGGAAATACGGACTGCCGTTCATTCGTTAGCGCCGGAATGAAGGGCTCCGTCGGAAAAACATGGAAGTCAGCGGTCAGAGAACGGAATATACAGTAGCTGGAATTGCGGTCCACTTATGCGTCTGGCTTGGCTCTAGACATTAAAGCGGAAATGCATGACGTCACCGTCCTGAACGACGTATTCTTTTCCTTCCACGCCCAGCTTGCCGGCATCGCGGGCACCGGATTCGGAGCCGTACTCCACGAAGTCGGGATAGTGAACAACTTCGGCGCGGATAAAGCCTTTTTCGAAGTCGGTATGGATAACGCCCGCTGCGCCAGGGGCTTTGGTTCCCCGGGTGATCGTCCAGGCGCGGACTTCTTTTTCACCGGCGGTGAAGTAGGTCAGCAATTGCAACAACTGGTAGCTGGCGCGGATGACGCGATTGACGCCGGGCTCTTCGAGCCCCATCTCGCCGAGGAACTCCAGGCGTTCTTCCTTGGTGTCGAGTTCGGCGATCTCGGCTTCGATCTGCGCCGAGACGAGGATCACCTCCGCTTTTTCCTTGGCGGCTTCGGCCTTGAAGGCGGTGGTGTGCGCGTTGCCGTCGGGAAAGCTGTCTTCGTCGACGTTGCAGACGTAGAGGATCGGTTTGGCGGTAAGCAGGTAGAGGTCATCTACGATCTCCTGACCGTCTTCCGAAGTCTCGAAACTACGGGCGGGTTGTTCGCTTTCGAGGTGGGCGAGGAGAGCATCACCGATCTCAACCATTTTCTTGCTGTCCTTATCGCCGGATTTGGCGGTGCGGCGGAACTTTTCGATCTTCTTTTCCACCGTTTCGATGTCCTTCAGGATCAGTTCCGTATCGATGATCATCTTATCACGGACGGGGTCGATGGAGCCATCGACGTGGACGACGTTGTCGTCGTCGAAACAGCGTACGACGTGGATGATGGCGTCGGTTTCGCGGATGTTGCCGAGGAACTGGTTGCCGAGGCCTTCGCCCTTGCTGGCTCCCTTGATGAGGCCGGCGATGTCGACGATATCGACCGTGGTGGGCTGTACCTTCTGCGGGTTGACCAGTTCGGCAAGCTTATCGAGCCGGGGATCCGGGACGGTGATGACACCGATGTTGGGTTCCTTAGTGGCAAAGGGGTAGTTGGCCGCCAGTGCCTTGGCCGAGGTCAGCGCGTTGAAAAGGGTGGATTTGCCGACGTTGGGGAGGCCTACGATGCCGCACTTGAGAGCCATGTTGTTAATTCGTTAGTCTGTGAGAAGGTAGACCATTCGTTGGTTACCGCGCTTTGTAAGCGGGCGCAAAAGTACAAAATAGCGACATAACTTTTTTGGCACGAACGCGGGTGCAAAGAAAGGTTTTGGAGAATCCGGGATACCGTCGGCCCCGATCTCTGCTTTTAAAAATCTGTTTTTGCATCCTGCGGCCCCGCCCATTTCATGCATCACACGTCAGGATGCCTAAAAGTTGGGTCCTTTGGGTTGCATCAGTTCTGCTACAAAGTGTTCAAGAATTTCCGGGGAGAGGAAAAAGCAGAGCGCACTGTAGGCTACCAGACCGAAAATCGCCCCCCAAAGGTGTGCGTTGTGCCCGATGTTGGTACCTCCTTTTTTATCAGCATAGTGGCTGTAGGCGATGTAGCCGAAACCGAGGATGATGGCCGGAACTGGTGGAAAAATAAACCAGTTCCAGGGCGCCAGCATCACGTACGGCCACATGACCGCCGCTACGGCACCAGAGGCACCCAGCGCTGTGTAAGCGTAATTGTCCTGATGACGGGCGTACACCACGAAACTGGACGCCGCAATGGCCACGAGGTAAAAGACCAGGTAACCGACTTTGCCGAAGGTGGAGCCGAAGATGATCTCAAAAGTGTATTCCGCCGCCCCACCAAAAATATACAGCGCGTACATATTGAATACGAGGTGCATAAAATCGGCGTGAATAAAGCCGTGCGTCAGAAACCGGTAGGTTTCACCGCGTTCTTTTATCGCCGCGGGCACGAGCAGTAGTTTTGACCGCAAACCCTGATCGTTAAATGCCAGATAGGAAATGATGCAGGTGATTGCAATGATAATGAGCGTCATAATTGATTTTTGGATTTTCGATCCGGGCTCAATAATACGACTACCGCCGCCAAAGGTTGGATTTGGCCGCCGTTGATTTACCTTCGGCCATAGATAAAAACCCGCTACCATGACCATCGGAATGCTCCACACCGTTTATTTCTGGCTTCGTCCCGGCATCTCCGACGCCGACCGGGCCGCCTTCGTTACCGGTGCCAAAGCGCTGGCCACCGCGCCCACCGTTGCCGCCGCTTACGTCAGCCGCCCGGCCGATACCCCCGCGCGCGACGTCACCGATCACACTTTCGATTATTCCCTGCACCTGATGTTCAAAGACGTCGCCGACCATAATGCCTACCAGATCGACCCGGTACACCTCCGGTTCGTAGCCGATCACGGGGAGAAGTTCGCCACGGTGAAGGTGTACGACGGAACGGCCGTATGAGGCTGGTGGGCCGGTGGGCGGACGATCCGCTTTCATCCGCAGGCAAGTCCGTGAATTTTCCGGTGGCGACATAGCCATGGTGTCGGGTCGTTCCGCCGGAGCAAGCGACAAAGTGACACAACAACAACACGACTTCCCGCCTGCGCCGTATCTTTGCGCCTCAATTCAAACAAACCGAATATGTCCGCAGTCGCGACCGCTACCAATTACAAAGTAAAAGACATCAAACTTGCCGCCTGGGGCCGCAAGGAGATCCGCCTTGCCGAAGCCGAAATGCCCGGCCTGATGGCTCTGCGCGAAGAGTTCGGCGCAAGTAAGCCGCTCAAGGGCGCCCGCATTGCCGGTTGTCTGCACATGACCATCCAGACCGCCGTACTGATCGAGACCCTTGTGGAGCTCGGCGCCGCGGTGACCTGGTCTTCCTGCAACATCTTCTCCACCCAGGACCACGCCGCCGCCGCCATCGCCGCCGCCGGCATCCCCGTTTTTGCCTGGAAGGGGATGAACGAAGAAGAATTCAACTGGTGCATCGAGCAGACCCTTCACGCTTTCCCCGGCGGAGAGCCCCTGAACATGATCCTCGACGACGGCGGTGACCTCACCAACATGGTCTTCGACGATTTCCCCCAGCTCGCCGACGGTATCAAGGGCCTCAGCGAAGAAACCACCACCGGCGTCCACCGCCTCTACGAGCGCATGAAGAAAGGCACCCTCGTGATGCCCGCCATCAACGTAAACGACTCCGTCACCAAGTCGAAATTTGATAATAAGTACGGCTGTCAGGAATCCGCCGTGGACGCCATCCGCCGCGCTACCGACGTGATGATGGCCGGCAAGGTCGCCATCGTTGCCGGTTATGGCGACGTCGGTAAGGGTACCGCCGCTTCCCTGCGCGGCGCCGGTGCCCGCGTGATCGTCACCGAGGCCGATCCCATCTGTGCCCTCCAGGCCGCCATGGACGGATTCGAGGTGAAGAAGATGATGACCGCCATCCACCGCGCCGACATCATCGTTACCGCCACCGGCAACTTTAACATCCTCACCGAGCAGCACTTCAAAGCGATGAACGACAAGGTTATCGTTTGCAACATCGGCCACTTCGACAACGAGATCGACATGGCGTGGCTCAATGAGAACTACGGCCATACCAAGGACGAGATCAAGGCGCAGGTCGACCTCTACAACGTAGACGGCAACGACATCATCATCCTTGCCGAAGGCCGTCTGGTCAACCTCGGCTGTGGTACCGGTCATCCGTCGTTCGTCATGTCCAACTCCTTTACCAACCAGGTGCTCGCGCAGCTGGAACTGTGGGAGAACAGCGATAAATACGAAAACAAGGTATACATGCTGCCCAAGCACCTCGACGAGAAAGTCGCCCGCCTGCATCTCTCCAAGATCGGTGTGGAGCTGGAGGAGCTTTCCCACGATCAGGCGGAGTACATCGACGTTCCCGTCGGTGGCCCCTACAAGCCGGAGCATTACCGGTACTAGTCTTTCAGACGACCGAACGGTAACCAGCGCCGATCCTTCATGCGAAGGGTCGGCGCTTTTTTTCGGCGCGGCCGCAGGTGTGCAAAGATGGCAACGGAATCATCGCGGTCTGCGAAAATCATGCAAATCCGCCACCGACCGTGCATTATCAGTGTCATTGAATTAGGGGTAATTTTCACTCGTGCACCCGCCCCTTTATCGTTCCGCCACGCACTGCATTGTCCAGCGTATCCGTCTTTGCGTACAGCACCGGATCGGGAGCGAGCTTGTTGAGGTCCGGCTGGCCCGCATCAACCCAGCAAGTAAACCAAACCGAACCGATACTGAGAATAGAGGCCCGGAACCGCTCCTCCACCATTCCCTGCATCTCCCGGTTCCAGGCTGCGGCAAACTCGGCCGACTGCGTTTTTATGGTTCGGCCCAGCCGCTCGTCGAACACCATCTGCTGATCCGAGGGGAAGGTTTTTCGCAGTCGCCGCTCGGTTTGCAGCACGCTGTCTACCAGCGCGTGACTCTTCAGCACGATGTCCCAGTAAAACTCCCGCGGATTTTCGATGTATTCCGCTTTACCCACGAAGTAGTCAAAGTTCTCGTCGGCAAATAACTCCGGAATCCGGCTTTCCCAGAACCCGTGTATTCCGTTCTGCCCCGTCAGCTGTCCGTTGTAGTTTTCCGTTGTGTGTAGCGGTACGTGGGCATCACCGACGTAATGGCCCATCTCCGCGCACATCCGCAGAATTCGGTCCGGGTCTTCCGCGATAAAGGCCTGGGTGATCCGGCGGTGCATCTGTTCCAGATGCCACGGTAATATGCCGTATTCTGACAAATGATCGACCACCACAACCGATTCCGCCCCCACCGCCAGTGGAAAACCGATATCCCGAAATACTTGAGCCGGTAGCTTGATATCGTCTTCATAGTAGTCCGGTAAGACCTGCTCGATCCAGAAGGAGCGGTAAGCGCCGAGTTGTAGTTCCACGGATTCGCCCGCTTCGTTGCGCAGCAGCACCCGACTTTCTTTGTCGAATAGGTACTCCGGGTCGGCCTGGACGATGGTATCGACGCGCCAGCTGCTGGTATCGGAACCGGTTGACAGGACCCGCAATTCCGCCTTCCAGAGCAGGGCATCCGTCCAGCGGCGGGGTACGAATTTAAAATCGTCGCTCTTTCCCCAGTGATCGATGTCGATGTAGTGCCGTACGGCCTCGTGCTTGGTGGCGTAGCGCCGTTTGTCCGGATCCACGGCGTGGTCGGTGAGCCACTCGATGTTGCCCCGGAAGAAGGGCATCATTTCCTGGTCCAGCGTAAACACGGCGAGGCGGTTGATGCGGCGGTGCCCGAAAAATCCCCACTGTGGATCAAGCGCCGCCGGTGCCGCCGCCGTCAGCGCGATCAGGACCAAAGCCAGGAGCGGAAAATATTTGTTCATTCTAATCGCGTAGTTTAAAATCCATGCAAACTCTAAGCTAAGGGTTTTCTTCCGCTTCTCCGGGCGGGGGCGGTGAGCACTGTTTCACGAGTGATCTCATTTAATGCTGCTCGTTCGGACCGTACGCAGACCCGAAACGTCTTCTCTGCCGAGAGCTAACCTCGGACAGTTTGTTTTGTAAGATCAGAACCCCAGCCCCTACCCCGATGGGGAGGGGTGACCTTCTGACGATGTTTTTAAGAAATTTCATTGATTTTGGCAAGTAATAACGGCCTGACGTTAAACGACTGTAGGTAAACTGGAGGATTATGGTGGAGTTTGACACGTCTTCCTCCACACCGGGGAGGGCCGGGTGGAATATTTGCTTTCAATTACAAACCGTCCATGATTAGCCGGGGGATGACTGGGGCGGGGAATAAAAAGTCATGCCCTGACCCAACGCCAAAATCACAAACGCGCAACCAAAAACCACAACAGACTGATCAAAACGATTCATACCCCGCCATCAGCGGTTCCAACGTCTCTACATTCAGCAGCACCCAGTCTTCCCCACCGTTGATGAAAGCGGTGTACGCCTCCAGGCCACTGTTCTCCTTTACCGCGCCGGATTTGATATCGTGGTAAAAGCTTTTATTGACGTAGCGCGGGTATATGCGCATTTCCTGAGCTTCCTTCTCTGACTCCTTTACGGTGATGGTCGCGAAGGGAAGCAGGGTTTTGGCTTCGGCGATCGATTGCTCGTCGCGGTTCTCGTAGCGGTTGATGTAATACTTCTCGTAGCGGGCAAGCACCCCCTCGGCAGCGCCCCGGCTGACGTCGCGCACCGGCTGACCGGTATCGTAAAACGGGGCGATGCTGAAGTCACTGCCCTTACGCGTCAGTATGAAACTCTTGTCCCGCTGCTTCGGGTATTCGATGCTCATCTTTTCCACTTTTTCGGGATCTACGCGGAAATAGATCTTGTCGCGCCACTCGTCTTCCCAGTGGCTGAAGCGCTGGCGAACGTTGCCGGTAAAGTGATCGATGTGGACCACGTAGGGTTCCTCACTGCCTTCTACGATGGCGTAAGTACCGGTTTCGTCGTGGTTACCCCCACCGATGTAGTAACCGCATAACTTATTATCCTCCTTATCGAATGCCTGCACCAGGATGCCCTGAGCGGCCAGATTTTCAATCATGTTGGGCTTGGCCTGTGGGGTGGGCAGGCTTTGTACTTCCAGGAACTTCACGGCGTCGGCTAGGTTCTTCATCACGGTTTCGTTGGCCGGTTTTCCGTCGGCCAGCCACCCGGTGATGCCACCCCGGGTAAGGTTTACCTTATGGCCTTTGCGGTCGGCAATAAAGATCCGGTGCACCCGGTCAAAATTTTCGATCCCGAACTGCCGCTCGGGTGCCCGGTCACTAGACCCGGAGGAGGTGGCACCCGCAGCCGAGACCCACCAGGCGAGGCCGCCCAGCAAGAGGACGGCGAGAAGTAAGACGAGCGTTCTGTTCATAAGTGATAAGGGGGTAAGGTTGGGTAATTTGACCCGATGGCCGGTTAATTTGCGGTACGCCGAGCGTATCGCCGCCGCCGCAGCCAGTTAAAAACACCACCGAAAACAGCCAGCAGCAGCAGCGGCAGAACGATGTTGAGAATTCGCCAGTAGGCGGCATCGGCGCGGGCGGCTTCCTTATTGGTCAGGCGCAGGGCGATCTTTTTGTTGCGGGCGCTGATGGCCCCGTCGGGATTCAGCAAGTATTCAATGGCGTTAAGCATGAAGGCTTTATTGCCGTACTGAAATTTATCCCATTTATTGTAGCCGAGCGGTTGCACCTTTCCGTTACTGACCGGGTTGGCGAGTACGTCGCCGTCGGCTATCACGATCATGCTGGTCGGAACCGATTTGCCCCGGAAGGCCATGCCCCCGGCGCGAAGATCCCGCTCGTTCGCCGCGGATAACCGGTTGGCGTACGAGCTGGTGAAGGTACCTTCCAGTAACAGGGAGAAGGGTAGGGAGTCTTCGTGGAAACGGGCCTGGTCGAGGTCGTATTTTTGCGCGTCGAGGTCGATGGGGGCGGGGATGCGCTTACGGCGCGCACGGTCGCTCGATTGCAGCAGCACGGTCTTTTTTACGTCCGGGTCCTCCGCGTTCTTGATCTCGATCACCGTGGGGAAACGGAGGTCGACCGGATTGACGTTCTTGATGATGGGATGCGTTTCACGGGGAACGCTGAGCACGTGGTAGTGAAAAGGGGTGAGTTTTATATTGGAACCCGAGGCGGATCGACCCGTCATCACCGCGATCTTGGTGTTCGTCATGTCCAGACCCAGTACCGGTGTCAGGTCGAATCCGTAGCGGAAGAATATATCGTCCAGACCGAGTTCACGCGGCTCGGGGTAGAACTCGTTGCGGGTGATCAACGAGTCGTGGTCCATCCCTACGGCATCGATGGCCCAGATGATTTTGCCACCGTTCATCACGTATTGATCCAGTTTGAAGGCATCGAAATCGGAGAAGGGAAGCGTCGGTTTGGCCACCACCAGCAACTCGATGGCGGTGGGCAGGGTGGCAAAACTGTCGAGGTTAACCGGGCCGATCTCGTAGTCTTTGCGCAGCTCGCTCACCAGGTCGGCGGTTCTGATCGGGGGCAGTTCACCGTGGCCGAAGGTGAAGCCGATCACGCGCTTATCGTTGTTGGTCAGGCCCTCGATGGCGTGGATCAGGTTGTATTCGAGCAAGGTCTCGGACTGGTTAATCTGTACGGCGGGGCTCACGCCGGGCAGGGCGGGCTCCAGCAGCGGAACGATCCGCGTCCGCTCGCCGTAGTACAGGATCACGTAGGGGTACACGACCGTGACGGAGCGCTCCGCGGCACTGGCGGCGGCGTACACCGTAACGGGCAATACCCCCTCCTCGGCCAGGTTCCGTTGTCGTTCCTCGCGCTGCTCCTTGGATCCCGCCAGCGGGTCGGCGAATTCGTACTCCAGCAAACTGTTCTCGCCGGAAAAATCCAGCAACATATCCTCCACCTTGCCGGCCAGGCGCTGGTAGTCGGCGGGCAGCTCACCGGCCAGCAGTACGCGCGCGAAAAGCGGGGCTTCCAGCTCGCGGACCTGCTTCACTGTAGCCTCGTTGAGCGTAAAGCGTTTGTCTTCCGTCAGGTCCAGTGCCCTGTACAGCGGCGTATTGCCGAAGCGGGCGTTGGCCAGCACGTTGATGATCACGAGCAAGGCCAGGGCCAGGCCGAATTGTAGCAGCGATTGAAACCGATGTTTGCGTTCTAGTTGATCCATATGGTCTTAAGGGAACGCGAAGATACATCACCGGATTACGGTCAGGCAAGAAATTAGAACCGATATCGGGTTGGGTCGGTGACTTGACGTTTGCCGGCGCGGACGCAGGATGCAGGGAAGGTTCAGGAACTGTCTTTACCGGGCCGGGATCGGCATCTCCTTCACGGAAAACACCCTGCATCAACGATCCTTCGGCTACCCCCCACGGGTCAAACCAGTGCCTCAAAACGTTATTTGCACCCGCGCCCGCGCCCAAATAAGCAGCGCCGTAAATTTTGGGTACTTACGCCATGATCCGCAAGCGCAACGCCTCCGTATCCAGCTCCGCCCGTACGCCCATCGGCAACGTGCACATCTCCGGAATGTGGCCGATCGGCAACCCGTAGGCCACCGGTACGCCCAAATCGCCAAGCCGCTCCGTCAGCGTCTCGCGCAGCGTCAGTGACCGGTCGTCGGTATTCGCCTCGCAACCCCGGAATACACCAAGGGCGATGCCCGCGCACCGCCGCAGATCCCACGCCTGCCGCAACTGCGTCAGCATCCGGTCGATCCGGTACGGTGACTCGCCGATCTCCTCGATGAACAGCAAACTACCCCGGACGGGCGGCGCGTAGTCGGTCCCCGCCGAGGCCGCCAGCAGGCTCAGGTTACCGCCCCACAACGGCCCCGTTGCACGTCCGGCCCGAATGGTGTACCCCGCATAAACACTGCCTTCCGGCGTAGCGGCCGGTCGCGTCACCGGCAGATACTGCCCGCCCGCCAGCACCGCGCCCCGCAGATGACCGAGCGTAAAGTCCGTAAAGTCCGACGAGGCTACCGGACCGTGGTAAGTCACCAGCCCCGTTTCTTTCGTGATCGCGATGGCCAGCGCCGTGATGTCGCTGTACCCGATCAGGATCTTCGGGTTGCGCCGGATCAGTTTGTAGTCGATTTGCGGTAGCAGGCGTCCGCAGCCGTACCCGCCGCGCGCGCACCAGACGGCCCGCACGCCGGGGTCGGCAAACATGGCGTGCAGATCGGCCAGCCGCTCGGCGTCGGTGCCGGCCGTGAAACCGTTTTCCGCGCGCAGGTGCTTTCCCCGCTTCACCCTCAGTCCCAGACTTTCCAGAATGACGACCGCTTTTTCGAGGCCCGCGTCGGTAATGTAACTTCCGGGCGTGACGAGCCCTACGGTATCGCCGGCGCGGAGGCGGGGCGGAACGGTGAGCCGACGGTATACACCGCCGCCGGAAGCCAGCGCGGGAAGGGTGGGGAGGGCGGCAAAAAATCGGCGGCGTTGCATCGTCGGCGGCAGGTTTTACGGGTTACTCAGGCGGTCGGACTTGCGGTACTATCCGCCTGCAAATGTCGGTAAAGTACCAAGTTACCTACTCTTCGGGGCATTTTTAAGCCGGAGGGAAGTATATTGCTACCCCGGAGTGCAGCCACATTTTCCCGTGGAAGTTGCGGCACCGGTAAACGATCAGGTATGAATTGCTTTCGCTGCCCCGGTCTGCTCCGTTGGTCGGCGGTGTCGGCTGAACTGACCCTGCTGAGCCTGTTGCTGCTATCCCTCGCCGGTTCCCGGAATTCAGCGCCGAATCCGGTCATGCCCGAGATTTGCGACAACGCCGTCGACGACGACATGGACGGCCTCGTCGACCTCAACGACCCCGACTGCGCCTGCGCCGTGCAGGAGCCCGTCTCCTTCATCCCCAATCCCTCCTTCGAGGACCTCAACTGCTGTCCCAACGGCCGTAGCCAGCTCGACTGCGCCGATTCCTGGATCCAGGCTTCCGATCCGACCACCGACCTGATTCACGACTGTGGCTGGGGCGGCTGGGAAGAATACCTGCCGCCGCGCCCTTTCCCCGATGGCGAGGGGATCATGGGCTTTCGCGACGGCAGAATCGCCTTCATGGGGGAGGAAAGAGATTCTCCCAACTGGAAGGAGTACGCCGGCGCCTGCCTGCTGAGTCCGCTCGTGGCCGGCAGCGAATACCGCTTCGAATTCGACCTCGGCTTCAGCGACCGCCTGCGGTCGCCGTCCATCAACGTCAGTTTCTTCGGTACCTCCAACTGCGACAACCTCCCCTTCGGGGTCGGGGAGGTCCGCCTGGGCTGCCCCACCAACGGACCCGGCTGGGTGAAACTCGGCGATACCTTCGTTACCGGCGGGAGCGGTGACCAATGGGTGAAGGCCGCCATTGACGTGATCCCCGCCAGCGACATCGTGGCCATCGCGATCGGCCCGGACTGCCCGCAGCGCCCCGCAAACATCAACCTGTATTACTTTTTTGACAATCTTCTGCTGGCTGATTTCGAAGCGTTCGGCTTTAACATCACCGGGGTGAATCACCCCTGCGCCAGTAATTATTCCCTTGAGATTTCCCCCCGGTCCGGCATTGAATACCAGTGGTATAAAGGCGGCGTGGCGCTGGTGGGCGAAACCCGGAACCGGCTGCGGAGAATGTACGGAGAGGGAGACTATGAAGTCGTCATTACGGCCGACGGCACCTGCCGGATTTCTTCCGTTTTTACCCACGAGGTGCCGGTGATCGAGGCGCCGTCGCGGGTGGTAATCTGCCGGGAAAACGTCTACCGGTTCGGCGACCGTACGCTAAGCACTACTGGGGACTACGTACACACATTTCGGTCGGTGGACGATTGCGACAGCACCGTTGCCCTGCAACTGACCGTGCTCGGCGAGCTGCAGGATACCGTACGCGCCCGTATTTTCGAGGGGGAAACGTACGAGATCGCCGGCTTCGATGCCCGCAAGGAAGGGGAATTCGACATCAACCTGCAGTCCGGCCTGGGTTGTGACAGCCTCGTAGTTCTCCAACTTGATTTTTACGACGTATTCATTCCTACCGCGTTTTCTCCCAATGAAGACGGCATCAACGACCGCTTCTCGGTCTTCGGCGGTGATGATCTGGCGGAGGTCGTTTCGCTCGATGTGTTCGATCGCTGGGGCAACCACCTGGCAACGGGCAAGGAATGGGATGGCCGGGAAAACGGTATGCCCGCCAACCCGGGCGTATTCGCCTACGTCGCCCGGTTGCGCATGAACGACGGGGTGGAAAGAACTTTCCGGGGTGCGGTGGTACTGATGCGTTGACTTTTTCGGGCGCGGCCGCAGGTGCAGTTATGGCTTTTTTGAAACTTCGCGCTACGTTGTCGAAAATACATTGCAACTTGCCCGAAACGACTTAATCCAAGATTTCATTGATCAGCAATCAGAAGTCCCTACGTATCAGCTCAAACTGAACGCTGAACTCCATTGCGACATTACCTTGACCCATAGGTGTGTCCGCAAATAATTACACCTACTCAAATTAATCTCCCTACCTGCCCCTTGGCGTTAAAAAGCGTTTTCCTTCTCCCATCCTTTTTATCGTATTCTCTGTTAGCGTTTATCATGCGTAAAATTCTCATTGCTTTTTCCGTCCTGCTCCTGCTTTACCTGGGCGTCACCTGGTATTTCAGCGGTCTGATCCTGCACACCCCCGACCGGGACATTGCCACCGTGTACCAGATGAACATCGACCGGTGGGGCCTCGACCTCGACAGTCTGCAAGAACACCTGCCGCCCCGGGAAGACGTAACCTTCAAAAGCCCCGTCGATGGTATCGAACTGAACGGTTGGCTCTACCGCCCGGAGAATCCACGCTGCGGCGTCGTGATGGCTCACGGCTATAGCGTTAACCGCGCCAATATGCTCAAGTATGCTCCGGTCTTCGACAGCTGCGGCTGCGCCCTGTTGCTGTACGATCATCGCGGCCACGGCACTTCCGCCCCTGCGGCCTTCGGCTCCGGCGGTTACCTGGAAGCAACGGACCTGCTGGCGGCCAACGAATTCCTGATCGCCGCGACCGGACTAAAACAGGACCGGATCGGATGGTTCGGCGAAAGCTGGGGTGGTGCTACCGTGATCCTGGCCGCCGCCCGGGACGATGCCCCCCGACCCGCCTGGGTCGTCAGTGAAAGCGCCTTCGCCGACTGGGAAAATGCCGTGATGGAACGGGGGCTCAAGGAATACGGCAACGGCTTAAAAATCCTGACCCCCGGAGCTTTTTTCTGGACGGGCCTCCGCGCCGGTGTCGATTTCAATGAAGTAAGCCCACTCCGCGCCGCGCCCCGCATCGAGGTTCCGGTCCTGCTCCTCCACTCCGCCGCCGATACCCTAACCTATCCCGTTCAGTTCGACCGTCTGGCGCGGGCTTTTCAGCCACGCTTTTTAACCTCCCGCAAATTCGACTGGGGTGCCTGGCACGCGCACAACATCATCTGGCGGCGGGAGGAGTACACCGGGTTCGTGCTCGAATTCGTGGGAGACTGGTGTGAGTAATTCTTTGGGAGTACATGACGTCATTACGTGCACCTCCGTACCATGACTAGTGGAGAACCAAATCCACTGATCGGTGCTCGTGGCCGCCTGAGACTTATCCCCTCTCCCGAAGAAAGGGACTGGGGGGAAGAGCGGAATCGTGGACGTCGTTATACACATTATCATGACACCCCAGGCTACTACCATCCGCTATTTCCGTACCTTGATATCCTGAAATACTAATCACCATGCAAAGAAGAAATTTTCTCGCTACCGGACTTCTACTTCCCGGTGCCCTTGCTACCGCCGGGAATTCGTTCCCTCCCGGGCGGGCCAAACACGGCGGCCAGTTCAAGATCAGCCTGAAAGCCGACGCCATCGGAGTGGACGGTACCGCCGATGAATTGTTGGACGCGGCCATCCAACACGGCTACGAGGCCCTCTCCGTTCCCGCCAATTTGCTGGAGGGGTGGAGCGACATCGAAAAATTATCCTTCCGGGGAAAAGCCGCCAGGAACAACATCAGCTGGGGCGCCAACGGACTACCCGTGGAATTTCGCAAATCCGAAGAGCGGTTCCGGTCGGATCTGGCCGCCCTGGACGGCCACGCCAGGAACCTGGCCGATATCGGCGTCACCCGCATCGGTACCTGGCTGCTCTCCGGCCACGACAAACTCACCTACAACGAGAATATGAAGTTTCACGCCGATCGCCTGCGCGAGTGTGCCCGCGTCCTCGGTAAGCACGAAATTAAACTCGGCCTGGAGTACCTCGGTACCCCCTCCCTGCGCCACACAAGGCGCTTCGCCTGGGTGTCTACCGGCCGGGAACTGAAGGAGCTCATCGCCCTCATCGGTGAAACCAACGTCGGCGTCATCCTCGACAGCTACCACTGGTACACCGCCCGGGAAACTGCCGATGACCTGATGATCTGGAAAAACGAAGAGATCGTTGCCGTCGACCTCAACGACGCCAACGCCCAGCTCCCCCTGCTGCAACAAACCGACGTAGCGCGCGAACTCCCCGGTGCCACCGGCGTGATCGATCTTGAAAGCTTTCTGAAGGCCCTGGTGAAGATCGGCTACGATGGTCCCCTGCGTGCCGAGCCCTTCAGTGCTACCCTCAACGGTATGCGCAACGAGTTGGCCCTGGCGGCAACCTACGCTGCGGTGCTGGACAGCGTTGTCAAGTGACGGGATAAAACTTTTGATATTAGTAATCCGCAGGAGACCGGTAAAAGACTTCGTATTGTTATTGCTCCAGGTACATAGCGGGAATCACGGTACTGGTTTGAAACTGCCTTTTGATGGTCGACACCCGGAGCAAGGCGTTCGGTCCGGCATATTTCGATTTACGGTACATCCGGCAGTAGGTTGCTTCGATCATCACGTTTACCTCGAGGGTTCCCCTGAAGCTGCGGTTCACTTTCCATAACCCGTGAGCCATGATCGGGAAGCTGGTGGTCGCTTTTTTGGGCAGCTCCGCAACGTTGGCCCTTATTTTGAGGAGCGTAGTGTGGGTTGGATCAACGGTAATGGCCAGGTCCTTGGGTTCATCTTCCCGCACGGTACCGCCGTCTTTGGTGAAGGCCAGGTAGTACTTGACGTCGAGTTCATTGGCGTTGCGGTTGGTGCGTACCCGGAAGTCGTCACTGGATACGGTTACCGTTTTACTGACGGTCGAACTGGCGGAGGGAGCACCGCCGTCCAGTGGTACATCCAGGGAGATCTCGTGGCTGTTGGCTTCCGTACCCGACAGGGTAGTGGTGGACGGCCCGAATTTATCGAGACTCAATCCAGCTCTGTCGCCTATGCCCTTTGGAACAATCTTTGTCCGCAAGTCGAGCAAGAACCATCCCCTTTCGTTGCCTTCGTCCCATTTCATTCCTCCAACGGACGGGGTCAGGGAGGATTGATCCTGGCCCATGCTCACATAAAGCTTGTTTTCCTCTCCATTCCGATAGTAGTTAGTGTACATCCTGAGGTTGAGTTCTGATTTAAACTCCGAATTTAACTGTTGGTTATCGTCCAGGGGGTTGGAATCATAGGCTATCTTATAAGTTTTATCCACTCTGTGGACGTTTTCGATCTTACGGATGGGAGCCGGTGCGACCTCATCGTAGCCGACGTAAAGTTTACCATTGATGGTAAACAGGTTTTCCCCCTTTATTTCCATATAATTAAGTCTGTCGCGGTACAAATTATTGTGGCCGGACACCGGTACGTACAGGTCATTCGGCGGATTACCAAACCCACCTTTTTCCCGTAGCCAGATGTTCTCGATCCCGTCATTATACTTGTACTTCGGTTCTTTCCAGGGGCTGTTGTTAATGCTCTTTTTACCGTCGATGGTGTACTTTATATCCTTGGTTTTAAGGCGGATCCTGGGCGAGGAGTCCGTACCCACATCCCGTCTTTCCATAGCCTGTGCGAAGGGGCTTGCGGTGGGACCGCTGTCGAACAGGGTTTCGATCTTGCGAGCGGTCACGTTGATGATCTTCTTCAGGGTACCCCCTTTTTCCACGAGGTAAACCTTGTCCGCGTCACGGCCGGTTTCCACGAATTCCATTCTATAGCGGCCTCCCTCCGCCCAGAGTTTATCTCCTACCTGACCTATGTCCGCTCCGCCCGTTTCCGGTTGTTTTATATAGCCTACGTTCAGGCCCGTTATGGTGTTTCCGCGCTCGTCAAGATCTATCTTGGTCAGCAGATCCGAGGGCGGGGCGGGGGGAGATTCGGGGTTCGGGTTGGGTGCCTGGGCGGTATTTACCCCAAACGTCAACAGGCTGAATCCGGCGCCGTCCGGAATTTCTTTGCGGTTGTTATTGAAGATCGTCCAGCAGTCTCCATCCCACCACATGGCGGGAATGTTGTTGTTGTAAGTGCGCTCTGTACCCCATCGCTGGGTGAAGAAAGTACGCTGGACAACATCACGCGCGCCGGTACTGACGATGTATTTGCCCAGTTTATTGGTTTTGTTGGCGCCGGAAGCGGTCAATATGCTTACCGCCGCACCACTTATATTACTTGTGTTTCCGTAGCCACCCACCAGGACGTTCCAGCGTAAGCCGGCGGGCATGGGCGAGCGATCCTGGAGGTAAATGGCCCAGTTTCGTCCATCGTAGTATACACCGATCGGTTTGGGGTTGTATTTGCCGTTAAAGTTTTGCGTGACGAACAGCACGGCGTTCGGGTTATTATTGGTTGCGGGATGATCGATCTTAGTCCAGTTCTGCGTGGTATTTGCGGCGTTGCCCGTTACCGTAAAGGCCTGGTCGGAGGGGGAGACGCTAAGCACGTTGAAGTTTTGCGTGGCGGGCATGGGGGATCGGTCCTCATTGTATATTTTCCATTTTCCGTCGTCGTACCACACGCCGATCTGATGATCGTTGTACTTACCGTAGAACTGTGAGACGAACAGCAAGTTGTTCGGCTTTCCGTTCGTGGCCGAACGGTTGATGGTGGTGATATGTGCGGTGGTGTTCCCGGCTACGGCCTGGTGAACGAACGGTGTTTGCGCGTTTAGCGTTATTCCCGCACCGAGCAGAAGTATTGACAGGATAATTACTTTCATCTGAATGATGGTTTTGGATATGAATTTTTTGATTTCCGTTCCAAAACTAATTCGTCGTCCTTCCGGTCAGATCATCTTGCCGGTCGAACAGGTATTTCCATCCGTTATATCGGGTAAATATCGTGGTGGCAATCAAGCTTTTAAGGAATTAATCTCAAAGACATACGCTGATTTTTGGCGCGGTCGCAGGTGAAAAGAGGGTGGCGTGGCAATGGGCGGTGCGGCGGGAAGGCATTGAACTTAAGGCCGGGTCGCAGGTTAAACCCTTGAAAATTCTGACACACGCTTAGCCGATTTCCACCGCTATAATTCATTAAGTGGAGATCACTGATTACAGATTTAAAACCCAGTAGATATGCCCGGGCTTACGGTAGACATCCTTGCCATCGGCGTTCACCCCGATGATGTCGAGCTGAGTTGCAGCGGTACCCTGTTGCGCCACGCCGAACTCGGATACTCCTTTGGCCTGCTCGACCTTACCCGGGGCGAACTCGGCTCCCGGGGCAGCGGGGAGATTCGCGTAAAGGAAGCCACTGCCGCCGCTGAAATGATGGGCGCTGAATTCCGCGAAAACCTCGCAATGGCCGATGGCTTCGTGCCCTACGGCGAAGAGAGCCTTCGCAAGATCATCTCCGTGCTGCGCTGGTGCCGGCCCAGGATCGTTCTCGCCAACGCCCTGGGCGACCGTCACCCCGATCACGGCCGCTCCGCCAAGATCGTCGCCGATGCCTGCTATTACAGCGGCTTGCTGAAGATCGAAACAACCGGTAAGGACGGCCGCCCGCAGGAGAAATGGCGGCCGGAAAATGTATACCATTACATTCAGGACCGCAACCGCAAGCCCGATTTCGTTGTGGACATCAGTCCCTACCTCGAGAAAAAAATGGAGATCATCGCCTGCTACCGTTCTCAGTTCGACGATCATACCGACAATGAGTTCAGCCAGGAGGTCAAAACCCCGATCAGCGGTAGCGATTTTATGGCATTCATCCGGGCCAAAGGGCGCAGTCTCGGCCGGGAGGCGGGCTTCGAGTTTGCCGAAGGTTTCGAGAACGTCCGTTACCCCGGGGTCAACGATCTGTTCGATCTTCGGTAAACGGTTTCTGACAGGCTGTAAGCATTTTCACCAATTCCCCGTACATCCTTCGCCATCCTTCCCAGCCATACGCCGCGTCAAAGCTGGAATTGTGCCACAGCAGCATAAACGGCCCGCCGTAAGGGCGCACCGATCCGGCCAGTCCGGTTACCTTTACTTTCGCCGCTTCCGGTTGCTGACCGAGGTAGTTTTTAAGGGTCACGTCCATCGCCGCGAAAGGATGGATCGTCAGCCCGGTAGCCGTTTCTTTTTCCAGATCGTACCACATGAAAGGCAGGTTGGTGCCCGCCCGCCAGCCCACGGCGTCGGCGTAGCCCATGCTGTAGTCGTGGGTAATGCCGGCGTTGCGCAGCGCCCGGTAGGTATCCGGCAGGCGGAAGCGCAGAAAGTGCTGGCGGGAATGCAGCACCGTTTTTCCCGTTATGTCCCGTAGGCGTTCCGCTTCGCGGGCGATCAGCTCCGGGCGTTCACTGCTCAGGTAGCTTGGATGAATACCAATGGTATGCCGACCGGCCTGGCGGCGTATTGTTTCCCGCTGTTCTTCGGGTACGGGAAAGGGGTTAGGGTCGCGCCGATCATCGTTATTTGCCAGCAACCAGAAGTATATGGGGTCGGCCGACGGGTGTCCGTCGTTTCCCGCGTCTTTATGGAGGGCTTCCAGAAACGCAAGGGTGTCGTAAGGGTCCCGCTTTCCGGAGCCGAACAGTCTTTGCCCCGCGCGCCGGGGATGACCGGTCAGCAGGTCCCGCAGGGCGGATGCCGCGCCGCGCCAGCCCCGGTATTTCCATGCCCACAACAGGTCGATATCATAGGTCGGTACAAAACGGAATCGGTGGTGTTTGGGGGCGGACAGATCAGGAAAAACAGCTCTCAACCCGGAGGCCAATGTTGCCGCCCATTCCCTGACCACCGGACGTAACAGATAACCGTTGCGCTGCGCATGGCTCTCACTGGCCGGAAAGCGTCCGTGGGCATCAGTCCCGAACGGTTCGTATTCTTCGCAACGCGCCAGTTGGTAAAACATCATGGCCAACAGGTCGTGTCCGTCGGGGGTATCGAAAAAACAGGGCAGGCCGTTCAGGTAGCTCACCTCAAGATCCGCTGTGACCACGTTTGATCCGCACATGAAGGAATGAGACGGCCAGTTGCACGTACTTACTCCCTCAGGACCTTCTCCGTATGATACTTTGCCCTCCGCCGGTAAGGACTTCCACCTGTCAAAGTCGGTCATGAGTCGGAAATGCCAGCCGAGGTCACATCCCAATTCTTTGAGCACGTAGCGCAGACGGGGGTGGCGGTGCCGGCTCAGTACGGCGATAGTGGGGTAGTTGGGCACAAGGCAAAGTTAAGCGCTGGCCGGAGAGCATCCGCTCTCGATCTTGAAGGGTGAAGATAATAATGGTCCGCTACGGTTTTAGTGGCTAATCGCCTAAGTTCCGGCCATCGGGTCGGATTTGGTCACGATATGTCGAAAGACTGCCCGGAAGCACAACAAACTGCCATGTTTTTCTGTCTATCCCATAATCTGTTTATCTTAGCCCTATGCTTCGCACATACTTTCTGACGTCGGTATTCCTTTTGTTGTCGGCTTTTGCTTTCGGTCAGCAGCGCTTGCCCGGTAACCAAAACATTTACGGGGCAACCGGCCGGGGAATCGTATACGATAACGAGTTGAGCTTCAACGCTCAGATCAGTACCCCCCGGAATTTTCTGATCGGTGTGCGCTCCGGTCAATTGACCTCCTACGATGAGATGAAGTACTGGTCACTTTCCTTCGGCGACATCCGCCACAGCCGGGAACGCCGGGAAAACCCCGACCGGGTCAACGGCGCTACCAACCGGGTGAGCCGTGCCTACGTCTTTGGCAAGCAGAATCAATTGTACGCCCTGCGCTTTGGCTTCGGCCGGCGCAAGTACCTGAGTGAAAAGGCCCGGCAACGCGGCGTGGCGGTTGGCTACTCCTACGAATTCGGGCCCACCCTTGGCCTGTTGAAGCCCTATTACCTGGAACTCTACACCGGAGAACAGAACAATCCCGGAGCCATCATCGACGTACGCTACAGCGAAGCCACCGCCAGCCGCTTTCTTAATCAAGATGCTATCTTCGGGGCTTCCACCTGGACGAACGGAATCGACGAAATTCGGCTGCGCCCCGGTGTACACGCCAAAGCCGCCGCTCATTTCGCTTTTGGCGCTTACGACGAGATCGCCAAGTCGCTCGAGGCCGGACTGATGGTCGATTTTCTGCTCGGTGATTCGGACATACTGATCGAGAGCGACCTGACACCGGGTGTCACCAACAGCCCCCTTTACCTCAGTTTATTCATCAATGTCCAGTTCGGGAAGCGGTGGTAACGGTTCGTATCCATTTTTGTTAAAATGATCTTCTCTGCACCTGCGTCCCCGCCCCTTGGTTAAGACGGTTGTTATTTACGTCGTCTGGAGCTACCGCAAAAACTCGATCTCCGATTCGCCTGCTGTCTCGTTAAAACGGGCGCTGACGGCCCGAAACTGGCCCAGAACGTCACGTTGCCGCCGTTTGACGGTGTGATCCGCGGCGCGAAGAACGTCAAATCGGATCTTGCCGAAACTGACCGGTAGTTGTTCGGCACCCGGCCCGACGGCCATGCAGGATACCAAAGGAGCTTCCAGGTCTTCGCAGATCCGGTAACAGAAGCTGTCGAGTGCCAGGCGAACGGCCACTTCGCCGTTGTCGTCTACCATAGCGAGGGGAACGCGCTTGCCGGCCGGGACAAACAGCGTCAGCGGGCGCTTATGGTACCCCAGCAGGGTGTACAGACGGGGATGAATGCCGGGACACCAACTGTAAAGTGTTTCGGCGTCGGCAAAAACGAGTTCCGGACGGTTGAAGTCGGAAGCCGGGCATTGCCGTAGCAGTTTTTTGACGGCTGCGGGGTGGGTAACGGATGCGGTCAGTTGCCAAAGATTGGCGGTGGGCAATAAGACCAGACCTCCGCCGAGGAGGGTGGTCAGGGCCCGGGAGCCTAACGGAGGTAACGGGTGGTACATCTCGGGTAAAGGGTTAGTCCTAATGTTCATTTTCTTTTTGGAAATAGGCAGACCTACAAGGCAAAAAATCTTCTATTATTCTCGGGGTACTACCAGGGTTTCGATATACTGTGTCGGTGCTTGTCGGACGGAAGCAGATCATCCGGCAGGCTTTAAATGCTTCGTCCGGTTCGTTCGTCCGCGCGCCGGTCGGGGCCGCGGAGGAGTAAAGCGAACGTTGTTGTTTTCAGGACTATAACTTTGGTCAGCAGCTAACCCAAAGTTCAGTTTTATAATTGAGTTAACGGCTTTCAGACTAGGAACCTGTATTTTACCGTTCAGATTGCACCCCTCCTAAAATTTTAAGATTGCGCCTGTTGAAACACATAAATCCGAGCTGCTTTTTTCTGCTACTGGTCTTACTCATTTTGCCGGAGCAATCGTATGCCGGGCACATCGTGGGCGGAGAGTTTACGTACTCCTGTCGCGGATGGCAGAACAACGATCCCGGAACCGGAATCCGGGTGTACGACGTACGCATCAACGTATACCGTGACTGTATCGGGCAGGGCGCTTATTTCGACGGGGTCAGTGCCGGCAACGGTTCCGGGCCGGATGGAAACGCCAGCGCCCCGGGTCACATTTCCATCTACCGGGGCACCACGCTGGTGGAAGCCACGCTCTCGATACTGCTGAACAGTGCCGATGACGTTCCGGTCAATCTCGGTAACCCCTGCCTTGTTTTGACGGAAGCGGTTTGTCAGCAGGTCGGGGTTTACGAATTCACCATCGAATTACCGGTTTCCACCGAGCCGTACACCCTCACTTACCAACGCTGCTGCCGCAACGAAGCCATTATCAACCTCGTCACGCCGGACGAGATCGGTACCACCTACTTCATTACCATCACCCCTGAAGCACAGCTTAACTGCAACGCCAGCCCGGTGTTTAACATAGACCCGCCGATCGCGATCTGCGCCAACGAGCAGTTTCAGATCAATATGGGGGCTACCGACCGCGAGAATGACAGCTTGGTGTACAAGCTCTGCGACCCCGTAGTAGGCGGCGGGCGTGACGGACTACAGGGCACCATGACGGCCACCACTTTCGACGATGTGGTACCCCTGATCGAGTCTCCACCGCCGTACACCAACGCGGCGTTTCGCTCGCCCCAGTTCAGCGTTAATGACCAGCTCGGCATCGGCAGTACCCTGACGGTCGATCCGCGCACCGGAGATCTGTCCGGCGTACCCATCTTTCGGGGCACCTTTGCCCTGGCGGTGTGCATCGAGGAATGGTCGCAGGACAGCGTCCCGATCCTGCTGAGCGAAACCAAGCGGGAGTTTCAGCTGACCGTCAACCTGTGCGGTAACCAGGTTCGGGCCGATCTGCTCGAAACCGAACTCGACGATCAGGGCCGCTTCTTCATCCGGCAGTGCGGAGTGGGGGAGAATACGATCATTAATGAGAGCACCAACGTTGCCTTCATCAATGAGTACGACTGGACCCTGGACGGGCCGGACGGCGTTATCAACGGAACGAGCCGCGATTTTATCACCAACATCACCACCGTTGGAACCTATACGGGACAAATGATCCTCAACCGCAGCACCTTCGCCGAAAACTGCCGGGATACCGCTGATTTTCTGCTGGGCGTTTTCCCCGGGATCGAACCGGACTTTGAGTTCAGCGTACCGGGTTGTGACGACGTTTCCATTGATTTCACCGACGCCTCCATGCCCCTCGGCGCCAACACCATTACGGACTGGGACTGGGACTTTGCCGACATGACGTCGATCGACAACCGGCAGAACCCCCGGCACCGGTACACCATACCCGGTGATTTCGGAATTCGGCTGACCATCACCGACAATAACAACTGCTCGGCGAACACCGTCAAACAACTGGAGTATTTCCCCAGTCCGCGGACCATCCTGATCGAACCGGATGAGGGTTTCGGCTGCGCCCCCTTCGCCAAGGAATTCATAAATCTGAGTCGTCCGATCGACGATACCTATCTCTACGAGTGGGATTTCGGAGACGGGGGCACCGGCGACGAGGCCAGCCCGACCCATGTGTACGAGAACAGCGGCGTTTACGACGTCTACCTGGGCATCACCAGCCCCACCGGCTGTTTTGTGGATACGACTTTCGTCAATCTCGTCGACGTGCGGGATGCCCCGGTCGCCGATTTCACCTGGACGCCGGAGGAGCCCTCCAACATTTTTCCCGATATCCGAATCCTCGATCAGAGCACGGGGGCTGTTTTCTGGCGCTACACGATAACTACCCGGTCCGGTGATCCCCTGTTCTCAACCAACGCAACCGACTTCGATTACTCCCTGACCACCCGTGATACCGGCACCGTTTTCATCAACCAGTTGGTTACGCACCCCAGCGGGTGCATCGATACGATCACCAAATCGGTGAAACTGAAACTGATCAATACCTACTTCATGCCCGATGTCTTCACGCCCAACGGCGACGGGCTCAACGACGTCTTTTTACCCGTGGGTCTGCTAGCGGGGGTGTCGGATTATCAGCTGCGGGTCTGGACGCGCTGGGGCGAGCAGGTCTTCACTTCCCTGGAAGTTCGGGACGGTTGGGACGGTACCTTCAATGGTCGTGACAGCCCCGGTGGAGGGTATTTGTGGGACGCAAAGTATACCGACATCAACGGCGAACCGGTGGAGTTCAAGGGTGGAGTGGTGTTGCTGCGGTAACGGATCCTATTTGGCGCGGCCGCAGGTATGCAAAGAAAAAACTCGCTTTGCGGAACAATGATTCCGGCGCCTCAAACGGTTCATTAAAACAATTCATTTTACCCGCGTCCGCGCACAAAAAAAAGCTCCCCCACCAAACCGGTGAGAGAGCTTCGTAGCAGGTTTAGCCGTACTTACCTCATGTCGTCGCCCCTGATGAAGAGGTACTGGGTACTGCCTCCGGTAGTGGAAGCGTTGCCCTCGCTGGGTAGTACCATCGCTTCCTGGTATTCCCACCCGTTGCTGATCAGGTAGTTGACGGCGTGCATCACCGAGTTGAAGCGGATACGTTTGTCGTCGCGAGGATTAATGACCTCCATGCGCTGACGACTGCCCCCCTGCACGCTCTGTCCGTAATCGATAAAGATGGTCACTTTATTGGAGAGAAAACGCTCCTGGGCGATCATCCGGATCATGGCGACGTCTTGCAGGTTATTGATGTTGACGCCGTCGACAACCACCTGGGCGGTAGCGGCAGTGGTGGCACCAATAAGGAAAAGGAATGCAAAAAATAGCTTTTTCATTGGTTCTGTATTTTGTTTGATGATTTGACTTTAACAACCTTTCAGTTCGATTTTTTATCTTCCGGATAGGCCAGTATAGCTTTTCTTTAACAAAATATGGACCGATTGCCGACGTTTGCTTATCGGTTGTATCCCCTGACTACCAACTCCTGCCGATCGACAATCATCCATATGATTAACTCCATGACCTACGTACTTTCTCTCTGTTTCGTTTTTTTCGCCACCAGCGTCGTTCCGCCCGATTCTCCGGTGGAGTGGCTCGGGGAAACTACCGTCGATCTGGGCGATCTGACCCGGGGCAAGGACCAGCCCTATACCTTTCGTTTCCGGAACCTGACCGCTGACCCGATCATCATTGACAACGTTCGCGCCGGCTGCGGCTGTACGGCTACCGACTGGGAAAACCAACCGGTACTTCCCGGCGAGGAAGGATCGATCAAAGTCACCTACGACGCGATGAACGCCGGTTATTTCCGGAAGTACGTCAAGGTTTTTTTCCACGGGCACCGGGGCGGACACAAACTTTGGCTGGAGGGATTCGTCGAGAAATAGGCGATGGTCGTTCCTTTTCCCGATCCGTAGGTGGCGCAAATTGTTACCTTCGCGATCGAATTGATAGAAATCAGGCGTTAGCCATTTGTCATCAGGCACCGCCGAAGACTGACAAAGTGATTTCCGAGCATTAAAATCTCATTTTATGACCTGGTTACTTTGGGTAATTCTCTTCGGCTACGCCGGTCTCAGTTACGCACTATACCGTCTGTTTCCCATTGCCGGACGCCCCGCCGGTCACGGTCTCATCCCCGGTTACAATATGATGGTTGTGGCCGAGCTGGTGGGCCGCAAACCCTGGCACGCCCTGCTGTTGCTGATTCCGTTCTTCAATGTTTTCATCTTTGCCGCCCTGATGGTAGATCTGGCCCGCTCCTTTAACCGCTTCGGCTTCTGGGAGCACGTAGCAAGCGTAGTAGCCTCCTGGGGATATTTCAACTGGTTGGCCGGACTGAAGGAAACTAAATACCACGGTCCGATCCTGGTGGAAGAACGCGCTTTCACCAAAGAACTCGCCGCCGCCCAGAAAGCCGGTGACAAGCGGGAGATTAACAAGGTATACGGCAAATACCGCGTTTTCGAAAAGCCGATCTACCGCGAGTGGGCCGAGGCCGCCATCTTCGCCATCTTCGCCGCCGCCCTCATCCGGTTGCTGCTGATCGAGTCGTACATCATCCCAACGCCCTCGATGGAGGGCAATCTGAACGTGGGCGACTTCCTCTTCGTCTCCAAGATCCATTACGGTCTGCGCCTTCCCGAAACCATCCTGATGATTCCGCTGGCGCACAACCGCGCACCTTTCGTTGGAGGGGAATCCTACATCGACGGGGCGGAACTGCCCTACCGGCGTCTGCCCGCCCTGGTGGCCGTGGACCGCTACGACCCCGTGGTGTTCAACGTCCCGGCCGGTGACAGCGTCTACCTTTTCCCCGGCCGGACGCATTACCCTTTCGAGGTCAGGGCCAACCAATTGACCGCGGATAAGGCCCAGGCCGTCCGGGGCGGCCGCGTAAGCCTGATCACCCGCCCGCGGGACAAGCGCGACCATTACGTGAAGCGCGCCATCGGTCTGCCGGGCGAAACCCTCGAGATTCGGGACCGCCAGGTATTCATAAACGGCAAACCGATCGAAGACCCGGAAAACGTTCAGTACTCTTACATGGTGACCGACTGGCCCGAGAAAATACCGGAGTCCTGGACGGAGATGGGCATCAGCTCCGATGATCATTTCCTAACCAACGATGGCCGTTTCCTCGTTTTTCTCAGTGAGGAACAGAAGAACAAACTGAAAGCCGACCGCCCAAAAATGACGATCGAGCACATCGACCGGGCCAACGAGGACGGTATTCGTATGTATCCCCACGATCGGACCTACCACGGCAAATGGAACGTAGATAACTACGGACCCATCCTCATTCCCGGAAAAGGGGTAACCGTCAAACTGGACGCCGCTTTCCACCAGCGTTACTGGCGCGTCATCAAGGTGTACGACGAAAACCCGAGCTACGAAGCCCGCGACGGCAAGTACTTCCTGGACGGTAAGGAAATCACCGAGTATACCTTCAAGCAGGATTATTACTGGATGATGGGCGACAACCGCCACAACTCCGAAGATAGCCGAATCTGGGGCTTCGTGCCCGACGATCACATTCTCGGCAAGCCGCTTTTCGTCTGGTTCTCCATCAAGGAAGGCAGCCTCGGGAACGGGGTCAACTGGCACCGGATCGGGCGGAGCGGCTCCAAGGTCGGGGGCAGGTAATCTAAAAACGATGTCTTGCGGACCGGGGATATACTGCGAAGCAATCAAAATGCAGCGCTTAAAAGTAAAGGGGATGCCGAATGAAAGTCATTCGACAACCCCTTTACTTTATGAACGCTTCTCGGGCTACAAATCCGGTCCTTGGTCTTAGGCTCCCCAGGAATCCTCATCGTGACTTTCATAACTGGTCACGCTTAGATCAGCGTCCGCGTTATCCGCCATGTATCCGTCGGATAATGGGAAGTCGTCGGTCGTCACCTTGCCGCCGTTAAACCAGTCCTGTTTGATGTGTTCCGCTACCCGGATGGCGTTGGCAATGATCGTCAGCGTTGGGTTGGTGGCTCCCTGACTTGGCTGGAAGCTGGCGTCGACAACGTAGAGGTTGTCGAGGTCCCAGGCTTTGCAGTTGGGGTCGAGAACGCTGGTTTTGGGGTCGGTACCGAACTGCGCCGTTCCCGCCTGGTGCCAGGTGAATTCCAGGTTCTTGGTGGAACGGTAAAACTCGCTGAAGCCCGCTTTCTCGAGGTAATTTTTCTGGAAGTAATCGAGGAACTCGAAGTGGCTTTCCCGGTTATTGGGGGCATAGTTGAACTTGATGCCCTTATCGGTCCACTGTACGGTTTTGCGCTGGGTGGGCAGGTCTTCGGAGGTGAACCAGAAGTCTACGGCGAGGCGTTGCATCCGCTTGGCCTGCTCGTCGGTAAGGTTGAGGTGGGCGTAGTCGCCCAGGATACGGGTGTAGTGCGCCTTGCCCGTCAGCTGGATGGTGCCGAGAGGGTAAGGGTGCTCGGGCGATCCGTGGTAAAAGTCGTGACAGCCGAGGGTTTTCTGGAAAATGACGTCGTTATCCTTCTCCGGGTTGATGGCCGAAATACCGCTCTGGTTGTGTTTGGTGAAGTTGCGCCCGACCTGGTCGGAGGAATTGGCGATGCCGCTCTTCAGGAGCAGGGCTGCGGAATTGATCGCGCCGCAGGAGACGATCACGATGTCGGCGCTCAGTTCCAGCTTGTCGCCGTCTTTTTCCAGTTCGACGCGGGTGATTTTGCCGTTCTCCTCAATCAGTTTGTCAACGCGGCTGTTCGTCCAGAGGGTAACGTTCTTATGCTTGAGGGCGGGGCGGACGAGGGCGGTTTCGGCGTCCGACTTGGCGTGCAGCATGCAGGGGAAGGGGTCGCAGGTATTGCAGGCGATGCAGGGGCGCCGCCAGGGCTCGTCGATGTCGCGGTTCAGGGCCAGGTTGGAGTGGTGGACGTTGAGACCGAGGCCCTGGAGGTCTTGGACGACTTCGGCGATGCGGCCTTCGTGGGGGAAGGCTTTAAAGGGATAGGGGCCGCTGCGGTGGCCCGCCGTTTTGTCTTCGCCGGCGTTGCCGTGAATCTTCATCACGTGCTCGGCCATCATGTAGTAAGGTTCGAACTCATCGTAGCCGACGCACCAGCCCGGGCTGATGCCGCCTTTATGCTTTTGCTCGGTGAAGTCTTCGGGGCGCTGGCGGTGCAGCAGCGCCCCGTACATCTTGGTGTTGCCGCCCACGCGGTGATACACGATGGGTTTCACAACGTCCTGCCCGTCGTCCGGTCCGATCCATTCCACTTTGGCTTTATAGCCGTCTTCCCCGAAGATGAAGTGGGGGTCCCAGTTGCGCTTTTCGCGGGGAAGGAAAGACCCCTGCTCCAGGATCAGAATTTTCTTTCCCGTATCGGCCAGGGTGTAGGCCATGGTGCCACCGCCCGCTCCGGAGCCGATGATGATTACGTCGTAATTGGACATATGGTCGTTTGGTTCGTTGTTCTAATGGGGGGTTGAAGGCGGGAGGCCGGCCTTTGGTTCATTTCCGGTGAATATTTAGGCGGGGCCGCAGGTGCAAAGAAAGGTTCACCGGTTTTTGTCGTCCTGACGAAAACGTGTAGCCGGCGCCTGCGAACCGGTACCCAGAGTTACAAGCGCAGTTGGAAGGGGCGGCACTGCTCCTTGGAAAAACCGGCCTTGCACCCGCGGCCCCGCCCCGTTGACAATCCGTTAACAAGAATTGAACAGTCATTGGGGAGCTTCCCGCGTTGCTACACTGATATTTGCGGTATGATAACGGAGGCAAACCTGTTTCCGTGATCGCAAATTTATTAACGGATCAAATTTTATCCACTATGTTTAAGCATATTCTTACCATCGCCGCCGTATGTGTCCTTGGTTTCACCACTTTCAGCTGCCAGTCCGGTGGTGACGCCGCCGTGCGTGACGCCGCCCGCCAGACCGTCGAGACGGTAACCCCGCCCGCCGCTCCTGCCGCCGCCCCCAGCGTAGCCGTACCCACCGGCCCCGTAACCACCGTTGCCTTTGCCGACAACGGCACGCACGACTTCGGCACCGTTACGGAAGGTGAGATCGTAAGCAAAACGTTCTCTTTCACCAACACCGGTTCCGAGCCCCTGATCATTTCCGACGCCAAAGGCAGCTGCGGTTGTACCGTTCCTTCCAAGCCCACCGCCCCCATCGCTCCCGGCGAGGACGGTGAGATCACCGTTCAGTTCAACTCCAAGAACAAGAAAGGTGCCCGTAACCAGAAGGTAACCATCACGGCCAACACCAACCCCGCCCAGAGCTTCATCTACCTGACCGGTACTGTGAACCCCGACCCCAACGCCGTTACGCAGTAACCGTTGCATAGCAAATTGCACGCTGGCGCCCCGCTCATTTGATTGAGCGGGGCGTTTTGCGTTTACGGTCAGCAGTTAAGGGTTGCTCAACGGGGACAACTGACAACCATTCACCACTTCGAAACGTCCTACTTTCACAACCACCAGCAACACCATGCCCATCCTCCGCCGCGTCAACGATTTCCTGTCGTTGGTCAAGTTTTCCCACACCATCTTCGCGTTGCCTTTCGCGCTGCTCGGGTTCTTCCTGGCGGTACTGGATGCGGAAACCCTGCGGTGGGAACAACTCGTACTGGTGGTGCTTTGCATGATCTTCGCCCGCTCGGCCGCCATGGCCTTCAACCGCTGGCAGGACCGCGACATCGACGGGAAAAACCCGCGAACCGCCGTCCGCGAAATACCCGCCGGTGTGATCTCCAGCCGGTCTGCCCTGGGGTTCATCTTCCTTAATTCGGCACTGTTCATTTTCTGCGCGGGTTGGCTGAATTCCCTTTGCCTGATCTTGTCCCCCGTTGCCCTGATCGTCATCCTGGGCTACAGTTATACCAAGCGTTTTACCTACCTGTGTCACTTTGTACTGGGACTCGGCCTGGCCCTGGCCCCGATCGGTGCCTACCTCGCCGTCACGGCCCAGTGGGCGTTGCTCCCGGTGCTCTACGGAATCGTGGTCTTACTCTGGGTCGCTGGTTTCGATATCATCTATTCCCTGCAGGACGAAAGTTTCGATCGCCACGAGCGGTTGTTCTCGATCCCCGTGCGCCTCGGTACCGTCAACGCGCTGCGGTTGGGCCGTATGCTGCACCTGATCTGTGCCGGTACGCTGGTCTTTGCCCTCTGGTACCAGTCGGGTTGGTATCCGCAATTCGCCTGGCTCAGTTTTCTGGCCGGGGGCGTGTTTCTGGCTTGTCTCCTTTACCAGCATTCGCTCGTCAGGCCGGGAGACTTGAGTAAGGTCAATTTGGCATTTTTTACGACAAATGGTGTAGCCAGCCTGGTCTTCGGGACGCTTTGTATCCTCGATATTTATGTCTAACCGGACACCGCCGCAACCCGAGCGCTGAGCCCATACGACTTGCTGATCGGGTAGACTCCTAATTTGTACCCGGAGAGCCGGGCATCCGCTTGCGCTCGGGGAGCTGGAAGCCCGGTAATACTAAAAACGCTACGTCCGGGTCTTCATCGCCGCGGCAACCTCCGCGCCCAAATACCGGTCGATCCACCCATGAAATAAATAGATCGCCGGCGTCATCATTACCGCCACGAGAAATTTGAAGGCGTACTGCACGGTCGCTACGGCAAGCAGGCGCGACCACGGCCACGGCTCGATCACGCCACCAAAGAGTTCCGGACCCAGCTTAAAGGCGACGAAGAGCACCACGAAACTATCCACCAGCTGGCTGATCAGGGTCGATCCCGTTGCCCGCAGCCACAGCCATTTCTCCCCGGTCGATCTTCTGATGCGCTGAAAGACGAATACGTCGGTCAGCTGCGCGACTAGGAAGGCCGTCACGGACCCGACGATGATGAAAAGCCCCTGCCCGAAGGTGACCCTGAAGGCGGCTTGGCTGTCCGGCACCCCTTCGTTCACCGACTGGACCGTCCACCAATCCGCCGGAGAAAGCTGAATAGCGGCGTAGATCATCACAAAAGCGTACAGGATCAGTCCGACCGTTAGGTAACTGAGCAACTTTACGCCGCGATTGCCGTAGTACTCGTTCAGCAAGTCCGTCATCACGAATACGACCGGCCAGAGGAGTACACCGGCCGAGAACTGCAACGCACCGGTTTCTCCGAACAGATTGAAGTTCCAGGGTTCGCTTCCGAGGGTATCCTCAAGGGCGAAAATTTTTACGCCGATCAGTTCAGCCACCAGGGCGTTGGCGATGAAAAAACCGGATAGAATGACGAACAGTCGCGTGGGACGATGAGTGACCACGTCGATGTTATCTCCGGCAGGAATTTGAGATGGATTCATTACGTCCGGTAAAGATATAATTCAGAAATTCGAGAAATTTATAATTTCGGTAAAGCTGTATTTTCTTTTCAAGGTAAAATTTTTAAGGTCTTAGCGTGGTGTTGGCACTGCTTTTACGCAACGAGAAGCAAGAAGGGTATCGTGTAGAAATGTCAGGCTCGGGCTGCTGGACATCAGTTCCGTTATTTTAGTTTTGCGGCATTGCTTCTGCAGCTTAAGACATGATCCGGTTTTTTGACTCCTTGACGCAAACGTTCGCCGGGTAGATCAGCGTCTGTTATCTTACGACCACTAATACTCGTGAAAACAGCTTTCCATTTTACGGGTAACGTCGCGCCGGCGGCTATCCATCGGTAAAGACATCTTACCCCTGTTGGCCTGAAAACCCTGATTACAGACATGCGCTTCGGAATTATTTTGCTATTCGTTGTTTTTGCTACCGCGTTGGGAGCTCAGAATTACAACTCCCGGATACACCATAGAGTAACGGTCGGGGATACCAATCAGCTGCATCAGCTCATCCTTTTGGATTACAGCAAGCTGCTGGGGGTTGCTATGGATATCGATGACGACAATATCTACTTCAGGTTGCGTAGCTCGGTGGAGGTATCCGTTATCCCCCTCGAACAACTACGTTTCATGGGCATTTTTGTCACCGATACTTTTGTCGGGCTCAGCAATGTATCTACCATCGGCATGTCTGACCTGACCTACGAACGTACCGCCCTGCCGTACGAATCCGGCGGGCAGTTACGGGTGATCAGTCTGCTTTACGCCACGGCGGAATGGAACCTCAACGAGAACATCCAGTTGGGAGTCGGCCTTGCCGGTCCGTTGGGCATCCTCGCCACGCAAAACCTTCGTTTTACCCTTGGCCGCAATGTTCACGTAGGCTTAAGTAATCAGTTGCTCAACGTATTTCTGTTCGACGCAAACGCCCTGCTCGGAGATACCCATTTGATGCTCACAATCGGGAGCGAACGGCGATTTTTCAATCTCGGAACGGGCATTTTGTTCAACACCGACTCATTTGACAGCGGCAGCTCCTGGGGTCACCGCATGGCCGTGGGCGGCAGGGTGGGCAAGAAGTGGCACCTTTACAGCGAGCTGCTGATGGTACTCAGTGAAAACCAGGGGAGATTTTCTTCGTTTCGCAGTCTCACACTACTTCCCACCGTTAACGGAAGTCTCGCTATCCGGCGGCATCGCTGGCGGTTCGGGTTGATGACCGTCGTGCTCGATGAACGGAATTTTTTTCCGCCGCCGATTCCTTATGTCGGCTACACTTACTACTGGGGACGAAAACCTGGACCATAGCGAGTAGGCTCGCCAGGTAGCCCGTCCCGGTGCATCGTAATGTGCTTACCAAAGAGAACCGGGCCTAAAACGCTACACCTCCGATTTTGGTAAATTCGGCAAAAAGTCCGTTAAGTCGCTCCAGTACCGAGCCGTTGTGCGTATTAATTATCGCGCGGCCGTCGATGCTTTTTACCCGCGTCAGTTCCCCCATGGTACCGGTGGTGAACACTTCGTCGGCAGTGTAGAACTCGGTCAGTGAAAGGCGCTTTTCGTAGGCGGGGATGTTGTTACCGGCGCACAGTTCAAGGATGGTGGCGCGGGTGATGCCGGGCAAACAGTAATCCGCGTGGGGGGTGTAAACGATGCCGCGGCGGATGGTGAATACGTTCACGCCGTTGGCTTCTGCGACGTATCCGTCTTTGTCCAGCATGAGGCCCGCATCGGCTCCGGCATTGTTTGCTTCGATCTTGGCCAGGATATTATTGATCAGGTTGTTGTGGTGGATCTTGCTGTCGATACTCATCGGACTGTTGCGGCGCACGGAGCTGGTGGCGAGTTTGATGGCGGGTGGGTATACGGGCGGTTTGTGCTCGGCCACCACGATTAGGGTGCATCCGGCCTGGTTCAGCCGGGGATCCATCCCGGAGGTGATCTTGCGACCACGGGTCAGGGTCAGCCGGATGTGTACGCCGTCGTGCATTCCGTTGGCCCGCAGGGTTTGAAATATGGCGTTACTCACCTCATCCCGGGTCGGGATGCCGGCAAACATCAGGGCGTGGGCGGAGTCGAAGAGCCGGTCAAGATGGGCCTCCAGGGAAAATACGCGGCCACTGTATACCCGCAGCCCTTCCCAGACGGCGTCGCCTCCCTGCACCACGCTGTCGAACACGCTGATGCCGGCCCGGTCACGGTGCAATAGTTCCCCGTCTATGTAAACCTTCAAATCTTTATTGGCGGGATTAAATTGTTGTAGCATGGTGGGGCTGATTTAGTCCGGCATCGATCGACCTTCAGGTTACTTGTGTTATGTACCGTACAAATTAGCGGCGCGAGCGCGGGATGCAAAGAAAGCTATTCTGAAGAAATTCCAATTTCTCTCCGGGTAAAGGTTTTGAAGCGAAGCCATTGTCGCTAACGCAGCGCAACGGCCAGCATCGCTTCGTAGGCGGGTTGGCAGGCGCGCGCAATGGCGGACATTTCGGGGCTGAGGTCAAATGGTTTTTTCCGGTACGGCCGGAATCCGCTACTGCGGTGCACGTTGGCGTACCAGTGGGAAGCCCAGACGCCGTCTTCGGGCCGGGCACCGGCTTCCCAGTTCAACATGGCTTCAGAAAAAGGTATGTCAAGCCGGCCGCACAACGACCGGAGCACGCCGACGGGATTCTTCAGCAGGAGCCTGGCGTCCAGCACCGCAGCGAGTTTTCCGGATTCCCGGAGGCGTTGAAATAGTGCATACTGCTGGGGAATACCGATGTCGGCGGCGGTCACCTCGTTTATAACCTTATTAAACGAGGTAAGAATGGCCCGGGGATCACGGATCAGCAGCACGTTGTCCATCCGGTCCAGAAAGCTCAGATCGAGTTCGACCAGGTGGTGGGTCATTTGCTTGAAAAACACGATCGGCTTACCGTATTCCATGCCGAGCATCCGCTGAACCACGGTCTCGCCGTCTCCTTCCTGACTGGCAATGATGGCCGCGCGGCCGGGGTGTTTGGCCGCAGTGGGTTGGCGTAAGAGGTAGTGAGCGTACAGGGGCTCGTCGACCACCCGGGCGTCTTTCCGCTGCGCAAGACTGTACAGGAGGGCGGTGCTGATGTTGCGGGGGGAGGACCATAGATTGATCCTTTTCGTGGTGGTCGGTTCCAAGATGTTACTGGCGAAACGGGTCAGAGAAGCGTGGATCGACAAGCACCGTTTCGTCGGTCGTCATATTCAGGAAGTCGATCAGGGCCTGTTTTTGTTCTTCGGAGAAATTCATTTTGAGGGGAGCTCCGTCGGTGTCTTTAAGCTGCCGGCTGAGGTTGTGGTGCCCTGCGATGCCTTCGCTGTAGTGATCGATCACTTCCCGTAAGGAATCGAAACGGCCGTCGTGCATGTACGGTCCGGTGAGAGCGACGTTGCGCAGGAATGGGACTTTGAAGAGGGCGTTTTGGGAGAAGCTGCCGGTGAGTTCTCCGACGCCTTTATCGGCGTACACCTCTGCCAGGCCGTTATTGGCAATGTTCACGTTGGGCTTACCCATTTGACGGCCGTGGCAGGAAGAACAGTTTTGGTTGAAGAGGCGGTGCCCCAGGCGCTCACTTGCCGTAAAACCACCGAAATTGCCGGAGTTGACGATGGCGGCGTCCGCCATTTTGTCGAAGCGGGTGTTCATCGAAACGATGCTGCTGGTGAACTTCTCCAGGGCCAGGGTGATGCGATCGTGGGTGAGATCGGTGGTTCCGAAAGCCTTCATGGTCAGGATCTGGTACATTTCCAGTTGCTTCAGGTCGTTGGATAACTCGTGGAGGTCACGCCCCATCTCGCGTTCGTCCTGAATGGTGGCTTCGCTTTGCTCCTTGATGGTTTCGGCGCGCTCGTCCCAGAAAAATTTAACGGTACCGGTAACGCGGGCCTGAACACCATCGGGGGAACTGCCGTAACCGCTGATGACCGGCGTGAAGGAAGGCACCGAGCCCAAGGCGATGGAGTTGCGCTTTGTGACCTGGCCGTTGATGCCCATACTGAAATCGACATCGTCCGAAAAAGCGGCGCTTTGTTTGTGGCAGGAGGCGCAACTGGTTTCTCCGGTGGCGGACAGGCGGGTATCGTAAAACAGTACCCGACCGAGCAGCGCTTTGCGGGCGTCGGAGGAAGTTTGGTCGATGCGGCTCAGGTTGGTGGAACGTCCGATGTGCAGGGGAACTTCCACGGAGGCCAGCTCAATGTTTTGATCGATGTCCAGATCCCGGGAGAGTTTGCGGAACTCCTCCGCACTGAACTCCAGCAAGAGGGAATTGCTGAAGCCATCGACATCGGGGGCTTCAATGACGACTTCTTCCGACAGGCAACCGGTAAAAAACGAACTGGCGGCAGCGAGGATAAACAAAGTAAGGAATCTGTACATCGGGCGAATATTTCGGATAAAATTACTGCTTGGTCATCACAAATTCACTTTAGTGTCAGCTTAATGTCAACCGGAAGACGACGGAGAAGCGGTAAACGTTGGTCTTTAAGTAAAATTTAACAAGCTGTTGTTCGACACAGGGGGGTATTCGTATCTTTTCGGATGAGTTCTTACAAGTACCGATCGATGCAACGCTTTCCGACCCTGCTATTCCTTCTTTTTCTCTGCACCTGCGGCCCCGCCCCCGAAAACGTCGTGCCGGCAACAAGTGCAAGACCCAACATCCTGTTCATCCTGTCGGATGATCACGCCCAGCGCGCCATCTCGGCCTACACCGACGAGCTGGTGAGTACCCCCGGCCTGGACCGCATCGCCGCCGAGGGAATATTGTTCCGCAACAGTTTCGTGACCAACTCGATCTGCGCGCCCAGCCGCGCCGCCATCCTGACGGGAAAGTACAGTCACCTCAACGGCAAGATAGATAATTTGAGTCCTTTTAACCCCGATCAATGGACCTTTACCGAGGCCCTGCACGACGCCGGCTACCGCACTTCCCTGATCGGCAAGCATCACCTGAAGGCCGTTCCCCGGGGTATCGACGAATTTCGGGGCCTGATCGGTCAGGGCAGTTATTACTCCCCCCGGTTCGTACTCAACGGAGATACCCTTGCCGCCGAACCCGGTTACACATCCACCCTGATCACGGACTACGTCCTGGAGGAGCTCCGCCGCGTCACCACCGACACTTCCGCGGCACCGTTCTGCATGCTGTACTGGCACAAAGCCCCGCACCGCAACTGGATGCCGGACACCAGCGACCTGCCCGGCCTGCTCGACCGGAAGTTTCCCGAACCGGCTACTCTGCGCGACGAATACCGGAGCCGACCCGCCGCCGAACACGCCGATATGCGCATCGCCGATATGTTCACCAGCCACGATCTGAAGGTAACGGGAGACTATCAAAATCCCGACCCCGGCACCGGCGGGGCTACCTTCATTAAGGATCCGAGATTCGACCAGGTCAAAAATTTCCGGCGCCAGATCAACCGGCTGACCCCCGGACAGCAAAAAGCCTGGGAGCCGTTTCTAAAAAGAGTAGGGGAGGAGTGGCAAAGCGTGAAGGGCACCGACGGGGAGCTGGCCTGGCGCTACCAGCGGTACATGCAGGATTACATCGCCAGCGTTGAATCCGTCGACCGCAACGTCGCCCGGGTACTCGCTTACCTCGATGAAACCGGACTTGCCGAAAATACCATTGTCATTTATACCTCCGACCAGGGCTTTTACCTCGGGGAGCACGGTTGGTACGACAAGCGTTTCATGTACGAAGAAAGCCACCGTACGCCGCTGATGGTCCGCTACCCCGCCCGGATAAAAGCGAAGTCGGCCAGTGAGGACCTGGTCCTCAACATCGATCTTGGCGCAACCCTGCTCGACTACGCCGGAGTGACGCCGTCCCCCGAAGTGCAGGGCGTTTCCCTGCGCCCGATTCTGGAAGGCAACACTCCGGCCGACTGGCGCAAAGACATCTACTACCGCTACTACCAGCAAATGGACAGCTACCACCGGGTGGCCCGCCACGAGGGCGTTCGCGGCGCGCGCTATAAACTGATACACTTCACCGAACCCGGCTTCGAGGGTTACGAACTCTTCGACCTGCAAACCGACCCCAACGAGATGGGCAACCGCATCGACGATCCGGAACTGGAAGCGGAGAAAACCCGCCTGCTGGATCGGCTGGCGGCACAAAGAGCGGCGCTGCGGGTGGAGGAGTGAAGATACGGGACCAGGGTACAGGCTTTAAAATGCAGAATTCAGCGTACGGATGTCAGAGGGACGGGGTGTAGGAAAGGGGGGAATTTTGCTGATTTTTCGCCGGCGCTGTGTAGTCATTATTACGCTTTGCGGAGTGTACCTTTTTGGCCATTTAGTTGATTTGATCTTCACCGGCCATAAAACTCATTTACCACCGATTCTCGTCCGGACTCCGACCATATGCCTGCTTACGCCCAGGATGGCGGACATGAACATTATATTAGCGGATATTCCGCAGCAACCGCAAGGTATGAAATCAACATCTGTAATACTCATCCAGTGTTTTCTTTTAATTGTTATATCCGGTAACCTTGCCGGACAGACCAGTGAGCAACTGATCGTTCGCTGGGAGGACGGGGCGAAGAATCTATTTCCGGAGATGGATGCGGTGGAGCACCGTCGCTGGTTGGTGGAACCGCTGCGCATCGAGTTGATCACGTTCAGCGGTACTGCCGAACGACATAAAGCCGAAGGGAGACTGCGTGGTCATCGGGCGGTACGCGCGCTGGAGCCTAACCGGGAGGTCGTCTTCCGCACCGAGCCCAACGACACTGAATTCGACAGGCAAAGAACTAATTATGACCGTTCCGGATACACCGAAGCCTGGGAACTGGCCCCCGGTGGCGAAACGACCGGCGGCCGCGAGATCGTCATTGCGGTGCTGGATGCCGGCTTCGACGTCACCCACGAAGACCTGGCTCCAAACGTCTGGAGAAACCCGGATGAGCTGCCGGGGGATGGCGTCGATAACGATCAAAACGGCTACGTAGACGATATCGTCGGGTGGGACATGGCCAACGGAGACAATAACCTGCCCGTAAACGCGCACGGTACGCAGGTCATCGGGATGCTGGGGGCGAAGGGGAACAACGGTATTGGTGTAGCCGGTACGAACTGGGACGTGAAGATGATGCTCTTCAGCATCAATACGGCGGCCGACATCATCGAATCGTACGGATACATTCGGGAACAGCGAAAACGGTTCAATGACTCCGACGGAGAAAGAGGTGCGTTCGTGGTGGCGACCAACGCCAGTTTCGGGGTGGAACGATCGTCCTGCTCGAATTTTGCCGTTTGGGGCGGTCTGTACGACGAGCTTGGCAGCGTAGGTATTCTTACCGCTGCCAGTACGGCCAACCGGCGCTACGACGTGGAAGAAGTGGGGGATATGCCGACTGACTGCCCTTCGGATTTCCTGATCGGTGTCGCTAATCTGGGGGAGGACGATCTTCTGTTCCGCTCGTCGGCTTTCGGACGCCGGAGCGTCGACCTCGGAGCACCGGGGGAGGGCAGTTGGTCGACCCGACCGGGTAACCGTTACGCTGCCTTCGGGAGTACGAGTGCCGCCGCGCCCTACGTCACCGGTGCTATCGCCCTGCTATACGCCACGCCCTGCCGCTCTTTTCTTGATCTGTCGAAGTCTGATCCTTCCTCCGCCGCCTTGCGGGTCCGGGAAGTGATTCTCGGCGGAGTCCGGGCCAATCCCTCCCTCAACCTGCGCACCGCAACTGGTGGCGGGCTGAACGTAGCGGAAGCGCAGCGGTTGCTGCTGGAAAATTGTGAGGAGCGGGCGGTGTCTGCGTTCGTGATCCGGCGTTTGTACCCCAACCCCGCTACGGATGAAGCCATTATGGAAATTACCGCGCTGGTGTTTAGCGCCAGTGCCCGGGTGGAAATGTTTGACGGGATGGGAAGGCTGGTGCGCAGCGTCCGGGCGGACCGCATCAGCAGCAACCCCGTCCGGGTAAGGCTGAACGTTGCCGGTCTGCCGGCGGCGGCCTACCTAATACGCGTCACGGAGCGGGACCGGGTGGCGGAAACACGGATTATGGTACGATGATCTCGTAACGACCCGGGGCTGTGCGTCCACCGCCGGATGCGTGGGTACCACACGGTCATGGTAACCCTGATCAATAACCCCTCCCAACAAAAAACAGTCTGAAGTTCAACGTCGGGTTTCGGAAGTAAACTGTATCATGGCACCCTGTTTACTCTCCCTGAAGTTTCATATTAGGTTCAGGGAATGACCATTTCTACTTACCGTATCACTAATGAAGATTGCCCTTGCACAAATTGCTCCGGTCTGGCTCGACCGGACAGCCACCCTTAAAAAAATAATCGCTCACGTCGAGCGAGCCGCCGTCGCTGATTCCGAGTTGGTGGTGTTTGGTGAATCCATTCTGCCGGGGTATCCATTTTGGCTGGACGGTACGGGAGGCGCGCGTTTCAACGATCCGGTACAGAAAGACCTGTATGCGCACTACGCTACCGAAGCGGTCTGCATCGGGGATGGGGCGCTGGAACCGCTCTGCGGTCGGTGTCGGGAGCTGAATATGGCCGTCGTACTGGGAATTGTGGAACGTCCGCTGGACCGAGGCGGAAGCTCGGTTTACTGCTCAATGGTATACATCGATGCGACGGGGAAGATTCGCAACGTACACCGGAAATTGCAACCGACGCACGAGGAGCGGTTGGTCTGGAGCCCCGGGGACGGGCACGGCTTACGCACTTTTCCCATCGGAGGATTTCAGCTGGGAGGACTGAACTGCTGGGAGAACTGGATGCCCCTGCCCCGGGCGGCGCTCTACGCACAGGGGGAAACCCTGCACTGTGCCATCTGGCCCGGGAACGCCCGCAACACTGAAGTACTCACGCGATTCCTGGCGCGGGAAGGACGGAGTTACTGCCTGTCGGTTTCAGGAATAATGCGGCCGGAGGACGTACCCGCGTCCGTCCCGCACCGGGCTATGATTCTGGAGCACCTGGGCAAGATGCCGGCCGACGGCGGAACCTGTCTGGCGGCACCCGACGGGAACTGGATCATCGAGCCGATCGTCGGACGCGAAGCGCTGGTCTTTGCCGATATCGATCCCCGCGAAGTACTGCGGGAGCGGCAAAACTTTGATCCTTCGGGGCATTACTCCCGTCCGGATGTGATCCGGTTGGACGTAAACCGGGAACGGCAGTCAGTAGCACGCTTCCGGGACTGAGCGATCATCTTTTTTTGAAAAACGGGTATTGCCGACGCAACGCATCCTTGCGCTCAGAGGCGGTCTTCACACCTGCGTTTGCGCATTCTAAAAAATCATCTTTATCAACGAACCTATATATTCGCATGCCGTTTTAACCTCCAAAGCCGAAGAACCGGCCGTCTTAGTAACCAACAACCACCCAAACAATGCAAAAATCAATCATTCTCTGCCTCGCCCTTTTGGTGAGTTTCACCTCCTGTGTAAGCAAGAAGAAGTACGACGAAATGCAGGCCTCCACGGCTGCAAAACTAGAGGCCCAGCAGAAAGCCATTTCCACCCACAATCAAGAGATCAACCGCTACGCCGAGCGCCTCGCCGAGTGTGAGCGCCGGGAAGCCGTGGTCAAGACCCGGGAAGAATCCGCACAGCAACAGGTTCGTCAGGCTAATGAGCAGATCTCTGATTTGCGCAAGCAACGCGACCAGCAGGCCACCCAGGTAGGCGACCTCACGGTACTCAGCCAGGGAGCCAATGCCAACATCGGCAACACGTTGAAGCAGCTGGAGGGTAAGGATAAATACATCCGTCTGCTCCAGAACGCCAAGTCCAAGGCGGACTCTATCAACCTCGCCCTGGCCGTCAATCTGAAGAACGTACTGAAGGACGGCATCGAAGATGATGACGTGAACATCAAAGTCGACAAAACCGTGGTGTACATCAACCTGTCCGACAAAATGCTTTACAAATCCGGCAGCTACCAGATCACCGACCGCGCCGGGACCGTACTGGAAAAGATCGCCGCCATCGCCAAAAGCCGTCCAAACCTCGAACTTATGGTGGAGGGCTACACCGATAACGTGAGCATCAATACCAACTGTATCAAGGACAACTGGGACCTTTCGGTAATGCGTTCCACCTCCGTGGTGAAGGCGCTGCAGAACACCTACGGCATCGATCCTAACCGCCTGGTGGCAGCCGGACGTGGGGAGTACAATGCCCTCGCCGATAACGCCACCTCCGAAGGCCGCAGCACCAACCGTCGTACCCGGATCATCTTACTTCCGAAACTCAACGAGTTTTACGACCTGCTCGACCCGACTAAAATTCCTAACTAGGAACCTGGTCGTCAGAAAATCAGCAGCTTGGGGCCCGTCAGTAAATGGCGTGGCCCCTTGTTGTTTTCAGCCTTGTGTTACCAACCGGGCATGCGTTTGTAAGTTACCGGCGCATAAATCATTATTTCTATTTTCTAGTTCCTAACTTACCCCACCCCAAATTTAAGACCATCATGCGATTAATGCAGCACAAGCGGGAAGCCTACTGGTTTTACCGCTACCTATCGATCTTTTACGACAAGCTCGTAAATCCATTGTTCTGGACGGCCCGTATGCGGGAGAAATCACTTGACATCGGTTACTGGGACGATTCGGATCAACTGACCGTAATTGACGTTGGTTCGGGAACCGGCTTCACCACCGAGGGAATCGTAAGCCGGGTACCCGCCGGCAACGTCACCTGCGTAGACCAGAGCCCGCACCAGATGGCACACGCCCGGGCAAAGCCGGAACTGGCCGGCTGTACCTTTCAACTCGGCGACGCCGAAAATATCCCTTTCGGTGACGATACGTTCGACCGCTACGTTTCCGCCGGATCGATCGAGTACTGGCCCGATCCGCAACGGGGACTAAACGAGGCTTACCGCGTCATTAAGCCCGGAGGCTGGGCCTTAATGATCGGTCCGTTGGAACCGGTAAATTTTGTCAGCAAATTCGCGGCAAATACCTGGATGCTCTTTCCACCGGAAGAAGATTATTTTAAGTACATGGAAACGGCCGGCTTCGACCGGATCGACCATACCTACGTTGCCCCCCACTGGCAGAAGAACGAACGCTACGGTATCGCCGTCATCGGCCGTAAACCACTGGCGGGTAAGAGCCCGAACCATTACGAAGCGGTAGCGGAAGAGCAGAGCCTCGTGGCTACGAGCGACGAGGGAATTACCCTCGGCCGGGGCATGATGCTGGCCGGACGGGTACTGCTGGGTTCCGCGGCGGGATTCATCTTCATTCCCATGGCGCTGCTGGCATCGGTCACGGCACCGATGCGGGGCATCGAAGCGGACCGGGAGCCGCTCAACGCACACCAGAAGTTAGCCTTGGCGACCGTTGGGGTGGTGGCGGCGGTGTTGATCGTCAACCGCCTGACCCGCCGTCGTTAGGCAACTAAAAACTGACTTCCGGCAAGTTAAATACCCGCTATGAACTCCCTGAATTCCAGGATCAAAGACTTCTACGACGCCTCGACCCCACTCTGGTTGAACACCTGGGGCGAACAGATGCACCACGGCTATTACGGCCCGGACGGTAAACGCGATGTCGACCACCGGCAGGCCCAGCTCGATATGATCGACGCGCTGCTCGAATTGCGGCAGGCTCCGGTTACCTTCAACCACTTCCTGGACGCGGGCTGTGGAGTAGGTGGAAGTAGCAGGTACCTGGCGCTGCGCCATCCCGAGGCCAGAGGGCTTGGCGTCACGCTCAGCCCCGTACAAGCCAAAAACGGAATGCGTTTCAATCGGGAAGCCGGCGTGGCTGATCGTCTGGAGATTCGTGCCCAGGATGTATACACCCTTGACACAGAGAAAGATGGACCTTTTGACCTCATCTACAGCATGGAGTCGGCGGAGCATATGGCCGATAAGGAGGCCTTGATGAATTTGTTCTACCGGCTGCTCCGGCCCGGCGGGCAACTGGTGATGGCAACCTGGTGTCACCGCACGGAACCCCCAAAGCTGACGGCGGACGATCGGCGGGTGCTGGACAACATCTGTAAATGCTATCATCTGCCGCCCCTCGTCAGCGTGCCGGTCCTCGGTGAGGCGGCGAAAACCGCCGGATTCGTTAATCTGAAGACCGATGACTGGTCCGCCGCCGTAGAGCCATTCTGGGGCGCCGTCATCAGTTCCGGGCTCGACCCGCGCAACTGGCCGGGATTGATAAAAGCAGGTAGCAGCACCATCAAAGGAGCCTGGGCGATGAAGTACATGAAGGAGGGATTCCGGACGGGAGCGATCCGGTACGGAGTGCTGCGGGGCACAAAGCCGGAATAATTCCGGTCTTCGGCCCGAAAGTTATTTGTTTTTCCGGGAAGCCGGGGCGGCATATGACCAAAGCTATTCGGACAAAAGGAAAAGTAAAATGATCACGTTTCTTCGCTTCGGGCGGGCGCATACTCTGATCGGCACCACGCTGTCGTTACTGGCGCTCTATCTGATGGCGGCACGGCACGTGGGAGGTTACGACTGGGCGATGTTCGGCGTCAGCCTGTTCGCCTGTCTGGCGGCAAACGTTTTCATCACGGGCCTTAATCAGGTTACGGACGTGGAGATCGACCGGATCAACAAGCCGTATCTGCCGCTGGCAAGCGGGGCTTATTCGATGCGGACGGGGCGAATGATCGTTGGTAGCTGTCTGCTGCTTGCGGTCGGCACCAGCGCCCTGTACCGGCCGTGGCTGATGGCGACCGTACTTTCCAGTATCGTCATCGGCACGGCGTACAGCGTGGAGCCTTTGCGGCTGAAAAAGTACCATTTCTGGGCGGCCTTCTGCATCCTCGTGGTGCGGGGGCTCATCGTGAACCTGTTGCTGTACCTGCATTTCCGGACAAATCTGGGGGCGGGGCCGCAGGTGCAAGGAAAGGTTTGGCTGCTGACCGCGATCATCTTCGTGTTCGGGGTCATCATTGCCTGGTTCAAGGATCTGCCGGATACCGAAGGCGACGAAGCTTACGGCATTAAAACCCTGACGCTGCTGCGGAACCGGGAGTGGGTGTACAGCCGGGGTGGGTTGCTGCTGACCGTAACCTTATTTCTGGCCGCTGCCTATAGCTTTTGGGTAAGCTGGTTGTACCTCGGGACGGGGCTGACGGCCCTGCTGATGGGGTACCGCTTCGTCGCCTCCCGGCTCGACCTTGAGGACCAGGCCTCGATCGCCCGTTTTTACCAGGGGACATGGGTGGTGTTCTTCGGTGTGTACCTCATTTTCGGGGTTTGGGGGTAGCACCTGACGTTAGCTAAGCGCTGCGTTGTAAACCCCGATACAGGTAGTTTCTCACGCTGCTCCCGATCGGCATGGCGGTAAGATTACCTTGCGATTCCGAAACCTTTTTTGCATCCCGCGCCCGCGCCGCTTAATTTGTCCGGATCAGTACGACCCCGCCGATGATGAGCACCACCCCGAGCAAGCGCGACCAACTGATTGGTGCGACGGGTACGTCAAGCCAACCATAATGATCCAGGACCAGGCTGAAACTCATCTGTGCCGCTACCGTAAGCCCAAAAGTGAGGGCCACGCCGAGCCGTGGCGTCAGGAGGATGAGCCCGTAGACGTACACCGCACCCAGTACCCCACCCAGCCAGTAATACCAGGGAAGGGTGAGACCTTCTTTCAGGTTGCCGAACGGCATGCGGGTAAATAAGCCGTAAAGCAGTAACGCGATCAGTCCGGCGACGAAAGAGACGATGCTGGCGTACACCGGGCTTTTGAGCACCCGTCCCATTTCCGAATTCAGCCCCGCCTGAACGGGCAGCATGAGACCGGCGACGACGGCAAGGAGGTACTGGGGAAGTAATTGCATGGGGTTGAAGGTAGGTCGGATATCAGTCGTCGGCTTTCCGTATCCATTATATTTTGTCGGTAATTATAACTGGTGGCTTGAATACGCCCGGGCACGGCGGATAACCGACAATCGATCGCCGCTAACGCTTATATTTGCGCCAAATTAAGCCAACCAAATGCTAAAAGAGTTTCAAAACCTGACCACTACCGAACAGCAGCAAATGTTCGATGCCATTCCCCTGATCGTCATTCTGGTAGCCGGTGCTGACGACGACATCGACGAAGTGGAACTTGCCGAGGCACAGCGCCTGGCCGACATTCGCAGCTTTAACAACCGCGGCCACATCATCGCCTATTACGAGAAGATCGATAATGGCCTCACGGATCGTATTCAGGATATGCTCAAGGAACTGCCCAATGCCCTGGGGCCCCGCCAGAATGAGGTCATCTCCCGCCTGTCGCTGCTCAACGTCATCCTGGCGAAGCTCGACGAGCCCTTCGGCTACCTCTATTTCAAAAGTTTCCGCTCCTTCGCCAAGCACATCGCCGAGGCGCACGGTGGTTTTATGCGCTTCATGACCATCGGCCCCGCTGAGGCGGACGTGGTGGAACTGCCCATGTTGGCACCGGTGGGGCGCCCCTCCAAGGTCGACTTTCCTGATCTACCCTAATTTCATCTCATGAAAGTAATGATCATCGGTGCCGGAGGCGTAGGCCGCGTAGTCGCCTATAAATGCGCCGAGCACCCCGAAGTTTTCAGCGAATTCATGATCGCCAGCCGTACGGTCAGCCGCTGTCTGGAGATTCAGGCGGATATAAAAGAGGATCTGGGCTACGACAAGGTCAGCACCGCCGCCGTCGATGCCGAAGACATTCCCGCTTTGACGCACCTGCTGCGGGAGTACGATCCGTTCCTGGTCATTCACGTCGCCCTGCCGTATCAGGACCTGACCATTATGGAGGCCTGCCTCGCCGTTGGAGTTCATTACCTCGACACGGCCAACTATGAGCCGAAGGACGAAGCTAAATTCGAATACAGCCACCAGTGGGCGTATCACGATCGGTTCCGGCGGGCGGGTCTTACGGCCATTCTGGGTTGTGGCTTCGATCCAGGCGTGACGAGCATCTTCACCGCCCGCGCCGCAAAGCACATCTTCGACGAAATGCACTACCTGGACATCGTAGACGCCAACGCCGGCGACCACGGCAAGGCCTTTGCGACCAACTTTAACCCGGAGATCAATATCCGCGAGATTACCCAGAACGGTAAGTACTGGGAGAACGGAGCGTGGATCGAGATACCGCCCTTCAGCATCCGCAAAGAGCTGACGTATCCCGAAGTCGGCCCCAAAGCCAGCTACGTGCTCTACCACGAAGAACTGGAGAGTCTGGTGAAACACTTCCCCACCATCCGCCGCGCCCGCTTCTGGATGACTTTTGGCGACGAGTACCTCACCCACCTCCGGGTTATTCAAAACATCGGCATGGCCAACATCGAACCGGTGATGCATAAGGGCGTCGAGATCATTCCGTTGGAGTTCCTTAAGACCGTGCTGCCCGATCCCGGTGGCCTGGGGGAAAACTATGTCGGCCAGACCAGCATCGGTTGCCGCATCCGGGGCGTCAAGAATGGTAAACCCCAGACCTACTACATCTGGAACAATTGTCACCACGCAAAGGCTTACAAAGAAACCCGTGCTCAGGGCGTCAGTTACACCACCGGCGTGCCCGCCATGACGGGGGCTATGATGCTGATGACCGGAGCGTGGAGCGGTGCCGGAGTTTTTAATGTGGAACAGTTCAACCCTGACCCCTTTTTAAAGAAACTGGCGGAGCATGGTTTGCCCTGGAAAGAAGAAATTGGCGGAGAACTGGAAGTGTGATTCTCAATAATTGAAACGAAGCCGGTAACTTGCGAACGCAAAACCAAAAATCAAATAATCAAAAACCAGTTATCCAAAATCAAAATCGGCCTTACCTTATCCGGAGGTGGTGCCCGGGGCGCTGCCCACATCGGCCTCATCCGGGCTTTACTCGAGGGTGGGGTAGTGCCCAACCGGATCGTGGGGGTGAGTGCGGGGGCGATCGTGGGAACCATGTACGCCGCCGGACTCTCTCCGGACGAAATGCTGCGCAACGTTTTGGCAACGTCCGTCCTGCGGGTGATCAAAGTCGGAAATCCGCTGATGGGACTTACGAGCCTCGATTACCTTAAGGAGCGGATCGCCAGAATTGTACCCCGGAACAGTTTTGAAGGTCTAAAATATCCCCTTCACATCGGCATCACCAACCTGAATACGGCCATGCAGGAGTTGCGCAGTGAGGGCCCGTTGTACGATATTCTGGCGGCGAGCTGTTCGATTCCCTTCGTTTTCAAACCCGTGGTAATCGATGGCTACAACTACGTGGACGGGGGGGTGATCAGGAACATGCCGGTAGCTCCCCTTCTGCAGGATACCGATTTCGTGATCGGTAGCAACCTGATGCCCTTCGGTTTGCTACCTCCGGCCGACGTCAGTACCGTGATCAGCGTTGTCTGGCGCACCTTCGAGCTTTCCATCATGTCTAATACCTTATCGGATACCGAACTGTGTGACATCGTCATCGAGCCGTCCATGCTCAATGATTGCAACATCTTTAACTTCACCAAACTGAAAGACATGCACGACCTGGGGTATGAACACGCCAAGTCCCGCCTGCCCGAAATCCTCAACGCCCTGGAAATGAAAAGGGAATTATTGGCGGAACTTTGACGCGGTATGAATCTCTGCCCACATTTTGCGGACGAATTTATTTTCCCCGCTTCCCGTAGTTGCCGGGGAATTACCCTAAATTTCCGCGAAACTGTCTTAAGATGTCTTCTTCCACGCTAAATTTAGCCCTCGACCAGCTTACCACCACCACGGGAGAATCCGTCCGGGAAATTAGCTGCGTGCAACCCGTCCTGCTGGTTTTTTTACGTCATTTCGGTTGTACGTTCTGCCGCGAAGCACTAAAGGACCTTTCCGATCGCAGGGAAGCCATCAGGGCATATGGCAGCCGCCTGGTTCTGGTACATATGTCTGATCTGGCAACCGCCGGGGAGTACTTCCTCAAATATGACCTGGGGGGGGTCGATCAGGTGTCCGACCCCGATTGCCGCTTTTATGAAGCTTTTGGACTTACCAAGGGTACCGCCTTGCAACTGTTCGGTCTGCACAGTTGGATCAGAGGATTTCAAGCGGGCGTGGTCGACGGACACGGCGTGGGGACCAGGCAAATGGGGGATGGGTTTCAAATGCCGGGGGTCTTCGTGCTTCAGGACGGTGCCGTGCGGGAAAAATTCATCCATAAGCTGGCGGGAGACCGGCCGGAGTACATCGATCTGTTGTCGGCGTGCTGTAAGGTCGGGGGGTGATTATTTGCTTGGGACGTACCCCTCTAATCCACCACCTTCAATGCACTGGTGGTCAACGTAAATGTCCATTTTCAGAAAGCGTGGTTTCGGTATTCGATTAGTATATGGTACGGGTTGTCAGCGCACGCGAGTTACCACGCGGGAGTGGTCAAACGCAAAGTCTTAATACCCGTTAAATCCGTTTTAAACCAACGGCGCTTTGTGTCCGAAATCAGCAGAAAGCGGGTTATTTATATAAAATCCGCTGAATATGCGTACGCTGCTCCTTGTCCTACTGACTTTTACCACCCTTGCTACAACGAATGCCCAGCGCGGTCGCGCCCCCGTACTCGACGGTGTATGGCTGGAAACAAGCATTGATCGCCGTGGCCGTCCTTTACCCGTAGAGCAACAACCGCGCCGCACCACCCTGATTCTTGAGCGTGACGGGTACTTCGAGGAAATCCGCCCCGGTCGCACCCGGTATTCCCCCGAGCGCCGTTTCCTGGGGCGTTGGAGTGCCGACTACCGCTACGGAGAACTGACCCTGCGCGTGGAACAGCCGGAACGTCGCGTTACCGCCCGGCCTTACCACTACGGCCGCAACGGAAGGGGCCGCTCCCGAAATATTCCCTACGCCATCGTTTTCAGCGACCGGGACGAGCTGGTCCTGCGCGACCGGCGAGACGGGCGCAAACGTTTCTTCGTACGGGAGTAATGGCAGTCTTGGCTACATCGTAATCTTATGACCACGTTTGCGCTCGGCTTCCCGCAGCAGTATCTTACGCAGGCGGATGGATTCGGGTGTTGCTTCCACGTACTCGTCACCCTGGATGTACTCCAGCGCTTCTTCGAGCGTAAACTTCCGTGGGGGTACGATGCGGGCTTTCTCGTCGGCACCCGAAGAGCGCATATTGCTGAGCTTCTTGGTCTTGGTGACGTTGATCACGAGGTCATTGGCGCGGTTATTCTCACCGATCACCTGACCTTCGTAGATCTCTTCACCGGCGTCGACGAAGAAGCGTCCACGGTCCTGGAGGTTGTTGATGGAGAAGGGAATCGCCTTGCCGAGTTCCATGGAGATCAACGAGCCGTTCAAACGTCCGGGGATGTCGCCTTTATGGGGCTGGAACTCCTTGAAGCGGTGTGTCATGATGGCCTCACCCTGCGTGGCGGTCAGCATATTGGAACGCATTCCGATAATACCACGGGAAGGAATCTCGAATTCCAGCACAACCCGGTCACCCTTATTGGTCATGCTCAGCATCATCCCCTTACGCTGAGTCACCATATTGATGGCGGTGCCGGACATGTGCTCAGGTAGGTCGATGGTCATCTCTTCCACCGGTTCGGATTTCACCCCGTCGATCTCTTTAATGATTACCTGCGGTTGACCGATCTGGAGTTCGTAGCCTTCCCGGCGCATCGTCTCGATGAGGACGGAAAGGTGCATGACACCCCGACCAAAGACGCGGAAGGTATCGGCGCTCTCGGTTTCTTCCACGCGCAGGGCGAGATTCCGCTCAAGCTCGGCCGTCAGGCGGTCCTTGATGTGGCGGCTGGTAACGTACTTACCTTCCTTACCGAAGAAGGGCGAATCGTTAATCGTAAAACTCATCGAGAGCGTCGGCTCGTCGATGGCGATGGTGGGCAGGGCTTCAGGATTATCGATGTGGGCGATGGTATCGCCGATGTCGAAGCCTTCGGCACCGAAGACGGCGCAGATGTCGCCGGTCTGTACTTCTTCCACTTCCACGCGGCCGAAACCCTCGTAAACGTAGAGGTTACGGGCTTTTCCGCGGGTTTCTACCCCTTCGCGGTTGATGAGCGTCAGGGCCTGACCCTGCTTCAGGGTGCCGCGGTTGAGGCGGCCGATGGCCATCCGGCCGATGTACTTGCTGAACTCGATGCTGGTGACCAGCATCTGGGTGTTGCCTTCTTCGGCCTGGTGCTCGGGAACGTGCTCCAGGATGGCGTCGAGCAGGGGCACGATGCTGTCCGTTTCGTTCTTCCAGTCAGTGCTCATCCAGCCGTTCTTGGCTGAGCCGTAGATGGTGGGAAAGTCGAGCTGCTCCTCGGTGGCGTCGAGGGAGAACATCAGGTCGAAGACCATTTCGTGCACTTCTTCGGGCGTGCAGTTCGGCTTATCGACCTTGTTGACGACCACGAGTGGGTTCAGACCGAGTTTCAGGGCCTTATCCATCACGAAGCGGGTCTGGGGCATGGGGCCTTCAAAGGCATCTACCAGCAGCAGTACGCCGTCGGCCATGTTAAGAACACGCTCTACCTCGCCGCCGAAATCGGCGTGACCGGGGGTGTCGATGATGTTGATCTTGGTGCCCTTATAGTTGATGGATACGTTCTTGGCCAGAATGGTAATACCGCGCTCGCGCTCCTGGTCGTTGCTGTCCATGATCAGCTCGCCGGGCTTCTCGTGATCGCCGAAGAGCTGACCCGCAAGGAGCATTTTGTCAACCAGGGTGGTTTTACCGTGGTCTACGTGAGCGATGATGGCGATATTTCTTATGGACTTCATAAAGACTTTTTGGGGGTCAGCTTGCGCTAAGAAGGCGCAAAGATACGGGTTTTTGACGTAGAATAGCATAAAAAGTCAATCATACGAAATTTTCAACCTGGATCCCCGCGTACGGGCATGCGATGCGACGCAATCGGCAAAAGCCGAGCAACGCAGTAACTACCTACATCATCAACTGACCAACAAAAAAGGCCCGCCTCAACCAAGGGGTTGAGACGGGCCGGTTGTTATGCGGACTACTAGCGGGTTATCGGAATAAACCGTTTAGTAGAGGAACTCGAGAGCGACACGGTCGTAGAAACCGAACTCACCATCTTCATTATTCAGCTGGAAACAAGCGAGCATGACCGAGTTGGGGTCGAAGAAGAACGGTGTGCCCGGGATGTAATTGAGACCAACACCGGCAAAACCTTCGTTGACAAATTGACCGCAGGACTGGCGGCTGTACCAGTCGGTATGGCGCAGGCCCATGGTATGACCCATTTCGTGCGTCATCAAGTGCTCATTGGTGTTGAGGTTCTGGGTCTCCATTCCGTTGAGTATTTCTATCCATTTGCCTGGGTTTCCTCCACTTGGGAATTGAGCACTGCCACCAATATTTTCGTTGGAGGCGTTGCGATAAACGATGATGTCCCCGTTCGTGCTTGACCCAAAGGTGAGGTTGAACGTCTTGTTCGTGTTCAGCGCATTGTAATTGGCAACGGCCATCTGTAGTGCGGCTTGCATCTTTGAGGTCAGATTAAACCCGGCTCCCGTGAAACCTATCACATTGATGAAATTCTTGGAAACAAGGTTATCGGTATGGTATTGTTTTCCACCTCTGGCATCAAGGTCCTTGAGCTCGTTAAGTTCATCTTCGGTAACGTTGACGTCGCCGTCGAGACGGTACATCGTCTCCCTAGTCCCGTTGGGACGGTCCATGGTAACCTTTTCGACGGAGGTAAAATCGAGAGAATGACCTTTGACGTGTTCAATGATGGCTGCGCCGAAATCGTAAGTGGGTGCATCGGTTACGCCGTTCTCGTTATCATCTAAGATGAAGGAGTCGTTGGTTGAGGGAGCGACTTGCTCGTTAGCGACACTGTCTTTGGTGCAACTGGTGAGTGCGAAGAGGCCGCAAGCGACAACTGTAAATAATGTGAATTTCATGTAGTAAAAGATTTAATTACAGATCAAATGGGTGAATTATATCCGGACAATAAAATGCCGGGGCAGTGCTTCCCCGAGTTTAGGGGAGGCCGTGAAAATAACTTGTTGGTTTAGGCCGTCTTGTTTGTCCCGTTTTTTGTCAAAAATCTTTTCCGTAGCATAAGGCTATGCAAAGAATTTTTAACGAAAACCGGAACAAAAACGCCAGACCAAAATCGGTAACTTATTCTCATGGTGTACCTTGATGTCCTTATATATACCGAATCCGGTAGTTGTTTACCGATCGTTTTAAAGGACCAGGGTAAACTTGATTTATTTGCGACGGTGTGATCGACTAAGAGAATATTACTTGGTAGTAACCCTGATTCGCATAGCATAAATTATGCCAGCAGTGGTAAGGTAGAAATAAATGGTAGGAATAATATTATTTGTCCAGTATTTTAGTGGTTGAAGCATTTGGGTAATTTGAACCTACTAATTGCATGGGTGCTCTATAATGGCTAGCTGTTAAAATTTAATTTGGAAACTATTGTTTTGGCAACTATTAATATGGCAACATTTCGGTACTGCCAAAAAAAAGTTTGGCGATAATGCAGTTGAAGGCTCGGAAAAGAATCGCTTAGAATCCAAAAAAAATTATTTGTTTTCAGGCTGATTTGCTCTTGCGTTAATAATTTCCATCAAAAGGCCGATTTTCTCTTGCTACCTGGTGTGCTTTTTTTTCCCGGATCGTTGTTTTTCAACGGGTGGTTCAGTGCTTTCTTCGAAGCGCTTACCTTTATCTCCATGCCAGAACACGAGTACAACACTACGGCTGATCAACGACGCCGCCTTCCCATCTATATCAGCCTGGGTTTTTTCGCCTATTTCAGCCTGTTGATTTCATTGAATTCAAAAGGAGTGGACCACCTACTCGTTAGCGTGATCATGAAGATACTGACCATGCCCGTACTGATCGGGATGATCATCTTTCTATTGATGAATTTCTGGTGGCTGGTCCGGGTAGGGCCGGCCGGCCGCAGGGTGTACGGACTGGCCGTGCTTATTCTGCTATGCGGCTTCGGCCTGATCGCTTACACAACGCTTTGAGGCGGCGGTTGCCCTCTTCAAAACTTTCCTTTGCACCCGCGCCCGCGCCCAAAAGCATGAAGATTGTTTAAAAAAGCAGTAGATTCATTCCGGTAATTTTTAGGAATACTTTAAGAACCAGACCGGAAGCCACCGGCGTTTGTAATTGCACCAACCATTCGATCATCTTAACCCCTGGAATCCGCCACATTGCGGCAAACCGGGTCTAAAGCGCCGCTGAGCACCAAAAACATTGCTTTCTTTGCGGTAAAATTGATTTAAACTATGAAACAACTACTTCTCCTGGCTTTGCTAATCACCTCCGTGAATATTTTCGCGCAGCAGGAAGCCCCCAACAACTGGTGGGACCTCGACCGCGAAACTGATGCCTTCCCCGGCGTAAGCGCTAAAAAAGCCAACGACTACCTGAAGGGAAAGCAGTCGCAAACGGTCGTCGTGGCCGTCATCGACTCCGGCGTGGACATCGAGCACGAAGACCTGAAAGACATCATCTGGACCAACCCCGGAGAGATCGCCGGTAACGGTATCGACGACGATAAAAACGGATACATCGACGACGTCCACGGCTGGAACTTCATCGGCGGACGCGACGGACGCAACGTGAACGGGGAGAACCTGGAAATCGTCCGCATCTATAACCGCTACCACGCTAAGTACAACAACCGCAACCGCGACGGCCTGAGCAAGACCGAAAAGATGGAGTATGATCAGTATGTCGAATACAAAGAGACCATCGAAAAGAAACGCTCGGAACTAGAGCCACAGGCCACGCAGGTTAAAGCGATGATGTCCGGGCTCGAAATGGTGGTCAAAAAGATCGGCAAAGAACCCGCTGACATCACCGCGGCCGACATCGAGAACCTGACGGACAAAGACCAGGCTACCGCGACGGTGAAGCAGATGGTGGCCGGCGCCAGTGCGCAGGGGGCCGAGTTTCCCGAGCTCTACGAACAGATCGTTGGTTACTACGATTACATCGACCAGTCCTACGGCATGAACTACAACCCGGATTTCGACGCCCGCGACATCGTCGGTGATAACCCCGGCAACCTCGATGATCGCGACTACGGCAACAACAACGTTGAAGGACCCGATGCCCTGCACGGTACGCACGTATCCGGCATCATCGCCGCCGTACGTGACAATGGTATCGGCGTCGACGGTGTGGCCGGCGGCGGCAGCGTAAAGATCATGTCCGTCCGCACCGTTCCCAACGGCGACGAGCGCGATAAAGACGTAGCCAACGCCATCCGTTACGCGGTGGACAACGGCGCTTCGATCATCAATATGAGCTTCGGTAAAGGCGCCAGCCCCTATAAGAAAGCGGTAGATGCAGCCATGAAGTACGCCGAAAAGAAGGATGTATTGCTGGTGCACGCCGCCGGTAACGACGGCAAAATGCTGACCCTCACCAACAATTACCCCAACGATACTTACCTGGGCAAGAAGAAGACCGGCAGGACCTGGATCGAGGTCGGTGCCTCCAGCTCCGATTACGGTAAGACGCTCGCCGCTCCTTTTTCCAATTACAACAAAAAGTACGTCGACGTTTTCGCTCCCGGGCACCGCATCTACGCGACTTTCCCCGACGACAATTACAAGGCCATCAGCGGTACTTCCATGGCGGCCCCGATGGTAGCCGGCATCGCTGCCCTGATACGCAGCTACTTTCCCGATTTGAAGGCCAAACAGGTGAAGGAGATCATCGAAGATTCCGCCCTGCCCGTCAACCTGGAGGTGACCAAGCCCGGAGAGGAAGTGATGGTAAGTTTTTCAGAATTGTCCGCTACGGGTGGTCTTGCCAACGCCTACACCGCCGTTAAACTGGCGGAACAGACCAAAGGCAAGAAGCGTAAGACCGCTAAGCGGGACGAATCTTTGAAGATGTACTAAAACCCTTATCAGGGTATTGTTACCTTTCCGTAAACAGCTCCCGCACGCCTGCTTGTGGCGAAAAGAAAATTATAAATAGCAACTTCACCGCAAAACGGTACCGCGAGCTACTTGGACACAAAAGGCACATTTAAAGATTCAGGGAATATATACCCTGGTAAGATCTAGTTTTTGGACACCGGTTTCATGATTAGTTATTTCGGGTGAGCGCTGTTACAGCGTTCATCCGTTTTTATGTCCCTACGTCGGATTCAATAATCCGGGGCCGAACGATGTAAACTGGTAACGGCGGCGATAAAGTCATCCGCGGGCTGCAAGCGGATTTTCTAAGCATCTCTCCTTTTTGCCGGACCAATGTCATTTATCCCCAGGCTGAGCGCTAAAAATCTTCGCCACCACCACCGCCGCCGCTTCTGCCCCGCGAACGATCCGGTTTCAACTGCTGCAGGCTGTATTGAAAACCGAGATAGACGATCCGGCTCTCCCGTTGAAATTCACTGCGGGTAGTCAAGGAGGCCAGTTCGGTGTTGAAGCGGTATTTTCGGGTGTTAAAGATGTCGGTGACGCGCAGCGTTACCGCTCCCCGCTTCTCCAGGATCTCTTTGCGGAAGCCAAGGTCCAGGCTCTGGATGGTACGGATGGTGCCCTGCGGACGTACTCCGGGACTACGGTAGAAATACGTGAACTGGGCCTGAACGCCGGCCGGGAGTTCGTAGCCACCCTGAATATTGCCGCTGAACAGAAAACCGTCGGCATCTACGGCCTGATCGTCCGCTACGCCGATGGTTTCGGAGCGGTAGCCGTTGGCGCTGGCGGTCAGCTCCAGTTTCTGCCCGATCCGGAAAGTGTTGATCAGTTCAATACCGTACCTGCGGCCCTGGTCGAGGTTGGCACGGGTGCTGAGTACCACCCCGCCGGGCAGGGACTGACTGACGCGGCTGATGAGATCGTTGAGTTGGCGAAAGTAAATACCGCCGGTAAAAGTCCCGAGCCCATGCCGTTGCTGCACGTTGAGTTCAAAGCTGTTGATCAGTTCGGGGAGGAGGAAGGGATTACCGCTGCGCAAGTTGAAGGGGTCTCCCCGGTCGACGAAGGGATTGAGCGCCCAGGCACGCGGGCGATTAATGCGCCGGCTGTAGTTGACTTGGAGGGTCGTGTTGTCGTCAAAGGCATAGCCCAGGAAAATGCTTGGATAGACTTTAAAGTAGTCGTTCTCAAAAGTTTCCGGGATCGGCTCGATCAGTTCGCTGGTGGTGTAGGCCTGTTCGGCGCGCAGACCGGCGCTGAAGCTGAGGTCTTCGATCTTACCACCGAAGGAGGCGTACACCGCGTGCACGTCTTCATTGTAAGTAAAGAGATTGCTCTGGTCGGTACTGACGATAAAGTCATTCCCGTCGAAAGTGGCGAACTTAGAATCGATCGTCAGCTCCTGGAGGGTGGAGCGCCAACCCGTTTCCAGCTTGAATTGCCCGATTTTCTGCTCGTAATCCAGCTGCCCCACGAACTGGGTGCGGGCCTCTTCGGCGGGACTTTGTTGCAGGAGAGACTGCAGGAAGACCCCTTCTCCATCGGTGATCAGTTCGTCGTAGTTATCCTGCTCAAATTCATCGTTTTGGCTGTACTGTACCTGGCCGGAGAGTTTACGGCCATTTGTTTTGAAGGTGGTGGAGTAATTGGCACTCACCTCGTAGTCCGTCTCGTCGGAAGGCTCGTTTTCCAATCTATTACTGACGCGTTCGAGATCGTCAAAGCTGTTGAAAGAGTTGGTGGTACGGGCGTTGTTGCTCTGACCGTTTTCAAGTTGGTAATTGCCCTGAATACCAAAAACGGAACGCTTGGTAAGTGCGTATTCCGTTCCCAGTTTAAAAGTGGTCGACCTGCGGATCCGGTCGCCGTCGAAGAGGAATTTGCGGCTGAAGGTGCTGTCACGGATCGTACCGGTCTGGTTACGAAATCCCTGGAAGAAGCGCTCGTCGTAGCGGCCGCTGACGCCGGCGAAGGTGTTGAATTTTCCCTTGCGCCAGTTGAGGTCGAGACTGCCGTCGAATTTGTTGCCGGTGCCGACGTTAAGGTTGACGGAAGCATTGAAGCCGTCGTCGCGCTTGTTCTTCAGTACGATGTTGATCAGGCCGGCCGTACCGTCGGGATCGAAAGCCGCGCCGGGGTTGGTGAGCACTTCGATGCGTTCGATGTTGGAGGCTGACAGGGATTTCAGGTAGGTAGCGGGGTCGGAGCCGACGAGGCCGGAGGGGCGGCCGTTGATGAGGAAGCGGACATTGCCGGAACCGCGCAGCGAGACGTTGCCCTCCAGATCGACGCTGATGCTGGGCAGTTGGCGCAGCAGGTCTTCTGCGGATCCCCCGGCGGCGGCGACGGATTTTTCAACGTTGAAGACTTTGCGGTCCAGGCCCAGTTCCATCACGGCCCGGTCGGCGGTGACGACCACCTGGTCGAGGTCCTGCCCGCCGGTGCCGAGGTTGACGTCGCCGATGGTGAATACCCGCTCGATCTCATTGAGCTCTACCGTACGATTCTCGGTATCGTAGCCGATGAAACTCATCTCCACGCGGTAGTCGCCCAGGGGAAGACCATTGAACTCGAAGCGCCCCTCGATATCGGTAGTGGTACCGACCACGAGGCTGTCGGTAACGGTGTACACAACGACGTTGGCAAAGCCGAGAGGCTCATCCGTGGCACCGTCAATAAGGGTGCCGGCCACCCTGCCGGGGCTCTGCGGCGGGGAAGTCTGCGCCGTCAGTAAACTGAGCGGCAGCAGCAGGAGCAGGCAGGCAATCAGGCGGGGACGCAGGTGCGGAGCGAAATTTTTAAGGAGCATAATAATTACGGCTGAAATCGTAGGAAGCAGAGATGCAGCAACGGTTGTTAGTTGTAGCAACATCGGAACCGTACCCGTTTATGTATGTTTGATGACTGACAACCGTTAACAGCTCGTTGTGCAGCCAGGACGCTGATACGCGCCTTACCTTTGCGGTGATGAACCACCTGGCAATATTGCTTTTGTTGTTTGCTGGTCCGCTACCCCTCATGGCGCAGTCCGGATTAATCGACCAACTGGCCGCTCAGGTATGCAACTGTATGGAAACCGCGGATCTTTCCGTGCCCGCCGAAGAGCGTGCGCGTGATTGCGTACGGGTAGTGGGAGAGCGGCGAAAAAAAATGCTGCTCCGGGAATTCAGCCTTGATCCCGGACGTCCGGAAGACATCGACCTGTTGTCAGAGCGGTTGGCGGACCAAATGAGCGTTGACTGTCCTTTGCTGACCACCCTGCGCCTCGATAAGGTTGAACGAGAGCTGCGCTGGTCCGACAAGAATACCTTCCGAAGCTCACCATCCCGGGCGTTTCGCTATAAATTTCCTAAGCCCCCCCCCGCCGACCCGCCGCTCGGGTCGGTATCCGAACCCCCCCTGGTGTGGCGTCTTTCCGGTACCGTGACGGACCGGACCGGCCGGGGTAGGCTTGTTCTTCGCACGACGGATGGCACAACGCAAATCCTGGAATTCCCGGCTACAATCCGACGGCGGGTGAAATTGTTGCCGGGGCAAACCGTCACCGTGACCTTTGAACGTCAGTGGCGAAATACTGCGGAGGCCGGTACCATAGCGTGGGTAGTAAGGGCGGTCGAATAATTTGAAAAAATGTACTTTCAGTGAAAACTGAAAGTTGATATGGTTGTTCTAATGTTGATAAATCAGCAACTGCACGTGCCTTACGGTACTTTTTGCTTACCGCAACACCAGTGCTCACCCGTAACTGTCGCGCTATTTCGACCCCACCGCAACAACCCGCATATGACCGGCCCCAACATTCAAACCATCCTCCGCGATAAAACGCTTGCGCCCCAGCTACGGGTAATTGCCGAGAAAGTCTACGCCGGTGACCGGATCACCCCGGCGGAGGGACAGTTGCTGTATGATGATGCCCCTTTGGGTTATCTGGGTTCATTGGCTAACCATATCCGCGAAAAAAAGCACGGTGACAAGACTTACTTCAATCGCAATTTTCACGTAGAACCTACCAACGTTTGCCTTTACACCTGTACTTTCTGTAGCTACAGCCGCCGCATCAAGAAGCGGGAAGACGGGTGGGAATACAGTCTGGAGGACATCATGGACATCGTAAAGAAGTACGACGACGAGCCGGTGACCGAGGTTCACATCGTCGGCGGCGTACTACCGCAGTACGACGTTCCTTTCTACACCGAGCTGTTCACCCGCATCCGTAAGCACCGGCCCGATCTGCACGTAAAGGCCCTGACGCCGGTGGAGTACCACTACATCTTTAAGAAAGCGAAGATCAGCTACGAGGAAGGGATGGCCCTGATGAAAGAAGCCGGTTTGCAGTCCATGCCCGGTGGCGGTGCCGAGATCTTTCACCCGGAGATTCGTGACCAGATCGCCGGTGGTAAGTGCTCCGGCGAAGAGTGGCTGCGCATTCACGAGATCTGGCACGGGCTGGGTATGCGCTCCAACGCTACCATGCTCTACGGCCACATCGAAGAGTACCGCCACCGGGTAGATCACCTGGAGAAATTGCGGAACTTGCAGGATAATACCGGCGGCTTTCAGACTTTTATCCCGCTTAAATTTCGCAATAAGAACAACGAACTGAGTCACCTGAGCGAAAGCACCGTGGTGGAAGACTTGCGCAACTACGCCATCAGCCGCATCTACCTCGATAACTTTGACCACATCAAAGCATACTGGCCCATGATCGGGCAGACCACCGCCCAGCTCAGCCTCGCTTTCGGAGTAAATGACATCGACGGTACAATTGATGATACCACCCGCATTTACTCCATGGCCGGCGGTGAGCAGAACCCAGCCCTGAGCACGGAATCGCTGGTAAAAATGATCCGTGCCGTAGGCCGTCACCCCATCGAGCGCGGTACACTGTACGAGGTGATCACCGATTTTAAGGATGTCGAATTCGCCGATGATAAACAATACCGCGGCTACACCGCCCTGCCCGTTGTATAACAATAACCCCAACGCATCTCCGCGGAACACATCCGATCAAATTTGCCAGCATGAAAACAGTATACATTCTCCGGCACGGACAAACCGACTTTAACCTCAAGGGCATCGTCCAGGGCAGTGGGGTTGACTCCAGCCTCAACGAGACCGGCCGCAGCCAGGGCGATCACTTCTACCAAAAGCACGGGCATCTACCTTTTCAGGTGGTTCTCATCAGCGCGCTGCGGCGTACCCGGGAAACGGTCGCCGGCTTTATCGAGGCGGGTATCCCGTACGAGCAGCACCCCGAGATCAATGAGATGAGCTGGGGAGAGCACGAAGGCAAAAAAGGGACTCCGGAAAGTATTGCGGAGTACAAAAGTATCAAAGACGGTTGGGGCGGTGGCCATATCGACGGACGGATCGGCGGCGGCGAGAGTGCCCGCGAAATGGGCGTCCGTCTCCAGAAGTTCATCGATCATTTGCCGGACCGCGAAGAGGACCTGATCCTGATCTGTAGCCATGGCCGGGCGATGTGCGGCCTCGTGACCCTGATGATGGGACTTCCCATCGACCGGATGAACGAACTTACGCACAGCAATACCGGTCTGTGGCGCGCAAGGCTACAGGAAGACGGCTACTGGCTATTCGACCTGAAGAACGACCGGACGCATTTACCGGAAGCCATGATAAACGCAGGAAAATGGTAGCCACGGAACAATTAATAAGCAACAAGAGCACGGGGCATGACCGTCAGCGGTTGGTTGCCGTCTCTTATCTTAACACTAAGCCCTTATTGTACGGTCTGTTGCGTTCCAGCATCCAGGATCAACTGGATATGGATCTGGCGATTCCGAGCGAATGTGCCCGCCGGCTGGTGGATGGGGAAGCCGACATCGCCCTGGTGCCCGTAGCCGTAATTCCCGAATTGCCCGAAGCGCACATCATCAGCGACTATTGCATCGGGGCCGATGGCAAAGTGGCTACCGTTTGTCTGTACTCAGAGGTGCCCATTGAACAGATCACTGCTTTGTACCTCGACCATCACAGTAAAACCTCCGCGATGCTCACCCGGCTGTTGCTGGACGAATACTGGCAGCTGAGCCCCGACCTGATCGCCGCCGAAGAGGGCTACATCGAACGAATCGGCGGTACCGTCGGCGGGCTGGTGATCGGAGACCGGACGATCGGACTGGCGAAGAGATTTCCGTATGTTTACGATCTGGCCGATATCTGGAAAAAACACACCGGACTACCTTTCGTCTTTGCCGCCTGGGTAGCGGTAAAACCCCTTGAAACTGAGTTTTTAACGGCTTTCAACGAAGCACTGCAGGAAGGGATGGATCACCTGCCGGAGTTGCAACTTTTATTATCTTCTCCCGATCCGGACTTCGATCTGGTGGAGTATTTCACGCACCATATCGATTATGATCTGAACGCAGGGAAGCGGGAGGCGCTGGAGCGCTTTTTGGAGTATGTGCGGAACAAAGTTACCTTGCCGCCATGCTGACCGACTACCACGAAGCCCTCCGGCTTACCCGGACACAAACTTTTAATTGGGGGGAGGAAACCATTCCTTTAGCGAAGGCGGGCAACCGCATCCTCGCCGAGCCGCTGCTGACCGACCGACCCCAACCTCCCTACGACCGCGTTACGATGGACGGTATCGCCATCGATTACGCCGCTTACGCCGGCGGACGGCGCGAGTTTCCGGTTGCGGGCATCGTTGCTGCCGGGGCGGTTCCGCTTCCCCTTGCCGACCCGGCCACTTGCCTCGAAGTGATGACCGGCGCCGTACGCCCCTCCGGCAGCACGACCATCATCCGTTACGAAGACCTGGAGCGGGTGGGGCGATCCTTCCGTTTGCCGGAAGACGTAGTGGACGGAAAAAATATCCACGCCGCGGGAAGTGATGCGGCGCGCGGCGTAGCGTTATTGTCTCCCGGCGTGCGCATCGGCGGAGCGGCGATCAATCTGCTGGCGAGTTGCGGCTTTGCGGAGGTGCTGGTGAAGCGTTTGCCCCGGGTGGCCATTGTCGCCACCGGAGATGAACTGGTGGGGGTGGGGGAGACGCCGCTGCCCCATCAGATTCGGATGTCGAACGTTCATCACCTGGGTTACGAACTGTCCACCATCGGAATTGATGCCGATGCGCATCACCTGGCAGATGACGTGGCGACACTGAAAGCGGCCATCTACGATCTGCTGAACACCACGGACGTGGTGATCTTCAGCGGTGGGGTATCCAAGGGGCGGTATGATCATCTGCCGGAAGTACTGGCCGACTTGGGTGTTCGTCGGCTGTTTCACCGTGTCGCCCAGCGGCCGGGGAAGCCGATCTGGGTAGGTCGGACGGACGGGACGATGGTGTTCGGACTGCCGGGGAATCCGGTGTCGAGTCTGGTCGGCATGCAGGCTTACGTGAAGCCTTTCCTGCGGGAGAATCTCGGGGTGGCGGAGCGGCTGGATAAACGGGAATTAGGAGCCGAATTTTCGTTTAAACCGGAGTTGACGTTGTTTCAGATCTGCCGGATCGATGCCGACGATCAACGGGCTTATCCCGTCGCGGGTGGCGGATCGGGGGACGGATCGAGTATGTTGCGTGGAGACGGGGTGCTGGTGCTTCCACGGCGGCAGCAGACGTTTCGGGTGGGAGAGCGGTATGCCTTTCTTGCATTCGGATAAGGTAGTCTAACTTTTATAAAAATCAGGGCAATCGCTTTTAGTGTTTACCTTATTCCAAAAGGATGAACGACAAATTATCCGAAGAATTTGCCAACTTACTGACTGGCGTTGCCGATCCCCGTCTGCCCGGAGGCAACTTTAAATAC
>ENA-ORXM01000096-ORXM01000096.1-marine-metagenome-genome-assembly--contig:-NODE-96-length-158885-cov-10.561899_pt1 | contig 158885 bp, 132 predicted proteins | sample MGYA00237867_ERZ511480 | MGnify/ENA primary metagenome ERZ511480 (study PRJEB26309, sample SAMN06266103) | marine metagenome | isolation source: Algal blade | place: United Kingdom:Sidmouth, United...
TCTCTTCTTTCTTCATAATCCAAGTGTTACAGTTTTCATACCATAATCACGTCCGACTATTTAGGGGGCTGAAACACCAGCACCAATATCCAATCCTATTTTCTCATTTGTGTAACATGAAAATGAAGTTAACTCCAAGAAACCAAAGTATAATTCTGATAAAGCCATACGTCTAATTTATTGTATTTTTTGCTGGAAATAAGGTCAAAGCCGAGAGTTCAGTCGTACAAGAACATATGCCATGCTGCTGACGCAGCACCGGCCCTTCCTTTGGAAGAGCCTTGTCATAGTTCTCACCTCCTTCAGTCGGCTTTGTCAAAGCTCCCAATCCTGTTAAGCACTTGTTTGGCAAGACTCCCTTCGGTCGCTTATGCCACCGCAAGCTACAAGAGCTTCTCAGTATCTCCGCTTTTGTCCTATTTGCTGGCCAGCTGGGAGATCTTTCACAAGCCCCTTTCAGGGGTAGCGCGAGTCAGAGCTAAAGCTCTTTTCCCTCGCCATAAAAGCCTCCGCCAGCTGAAGGCCAGCATTAGTAATTTTTTTTTATTTCTGAGCTATTTCACTGCAATATATTGTTGATCAGATATCTTCAATTAGAATTGATAGCTCAAATAAATTTCTAATATCACAGGATCATCGGTATTTCCAAATATTACTACTTCTGGAAAATTAGTGCCTCTTATGTATGGTGTAAATTTCTCCCTAAAAATCAGATCATCAGTAAATTCTTCGTTTACATCAATGAGATCACTATCCCATAATTCAATTATATACTCTTTTTCAGGTTCCTCTATTGTTGGACCAAATTGTAAATAAATTCTTTCATTGTATGGGTACTCTGGTATCACTGCTGACGACACTTTATGGGGTGGATCACAGCTAATGGTTATCTCAAAAAATAAATCTGGTGCATTGCCTCCAACTTCATCCCAAAATATGTCGTTCCCATTTTCATCTTTATTGAATTCAGGAATCTTAATGACGCGAATGTTTCTAATCTTGACTGAGGTTGGTGTTATTTCTTCTGTACAATTTACACCAGTATATCCACTATCGCATTCACATACTCCTTCTACGCAGATAGCGTTGTTGCACTCAATTCCTGCGCAGGGATCTTCTTTACAACTAGATTGAGACAGAATAAGAGCAAACGCTAATAGAAATTTTACAGCGAGTTGTTTCATAGTTTTAATTGTCAATTTATTTTTTGAGCTTCTACCCCTTCACAAACTTCAATGAATCAATCTTCTTACCCTTCCTGTAAAGAGTCAGAACATATGTCCCTGCCATCTAACCAGAAACATCTAACCAAGCTGCAGTAGGTCTTTTGAATTTCTGTATGAAATTACCATGAATGTCATGTATGACTAAAGAATCTGCACTACTATCAAGTCCTTTAACTGAAACAAAACCTGTTACAGGATTTGGATAAACATAAGGTCCATTTATATTATCAATATCATAATCTCTTGTGAGCATACAATCTACTTTTCCATCACTATATGCTCTCTGAACAAGGCTACAATCAATGACAAAAGGATTAACCTTACCTTCTTGATAATCAGCCTTAAGTTGAGTTGTACGATACTCTGACTGATCTACAGGGTCATTAATGTGCCACTCTATCAAAGTCTCTCTCATCAACTCAAAATACTCAGGATCTTCATTGTCGGCTTCTTCTTATATACATAGTATAGAAATAGAACACAGCTCTTGCTATATCCCCTTTTACAGACTCTCTAGGCTCAAACCTACCTAGGTTACCAAATCCTCCATTAAGTCTCTCAGAATAGCCCTCAATGCTATTTGTAGGGATGTTCTCCATTGATACATCATCAGTATACCAAACATCAGTTTCATCATCAGGAACCTCTGAAAAGGGATAGTTTGAACGTGCCCCATTAACTGCCCATCTTGCAGGAACTAGATGATGCATATCTACTCTTGCATTACCTTCTCCAGCTCCTTTACTCTGAGGGTAAATGTGTTCGCAGTTGATTCCATTATCATCGCCATCCATTGCTAAGTGGAATCTTGGATTAACACCATCTGGTAAATTGACCTTGTGTCCTGAATAGAATCCCTCAACATAACCATTCTCATCTCTATAAACATTCAGATACATTGTATCTCTTGTTTGAGCATAACTCATTAGTTCCGATGGCTTAAAATCAGCTACAACAGCTTCTAGTAACTCATCACCTGTGAGATCTGGATGTATTTGTTGTTGTGCTGACAGTAACGAAGCCAGCAGGCAGAACAAAAAGAGGATTTTCATATTTCTAAGATACTGGAATGCCCATCGCTCTAATGGGCTAATAATCATCAATTTTCTTATATTATATCACCATAACTTAAACTTAATGCAATAGAGGATATACGTGCTTCAATAATACAAAAGCAAACACAAACATAGCTGGAAATGTCCAACAATAGAATGATGTCTTTAAAATCACATACCAAAGTGGATATCCGCTTATTCTGCGATTGCCACGCATCCTGAAGTAGATAACTCTTAGAAATGTTATGATTAACGATAGTACAAAAGCAACGCCTATCATCGCCAATGTAAGGGTTAAGATATCTCTAGGCATAAAACCTTTTGAAAGCAGCAACCCACCAACGAACATCAAGAAGATATAGGTAATTGGGTAGCGTGGATTGACTTTCTTCTTCTGTGGTTGTTTTACTACAGCAAGCCCACTGTCTAATATTTCATCTTCTTCCATTCAACTATTTGTTACAACTCAATTATTTTTCCAATGCCTCATCAGGAGTTATAGCTATCAAATCTTTTATGCACTCCTTGAATCCATCATAGTATAATTCTACATAAAACTTATCTAAGGAGTATAGTCCAATACTCTTACCATTGATTGTTTTGTAGTAATCAATGAATGATGCCTTTGTCCAGAGTACTTCAGCTCTAAGATCTATGTCTGCAGTATTATAGTAGGGTATTGACCACATAATCAGTAATTATTCAATTAGAAATTTTTAATTGCAATAAATAAATTGATTAACGCAATTATAGCAATTGTTCCAATGGTAAAATATGCTTGCAAATCTGATACACTTTTTCCTTTTTCATCTTTAAGAATAGCTTCTTCTTTTAATTCAACTTGTGCTATTTCAATAGTTTGAGTTTTTTTTATCTTACTTCCATCTTTTCCTGTTACTGATAATCTGAACACCATTTTTTCTTCATTGAGTGAGTCAGGTATTTCAAAATACTTTTCGCCATAATCTTTAACATTACCAATAGGGTGAAGATATATATTCTCTTCATTTTTTACTTTCCACTTGATTTTAACCCTTTTCCCTACTTCGGTTTGTTTTGGGTTAATCTTAAAATATTCAATAATAGGTGATTCGTGCTTAATAAACACATTTATAATTTTAGTAACCGATTTCTTATTAACACATACTGCTTGTTATTTCAATTTTTAACGCTTTATAAGCTTTACTGAATTTTATAGTTTTTGACCCAATATTTTCTACTTCTCCAAATATGTTTATGATTGTTTTCACAGAATTATTCACCTCCCAGTTGATTTCTACGTTTTCACCAACTACATATGATTTTTTATTTGTGATAAATTCTATTACTTCTGCACTATTGTATTTAACTCCTTCCTTATTATTTATCTCATCTATCAATGCTCTATAAGAGTTGTCAATTTTCCTGAAATGTTCAGTAAAGAATTCTTCGTTTCCTTTATTTTTATCGGGATGAAATTTTTGTGACAACAATCTAAAAGCTTTTTTAATTTCTCTCTCTGTTGCATTTTCATTTAATCCAAGATTTTCATAATGTTGTTTCATGAATTTTCTGGTTGAATTTTATTTACCATAGCAAGGTTATAGGTGTAACTAAACTCTTCCTATTCCTACTATTTCGTTTATCTCTACACCACCTTTTTGCCTGTAATCCAACTTAATTAGTTGATAGCTGCGTATTTAGTGACTCAACTATTTGGCTTTCCAATATTCTAAATTGATTTAAATAGATATATGTAAGCACAGAATGTTACAACCAAACCTATAAGTCCGAGATAACCTGGTGCTAACTCATTTGCAAAATGTCGTGTATTACTAAAATAAAATGCTTTACCTCCCCAAACCTAGAATGCAATCATTACACGGAATGTGACATAATGTAAAGCTAATGATACTAGAACTTTCAATTCTACATACTTGGTTTCTCCATCTGACATCTGTTCTATTTATATTGATTATTTAGAAGATTCTTTTCTGTTTATGTTCAGCCATAATGATTTTGCTGCTCAACATACTCTTCTTTCATCCTATCCCAATCTTGCTTCTTAGCTTCTGTCTTTGGTTCAATGCTGGACATAGACCATATCTGACCTTCTGAGATCTCTTTGAGTGCTATAGTCATTTCTGATGGGTTCATAATACAAATCTACCAAAATAGCTCTTAGTCGGGAGAATTAATAAATGACGGCTCTAACGCCTGCCTGGGAGAATGAGAACTTTATCAGAATTCTCAACAACCTGAATTTCGCTTATATCCTATTTAAAAAGGTTCATCTCTATTTTTGAGGGAGTTTATGCTAAAATAGTATATTTTGCTTTTCTAGCTATGAAGAATAACAAATCGCCTAATCAGTATTGTGCTATTATCTAAATATCATACCCTAATATTAATCCTCTGCAACACTTAGGTGATCTATTTATAGTAATATAGTTGAACTAAGTGTAGTAGGATTCCATATTTGCATGTTTCTCTATAAGGACAGTATGCATATTTGGAATATTGCTCTTCAATGCATCACTTACTTAATCTTTATTAGGGATTAGTAAGTGCAGCAGTAGTTCTTGTTTATAGAGATGTTTTACTGACAATGGAAGTCTGATCTTGACTCTCTAGCCTCCCACCAGAATCCCAAACCCCCGTCTGTTGCTTAAGAGGGTATTGTGAATTCTGTTCGCCACTTGCTTCTAATCTACCTGCTGGTCTTGGAGTTGGTGCTGTCTTTGCTCAGATAGGGAAATACAAAAGACACATTAGACCACTCTCATAAATTAGCCAAGTGCAACACTTTATCAGAGCAAATCTCTATAAGAGTCTCCTAAAGTGTAGCAGATTTAGTTACTTAACTATTGACTAGAACAGCCAAATTCCATACATAGGTTAGAGTGAATCATTATATTTATGCATATGTCCAACAAGACCATTCTCATTATGCTCTTCATATCTTCTATAGCTCTCATAGGCTGTAGAGAGAAGATTGAGTTAGAGTACCAGGACAAGTATAGTAGTGAATGTATTGAGTACACCAAGTATAAAAATCAACGGAGAGCTATAAAGAAAATAGATAGAAAGTTTTCAGTCTGCTATGTTGATGGAATGCCAAACCGATTTAATGTATTTAGTTATGAAACTCAAAGAGTTTTAAAAGATGAGTACAATGCTGTCTTATTAGTTGACTGCACCAAAAATCCTCCAGAACAATACATCAGAATAAAAGAGCAGGGAAAATATGGTCTAGTTGATCAAAATTCTAGAGTAGTACTACCATTCCAGTATGACTCCATTGGTGGAGATTTTGGAAAGAAGGCTTCCAAAAAGAAAGGATCAGCTTTTCTTCTTGTTAAGGAAAATGAATTGTTTGGATTTATGAATCAGGACTTTGATTATGTTATTGACCCCAAGTATAGTTCTATTTCATGGTCAGGTAAATCTCCAGGGAAGCTTATAGCATCAGCTGATGGTACTTGTGGAGTCATTAATTTTCAGGATGATGTTATAATTCCGTTAGAATATGACACAGTCCAATTTACCCGTTTAAAAGAAATATTTAGAGTGAAGAAAGGGGATAAGTATGGACTGATAAATCACGAGAATAATCTTCTTACTCAGATGAAATATGAATACTTGATTGTTGAAAACAGATTGGGCTCCTTCTATTTAACAAATTCAAAATATTTTGCTTGCTATGGTTTTAACAACAAGTATGGTCTATTAGATCAAGATGGTCACATTACTGATTTGATTAGTGAAGAACCTATAATTGAGATTGGCTGTATTGCAAAAATTGAGGAGCGACCAGAGTACTTTTATACTTTTGTCGCTGATGGTAAAATGGGCCTGTTGAGTTCAACTGGTGAGACTGTCTTTGAACCTATTTACGACAAAATTGAGGAGTTGAATTTTGATAAACTTGCAATATATTATGAATCACAAATAGTGAAGTACAATGAAAACAATAGACATATAGACAATCCAAGACTAATGCCAAAAGAAAAATTTAATCATATAAAGTCATGTTATAGTGTCTGTGACCTAGCTCTTACTAAAGATGATATAATTGACACATTAAATGTAAGTGGCTACAACAGTAATGTGACAAGTTTTGCACCTATAACAGTTGTCTCATTCAAAGATTCTAAGCAATTTTTATATCAGTAATCATACTCTCTCTCTCTCTCCCTCTCTCTCTCTTTGTAAGGATTTTATTAAGGCTACCACTTTTACCATTACTTTTTACTTCTTTGACATCCTGCATATCCCTGAGTGCACCTACTACACTTTAGTGATTGATTTCTTTATATAGATCCCTTAAAGTGTTGCACTCAACCTCTTCATTCAGATCTTCCTTAAACCACCAGAACCACCAGAACCACCATACCACCAATGGTGAGAGTGAACATTATTAACCTATAATATTAGAACTATGAAAAAACAACCTGATAAATTCTATGCAGGAGCAGAGTACTACACCAGTAGTGGCGAAGCATTTGTTGTTATTCATGTTAGACCTAGAAGTCTTCTTTGTATAGATGCAGAAGGAAACAAGATTAGTAAACGTAAGTATGAGCTATTTCTAAAAGAAAAGAGATCTTAATATTCCCATCCTTAATTAGAAACCTACTTATAACCGATGATGTTTTGATGGTTTAGGTGGTTTGATCACTTATACTCCCTCCAATCCAACTTCTACTACACTTTAAGGGATGAATTCTATATTAAAGTGTCTTAAAGTGTTGCACTTCCACACTATCAATTAGTGTATGGCTTCAATATTCTATCTATATACTATTGTCTGATACCATACACTCCTTTAGAGGTAAGCCTATCTCTATAAACAAAATTAACCAAACCATTTATGTTATGTCTAAATTACAGACAGGTAAGATTCTGTATACCCCTAGTGTCACACGTCTAACAGAAGAGTATAAAGCTTTTAGTGATTTTCTTAAGCTATCTCTAGAACGTCATAAGAACATTGATACTGACCTTTGTCATGAAGAACAGGTGCAGAATGTTGAAGCAGTTAATACAGGTGCTGAAGTCATCTCCTCTTATAAAATTCCATCTGATCTACTTGAACTTGCTGAGGATGATCAAGTATGGATCGTTACACAAGAAGAGGATTGCAATGGCAATCGAGTATCTACAAAGATTCTCTGGCCCTATGAATATTAGTAGTACTCTCATCTAGTTCACTACAGCACCTCACTTTAAAGATTAACCAAACAAGTTTATTATGTCCGAATTTCAAACAGGAAGAATCCTGTTTACACCAGCACTCCTACGCCTATGTGGCGAGCATAAGCTTTTCTCTGAGTTCATTATGAAGTCCTTAGCTCGTCATAAGATGAATGAAAGCGATTCCTGTAATGATGACCAGGAGCAGAACAAAGCTGCTGTCATAACTGGCGGCAGGATCTTCTCTTCATACAAGATCCCTCCCGATCTCTCAGAAGTCACAGTAAGTGATAAGGTATGGGTCATTACTGAAGCTGAAGACAATGATGGTCAGAGACATTCTACCACATTGCTATGGCCAAGTGAGTACTAGGCAAAAAAAAAAGACCAGACTACACCAATTGTAGATCTGGTCTTTTAGGATGATTCTTGTACTAGTTTATTTTCACAATCCTCTCGACTACTCTATGTCCAGATTCTGCATCCATTATTTCCAACAAATAGCTTCCTTGTGGTAGTGAGGAAATTTCAATAATTTTTTGATTCTCTGATGTAAAGACTAATTGACCTTTCAAGTCAAAAATTCTTGCTCTATAATTAAGCTGACCTTGTACATCAATAGTTATGTGATCTACAACAGGGTTGGGATATATATTAATTTTTGCTTTGGCTAACTCGTATGTCGAAGATGGTCCATCTTCTCCATCACAATCTTCATCTATCCCATTGCCAGGTACCTCTGTCGCACCTGGATTTATTGCAGCATTGAAATCATCACAATCCAAATCACTATTCCATCCGTCTCCATCTAAATCAATGATCTCAATTTCTCCATCACAATTTTCATCTACTCCGTTATTAGGGATTTCATCAACTCCTGGATTGATCATCGGGTCATTGTCATCACAGTCGTCAGCACTGGTTACAAAGCCCATAGGCTGAGCACAGTCATTCACTACTTCATCATCCGATCCAAATCCATCTTCATCAGTATCGACATAGTAGTCTTGAAAGCTCAAGCCTTCATCTATCTGATTATCGCAATTATTGTCCTGACCATCACAAAATTCTGTATTACCTGGAAAGTTATTTGGGTCATTGTTATCGCAATCTTCATTGTCAGGTGATCCATCTCCATCTGCATCACCTACCATTCCTGTGGAACAAGTGATGACACTTTCCATTGCTGTACATCCATTATTAAAAATAATTTCTATTCTTACCACATTAGTGGCATTGGGATTAAGTCCGCTTATAGTGATACTAGTACCTGTTGTGGATGTAAAAAAACTACCATTCAGAAATACATTATAAATCTGAGCTGTGGAATTCGTTGCCCAACTGACAGTAATGAAATCTGTTCCTGTATCTGCACATATCAACGAAGGTGCTAGGTTCTGGGAAAAACCCTCATCTACTTGGCCGTTACAATTATTGTCTTGTCCATCGCAATCTTCTGCATTTCCTGGATAGTTGTTGGGGTCGTTGTCATCGCAATCCACACCTGCAGGAGAACCATCTCCATCATTGTCAGCAACAGTGCTAGTCGCACAATTTATATTACTCGATAGTCCAGCACAACCATTATTAAAAACCACATCTACCCTAATACTATAAGACGTTGCAGAGATTAGGTTTGAAAAAGTTGCAGAGTTATTTACTGTAGAAGTGAATAGTATTCCATTCAGATAAACATTATAAATCTGAGCAATAGGATTCTGATTCCAGATTACAGTTACAAAATCTGATCCCACTGCGGCACAGCTGAGTATGGGTGCAGTTGGTTGTGTTATTCCCTCATCTATTTGACCATTGCAATTATTATCTTGGTTATCACAGATCTCAATGTTGCCAGGATAATTATTGGGATCACTATCATCACAATCCTGGTCAGCAGCGACACCGTCTCCGTCATTATCCGTTGGAGCACATTGCGTTACAATCAAGGTCATACAAGCTCTTTCTGCTGTATCATCACATTCATGATTGACCCCTTCCAGACAGATCTCATAAGTACCAGCAGGAGGCGTCAAAGGCGGTACCATCTCATCTGGAGCAACAAATGATTCAAAACTCATCCCGTTAATTTCTGGTGTGAAAGACCAAGTAAAAACAGCTTCTAATGCTGGATCGTAGATAGAACACTCTTCATCATAAATTCCAAAATCTGAAGATGAAGTACCATCGTGATGGGCTATGACCACTACGCTTTCTCCCTCACAGATTGTTATGACATTATTGCGATCACAAGGATCTCCAAGTTGACCCTGACTAGCAGTAATAGCTGTTACGGCTAGAGGCTCGTCCAGCTCAAAAGCTGCAACCCCAGTGAGCTCTATGCGAAAATTGCATGCTGATCCTGCACATCCATCTACATAGATGAAATAGGTATCTCCGACAGTGAGATCTGTAAGAGAGAATGACTTATCTTCAGTAGTTCCACAATCGTTATCTGATGCTAAGCATTCCCCCATTTCACATTCTGCATATATACCTGTCTGAATACCAGTTGACCCTCCTAAGCATTCAATATCTACTACATTCAAACTTATCTCTGGTGACCCAGCTGTAAAAGAGAACCAGGACATATTATTCGGAAAGAAGTCATCATCACACAAGGGATTATTGAATTGAGAATTATCAATGGCACTACTTCCTGGCGGTGTACAAGCACAGAAACCATCCAGCACGGTTGCATCACAACTGTAACATGGTGTGCTCGGATCTGGTGTCGCATTCTCGCAATGCGAACAAGCTTCTATAAAGTTACCACCTGCACATCCACTTGATGGCGGGCAATTAACACATTGTAGATCCAGATCAAAAGTGAATTCTATGACATCTCCACATGCATCTTGAACGACCCAATAAACTTGTCCCGAAAAAGGAAGCGGTGGACAGACTAGATTTAATACCTCACCAGTAGGTAAAGTGACCGTCGTAGGCACTGGAGCATACGCTGGAACAGTAGAATATTCATATGGTTCGCAACCGCCTTCAAATACTATTCCAGGGAAAGGGAAAGATGGAATTACACATCCAGAACCATCATTCATGTTTTCTTGCCATAGCGTTCCATTCGGGTTACAAAAGATACCGCCCATCAAAGCACAATCACCATCTGTTAAGATAACACCTGGCACACATCCTCCAAAGTCTAATGGGTAAAGGGGAGTCAGTGGCATTTGAGCTTCTAGTTCCAAACTAAATACTAAGCTTGCGACTACTATTAATATCATTCTTAATGAAGTTGGCATATTGAAATATTTCTTGAAGTAATAGACAATTTAAAACAAGCTGACGTCTCAAGTAGTCCCTGGGGAGGTCTAATGTACGTATAACTGTTTAATCGCTCAATCTCCAATCCCCCTAATTACAGTGATATTTACACGATAAGAGCATATCCACTATTATAATTATAGATTAATGTTACTATTTGTGACCTTAGTATAGAAACAACGATATAACTAATGGCCTGTTTTCATCTACTGTTGTGACTTTACTGTCATATAATTCAGCTTTGCTGTAAACTTTCCGAATTATGGTAAATTGTGTAGCAACTTACAACTATGAGCAAAGCAGATATAGATTTTGAGAAAGAATTATGGGATGCCGCCAATGAGCTCCGAGGGGCTGTATCAGAGAACAACTATAAGAACTATATACTACCATTGGTCTTCCTCAAGCATCTCAGTGAACGCTATGAGGTGGTCCGTGAGGAACTGACCTCTTTACTACAGTTGCCTAAGTCAGAATACTACACTACAGATAAGAAAGAGATCAAGTATGTTCTTAATGACGAGGACGAGTACAAAAAGCGCAATACCTTCATGATACCCAAGAAAGCCTCTTGGCAATATCTCAAGGACAATGCAGAGCAAGATGATATCAAAGTTATCGTCGATGATGCTTTTGATACCATCCAGGAGCTACTAACAGCCCATAACTCACAGATAACCAATCTCTTACCTAGGATATTCGTCAAAAGTGAGCTGACGGCTAAGAATACAGCAGGTATCATCAATCTCCTCTCCCACCCTAAGTTCTCAGAGAAGGAAAACCCAGAGACAGATGTCCTCGGACGTATCTATGAGTACTACATCGGGAAGTTCGCTATGGCAGAAGGTTCTGGAGCTGGACAGTTTTTTACACCAGGAAGTATCGTCCGATTATTGGTTAATTTGCTAGAGCCTTATAAGGGACGAATCTTTGATCCCGCTTGTGGAAGTGGTGGGATGTTTGTCCAGAGTCTGAAGTTTATACAGAAGCATAACGGAGACAAGAAAGACATCTCAATCTATGGTCAGGAAATGACAGCGCAGACGCTGCGATTATGTCTGATGAATCTAATGCTGAGAGATCTCTCCTTTGATATCAAACTCGGCAACTCTCTGCTCAATGATAAATTCCCAGATCTCAAGGCTGACTTCATCATCGCTAATCCACCCTTCAATGTAAAGGGCTGGCACCCTGAAGATCTGCCTGATGATGACCCAAGGCTCTTTGGCCCTAGAGATGAATTCACGACAGATGGCAGTGCCAACTATATGTGGATGCAGACCTTCTGGTCACACCTAAGTGATACTGGTTCCGCTGCGATAGTGATGGCCAATGGTGCTATGACCTCCAACTCTAAAGGAGAGAAGAATGTCCGCCAGCATATGGTGGACAATAATATGATAGACTGTATCGTCAGACTGCCTGATAAGCTATTTCTCACGACAGGCATACCCGCCTGTATTTTTGTGCTGAATCGCAATCGCGCAGGCAAAGGCGCCAAGCATAGAAAACGCCTAGACGAAATCCTCTTTATAGATTGCTCTAAGCTGGGTGAAATGGCCAGTCGTAAGCTAAGGGTCTTTAGTGAGGCAGATGTCAAAAAGATTGCTAGCAGTTACCAGCAATGGAAAAAGAAAAAAGGAAAATATGAGGACAAAGAAGGCTTTTGCAAATCAGCTACCTTAGAAGAGATACAAAAGCAAGATTATAAACTAACCCCAGGCATATATGTAGGTGTAGAAGCCGAAGAAGACGATGGGATTCCCTTTGAGGATAAAATGACTACCCTCAAGGCACAGCTCAAAGACCAGTTTGCCCAGGGTGCTAAACTCAAAAAGGCTATTCTGGCCAATTTTGATATACTATAAAATAAATTTAAAGTGAATTGAATGAAGGGATGGAGACGATATAAACTTTCAGATGTAGTCGAAATTATTGGGGGAGGCACACCAAAAACCAAAGTTCCCGAATACTGGAATGGTAATATCCCGTGGTTATCCGTTGTTGATTTCAATAATGATCAGCGAAAAGTTCATGAAACAGATAAGCGAATTACAAACCTTGGTTTAGAGAATAGTAGTACTAAAATTTTAAACAAAGGGGAATTGATAATCTCGGCTAGAGGCACTGTTGGTCAACTGGCACAACTAGGTTGTGAAATGGCGTTTAATCAATCTTGTTATGGACTTTCGGCCAAGTCGAAAATATCAACTAATGACTATTGTTACTACTTGATAAAACATTCAGTTGGAAACATTCAACAAAATGCACATGGCTCTGTATTTGACACCATTACAAGAAATACTTTTGAAAACATTCAAGTCAACCTCCCTCCCCTCCCAGAACAAAAAGCCATAGCCTCCATCCTCTCTGCCATAGACGACAAAATAGAACTCAATCTCCAAATGAACAAAACCTTGGAAGATATGGCGATGGCCTTGTACAAACATTGGTTTGTTGATTTTGGCCCTTTCCAAGATGGGAAATTTGTAGAGTCAGAATTAGGCTTGATTCCTGAGGGCTGGGAGGTGAAGAAGTTGGGTAATGTTACCACAGAGCTCAGAAGAGGAATTTCTCCTAAGTATACAGAATCAACAGGCGTAAGAGTAGTAAATCAAAGATGTATTAGAAATCATATTATAAATTTTTCATTGACTCGTTTAAATGACCCTACAAAACGAAAAGTAGACGGTAGATTTATTGAACTAGGAGACGTGTTAATCAATTCTACAGGTGTTGGAACTTTAGGTAGAATGGCAACAGTGTTACATTTAGAAGAGCCAACAGTAGTAGACTCACACGTAACAATAGTTCGTGGTGACTATAACATTTATAAATTGAACTACTTTGGTAGAGCTATGCTTTCCTACGAAAAAATAATTTCTTCAATGGGATTAGGAAGCACAGGGCAAACTGAATTAAGCAGGAAACAATTAACTGAAATCTCTATTCTTGTGCCACCACTGAAAATACAAAATAAGGTAGAGACTCAATTCGAAAACTTCTCTAAAACAGTTTCAAATAACATTTTGGAGAGCCAAACCCTAACCCAACTCCGTGACACAATGCTCCCCAAACTCATCAGTGGAGAAGTCCGACTAAAAGCATTCCGCAATACCATCGCCAAGGCCATATGAACAAACTAATAGAACAAACTGTCCAGAATGCAGCCATAGAGTGGCTATTCGCCTTAGGCTATGAGCACCGCACAGGCAATAGCCTTAGTAGAGACTTGAAGAAAGTTGTGCTTGAGGATGAGTTATTGGTTTTCCTGGAGCGACGCTATGGTGATGTGCCTACTTCTATACTCAGAGACAGTCTCACAGAGTTCATCCAGCTAGACGGCATGGACCTCGACTATCGCAACAGAGACTTCCATCTCAAGATGACCAAGGGCATCTCCATCACTTGGAAAGACGAGAACGATAAAGAATATGCTAAGCACATCTACCCGATAGATTTTCATAATCCAGAGCAGAATAGTTTTCTCTGTGTAGATGAGCTGAGCATCATCGGCAAGAACAATAGACGGACAGACCTTTTGATTTATATCAATGGACTACCTGTGGTGTTCTTTGAGTTTAAGAATATGTTTGATGCGACAGTCGGTGTGGACAATGCCCATAATCAGCTTAGGCATTATCTTCAGGATATTCCGCAATTGTTTGACTACAATGCGATCTCTGTGCTCTCGGATGGCAAAGATGCTTTGCACGGTATGTACAGCTCTGCGATGGAATGGTTTGCCCCTTGGAAGAGTCTAGACGGCACAGACATTAATAATGACGACGCTTTACAATTAGAGACGTTGATCCATGGTCTCTTTCCAAAGAAGACCCTACTCAACTATCTGCATAACTTTATCTTTCATGAAGATCACAATGGCAAGCTGATAAAGAAAGGTGCTAAGTATCATCAGTACTGGGGCATCACTAGAGCGGTAACCAGTGCCTTAGAAAATATAAAGCCAACAGGGGATGGACGTCTTGGTGTCATCTGGCATACGCAGGGCTCGGGTAAAAGTATATCTATGGCGATTCTGACAGGTATCTTAAGACAGTTGCCCGAGATGAAGAATCCGACCATCGTCATACAGGTAGATAGAGCAGCACTTGATCAGCAGTTGTATGATAATTTTGTCTACGCTAAAGATCTAGTCGGTGATGTACAGCATGCTGAGACAACGGATGAGCTGCGGTCACTACTAAGTACAGATGGAGGAGGTGTAGTTTTTACAACTATAGAAAAATTCAGGCTCAAAGATTTAGAACTAGGCAAAGAGAAAGAGCATCCTGTACTATCAAAAAGATACAATCTTGTCGTTATGGCTGATGAGGCACACAGGACACAATATGGTTTTAATGAGGGAGGCTTTGCACAGAATATCCGCAAGGCTTTACCTAATGCCTCTTTTATAGGCTTTACTGGAACGCCTGTAGACGGGAAGGGTACGGATACAGAACAAGTATTTGGCCCAACTATTCACAGTTACGATATCAAGCAAGCAGTCATAGATGGTGCCACAGTACCTATCCACTATGAGCCAAAGATGGTCCCACTTAATATCAAAGCCGAGCACACCAAAGAGCTAGAAGAAGTCACAGAAGCAGCTGAAGCCAGCACCAATGCTGTATGGGCCGCCATAGAAGATGCAGCTGGTTCTACAGACAGAGTCGCCACCGTCTCTGAGGAAATCATCAAGCATTATCTACAGCGGACGGAGAGTCTTCCTGGTAAGGCTATGGTTGTCTGCATGAGCAGAGCCAATTGTGTCAAGATGTATGAAGCCCTTGTAAAGCTAGAAGGCTGTCCAGAAGTGGCGGTCATTATGACCAGCAACATCAGCAAAGATCCAGAGTCATGGAATATCCATGTCCGAACTAAGTCCAATATGAAAACCGTCAAGGATAGATTTAAAGATCCTGAAGATCCACTGAAGATTGTTATCGTTAGGGATATGTGGCTGACAGGTTTTGATGCGCCCTGTGCCCATACGATGTATGTAGATAAAATCATGAAGGGACATAACCTCATGCAAGCCGTCGCTAGAGTCAATCGCGTCTTCAAGGACAAGCCTAATGGACTCATCGTAGACTATATTGGTATCTCAGGTTTCCTAGCTGAAGCAACTAAGAAGTATACAACTGGTGGTGGCAAAGGCAAGCCTGCAGATAATCTAGAAGAAGCTGTATGCCATTGCTTAGCACAACTACAAACAGTCATGGCGCTGATGGGTGACTTTACTATTGAAAGTATAGAAGCCATGACCTCAGCAGAACGCATGCAGTGGTCTAGTCATCTAGTCAATGAACTGATGTCTTCAGATGCTATCTCAGATAACTTCCTACATCAAGAACTGAAGCTTTCAGAACTGGTCGCTATGACCAAGTCAGATCCTCGTATCTGGGAGATACAAGAAGAAGTCGCCATTATCCAAAAGATCAGAGCGACCATCAGAAAGATGAAGTACCCTCCTGGTCCACAACGTAAGAACAAACAACTTATAAAAGACCTTATCAGTAAGTCATTAGAGTCCCATGCCGTCGTAGATCTTGCTGCGATGTATGATATGGACAATCTCAATATATCTATAGTAGATGATAGCTTCCAAGCTATAGTCAAAGACAAAGGAGAGGAAAATATCAAAGTAGAACTGCTCCGCAGAATCATCAATGACGAGCTTCGTGTGATGGCACTCAAAAATGTCACCAAAGGCAAGAACCTCAGAAAAGAACTTGTAAAAGTGCTAAGTCGATACCACAAAAACAGCTTAGACTCCATTGCAGCTATCAAGCATCTCTTAGACATAGCTACTGAGATGAAAGACGAGCACTTGCGTAAGCAGCAGCTAGGGCTATCAGATGATGAGTTAGCTTTCTACGATCTCCTTCAAGAAAATTCTGCTATCATCAATACACAAGGCCCAATGCAAGACCTTGTACACCGAGTTGTTGATTCCGTCAAGAAGAATCTAGAAATAGACTGGACGAAGAAGGAGGATGCTAAAGCAGCTATACGACTGGCTGTGTAGAAGGAGTTGAAGGGTCTAGTGCCTTTTGATGAGATGAAGAAGATATTGAAGGAGGTGGTGGAGCAAGCAGAGGGGCAATATGGGGAGTGGCCTATGACTGGTTAGTGGTACTTCTCCATTTCCAACCTTGCCAAATATGCCATTCTTGCCAAGTGTAAAGTAATTGAGGTTGGCAAAGTTGGCACAAATGGCAAGTGGCATAATTAGAACCCCCATACAAATCTCTATGTATGAGGGCTCTCAAGATAGTCTTAGGTTCTATTATCTGGTCTTAAGACTATTGATGTAGGCTTTACCTCCATGCTTATTGATAAGATTTGTTACCTCATCATAACCTTCTTCAGTCAAATCTGAGATGTTCACAGTACCAGCGTAATAACTATCTGTATCATATTGACGAATCGAAAACCAGGATTCATAACCCGACATTGGTTCATTTCCTGGATCTAACACTCCTTGATCTCTTAGAAATTTATATAGCTTGAGTTTTCCAATACTATGTTCATCAGCATACTCTCTAATAGAGCCCCAGTATGGTGTTCTGACTGGAGCTTTTAAATTAGGATTAAAGGGTCTAAGCCCTATTAGTAAGGTTGTTATCATCTTCAGATATTTTTTTGTTAATAATTTTCTTGTACTCTCCGAATTTTACTGTCTCAAGTTTACCTTCCAGGACTAATTTCTTGATGTGATTCCTGCAAGTCCTTGGCCTTATACCACATTCTTTATCAGCTATTGCCTCAGCCTCGCTTGCCTTGAATGTCACTGGTAGCTTGTCAAGTAATTTTGTAGTTAAAAAATGCATCTGAGTCTTTGGACGTGATTCATCCATGGTGCTATAGACGTACTTGGTATGTGTCCATAGTATCTTTGCTATCGCCAGACTCTTCTCTAAAATTTCTTGATCGCAAGTCACAATACTCTCTGTAATCTGATTTTCATATCTTGAAACTGCTTGCATTACACAGGCGATTCTTAGACTACTTACAGCTAGTCTCTTTAGCGATGCAAACAATTCTACATTCTTGTCTTGATCCAGTTCTTCCGTTAGCTGCTCGAAGACTGCATTAAACTGTTCTTGCTGCCTTTGAGAAAGTATCAACTCAAATGGATGATTGTAATTCCAGGTATAAATTTCCACCAGTTCCGTGGCAGCTTTTTCAACCTAACATTCATATTCATTTGAACTTAATCCAAATTGAGCCACCCATTCAAGATCATCATTACCAAACGTATAGAAAAGGAATCTTGATAATGTTCCATCTTCTGAACCGTGTGGGAAGAGTCTCAAGAATGCGCCTTGAGTTCCTGCCATCAGTATCGATAACTTAGGATTTCTGATTATTGTTGGTTCATCATCTGACTTTCTAGTTTTGTGAATTTTCTCATGTTCCCAAGCTTTTCTGTAAACGTCATCCTTAATCATCAGGACTCCATGGTTACTCCTGACCTTCGTGTCCATCTCAGTTGTAGTCTCAAGATTGGTTCCTTGTGATGACTTTATGCCGTCTATGAAAGAGGCTGTACTTGCATCATCAGGTATCAATAATCCACTGCATTCTGGTCTATCAGGTTTGGTCGCTTTCTCTCCTGCTTCGATAGCTTGTTTGTACTTGTCCCAATCAGCTGCACATTCAGCATGAAGCTCTTCATCCAGTTTCTGAGTGACACTGATTGCCTTATCTACTATACCCTTCCCACCTCCTGCTGGGGCGATAATACCCAGGTACAGATTAGGATAATACTTCTTCGAATACTGTATGAAGCACTTTGGTAGACAGGAACTTATAGCTGTTACCAAACTGAGACACATTACTGATTGCTGTACATCATCGACAGCCAGATTCATAGCGTACTCAAAGATCTTTCCCTCTGGAAACATACTCTTGTCTATTGGAGTAGCGTAACTCTGTGAATCACTCGTCTTATTTCCTTCCAATTCAGTACTTGCCAACTTGCCAACCTTTCCTACTTTTCCTACTGTCTTCGTTACAGACTCATGTATTTCAGCTTTTCCATATGCCGATCTTAATGTCTTTGTGATTTCAGTCTCATCAAACGATGAAGAAGCACAATACTGGCTTGCAAATGCTTCTGTCCACTGTTGATCTATTCCCTTGGACTTGCAATTGCATCCAAGCTGAAAAATGTAAGCATTTCTATTGCCTTCCTCAAACGTGATGACCTTATCAGTGAACGCTTTCCTTTCAGTCAGTAAATCATACTCTTCTGTTGGGATTATATGAAACACGGTGGATGTGCCATTGTAATAGGCTTCTGGGTCCCAAGTTGCGAATCTTCTGGAAGATTTAATTTTCATTATGCGCCTGTCACAGATAACCCCTAATCTAGCTTCTATCATATCTGCGATCTGCTCTGAGGCAATGGCGTGGTCTGATAGAGCAGCTGAGTGCTTAACGAATGCAAATACTCCATCGGCTCCGCAAGAAATTGCTGCAGCTTCAACACATAACAACAAGCTCAAGGCATTTCTTATGGCTTCTGGACTGTATCCTTGGGCCATCAGTTTATCGATGTCCACACAGACTTTACCATTGTAATGCACAAGAGATTGATCATTAACCTTGTTCTTGCAGATTCCAGTTGAGACAACAGCTGGCAAATTTACTTTTAGCTTATTAGCTAGAGCTGTATCTCCTCTAGCTTTAGCTTCTCTATAATTCGTGACCAGAGTTTTATATCGATCACTTTTGTCCCACTTTATGATTTGCTCAGTGGATGCAGTATGCCTAGGATTTTGATCCTTGACATTTAATAAGAGACTATGCTCCATATGTATAAATTTAAAAATTAAAAAAAATATGATTACGACTAGGCAAGGCAGTTGCCTTGCAATTTTCTTTGCTTTCATTACGTTTAAGTTAAATTTTTGAAAATAGCCCTCCACTGTACTCTGCGCCTTAGAGGTCGGTAGAGCCAGTCATGGAGGGCTTGGTACTGTGAATATGCTACTCTAGATAGTCATTGGAAATACAACTCTGCTAGCATCAAGTAACTTCTGAATATCAGATTGGTAATACATAACTTTCCCTCTGACTTTTATAAAAGATAAAATCCCATCACGACGATATCTCCAAAGAGTTATTGAGCTGACTTTTAATATCTCGCAAGTTTCTTCTGTAGTAAGTGTTATAATTTTCATAGAATAATTTTTCTCAAAATTAAAACGATTGCCTCTTTTTCACCACAGTAGGATACGGTACCGTGCTACCGTTTTTTGAGTGTCAGTATTTTTCGTAGATCTAATGTTCTTCCAGCTGACGCGGAATTGGAGCTGGATATACTATTGTGAGTTACTTGTGTCGACAGTGTTTCAGGGAACACTTTAACAATTGGAGACCAGTCAATATTCTTTGCACTTGGCGTTTTTTTCCTTTTGCCAAGGTCTTCCAATATTTCAAAAAAATCCTTTAATACAGGTACATTCTTCCACTTTGGTGATGATAAATAGGAATCTCCTTGCATTATCCTTATGAAAGAAGTCTGGTATCCTGCTTGTATATACTGAGCTGCTGTTAGCAATTCATAGATTTGTTTTAGTTCATTTTCATTGTAAAGAGTAACTATCATAGATTTCCTTGCATATATCTTGTTAATGTTCAGCAAGTCCCTTCGCAGACGATTTAGTGCCTCTTTCCAGACTCCATACGCATATTCGATATCTTCTTCTTCAATAGTTGTAATATTATCTATTGAATTTGATTCAGTGTTCGTGATGATTTCACCAGCTGATCTGATTAATATTTCTGCATCTGGTGACGTAATCTGAATTAAAGAATCATATTCACTAACAAGAGCCTCAATTGTATTCCTCAGTTTATGGACATACAAGTTTGGCTCATATCTATTTAGCAAGATTCTATCTTGGTTATCCCTGCTCAATGTAAACTGAGAAACGAATTTGGCCTTACTTTCAATATCATACTTCATTTTACAAAACTCATGCAAAATAATCCTAATATGATATGTAACTTATCAACATATGTTAGTTATTCCAAAGATCGACAAACTCTGTTCTTTTCTTCTGAGTCAACTTTAGATATAACTCTGTGGTCTTTACACTACTATGTCCTAACATTTGCGATAATGTGTAAATGTTTGCTCCTTTATCCAAAGATAGTACTGCGTGCGAGTGACGAGCAGTGTGCATTGAGATATGCTTATTTATACCAGCGTCTTTAACTATCGTTTTTATTAAAATGTTCATCCACGCGTTAACACTGCCAATTTTTGTCTTTATACGGTCTGGATCAAAGGATGTTAATCCTTTGAGCATCGGAAAGACATAATCTCCATTCTTGGAAGTTTTTACATATTTTGATATTACCGAAAGGGCCTGTTGGTTTAAGCCTAATTGAATTTGCTTTTTTGTTTTTTGCATACGAATGCTAAGGTTGGGATAAGTGCCCGCTAGTTGAATATCAGATTTTCGCAATGTAGCAAGATCCCCGAACCTCACACCGGTATAGACTGAGAACAAATAAACATCCAATGTCAGCCTTTCCCTAGATTCTTTCTTGTAGTGTAATTGACGTAATTGACCTAATTCTGTTTCCGTCAAATATTGCCTCTTCCCTTCTTGTTGCTTTAGGGTTATGTCTTGAAAGGGATTCTCATGCAGAACCTTTTTCCTGCGAAGCAAATGACACATTTTTCTTAAGACTTTTAGAGCATTATATGTTGTATTACCCCAGTATTATATTTTTTAATTAGCATTTCACGAAAGGATATGATGTGGTGAGCTCTAACTGAACTGCAACTCAACTGCGAATGTAATTCTGTCCATCTTGTTATTGTTGTTCTGTAATACTTCAAGGTGTTTTTCCCAAGAGCATCAGGATTTAGTCTAATATATGTATCGACATATTCTGAAAATGGCATATCATAAGTTCCGGATGGCAAGTGATTCTCATCCAAAGATGCTGTTATGTCAGAGAGGCTAAGATTTAGTTTGCTCTGCAACTTGAGTACTTTTTCTTGTACTTCTAAGATCTTTTTCATAAGAATTTCATTCTTCTTACCTGAATGATAGCCGGATTTGATTTTAGCCTTTTTTTCATCCCAATTCTTCTTCTCGACTGCAATACCTGTACTCCGGTCTGTCGTCTTCCCATTACATGTAATTCGTAGAACTACTGTGAAATGCCCGTTGGCATTTGGTCTTCTTCTTAGGTTTGCGCTTACTGATACTTTCATCATTCAATATTAGATTAACCAATATTTAACCACAAAACTTGATGGAAAATGAAATAAATTGAAATAAAATGAATTGCTGGTACTGATTAAATAATTGACTATTAACTACTTATGCTTTCAACAGCTTTCATTTCATTTCAAACTTACAGACCCGTACGGGCTACTCTTTGAATAAGGCATTGTCCTCGCATTTTCGTCGATGCGGGGACGCTTTTATTTAAGGCCATAGTGAAAATATTTAGTAATGTTTGCCTGCTCACTTCCATTACTTACGGCTTCTTCCAATGCCTGAAATTGAGATTGTATCAACGCAAGCAGAAATAAACAAAAGAATTTTCCAAAATGCTCGGAACAACCCCATCTAGGATAATTGAAATATTGAATGGTATATGTGGATTAATAAGGGAATTGGCAGAAGGCCTTCATAAGAGTTTGAATATTGATGCTCAGTTGATTCTGAACAATAGAGTATGATGAAATCCAGATCTACCGTTACATTTTCTCGAAGCCAATTCTAATCTTATTACTTCAGTTACTGAAGCACTCTATAATTCCTACCCGCTAAGCATTCCCCAGCTTCCTCTTGCAAATACCCATCGATGTCAGCAGATTCTATCAGTTCAAATTCAATGGTCATTACCCTACGCTCTTCATCTTCGTTTCTTGTCTCCACTCTTGCCTGACTTTTCAACTTGTAATAAACCCTTTCAATGAACTGAGGTTCAACGAATTCTCCAATTCCATCCATCGCTAATCTTTGAGATGTTATGGTAGTAAAATCATCTGGCACACAAATCTCTTCAGGCGTTTCAAAAAATGTCATACACGGAACAACCGTGGCAACGCTATTCTTTGTATCTGAAATGATTTTAATGGAGTCTTTCTCCATAATATTATAGCGCTTATAGGCCTCACGTACTAATACCGACTCTGTAACTGTCTCAAAAGTTGCCCCGTCCATCCTATAACCATCTTTCGTCAAAACAGTCTCTATAATAGTATCAAATTCTGCTGGTATAACCCTCATGTCAGGATGATCCAAAAAAAACTCCACCTTGACCTGCCTACAATTTGATTCCAATAATACATTATCGTCGCAAGAGGTAATGGTAAGAAAAAGAACCGCTGATAGCAATAGAGCATGAACTTGCTTCATAGATGTCGATTTTTTCGTTGTTTGTAAATTATTAGAGGCTGCCCAATTAACCATATCGCCTCCTAAGCGGCAAAGTACTGCATCGCAACAAGCCCTCCATCTTAGCTGTCTCAGAATAAGGAATCTTTTCTAGCTTATAACCTTTGGATTCCAGCTGAGCATTCAGCTCTCCGAACTCTTTTTCATTATTTCCAGTGACGATGACCTCTGGCGAGATGGAGAAGACATTGCTATTCATATGATACATCTGATCAGCTGAGATCTTGATCGCGTTTTTCTCTCCTCCGAAATCGGCCATCAGCTGCTGAGCTTGTTGCTTATTTTCAAAGCCATCAATGAAAATGATACAAGACTGCCCTCCCCCTATCGGCTGGAAAGCACAATCGAGATGCAGGCAATTTTGCTTGGCGTGCTTATCTGACTTATAGAGTGGAACAGGAACAATTTCTCGGTGTGGGAATTTTTTCTGTAGGTAATTAATTGCCTCAGCATTCGTTCTGTTGCAGCGCATATTTTCACAACCTTTTGCGGGTTGGCCCACGTAGATTTTTTCTTTGGCGATGAGTACATCACCACCTTCTACCTTGACTTCATTGGGTGGAAACCAGACTTCCTGAGAGATGAGACTGACGATATCTCGTATGGCAAAAAATTCAGATTGCCGTTCTATGGTACCCATATTGGATTTTATGAAGACATTGTCTATGACGAAGCCGATATCACGTGTAAAGACTTGATTAGTGCTAGGCAAAGTGATGGGTTGGTATACTTTGACATTATGCTTAGTCAGGATACGAGCAAAGTGATCATTTTCTCTTCTCAGGTCTGCTTCTATCGGATAGGTACCCGCCATCAAGTGCTCTCTGGATTTAGGGTCGGTGATACTGTCTTCTGGTGGTGCAAACTCGTCAGGCCATTTATCCGGATGGACATAATTGAGAAAAGGGGTGCCGAGATCTCTTGCAGTGCCTAGAATGACAGCCTCAAGAGGGGCTGTCTCATCACTTACGAGTATGTCAATTTGCAGATTCGTTGTCATAGCCCAAAGATAGCAATATAGCCATTAAGGCAGGTCCAGCACTTTACCTGGATTCAACAAATTATAAGGGTCAAGCTGAATCTTTATTTGTTTCATCAAGGCTATCTCAGCTGCTGTTCTGCACAGAGGCAGGTAGGCTTTCTTATCCAGCCCGATGCCATGCTCTGCAGATATCGAACCACCCAAGGCTGTCAGCGGGTGGTACACGATATCATTAATGGCATTCTTAAGGCTGAGTGCTTCACTTGCCTTATCGATGATGAGGTGGATGTTCCCATCTGCCACATGACCAAACTCATAAACCTCATTTACACCTTCAAGCTCTAATAAATTCTCTCTGATTTTTGCCAGCTCTCCACCGATACTGGCTATGGGAAGACTTATATCGAAGTGTTGATCATGAGTGCTGCGACTCACACAGCTATGGACGTCTTCTCTTATTTTCCAGAACCATTGTAAGTCGGACTCTGATTGTGCCAGAACTCCATCAGTGATTAGTTTCTCATGAAGAGCAGTTTCCAGTAATTCCAGCATCACTGTTTGATCATTGGTTTGGTCATTGCCTAAACTTTCTACCAGAACGTAGTAGTTATGGCCGTGGGGCAGTGGAGGCTTGGGTTCTGCTGGCGGGGTGGTTGCAGCAGCATAAAAGCTGGGCCACATCAGCTCAAATCCTGTCATTGTACCAGCTAGGCCTTTGTCCATGTGTTTCAGAAATTTCACAACCTTTGTATATTCATTCAATGCCACTAGACAGGAGTTGCGGCTGCGGTTTGCTTCATAGAGTCGGAGGACGGCCTTGGTGATAATACCGAGGGTACCTTCAGATCCTATGAAAAGTTGCTTGAGATCGTAGGCAGAGTTGTCTTTGATTATCTTTTTCAGAGAGGATATGATGGTCCCATCCGCCAAGACGACTTCCAAGCCCAGGATGAGATTCCTCGTCATACCATACCGTATAACTCTCAGTCCTCCAGCATTAGTTGCAATGATCCCTCCTATCTGCGCTGAGCCCCTGGCTCCGAAATTAAGAGGAAATAGTAGTTCTTTTTTTTTGACTGCTTCTAGAATATTATCCAGGATTACGCCGGCTCCTACGGTTACGGTTCTACTGGCTATGTCGACCTCGGAAATAGCATTTATCTTTTCCAAAGAAATAAGCACTTCATCGCCGCGGGGTTTGGTGGAACCGACAAGATTAGTTCTGCCTCCGAATACGATTACAGTTTGTTGCCTTTCATAGCAGACTTTCATTATGGCTGAGACTTCTTCAGTCGTCTTAGGAAGTACTAAGGCCTTAGCTATCAATGGCTCATTCATACGCCAGATGTGATAATAATTCCCAGCGAGATCTGCTCCAGTAAGTAGTCTTTCCTCAGGTAAGATTAATTTTAAGGCACTAATAAGATCCACTTTCAGTACTTATGTTTGCCGACTTTCCAGCCGTGAGCGCCAAGCAATTTCTCTCCATCTTCAGCTGCAGACTTTTCGAGTTGGGTTCCCATGCTGTCATTCCATCTATTGAGATACCCGAATAAAGCAATGACACCAAGTATCTCCACAATTTCGCCTTCATCCCAGTGTTCTCTAAGTCGATCGGCAATCTCATCATCTACAGCATTGGGAATATTAGAAGCGGCTATTGCGAAATCAAAAACGGCCCTCTCCCCTTCTGTGAATGCATCATATGTCTTATAATCCCATATGTGATCCAACCTATCTTGTTCTGAGCCATAGCGTTCTGCGGCTCTTATGGCGTGGGCTTCGCAGTATCTGCATCCCGCAGTCATACTGGAAAGGTAGGCTAATTCTCTTTTCAGTGAACTGGTCACCCTGCCCTTGTTTTCCATGACGGCCTTATTCATTTCTACAAAGGCTGCAGAGATTCTAGGTCTATGCATCATAGTAAAAATACTGTTAGGCGTAAAGCCAAGGGTTTCCTGGTAGAACTCTGCTAATTTTTGAGTTTTTTCGTCTGCATTTTTGTCCAAGGGACTGACTAGTGGTTTTTTCATTTTGTCTATTTATCGATTCTATCTTCCCAGACGTACAAGTTCTCGGCGGATAAGTAAAGTAATTATCTGTAATGCAAAAAAGCTGATTGCCCATAATAGTCCCTTCCAAATAAGTAGTACGATAAAACACAAGAGAAACCATATGGGAAAAATAATTATTGCCGAAGCTATCTTGATGGAACTATTAAAAATCTTTTGCTTGACTTTATTATTTATGATCCAGGCATTTAATTGCAAAGGTGGGAAATTAAGTAGACCGAATATTCTACCGAGGGTCAGAAATACAGCTTTGTTTTTCTCAATTTGAGTGAGCTCAGGCTCATCTAATCCTTCTTTCAATTGCCTGAAATTCAATTCTTCATTTCTTCTGGAGAATATTCTTTTCTGAGTCGGATAAGCTGGATTGTCAGATGGAATCACCAGTGTCTTTCTCATAGCAATACTGATGTCCTTGGTGATTTTTCTCAACCCCTTCTGATGATGCTCAGCATATAGATTCAGGTAGTCTTTTACCTCTATCGGAGTGCCATAATTTATGATCAGCTTTTTACCTGAATTGAAATGATCAAAATAATTCAATCCGACAGGTACTATACGGATACCTTGTTCCATTGTTATTTGCGATTGCAAGGCGATTCTGGAAATACCTTTAGTCAATGTCCTGAGATAATATTCTAAGCCGTGATTACCTTCTGGAAATATCAGTATCGCCTTGCTCTCTGCAAGTATATCTCTGCAGGTTTCGAAGATGGCATCATTTCTATGAAGTGAACCGTAACCATCTCTGATACGATATATGGGCATCATCTTCAGTGCATCCAGAAACCAATCAAATGGCGGCTTGAATACATCCGAGCGGGTCATGAAATAAGTAGGAATGGGTGAAAGGCCACCTACGATTACGGCATCCATTAAGGCATTCTGATGATTTACGGCATAGATGAACGGCACCCCGTTCTCAGGTATGTTCTCCAGGCCATTCCGCTCTATTCCTCGATAATAAAATCGCAAGGCAATACTTGCGATATTTTTCATTACAAAGTAAATCACAGCTTTTATTCTCTTCTCCATATATATGCTAGAGTGAATCCAGAAATTATATGCCATATGCCCCACCAGGCTGTTACTATGGCCATTCCTCCCATTCCCCCAAAGAAACTAAAAATGATCAAGAGTCCAAGACCCGAGTTCTGTATCCCTGTCTCAATAGCCAACGATTTCTTGTCCTGCTTATCCAATCCAAATATAGCGCCCATGGAATATCCAGTCACTAAGGCTGTAGTATTATGAGCCATTACTAGAAAGAAGACTGCAGCTATGCAAGCAACAAAGTTGTCCAAATTAGAAAGAAGCGCTCCTAAGACTATGAGCAGAAAGCACATCATTGATATGCGTTCTAGTGGTTTGGCCATTGCTTTGGCAATATCAGGTCGATAGGCTTTCAATAACAATCCCAATAGGATCGGGATGATGATAATGGTGGAAATAGTCTGTATAACCTCTAACCAATTGAGGTCTATGGTCTTCATGATCTTTGCTGTAGGGCCATATGAATTACCATAAAAAGAGAAGTTCAATGGTGTGAATAGTATCGAGGCAATACTGGTTATGGTGGTGAGTGATATGGATAAGGCAACATTGGCCTTCGCCATTGAAGAAATGAAGTTGGAAATATTACCACCAGGGCAAGCAGCAACAAGAAACATCCCTAAAGCCAAACTAGGTTCTGGTTTAAAAAGCCACACAAGAGCAAAAGTCAGAAGAGGTAGCAAAAGTAACTGAGAGATAAGACCGGCTATGAGCTTTTTGGGTGTTGACAGCACTGATTTGAATTTGTCAATGGATAAGTCCAAGGCTATTCCGAACATTATGAAAGCCAAGGTCACATTGACAAAAGTCAGTGCAGTTTCATTAAAATTTATGACTAGATCGTCCAGTTGCATTAGTTGATCCTAAGCTCAGTAGACATCATAATTTGTTCTTGGATTATTATAGCGTCAATTAATTTTAAGGTCTTGTAGTGATTTATTTTATAACGGTGACGGTGCCAGTGAACATTTTAGTTTCGAAGAATTCATGAACTTGAATATAGTAGGTGTAGGTCCCAGGTACTATATCATAAATTTGCCAAGCCTCGGTTTCATCATTGACACTTATCAGTTCCTTGGTATGCATAAGACCACCGTAGCGGTCATATATTTCTATATCATAGAATACTTCATTCTCAGCCCAAGCTATGGTCTGAACAAAGAATTTTCGATTTATTTTATTGACTTCATTCTGACTGATTACCGTAGGTAAATAATATCCATCAGGAATGAAAACAAAATCAATGAAAACATCTTCATTCGTTCTACACCCATATTCTGTGACCAGCTCAAGATTATAGGTGGTATCCGTACCATAATTAACCACAGGTCTCGGACAATCATCACAACTCAATCCATCCGCAGGTGACCAGATAACTTGCTCATAAGCGCCATCGATCTGAGTCGGTATGGTATAATCTTCAAAGGCTTCAATGAATTCCGCTTTTTCACTGAAATCTATAGCAGGAAGTGTATCGTAGGTAAGCGTTATGAAATGCTGTAAGCTGTCACAATTGTATCCTCTGAATCTAGTCACATCTTCATAACTACCATTCGCCGTATAAGTCTTGCCTTCGTACTCTAAGACCTCACCTGGGCAGAGTACAAATTCCGGGTAGACTTCCATAGGAGGTGGTGAATAATCCAAGGTCACAATGGTCTCTACAGAATCACAACCAGTATCTTGGTACTGAATAATCTTTGCCATCGTACCGCTTTCAGTCAACTCCTCTCCATACCAGTCATAGGCTTCACCGAAACACAAAGTCTCATCTATTTGCTCATAAAGAAATTCGTCATGTGGTGGATTGTAATTCACAGTCTGCATCATACTATCCACACAACCATTAGAATCCTTGGATATGAGTGTAACCGTTTTAATGCCACGATCTTGAAATTGATAAGTAGGATCTGTCTCATCAGAAGTTTCCTCATCTGCAAATGACCAGTTCCATTCCGTAAGATCAGCTTGCTCAGTAAAAGACAAGTCCGAAAACTGTATAGGTGCCAGATAGCAATCATATGAAGTCGAGTCATACTCAAAATCAGTCCTCATATCTGGCAGACGCTCTATTCTGAAGAAAGCTGTATCTGGACAATCTGTCCCTTTATTAGCAATCAGGATGCCTGTATATTCTCCTAATTCTGGAAAATCCAGATTGAAATTTGCTGATACATTATCTGATCTGGAGTAGATGACATCTCCATCAGAATCATAAAATTCCCAATCGAAGGTCCTTAATTCATTACCAAAACTTTGGTTCTCAAAAAAGACTGAACTATCGCCACAAGCTTTGATGACATTTACTAATACATTGGCTCCATTAGCCATTCCGATTTCAGTTCCATCTGCCCGTAAAGCCGCAGTCAATTCTTTGGTGCAAGTCAATGAGTTGAATTGAAAATCTCTATTGACAATACTTAATAATTCTCCATTTCTATATTCCTCGACACAGAGTCCTATAATGTACTGCCCTTCGACAGTCGGTACACCAGAGATGATACCCGTAAATGGATTGATGGTCACGATAGGATCACCTCGCATGGGAGCTTGCGTTGTGTAGGGTGCTATGAATTCCACTGTTTCGAATGGTGGTGTACAATCTTGTGGATCTGGTCTGGTTGCATTTCCGCAACCACCGCCACCAGGTCCGCCAGCAGCCGTCGGTGTACAAAAGCTATAACTTAAAAAATCACCATCCACATCTTCTGCAGAAACATCAATATTGGGTATTGCAAATTGGTTACATATAAATAAAGGGGGTAACTCTTTGAAAGTAGGACTACTATTTCCCAATTCTCTTGCAAGTGGTGTAACTAGCACGTTGAAAGCTACTCCGACATCACCTGGATTCCTGATATTAAGTGCTGTGGGATTACGACAACATCGCTGGTAGGCAATCATATAATTTTCATCATCGACAGGTAAATCCACTTCAAAGATGTAAAAGCCAGACTCGACGCCTACATCCGTAGGTTCATTTCGGCAAGGATCATCCACATATTCTATCTGCTCTGGATCGGAAGGTCTCTCGAAAACTGTATTCACCCACCTCCAATTACCAGGTGAAAGCTCCCTATAAACACCAAACTCTGCTGGGCGGTCAAAACCTGCTGCATTCTGACTTTCTGTATCCCTATACATCGTGAAGGTGATTTCTAACGTAACCACTGTAGAGTCGCTATTAAAAGAAACAAAGCTATAGGTAACGTCTCCACCTACTATGTGATTAGCCTTGGCTGTCAAACCAAATGAAAGGCAGAAAAAGATCAATAGGATCTTAAAGAATGGATTTCGTATCATAGTCATTTTAATTGAATAATGCTCTTATGCATGATCGCTTTAAAGATAGCTAAAATGAGTCTCATTAGGTCTTTACAGTAGAATTTAAGACTCGATTGTCAGCTTCAATATCAATATGACGAGTTGAGTATCAATAAACGCATCAAATCTCCCCTACAAATTTACTAATAAGGCATAAAAAACCCTCTATTGGACTTAAAGTAGGTCAGTACTTATTATTTTTACAATTCTATAACCACTTCAAAATCAAATGATTATAATTGATGAAAATTAGACTGATGTTCCTGGTTGTGATTTTATTGTGTAGCTGGGCCTGCAAAACTACTCAGCCATGCTTTGTTAAGGAATCCGACTTCAAGGAGATACGTTCTGTACTATCTAGCCAACAAGCCGCGTGGAATTCAGGGTCTCTGGATAAGTTTATGGAAGGATATTGGGATAGTCCTCAGTTAGCGTTTATAGGATCTAAAGGTGTAACCCGAGGCTGGGATCAGACTTTTTCAAATTATAGGAAAGGTTACTCGGATAGAGCAGCGATGGGCAATTTGAAATTTGACATCATCGAATTGAAAAGCCTTGGGCCTCAGAGCTGTTTGATGATAGGTCAGTATACTTTGACACGAGAGAATGATACGCCGAGCGGGTATTTCAGTCTCATATGGGAGAAGATAGATGGGCAATGGCTGATTACAACGGACCATACTTCTGGATAGATGGAGCTAGCTAAGGTTTTTCCTTTCATCAGTCAATTACGTGGCTATAATAAAGTCTGGTTCAAATCAGATCTGATAGCTGGTCTCACGGTCGGAGCCATCCTCATACCGCAAGCGATGGCCTATGCTGCTTTGGCTGGAGTCCAGCCCGTATATGGATTATATGCGTCATTGGTTCCCATTGTCATCTATGCACTGCTGGCAAGCTCCACAAAACTATCAGTGGGACCAGTAGCAGTTAGTGCCTTGTTGGTCTATGCCGGCATATCGCAAATTGCCACGCCTGGGACTGAGGAGTTTCTCGCAATGATCATAACCGCTGGTTTATTGATCGGCATATTGCAGCTTGCGCTAGGAGTTGCGAGATTAGGGTTTCTGGTGAATTTTCTTTCACATCCAGTTATTGCAGGATTCACTTCGGCGGCTGCAGTAATCATAATTCTTTCTCAAGTCAAAGATGCATTAGGTCTCAGCTTTTCTCAGGCACACGGCAGCTTGGAAACATTAAAATCAACTATTGAAAATATACATCACACCAATGTCGCTACAGCTTTGATTACAGTATTGTCGATAGTAGCCATGCTGACTCTGAAGAAAATAAGCAAAAAAATACCTGGAGCTCTATTGATAGTATCCTTGGGCATAGGGCTGAGTTATGCACTGGATTTGAATCAATATGGCGTTGCAATAATAGGTGAGATTCCTTCGGGACTCCCTACGTTCAAGTTTCCAAGCTTTGACATCAGTAAGCTGAATTTATTATTTCCTACTGTACTAAGTGTCACTGTGATAGGCATAGTGGAGAGCATTGGTATTGCCAAGGCATTGGAAGCTAAACACAAAGACCATCAAGTCAATCCCGATCAAGAATTAATTGCCTTGGGATTAGCCAAGGTGGGTGGCGCTTTTTTCCAGGCCATTCCCATATCAGGTAGTTTTTCAAGATCAGCGATCAATAGCGAAAGTGATGCAAAGACAACGCTATCCTCCTTAATTTCTGTTGTCTTGATTGTCATGAGTTTGTTATTTCTAACTGATATTTTTTACTATTTACCCAAAGCAGTATTGTCTGCAATCATCTTACTTGCAGTGATCAATCTGTTTGATATCAAAGAAGCAAAACATCTGTGGAAGACAGATCGAAAAGACCTGGTGATGATGCTCGTGACATTTGTTTTCACCTTATTTCTGGGTATGGAACTCGGTGTACTGAGCGGTGTCGTACTTTCTATTCTCCATGTATTATATAGTAGCTCTCGCCCCAATGTAGTGGAACTCGGCAATATTTCCGGTACAGCGCATTATAAAGACCTGGAGAGATATGATCAGGCTAAGCGCAATGCGGAAATGCTCATCATCAGATTTGATCATCAGTTGTATTTCGGTAACGCCAGCTTTTTCAAGGAATGGATTTATGAATACGTCAATCAACACGGCAATGATATAAAGCATATTATTCTCGATGCATCACATATAGATTCCATAGATAGTACTGGTATACACGTTCTTAAAGACCTGGATATAGATCTCAAGTCAAGAGGTATCGCTCTGCACCTATGTGAAGCTAGCGGCCCTCTAAGAGATAGCTTATTCAAGTCTGACCTGCTAGGAGAGTATGACAAACATCATCTAAGTGTACATACAGCTGTAACTACCATAAAGGAACAACTAGCCAGGTCTTCTAAGATAATCAGTAGGGCTGCTGATCCCTTACAGACTAACAAAGACTTGTAGCAATTGTCGAATGGATTACATGGTGACGTTATTAGTCCAGAGTCTGATCCATATAGCAAATACTCACGAATTCCTTAATAATAGTTTATTGTCTATTGCAGCAAAGCTCTGGAAAGAGGGATAGATTTACATCTTTGTGAGAAATTTAAAGTCATCAGGAGATTCCTTGCCAATAGTACTACTGTAGAAATTAGCCCATTATAATTTAATATGAACTTGTGAGTCACAACACCACCTTATCGAAATTAGAAAAAATCATCAGGGACAGCTTTTCAGCCGAGCAGCTCATCAAAATGCGTATCACAAAACCTAAAGATCCGGATAATCCCATAAACGAGATTGTCATAAGGCCTGTACAACTTAAAAAGGGTTCACAGCTTCAGTTCGTCTACAAAGAGTCGACACGAGACATCACCAAGAATTACTCCATTCATCTCGCGTGGCAAGGCATAGCTGCACATATGACCGAAAATTATAAATTCCTATCTGTAGTGACGATGGACAGAATCTTTCAATATGATGCATTGAAAGACCGCTTGGCTACAGCTAAAAACAAACAGGCTAAAAAACCTCAGCTAGATCATGATAATATAAAGTCAGTTAAGATAAAACCTGACGCCGCCTTTCTAAGCTTGCTTGGAATCACTTCTGCTAATGGAAAAGTCAAATCAGATAAGCAAGCTAAATTCAAACAGATCAACCGATATATAGCAATCCTGTCACCTTTACTGGAATCACTTGCTTTGCCTGAGGTTTTCAAAGTGGTGGATATGGGCTCTGGCAAAGGATATCTGACCTTTGCTCTATATCAGCACTTAGTTTCTAAAGGACTTTCTCCAATTATCAAAGGCATAGAACTCAGACCCAAACTGGTAAAACAAAGTAACAAGATAGCTGAAGAATGCGGATACAGTAAACTCAGTTTCCAAACTGGAGAAATCCTAGCCGCGGCATCTGAAGAAATGGATATTCTCATTGCCTTGCATGCTTGTGACACGGCAACAGATGATGCCATTATTGCTGGTGTGAAAAACAAAGCGCAACTCATAGTTTGCTCACCCTGTTGTCATCAGCAAGTAAGAAAGGATATGATGACGACTGGAATTATGCAATCCATTACGAGCTACGGTATTCTGCTGGAACGTCAAGCTGAAATCTTAGCGGATACCATTCGGGTCTTGATTATGAATTACTGTGGTTACAAGACTAAAGTCATCGAGTATGTTTCCGCAACACATACTCCGAAAAATTTGTTACTTGTGGGCATACAAGATGGTAGAGAGCCTGATTCCAAAATTCTCGAACGTATCGAAGAACTCAAAAATCTATTTGGTTTGAAGAGCCATTATCTTGAAAAACTTATAACTGAATTGTAATATGGATAAGGATCAAATGATTGATTGGAAAATAGCTAAAGAGTACGAGGACATAACTTATAAGAAAGCTGATGGTGTCGCTAGGATAGCCTTTAATAGGCCAGAGGTGCGGAACGCCTTCAGACCCAAGACTGTGTCTGAATTATTTGAAGCGTTTGTAGATGCCAGGGAGGATAGGTCCATTGGTGTTGTATTGTTATCAGGTGAAGGCCCCTCACCCAAGGATGGCGTGCATGCTTTCTGTTCGGGCGGAGATCAGCGGGTGAGGGCTAAGACTGGCTATAAGGGCGAGGATGGCGTTTCTCGACTGAATATCTTGGAGGTGCAACGATTGATCCGATTTATGAACAAGGCTGTGATTGCTGTAGTGCCTGGTTGGGCCGTGGGTGGCGGACACAGCTTGCATGTGGTCTGTGATCTGACGCTAGCCAGTAAGGAGCATGCGATATTCAAACAAACGGATGCTGATGTGGCTAGTTATGATGCAGGGTATGGATCAGCTTATCTGGCAAGGCAAGTGGGGCAAAAGCGAGCGAGAGAAATATTCTTCCTCGGTAGAAATTATTCTGCGCAGGAGGCTTTTGAGATGGGGATGGTGAATGCTGTTGTGCCTCATGAAGAATTGGAAGACACGGCCTATGAATGGGCGCAGGAAATACTGGGCAAAAGTCCTATGGCGATCAAGATGCTGAAGTTTGCTTTTAACATGATAGATGATGGTCTAGTGGGGCAACAGATATTTGCTGGTGAAGCAACACGGCTGGGCTACATGACTGATGAGGCCGAAGAAGGACGTAACGCCTTTCTGGAAAAAAGAAAACCAAACTGGGATAAGTTTCCTAAGTTTCCTTGATCGGTTCAAAGGTAATCAGTGACTAGTTTGCAGTGGGAAGTGTTAGTGACTAGTAATTAGTGGATAGTAATCAGTGGATAGTAATCAGTGATAGTTATCGGCAGGGAAATTTAATTAAATAAAGTAACTAGAAATCCCATACTTGTATGGGAAGTTACTCCTTTGAGTTTTTTTACCAGAAGAAAATCTTGAGAAAAGGATATGGACTGGAAATATAATTAAATCAAGAATCAAACCGCCTGCAGGAGATGCAGCAGTTCTGTCACTTAAAAGCTTTGATTTGGATAGTGGAATATTCAACTAGAATTATTTCGAGTGATTAATAACTATATACCTGCATCACATCATTATTATTGGCAATGACCAGATAATTAATATTTCCACTCTTGATGGTAGTAGCAGCCCTTACATCTTTGTCAGCCGATATACCTGTTTCGATAGATCTCTGTAGCGAAACTTTATCTCCATCAAAACTCAAGAGACTACCCTTCCCGGCATCGCTCCTTGTTGTTTCCACTTCTCGCTGATACATGTTCCCCGCAATAAAAACTTCTTGCTTGCCATCATGATCAAAGTCATCCACTGCTATACCATAGATAGGTGATATCTGTGCTTCGCTCGGTAAAGGCACTGCTGTGAATTGTCCATTATTATTTCTGAATAAAGTATTTGAGAACGTTTGAGCTTCTTGCGTTATGGTGCTGGCTGACATATGGCCTTCGAGCACTTGGTCTATAGTCGCAAGACCGAAATCTTTATACTTGGGAAATTTATCACTTACAAATGGCATTTGCTCCGTGGAGCACTGTTTACCTCTTACAGGGAAGCATTGTCCATTCTCGTAGTAACCCAGGTATACATCATTAGTCCCATTATTATCAAAGTCATCTACGAATAGTTTGAAGGGTTCTTCAGCACTGGCTTTGTATTTGATATTATGTCCTAGATTACCTGCGATCAGATCCTGGTCACCGTCACCATCCACATCCACTGCAGCTACTGTATTCCACCAGCCTTTAGTATTATCTAAACCTAAACTACTGCTGATGTCATCGAACGTGGACCCTAACGCATAGACCTTGATTCCCATCCACTCTCCGGTTACTATCAACTCAGACTTGCCATCACCTGTGACATCTGCTACCTGAGCCGCTGTCACCATGCCTAAGCCTTTCATACCTTTCCATACTTCATCAGACACTTCTGTAAGTTTACCCTTATCGTTCCTATATATCTGGCTATCTGTTGGCTTCCCATACTCTCCTGGCACTTGCCGCCCACCTACGAACACATCCATGTCACCATCACCATCATAATCCAATGGCTGTACCACTGAGCTACTGATTCTCGGACTTTTGAAATTTCCATCTTTAGTGAAATTTCCTTTTCCGTCATTGAGGTAAAGCCTGTCCGCGTAATTAGCAGAACCGATAGCATTTTCAGAACCTCCAGAAGAAACTAGTAAGTCATTGTCGCCATCGCCATCAACATCAAAAAATGCGGCTCCGCCATCTTCATACACTTTGTCCTCAAGTAGAAAATTCCTTGAAACATTGAAACCTCCTCCACCTGTGTTGAAGAGTAAGATGGATAGCTGCCCTGTTGCTGACCCTATGAATAAATCCTCTAAGCCATCACCATTGGCATCTCCTTTGGTCAAGACTGGCCCTAAGCTGGAAGTGCGATAAGGCAAGAGTACCTGCTTCTTGTAATCGTCATAAGTATTTTCAACATGCTTGATAGCCATGTTCTTTAAGGGCTTGAACATTTCAGATTTCGCTAGACCACGCGGAGCTTGCTGATTAGCCTCAGCTTGTTTTATTTTTAATGTCTGATTGGCTTTGATATTAGATAATACTGTCATTTTATCATCTGGCCATTTTACAGTTATCTTATCTACCTGTGTTGCACTCCCTAAGCCAAAATGAGCAAGTGTCTGTGAGCAGGACATATAGCCTCTGTAAGGTGTATACTCCGAATAGTATTTCTGATTACCTACAGTAAGTTCTATTGCAGCGTTGAACGCTTTCTTATTAGCAGTTGATCCTTCTAGTTCTATGTTCAAATAATTATTAAGCCTGTTCTCATTGGCCATATTCTGATATAGATCAGCCTTCATATTCATATTATTGATGATGAGATCCATATCGCCATCATTATCGAAATCTGCATAGGCAGCACCTTGTGACCAGCCTTTTTTATCAAAGCCCCATTGTTCATTCATTTTCTTGAAACCCAACTGTCCATCATTTCGATAAGCGTAATTAGCTATTTTAAAGCTAGGTGCTTCATTGACTATTTCCATAGGATTGACAATGATGGTTCCCCCCGCCTTAGCAGCTTCTTTATGCTTTTCGCTAATAAATTTATCTCTCCATTTTTCGTAATCTTTATTCCTGATCTCTTTCATGAGACCATTGGTTACTAAGAGATCGCGATACCCATCTTGATCAAAGTCGACGAATAAAGGTGTCCAACTCCAATCAGTATTTGAGACACCGGATAATTGTGCTATTTCACTGAATGAGTTATCACCATTATTCAGTTGCAGAGCATTGAACATATATTGATAATGGTATCCTGCTTGTGCTAGTTTGTAGAATTTTTCGGGATTCATTCCACTCATGTTCGTCTTCTGTCGGTAATTGTCTTCCGCTACCATATCCGCTACATAAATATCCAGATGACCATCATTATTGATGTCAGCAATGTCCACCCCCATGCTGAAATTACTCATATGCTTGAGGGTTTGATTAGCAACATTGGTAAATGTGCCATTTCCATTATTATGGAGGAATAGATCGGCCTCATCATAATCACAAGCCACATATAAATCTGGCCACCCATCCTTGTTATAGTCAATATTGGTAACGCTGAGACTGTAGGTATAATTCGTAATCCCACTTGCATCGGTTACATCAGTGAACTTTCCCCCATCGTTACGGTAGAGCTTATCTGTATATTTCAAATCTACTTTACCTCTCAGATCTTTTTTTCCTTCTAGAGAATTAGGGGGTTGATTAGCGATATAGACATCTAAATCTCCGTCTTTGTCGTAGTCAAAAAAATTGGCCATAATGGAATAGCCTGCATCATCCAGACCCATTTCTTTGGCGCGATCAGTATAGGTGCCGTTCTTGTTATTGATATAGAATACGTTGTGGCGTTTGTCAGAATTATCATACATGAACTTACAGACGTAGATGTCATCATAGCCATCTGCATTGATATCAACTACGGCGATACCTGTAGACCAATTGCCTGCCGTGATACCGTAAGCTTGGCTTTCGTCCTTGAATTTTAAATTGCCTTTATTGATGTACAGTTTATCAGCTTCCATATTGGAAGCAAAGTAAATGTCTTGTAAGCCGTCGCTATTGGCATCTAGAACTGCCACACCAGCACCTTGCAGCATTCCTTCGAAGGTCAGAGAGTTTTGCTCAGGAGTCTCAGTGATTGTGTTGGAAAAATTTATACCGTTAGTGGCATTATCCGTGAGATTGAAAATCTTGATGTCTTCACTATCGGTAGCAATTGTAGAATTGCTGGCATTGTTGGATCCTGAGTTGGTAGACGTTACTGAACTGTCCTGGCAGGCATGCAGGATTAGAGATAAACCTATACACCAAAATAGTGACTTCTTCATTCTTGAGATGGTTAAAATTAGTTATGCAATATACCTCTATTGCTCAAAAATACGGACAGCTTGTAAAGGTTAAATACTATACTCTCCCAATGCTATCTGAGGGTAATAAGATCTTGAGTGATCGTGGTATGATGTTGAAATGCAAAGGTTCATCGAAAGTCTTGCTTTCGCCATCTACATGGTAATAATAGGGCTGTTCCATACTAACAGTAACAGATTGAGCCTTTTTTATTTCGACTAAGGCGCTATTGTCCAATGATTTATTGAGCATACGCCAAGAGGCACCTAGGGTTCTGAGTAAAGATGCTTTCTTGATAAATACCACATCCAACAAGCCATCTGTAAGCTTAGCTAGCGGAGCGATATGGAAATTGTAACCATACATGGCAGCATTGGCAATAGCCACCACGGTGTACTCTCCTGTTATTTCTTCGTCATCCATCTTGACCCTGTACCGCTCAGCTTGAAAGGCCATCAGTTCTTTACTGACTATACTTGCATACATCCGCAACCCACGTTTAGTATCTTTATCAGCCTTATAAGCTATTAACGCATCAAAGCCAATACCCGCTAAATTCAAGAAAAATTCTCCATTGACAGTGCAAGTGTCTATGGTAAGCGTCACTCCATTGTTAATCTTATGAATTGCCTTGACTGAATTACGGCCCATGCCCACATGCATCGCAAATCCATTGCCAGATCCATTAGGCAGTATGGCTAGAGTGGAGTTGCTATGCGTGACAGGCCCTGCTACTTCGTTGACAGTGCCATCACCACCACAGGCGACTATGATGTCTACGCCTGACGCAACAGCTTGTTGCGACAATTCTTTACCGTGTCCTCGAGCTTGAGTTTCGACGTAACTGAAGTCAAATTTCTTATGATCAAGATGATTCCTGATCAGTGTAAGCATATCCTCATTATTCTTGTAACCCGATACAGGATTAACTATGAATTGTATACTTTTCCGTTCACCCATCGAATGGATTACTCCTAAGTGATTGCTTTATTTCTGACCAGCTTTCAAGACTGATTGAGAATACAGTTCGTTATCGTCCTCATCTATGATTCTGAAAAAATATACCCCCGCTGCCAAGTCTGTCAAGTCCCAAACAAAAAAGTTATCCATGATTTTAAAATCACTCTCAACAACGATCTGTCCTATCCTATCGTATAGTAAAACCTTAACAGGCATCTGCGAATCGAAGTGTACTGTAACCTGATCGATGAATGGATTAGGAAATATCTTTGAAATTTTGAACAGATCGAATCCATTACAATCTTCATCTATCGTATTATCTGAAATATCAATTGCATCGGGATTAATTAACACATCGGCATCGTTACAATCCAGTGCATTATCTACAAAACCTACAGGATTCCAAGTGATACAGGTATCCACAAACATCGCCTCATTGCCATAACCATCCACATCCACATCCTGATAATATCGTATGGTAGGTAGTCCATCATCTGCCCTACCTGTACAATCATTATCTACAGAATCACATATTTCCGGGCTATCAGGATTAATGGCTGGATTAGAATCATCACAATCCGTATTATCTATTACGAAACCTGAAATAGGGTTTGCTCTGCAAGTATCCACTAGTAATATCGGATTACCGAAACCATCGCCATCAGAGTCCCTATAGTACCTGAAGATCTCCAGATTCTCATCTATCTGACCTGAACAATCATTATCCACCCCATCGCAAAATTCTACTGCATCAGGATTTATTGCATCGTTGTCGTCATTACAATCAAGGGCATTGGCTACAAAACCTGCTATGGGGTTAGCTCTACAAGTATCCACAGGGACATTTACATTTCCATAGCCGTCTCCGTCAAAGTCCTGAAAGTAGGTATACAATTGCAAGCCTTCATCGATCTCTTTGGAGCAGTTATTATCTATGCCATCACATATTTCAGAGGCCATGGGATTGATCATCGGATCATTATCATCACAATCTTGATAATTATAAAATCCATCGCCATCCACATCCACATAAAAAATGGACTCTGCTTTAATAAGAACATCTTCTGCAATTTCTACACCTATTCTTCTACCTGGCACATCGTCCGCGGGTGGATGAATGCCGCCCCATATTCTAGACAAACTAGTCTGATCTGAAGCATCACGATAGGTAGCCCACTGTAAAGTGACATCGACACTGGGCCCATCTTCAAAAACCAAAAACTCATTGGCTGGCGCTACAAATTCTGCCATTCCTCCTGGAAAGAATTCATCACCTGTGATATAAGCAAGTATGTCTGCAGCGGCTCTTGAATAAGTGGAGTGTCCAGAGACATATCCCGCAAAAGGCGGTGTGACAAAAGACGGCCGTTGATATGGCCACCATTTCTCTGCCAGTATCCAACCCACTCCAGCAATATCAGAATCTGGATTATCTATAAAGTCAGGTCCTCTCCAAGTATAGAGTTTAATCTTTCCTATGTTCTGTCCATTGGACCCGGCAAGTGGATCGCCTGCTGCGATTATTTCTATCTTATCATCTAAGAGCGGTATGCCTGCCGGATGATAATTAGGGAAATTTTCGATTGTGGATTGCCCTCTGGCTGCCATGGTTCTAATAGCGGACACAGGTCTCAAGTAATCATACCAACCCTTGATCCCCCAAGCCGTCACAGCACAATCATGCATGGCACTGCCCAGCAAAAAATAAGCTTTAATGTCCCACTCCAGTGGTTCTATTTCATCTGTAATGCCTTTATAGCTTCTCACGAATTCTGGATGATCATGCACATAATTCATAATAGTAAACCAGTGACCCGGTGGTGTTTCTGAATCTGGTCCATCAGCCCAGAATTCCGCCAGAACTCTGGCGTAATCTGCCCTAGGTACCATGTTAGGGGCATAAGCTAGACCAGTACTGGGATTCAGGTCATGACCTAAACTAGCATCACCTCCTTCCAGCATGTCGTAGAAAGCGGGATACTCCTGTATGGAGGAAGGCAATTGTGGTATATTTCCTATGGAGGCTGGTGAGATATCCCACATGACACCATCTGCTGGATCCAAATGACTGCCCCATACCGATACCATCGCAAATCCATCAAGAAATGCTTCTGAAAGCTCGGTTTTCTCATCCAGGTCAACATAGGGCGGAGGACCTGGATCATGATAGACATGGTAATCAAAATTATCTCTGTTGTAAACTGTAAGATCATTTTCACTCAAGGCGAAAGGCACTACCTGTCCCCACTCAGGGCTCAAAAACTCTGGTGTATTGAAGGGAATCGGATTTCCAGACTGATCTATGAAAACATCCAAGGTCAAAGGTTGCCACCTGTTAGGATCCTCAGGTTCTTGGATGACGGTATCCAGCATGATCAAAGGATCATTGACTGGCATATAAGCGGTGTTGCCATAGGATATCTGTTCATTGGAGCCATCTTGTAAACCAAAGGCAATAATCTGATTAGCAATATAATTGCCCAAGGCTGCAGGATTCCCATTTTGATAATTATCGATAGTATAATTGAAATTGAGACCTTCATCTTGCATCTTCTGCCGAATACTATTTCTGATTTCACTGAACCATCCCGGAGATACCCTGAATCTGCGTGACATCAAGGTGTAGATACCGTGAGATATGGCAATACGAACGACTTCATCGTTTGACTCTGCATAATCAGGTAGATCTATGGATGGAAAGGTATAGCCCTGAATGGTCTTACCTATCAAGTAGGTGTCTGCTCCAGAATCTGCATTGAGCAAGGCCCATATATCATACATGAGAATACTGGAATGCCACAAATTTCTTGCATGGACAGTAGGTCTCGCAAAGTCGTTTCTGATCGCATGCAGCACCTCCTCATTCCAATCTCTAGCTATACTGTGATCCTGAGCAACGGTGAAATCAGGAGTGGCAAATACAGAAAGAAAAATTACAAATACAAATATAAAAAGTCTCATAATTACTTTTAAATGCTTGATTTACAGATGTGTAAAGATACTATTCTTTTTTAATTTGAATTATATCCATCCTTATAAGAATGATTCAAAGTATGGCTAATATTGGGGTATATTTCCTTTTACAGAAAACTCTGTATGAGTTAAACGAACTCTAACTAAAATTCGTTACGAATCTGAATAAACGTCTTTAAATTTTATGGTAAAGATAGAACTAAACCAATCAGAACAGATAGATCAGTTGATTACAGAATCCCACGTGCAACCGGTTGCCATATTCAAGCACAGCACCAAGTGCGGCATAAGCAGATTCGTACTTAAGGATTTTGAATCTGAAATGGGGAACATGGATAGCTCTGCATTCAAATACTATTATTTGGATCTGATCCGATACAGATCCATTTCGGACGAATTGGCAGAGCGATTTTCAATCAGGCATGAATCTCCACAACTACTGGTGATCAAGGAAGGAAAAATAATCCATCACAGTTCACATTCTGAAATAAGAGCTGGCTCCATCCTATAATTTTAAATGAAATAGGGTAACTGACTAGTTCTCAGTTACCCTATTTCGCCTTTCATTGATTAATTTCTTGTTCAAGGATTAATTTCCTTTTTTCTTTCTGGACATGGCTTTTCTGCTTGCGGGCTGGCGCTCACCGTTCTTGGCGGGTGGTGTCGTTGCAGGCTCCGTTTGTTTTCTATTTGTCGTATTAGTGGCGGGTTCTCCGCTCCTATCTGTCGTACTTCTAGAACTCGTATTATTTGCTGAATTATAAGTTTTGGAAAAAGTCTTGATAAGCGTTCCTTGATTGACTTGATCATTAAGGAGCATACCATTGACTATGGAAAGTTCTTCCATATCCGTGGATGCTATACCGAGAGCGGTAAAAGCTTGTTGTAAAGTTCCTGACTGCTTGACCGTTTGAATTTTGATACGCGTGGGCTGAACATTGATCTTGGATTGATCGGTCAATTGATTGAAATTAGTAGCTATCCATTTGAATATTTCAGAGTAGCTATTAAAGGTGCTTTGCTCTGATACACCATGAAAAACATAGATCAATCCATCCTTCTGGATATAGTAACTGATAATTCTTGTAGTCTGGCTGGCCTGAGTCTGTTGCCCAGCTTGAGGTAGCTGGTCAGATAACACTGCATAAGCTTCAAAACCATTGATTCTAGTTCGTTGCTGTTCTACCACTGTCAGTTTAAACTGTTCACTTGCTGCCTGCGCGGCTGTTTCCAGGGTCTTTTCAGGAGACAAGGTAAAGACTACCAACGCTTTGCCATCAGCTGGTGCCATCTGCACCTGCTGAGGAGAATTAGCTACCTGCCAGTCACTGGGTACAGGAAATCGAAACTTCAATTCAGGGTGGTAAAAATATCCATTCTCCACATAACCAGCTCTAGGATCTTCGCCATATATCAGACCATCTATCCTGTTCAGATATTCGTTTCGGCCTATCTTGAGGTTACTGAGTCCGAGCTCCTTTTGCATGGCATCTGACATCTCGTGGACCTTGGCATTTCTATTAACAGGATTCGGGTGGGTAGATAGAAAGTCTGGGATATTCTGACCAGACTTGGCAGAAAGTCTGCTGAGTGTATTGAAAAAATCGGCCATTTCGTGAGAGTCATAGCCTATCATAGTACTATATCGCACTCCTAGCTTATCTGATTGACTTTCATGATCTCTACCGAACTTTAAAAACATCAGACCTAGTCCCTGCCCTGCTTCGTTTGCAAAATTCCGAAACCTCTCACTTGCCACAATTCCGACCATGAATCCCAATTGGCCCAAGGTCTGTTGGGTTTGTTGCTTAGCACTATGTCTTGCTGTGATATGCCCTATTTCATGACCGAGTACTCCAGCGAATTCTGCTTCATTGTTAAAATGTGCCATGATACCTCTAGTGAAATAGACATAACCACCCGGCAATGCAAATGCATTTACTACAGGGCTATCTAATAATCGAAAACTGTAAGTGAGGTCTGGTCTGTGTGATATGGCACCCATTGCTTTTCCTTTCTCATTGATGAAAGCTTGCAAGCCCGGATCATCATACATTCCATAAGCTGCCTTGATGCTTGGGTCTGCTTGGTCACCGGCAGCTTGCTCTTGAGCAGAAGACATCAAGGAAAGTTCCTTCTTTCCAGTCACTGGGTTTCTGGAGCAGGCGTAGAAGATGAGAATGGCCAGAAGAATCGAAAGGGTCAGATAAATATGACGTTTCATAAGAAAACGAGCTTTTTGTTGGTTTAATTAATTTTTATTAGAACTCATATCAGTGCAGGATGTTATATAACAACTCAAAGTAAATTAGGCGAATTTAGTTTCATTATAAAGCTATATTTAACATTCCAAATCTGCCCTATTTGAATATTAAGACCAAGATACCGTCTTTTTTCACGTTAATGAATCTCTGCTGTGGCTTTTCGGCCATTTTAATGGCAGACTTACACCTAAGTACCATTCTCTTATTGACAGGAATGTTCTTTGATGTACTTGACGGCTTGGTAGCCAGGATGCTAAAGGTTCAGAGTCAATTCGGTAAAGAACTGGATTCTCTTGCAGATTTAGTGAGTTTTGGGGTTGCTCCGGCCTATCTATATACCTTGGTGATGCCAGTAGATCATTGGGTGATGTACATCCCAGCGTTTTTCATACTTATAGGCAGTGCAGTAAGGCTTGCTGTATTCAATCTCAGACCACCGACCAAGTATTTTCTTGGGCTACCGACCCCAGCCAGCACTTTCTTCTTGGCTGGCCTATTCATAGGGGTTGAATTTGATAGTGAGATCATGAATACTTTAATCAACTACCCTGCCCTCTATGCAGCAATTCCTCTTATCTTGATGAGTCTTAATCTGAGTAAGCTCAAAATGTTCTCATTCAAACAAGTGGGTTCTAACCTAAACTTCAATATTTTCATATTGATCTGCCTTTTGGTATTTGCTTGCCTTACTTTTGTAAACTATAAGATGGCCATGCCTGTTGGAGTAATCATATATGTGATACTCTCTTTGGCGTACAGCATCAAAACAAGAGAAGATAACAGCAAAGACACAAAATGGCAATAATAATCACAGATGAGTGTATTAATTGTGGTGCCTGCGAACCAGAGTGCCCAAACAATGCAATATATGAAGGTGGCGTGGAGTGGGCGATTTCAGATGGCACTTCCATCGTAGGCGACTTTACCTTGGAAACGGGTAAAATTGTGGATGCAAAAGCTCCTCAAGAGCCTGTAGAAGATGACTACTACTATATCTCTCCAGATAAATGTACTGAATGTCAAGGTTTCCACGAGGAGCCTCAATGCGCAGCTGTATGTCCAGTAGATTGCTGTGTTCCTGACGAAGATCGAGTAGAAACAATAGAGCAGTTACTTACTAAGAAGGCTAACCTTCATTTATAATCAGTTACCCAATATAAGAATGGCCTGTCATCTGACAAGCCAATTTTATCTCGTGTAGAGGAAGTTGGTGATTTAATCTAAACAACTTGGTTTAGATTCCTAGCCAGTTTTCGTACTCCTCAGTGGAGAGTGAAATACTACTAGTCTTAATGGTTTTCTTTTCTTCTCGCTTAAACAAGCTTGAAAAGAAGTTAAATAATCTGTTCATGGTAGGTATTTATAAAATTTGCAGAGTATGACTATTACGCTATTACTATTATAGACGAAAAACGTTCCAAAATGGTTGGTTGTTAATGAATTATCTAATAAAAAGTAAAATATTTGTCTTACAACCTTTTTGAAGGCACAAAATTAAGCGTAATATGCTCTTCAGTCAACACATATGAGAAAAAATGCTTATGCATAATAAGTTAAATTCAGGTAGATTCCACGTGCTAAGTTTCTACTCAACTCAGCTTAATGGACATATCACTATTAACAAAATTATATATTAGAGATTAGTCTAATAAGAATTTCATTATTATTGTAAGGAAATGATGCTTCAATCTCAATTAAGACTGTTAATATTCGCAGTACTCTGTCCAATGATGCTTTCTGCATTTTTTGCTTGTAAGCATAAATCTTCTGCATCTCCTACCGGAATTAGCTTCCTTTCGATAGACATACCCAAGGCTAAGCTTTTAATAGAAGATCCAGCTGCCATTATTGTGGATGTAAGAACGCCAGAAGAAATATCAGGTGGTAAGATCTCACACTCTGCTCTTGAGCTGGATTATCGTGCTGCTAATTTTAAAGAAAAATTGGGTCAACTAGATAAAAATATAAAATACCTTATTTATTGCAAGAGTGGTGGCCGAAGCGGTAAAACGCTTGAGATGATGAAAACCATGGGTTTCATTGACTGCTCTGATTTAGATGGAGGATATACAGCATGGGAAAATGCGCATTGATAACTTGAAAAATGAAAACATGAAAAAATTACTCTTTGTCTTTATTACGGCCATATTGGCTACAACTCTTTCTGCCCAGAAGATGGATTTCTGGCTAGATGCCGGTCTGAAAGCTCAGTATGGCTTCACAGCTCTGTACAATGCTAATACCACCGAGGGCAATCTCTGGGACAATACGCTAACTTCAGGAACTAAATACGGAGTCAAGCTAGGTATCAACTGGAACTACACGGGAATCTCGTTTGATATAATGAGAGGAAAAACCAAGGGTCTCTTCCAAGATGTGGGAGACGCTTCCAGAGGAGATAGGGAAGTCAGTGTCGAGTCAACTGACGTTTATGTTTTATTCAGAAATGCTAAACACAAAGGCTATTTTGAGCTCGGTCCCAAGATCTCGTTCATAGGTGATGTACGTACTCAGAGAATCGGCGGTAACGGAGAGACTGATAATCCCAACATTGAATCATTTTATGAAACCAGAAATCTAGGGGCGGTCTTAGGTTTTGGTACTTATATACTGGGTCCAGAAGATGGACGATTCAGTGGTATATTCGGCCTGCGATTTGAATATGGTTTTCAAGATCTGGTCAATAGTGCAGGAAGTGCAGAAGGTGCTGACAGACAACCTGTTAATTATACAGGATCTGAAGTCGGTACTACCAATCCTATTTTTGCAGGAATCGTATTCGAATTGAACTGGGGAATTGGTGGCGTAGGTCAGGCGAGATGTGGAGAAAGATCAAAGTTCATCTGGTTCTGAGACCTGAAGTCATATAGGTTTAAAATAAAAATAGGCTGCTTCGATTTTAGAAGCAACCTATTTTTTATATAACACCCTTACTTATTAGACATAGAATTGATGTGTCTCCCCTACGTCATATTACAAAAGAATATCATATTTAATTTTCTTGATACGTAAGTCATTGACTTTCTGACTAATGCGTCAAAAAATATTTTGCTTGAACTAGCTGATTCAGTTGCTGTTATTAGGATATGAAGGTGTACAACTTGTATAGAAAGCAGCTCGTCAATAGTTCCATTGCGGAAGTTTGGGATTTTTTCAGCTCTCCTGAGAATCTGGATGAGTTGACACCTGGTGACATGGGTTTCGATATCATTACCGAGAGACCCATCCCCAAGATGTACGAAGGTCAGATCATAGAATATAAAGTGAGACCCATACTGAACATTCCATTATTCTGGAGAACTGAGATCACTTCAGTAGAACAAGACAAGTCTTTCGTAGATGAACAACGTAAAGGCCCTTATTCCTTGTGGCGACATAAGCACATTTTCGAACAGCACCCAGAGGGCGTGATGATGACTGATTCTCTAGAATATGCCCTACCCCTCGGACCTTTGGGTTCCATAGCACATACGCTATACGTAAAATCCAAGCTACAGCAGATATTCGATTATCGTTATGAGAAGGTAGAGGCCATCTTTAACCAAAAGCCTTTATTATAGTTTTGAAACTATCTGCTTTCAGTGATGCTCCTCCGACCAAGCCTCCATCCACATCTGGTTTTGAGAATAGCTCTTTAGCATTGTCTGGTTTGACGCTTCCACCATACAATATGGATATGTCCTGTGCTGATGCCTTATCATACTGCTTTGCGATTGCAGCTCGTATGAATTTATGCATTTCCTGAGCTTGCTGGGGACTGGCCGTAACACCTGTGCCTATTGCCCATATCGGTTCATAGGCTATGATGACTTGTTCTAATTGCTTGCTCGACAACTGGAACAAGCTCTCATTTAATTGCTTCAATACGTATGCTTCTTGGGTTTTTGACTTTCTGATTTTTAGAGGCTCTCCACAGCAAAAAATGACCTCGAATCCCTTGTCTATCAGTTTATTGACTTTAAGCTTTAGCAGTCTATTGGACTCCTTAAAGTATTCTCGACGTTCTGAATGGCCGATGATAACATGATTGACTCCTATTGAGCTGAGCATCACGTGGGATACTTCTCCAGTGTAGGCACCTTTGTCTTCTTGATGACAATTCTGAGCGGCTATGTATACTTTGGAATTCTTGTCTGACAAGGCAGCCATGTGATATAAGTAGGGCGAAGGACTGCCTAATATCACTTGCATACCACCTTTTAGCTTGACTTCTGCCAATTCTGTGCATAGAGCACGTGCAGATGGCAAATCCAAATTCATTTTCCAATTTCCAGCTACTATTTTCTTTCTCATCTAACGATTATTTATATGTTTTTAATTATAAAACTGCTTTGTAGAAATATCAGTCTTTTCCCATATTTTGGGCTGCTTAACTTGCAATATTTTGAGTCCATCCACACCATATATCCACAGAGACATCAGCTGGTTGTCCTTTAATTATAGAGTCCTGCAAGAGGCGATGGATAAAAATGTTCCCTTATATGAAAGAATCAAATTCCTCTCAATCTATTCAGCCAATTTAGGTGAATTTTTCAGGGTGAGAGTCTCTACTTTGAAGAATCTGGTCAGATCAGGAAAAAAGACTCAGAAAAGCCTTGAATTCCAGCCAGCTCAGGTTCTGAAGCAAATATTGAAGATCGTCACTCAACAGCAAAAAGAGTTCAGTGAGTTATTTGAAAATGACATAAAGCCAGCTCTCAAGGAAGAAGGAATTAGAATTGTCACCAATAAAAATCTTACTAAAGAACAGAAAGAATTCATACACAGCTTCTTTAATGACAATCTTATTCCAAGCATACAACCTATGCTCCTATACGGAACCAAAGTCAGGCCTTTTCTCCAGAATAGTGCCCTCTACCTAGCTGTGCACATGGTAGGTGATGATAACAAGGGTAAACAAGAATTCTATTATGGGCTGGTAAAAATTCCTTCCATTTCCAATGATCGGTTCATAGAACTTCCACCTAGAAAAGACACTCGAGAACTTATATTTCTCGATGATCTGGTGAGAGAGATTATCCCATCCATTTTCCCGGGCTTTAATATCCTAGGGAGCTATTCCATCAAACTGACTAGAGATGCTGAACTCTACATCGATGATGAATACAGTGGTGACCTCGTCATGAAAATCAAGAGAAGCCTGAAGAAAAGACACATAGGTCCAGCAGCAAGATTGGTCTATGATAGGTCGATACCAGAGTATTTTTTGGATTATCTCAAAGTTGTCTTTAAAATTGAAGATCTGGATTTGATACCTGAAGGCAGTTACCATAATAACTTCGACTTATCACAACTTCCTAACTACGGTAAACATCAGCTAAAGGATATATCCTTACCACCGCTGGAATATTTGCCCATCAGGAAAAAGGACGACCTTTTCAATGCAATTCAGAAACAAGACCACCTGCTTTATTATCCATACCATTCCTATGATCTCGTTGTAAGATTCTTTGAGGATGCAGCTGTGGACGAGACCGTTACGCATATCAATATCATACAGTATAGAGTGGCCAAGGAATCCAAGATCATGGAAGCCCTGATGCTGGCTGTGAAGAATGGCAAGCAGGTGACAGCCTTCATTGAAGTCAAAGCTAGATTTGATGAAGAAGCCAACCTTTATTGGGGTGAGAAACTGGAGAAGAGTGGGGTTAAAGTATTTTACTCCATGCCTGGTCTTAAGGTACATTCCAAGATGGCCATGATAAGACGTGTCGTCAAGAAAAAAGAAGAACTATATGCCTATTTGAGCACTGGTAATTTTCACGAAGGTACTGCAAAGGTGTACACCGATTTTGGGTTATTTACTGCTGATTCACGTATAATAAATGAGGCAAGAAGTATATTTCATTACCTGGAGACGAAGAAGGATCCTATCGAAGAATTCAAATACTTAGGTGTAGGTCCTTTTAATCTTAAGAAAAAACTGAAGAAACTCATTCAGGTCGAAATAGATAATGCAAAAAAAGGAAAAGTAGCCAAGATAATCATGAAAATGAATAGTCTGGAAGATTCTGAAATGATCAAGTTATTATATAAGGCCAGTCAGGCAGGTGTAAAAATAGATCTTATTGTAAGAGGTATTTGCTGTATAGCTCCTGGATTAAAAGGAATCAGTGAAAACATCAGAGCTATAAGCATAGTCGACAAGTATCTGGAACATGCCAGAGTGTATGTATTTGAAAATAACGGCAAACCAAAAGTCTACCTGGCTTCAGCAGATCTGATGGCCAGAAATCTCCACAGGAGAGTGGAAACGATGTTCCCGATTTTTGACGCCTACCTGGAATATATAATATTGACAATTCTAAAAATTCAACTCAGTGATAACGTCAAGGCCAGAATGCATGATTTCAAGAATTCCAATGAATACAATAGGGATATAGGCCTACCAGTGAGATCGCAATATGATATTTATTACTTCCTCAAAAGACGTCTGGAAAATTAAATACATTCTGAATATTATATTATAATATTGTCTAATACTTTGTAACATTACGGTATCATATGAAGTTGGACACAGAACTAGAGAAAGAGATAAAAGCGAAGCTAGCTGATTGGAAAAATATCATCAGTGAATATCAGATTCCAGATACATCCAAAGCCACTCTCCAGATAGTCAATTCTTTTTTACCATTTATACTATTGTGGATACTGATGTATCTTTCCCTTGACTACTCTTTATTCATATTCTTTGCATTAGGAATCATCAATGCTTTCTTCCTGGTCCGAATATTCATCATACAACACGATTGCGGACATCAATCTTTTACAAAATATAAGAAAGTGAATAATGCCCTAGGAGTGATCTGCAGCATATTCAGCAGCCTACCTTATAAATATTGGGCCAAGATACACAACCATCATCATGGACATACTGGTCAGCTGGAAGAAAGAGACATAGGAGACATCAATTTTCTTACGACCTCAGAATTCAAAGCTCGGAATACGTGGGGAAGATTCAAGTACAGATTCTTCAGACATCCCTTTACCCTATTTGTGATCGTTCCCATTTTCTACTTTACTATATCCAACAGAGTTCCCTTCAAGGCTAACATTAACGGTAGACTAAAGAGAATCAAGTGGTCACAAGTCCAGAATAACATTCTTATCGCTCTAGTTTATGGTGCCTTGGCTTATCTTCTAGGCTGGAAGCAATTTTTCATCGTCCAACTATCTGTTATCTGCTTATTCTCGATCATTGCCTTCTGGTTTTTTTATGTGCAGCATACGCATGAGACGACTTATAATACCTGGAAACAAAATTGGGATTTTCTATTGGCTTCCATCAGAGGCGCTAGTTATTACAAGCTGCCCAAGCTGTTCCAATGGTTAACAGGAAACATAGGTTTTCATCACATACATCATCTGAGCAGTCGCATCCCAAACTACAACTTGGAAAAATGTATGAAGGAAAATCCTATTCTCAACACCTACGCTAATATCATCACGTTCAGAGAAAGTCTAAGCTCCATCAACGCTAAGCTTTGGGATGATCAAAGAAAAAAGATGATTTCATTCAAGGAGTTTTATCAACTTGAAAGACTGAATCTTCAGAGCTGAGCAAAGGAAGCACTTTAAGCTGATCGAAATAATCTCTTAACACTTCAGCATTAATCTTGCCTGGTGTTATTATTTCCAAAAGCTGAATTCTACCCGCCGTATCTTTAATAAACTCAGGGTAGGTAACTGCTAATTCTCCATAACTAGTGACAATATGATAGCTCAGATCATATAATTTGCATAGATGCTCTGCGCGCAGGTTGTGTGGGGATTCGAAAACGTTTAATTGATTGGAAGTGTCAGGGCCGCCGATATATCGAAAAATATTGCCACCGCCATTATTGATAAGAATCAATTTCAGATTCTTTGGCAACTCGTTTATCCAGAAAGCGTTAGAGTCGTAAAAAAAAGAAACATCTCCCGTAATTAATACATTAAGTTTATCTGACTTGGAAGCATATCCCAATGCAGTTGATGTGCTGCCATCTATGCCACATACACCTCGGTTACAATAATATGGATTTAATGATTTATTCTCGAATAGCTGAGCGTACCGAATAGGCGTACTATTAGCCATGTGTAAAACACATAATGACAACTGTGATAATATGTAATTAAAGACTTTCAGGTCTGAGAAAGGTGATTGGACTACTAACTGCTTATGCTGCGTTTCCGTCGCTTGCCTGTAAGCTTGCCAGCGCTGGTTATAACTTGTCTTATTCTCAGATTTCTCACTTACCAAAACTTCCATTAAGGCTTCAGAGTCCATTCTCACATGATGCGTCATAGCTCTAAAAGTGTCTCTGGGTATCTCCGTATGGCAACAGATAATGTGATGCTCTGGTTTATTTTCAGTCAGATAGGATTTTATTCTTTTCGAGACGACAGCTCCACCCAGACTAACTAAAAGATCAGGCGTGCAACCTGCATCTTCATAAGCAACCGCAAGTACCTTATCTATGCAAGAAATGACGTTTTGACTAACTGTAGAATGAAAATTTGAGGTCGTTTCAGTTAACAGGACAACTTGATTCGTACTTACTAGTCGGTCTAATAAGGTTATCAACCTAGCATCCACTTCATGCTGTCCCAGAAGAATCATTTTCCTTTTACTGCTTTGCCACAGGACAGAAATTTCATCCATCATCCCCGCATCCAACTCTTTTTCTGTAATTTTTTCTTCATGAGTGGTGAGCAGAGCTTGAACTTCGCCTTTACCGTACAAGGGCTCAGAAAAAGGCATATTGATATGTACGGGCCCTCGGGGTTGTAATTGGCTCGCTGCAATTGAAGCTCTTATGACCTTTTCATTGGCGATAAGATCTTGCTGAGTTGTGGCTGCTTGACTTATCTGGTCGCTCTGCTTGATGTAATTATGATACATGTCTTTCTGACGCATGGATTGACCTAGCCCCATATCTATGAATTCGACAGGTCTGTCTGCCGTCAATATAAGCATCGGCACTTCCTGGTAGTAGGCTTCTGCGATGGCTGGCGCATAGTTCAATCCCGCAGTTCCAGAGGTACAACATATGACAGTAGGTATGCCAGTCGCTAGACCTTGACCCAAGGCGTAGAATGCTGCAACCCGCTCATCCGCTACAACTCTCGTAGTGTATCCACCGTGCTCTGAAAAAGCGATGACAAGTGGAGCATTCCTAGAGCCTGGAGAAAAAACCACATCCCTCAAACCACGCTCATGACAAATCTGGACTAAAGCCTGTACGCTACGTTTGTCGGTTGTCATATGACAGATTCTAGTTCTCTGATAACTGATAAAAGTGTTTCAGACTTGAGTTCCGTCTCTTCCCATTCTGATTCCAGCTGTGATCGAGCCGTTATCCCACCGCCCACGTGCAACAGCAGACCATTCTTGAATATTTCCATACACCTGATATTGGCAAACCACTGAAGGTTTGGTTTTATCGGACCTAGGTAGCCCCCATATAACGTTCTCTTGTGAGGTTCGACAACATCGATTAACTTCATAGCTGCACACTTGGGAAAACCACTTAGGGCTGGACTAGGATGAATCACTGCTGCCAGATCAATAAGATTATCTGAGTTATCTAAAGTGATGTCAGAACATATGTGGGATACATTTCCAGCTGCAATCGTATGGCTGTCAGATAACTTATAAGGTAGACCTCTTTTTTCTAGAACCTCTTTATAAAATGTCTCAATAAATCTGTGCTCTTCTATTTCTTTTGGTGACCAAGGTTGTTTATTCCCAGTAGACTTGGTGCCGGCAATTGCTCTGGTCAATAAGGTATTGCCTTTATTTTTCAGAACAATTTCAGGAGAGGCACCCACCCAGGTACCCGTCTCTTCGGTATGTATCACATAAGTGAAGGCTGATGAATATTTGTTTTTCAAGGCAATGAAAATATCGTAAACCTGTGTGACTTCCATATGATGAAAACATTGTCTGGACAATACGACTTTAGCCACTTGCTGCTGAGATATCTCATCTTGGATAATTCGGAAACCTTTGTTGTAAGCCTCCCGTGAACTTGAATAGGTCTTGGTTGTATTATATGGAAGGCAAGAAAATTTAGGACTAAAAGCAATACTGGAAAAATCAACCAAGTAACCCGCTTGATTTTCTTTATCAAAAGGTGCAATCACGAAATCAAAATCTCGGATATCAGCTCCAGAGTGAAGAGGGCTCATCTTCCTTATAGTACCTAGTAAATACTCTGTACTACCGGGTAATGAATAGGCTATAAATTGCTGCTGGTCATTCATCCTTACAGGAAACAAGATAGTATTTCATTTGTTCTGTGTGGCCAGTAAGATAGTTTCATTCCTTTTGATTTTACCAGTGTCAGTCATGCTGAATTTTGGCAAAGTCAATAGGACTTTAGGTCTTTCATACTTCTCTAATGCTGCACCCAAAATGACCAGATCAATATCTGAACAAGCTGCACACTCTACAACCAGAGCCACTTTCTGACCTAAGCGCTCGTCCTCTACTGCTCCTATGAAAAACCGATGCTCTATGAAAGGCTCCAGTTTATTTTCTACCGTTTCCGGATTGATCTTAACAGCACCTGTATTGATGATATTATCTATCCTACCGAGCCAAATGAATGATGAATCTGATAACAGCTCCACGCAATCAGTAGTCACAACTGTTTCTTCCAGATGAGGCGCAGTTATAATCAAATTCGACTGATCCCCTATAGAGAGCTTAATGCCTGGTAAGGTTGTAAAATGCTCTTCATTCAAGGTTATATTCCTCAAGGCTATATGCGTTAGTGTTTCTGTCATCCCATACCCATGATAGACGGAGCAGCTGAGTTCCTTGCAGAGCTCCTGAGTGCTACTGGATACAGGGCCGCCTCCCAATAATATGTTCTTGACTTTGTTCAGGGTGCTTCTATCTCTATCATAAGAGGAATGAAATTGATGTACAGTCAGCGGCACAAAATCCATAGAAGGTAAATTACTTTCCAGTGGCTGTGATGAAGGAGCAACTGCGTAGAGGTCCATATCAGCAACTATGGCCCGAACAACCATGAGCTGCCCGCCCACGTACTTGACAGGGAGGGCGAGAAGTGCTTTTTGACCTGGTTTGAATTTGAAAAATTGTGCTGTTTTTTCTGCGCTAGCGAGTATGGACTCTTTGCTATAGTTTTTTAGTTGTGGCTTGCCGGTGGAGCCAGAAGTAGGGATTTGAATCATATCTTCGGGACCATACCATTTTTCTAAAAAATCAGCTATGGCTGTAATAGGCTGTCGCCCCATATTTACATCCTTCAATTTCTTGAATTCCTCGAAGCGATAAGTCCTATTGTCTACGATGATGGCCATGACTATAGCGCTCCCCAAGGCTCAGAACCGTGAAACAAATTCCCCTTTTCTATATATAATGGAGAGTCAATGTTATTTGAGTAAAGCTGACCCGTACCTAAGCCTTGATAGCCTTCTGCATTGAGGGTAGCCGTCCATTGTGCTATGGCATTTAGCCCAATATTTGATTCCAGTGCAGAAGTTACCCACCAATCGATATTCATATTATCGGCCAGAGCTATCCATTGCTCACTATCAGAAAATCCACCCACCAAGCTCGGCTTAAGTATGATGTATTGTGGTTTAATGTCAGTAAGAAGTTTCTTTCTATCCACAGCAGTGGTGATCCTTATCAGTTCTTCATCCAAAGCAATGTCTAAAGGTGAGTCTTGACATAAATGCGCCAACTCAGCACTGTGACCAGGCACGATGGGTTGCTCAATGGAATGCAAGCGGTATGCGCTAAGCCTCTTCAAATTTTCAAGTGCTTCAGATACTTTAAAGCCTCCATTTGCATCGACTCTTATCTGGATGTCGTCTTCGGAATATTCCTCTCTCAGAAATTTCAGCAGTCCACACTCTTCATCGAAATCAATGGCAGCAATCTTTATTTTGATGCATCGGTAGCCAGAGGCGATTTTTTCTCTTATCTGCTTTTTCATTGAGGCTTTGGTACCCATCCATACTAGACCATTAATAGGCAGGCCTTTACCAGTTATGAATTCAGAATCATACAACAACATACTAGTTGTATTACTGTAATCCTTCACAGCCATTTCATAACAGAACTTAAGAGCCGGAAGCCCATTGAACAATTCAGAGCCCATGGGTATCGTGTCGCCCTGATTAATCTGCTCAGCTAACAAATGGATACTGGCATTTATATCTTTGTCATAATCTGGACTAAGACCCTTAATGACGGAGCATTCTCCCACCCCACTTCCTTCAACATCATCAGAACTTAATTCCAAAAACCAACTTTCTTTACTTCTGAGTATGCCTCTAGAAGTGCCACTGGCTTGCTTGAATAATAAATTTCTGTAATTGATTGTGGCTTGCACTTGATAATATTAAAGTAAAAAGGCTTGAACAGTTTTAAAGTTCAAGCCTTTTGGTTATTTTTAGATAAACAACTACTCTATAATGAACAACTTATCATCTATCGGTTTATTCACTTCTATCTCTTTCAAAATCGTAGTAAAAGGCATCGGCCCCACACCGGACATTGATATTTTTCCAGGAAATAGAATTCCATCAATTTCTTGGTAATCAGAATAGTCCTGAGTTATGGTAACTGGGTCTGCGTTGTCCACCTCCTGTACACTCAGTGTTCTCAATAGCAGTCCAGACTGAGTGCTGAAATACTCAGTAGACTTGGTACCGGCAGGGCTGACGACAGCGAGTTTATAACAAGATTCTCCATTAATCTGATCCAGCCCCTTGATTTCCATTTTGTAATTACCGTCGAGATAATCCAAATGCGAAAACATTTCAGACATGGATTTGATGTCATCATACTTTGGATCACCCTTGACATACTTGGAAGCACCCCCAGTATGTTTTTCATAAGCGGTCTTTCCATCGAATATTTGCTGCTGGAACACTTGTCCTGCACCTCCAATTTTCATAAGTCCTTTACCGGCTTTCTGATAGATGTCAACTTCCATATCCATTCCCATCATGCTCATGGTATAATGGGACTCTACGGAATTGACTTGCTTAAGCTTGGCTGCTCCACCTATTTTATTGAGATACTTATTGACTATTACTTCTGGTGTTATGTCAGAGGGAATTTCCTCTTCCTCGATGACCAGCAAGTTGCCATAGGCATCATAGTAATCCAGTTCTCCATCTGCATCAAATCGTACTAACCTATCAGCAATGTCATCCTTACTGCCTACCACTACAATATTGGCTTTGTCAGGTCTGATGTACTTCTGGGCTGTAGCTTGTACATCAGCAACCGTCACTTCCTCTAATCGTTCCAAGTAGGTCGCATAGTGATCTTCTGGCAAATCATACTTCACAATATTTCTTGCATAGCGAGCCAAAGTCTGTGGTGACTCCAGTGATCTTGCAAAGGCACCCGCCATAGAATTTTTCGATAATCTCAAGTCTTCTTCAGAAACCGGTTCATTCACTATTCTATCCATTTCGTATAGGAATTCGACGATAGAGCTATCTGTCACTTCGTTTCGTACACTGGCACTTGCATTGAAACTACCGATTAATTTGTCAGACTGAATACTGGACCTGGCACCATAAGTAAAGGCTTTATCTTCTCTGAGATTCTGCATTAATCGACCCAAGAATACACCACCTCCTAGGATGGCATTCATCACGGAAGCATCCAGCTCTTCTTGACTGCCAGGCTTTATGTCCACAGGATAAGTGATTCTTACGACTGACTGGACTGCTCCATCTTTATTTGCAAAGGAAACATTGGTCTTATCGAGCTTAATGGATTCAGGCTGCTTATGTGATTTAACAAGACCTGATTCCCAGTTACCAAAATATTTTTGAGCCTTGCTTTTTGCTTCTCCTAGAGTAATGTCACCGACGATGATGAGGTAAGCATTATTGGGCTTGAAGTAAGTATCATAGTAGTTCTTACATTTTTTCAGCTCCACCCTATTGAGGGTTTCTTCGGTTTCTACTTCTGCATAAGGGTGGCCTTCTCCATAGTTCACTTTTCTAGCAATGTTACTGGCAATGGTATTAGGGTCATCCTTGGATTGTTGGATTCCGGATAACGCCTGAGTCTTGATTTTCTTGAATTCTTCTTCTGGAAATGAAGGGTTCAATAACACTTCAGACATGACTGACAATAACTTGTCTTGATGCTTTGTCAGGGAACTCCCAAAGACGCCTCCAGCAGAAGAGCTCATGCTCGCACCTATCTGATCGACTGCCTTATCTATTTCACTTTTAGTCATGTTCTGTGTGCCGCGACTCAATATTTGACCTGTGAATCCTATGTATCCAGCCTGATCCCCTTCTACTATAGGGTCTGTATTCAACGATACTTGATAAGATACTCTGGGTAATTTATGATTTTCAACCACAATTACTTTCAAACCGTTACTCATGTCAAAAACATTGTACTCACCCATCTCGACTTTCCGAGCTTGGCCAGCAGAAGGTGCTGTAGATCTCCAGAGCTCCACATTCTGCTTTACAACTGGTGTTTCTATTAGTGGTTCTGACACCTTGGGAGAGCATTGCGTCAACAGCAATGATGACAAAAACAGGATTAATATATTTTTGATTTTCATTTATCTATGGTTGTGCTGTCGGCTTGGGTAAATAGTACAAGACAACTCTACTGTCCTTTTTGAAATAATTTTTGGCGGCAGCCATGATATCTTCTTTGGTCACTGCCAAGTATCTGTCAATCTCTTTGTTGATCAATCCCGCATCTCCATAATACATATGATAATTGGCCAAGCTTTCTGCTATGCCTGCAACTCTGGAATTACCACTCACAAAATCATTTTCGATTTGGTTTCTTAACTTTTGAAATTCCTCATCAGTAATAGGCTCATTCTTGACGCGGTCTATTTCAGCGTCTATAGCCTTCTCGACATCCAATGGATCTTGTCCTGCATTACATATCGCAAAAGCTATACTCACTCCAGGATCTTCTAGCTCGAAAGGAAAAGCACCCACAAATAAGGCTATTTGTTTATCATCGACCAGTGACTTATTGAGTCGAGAAGATTTTCCTTGAGATAGCAAAGTAGCCATCATGGATACAGCATAAAATTCATCCGTACCCAAAGCTGGAATCTTGTAAGTCTGTATGACTGCTGGCAATTGGATGTTATCATAGATGGTATCCCTTATCTCTGAAGTCAATGTAGGTTCCACGATATCAGGTCTGTAAATGGGCTTCTTGGATTTAGGAATAGAGGAGAAATACTTATCTACCCATATTTTAGTTTGCTCTATATCCAAATCACCTGCTATACTCAACACCGCGTTATCAGGAACATAGAAGTCCTCGTAGAATTGCTTATAGTCAGATTCCACAGCAGCATTAAGGTGTTCCATGGAGCCTATCACCGGCCATCTGTAAGGATGCACTTTATAGATTCTTCTCATGACCTCTTGCACGACAGTGCCATAGGGTTGATTATCGATTCTTTGTCGACGTTCCTCCTTGACCACTTCTCTTTGAGTCTCCACACCATCGATATTGACCTTGGCATGAAGCATTCTTTCAGATTCCAACCATAATCCGAGCTCTAGCTGGTTAGAGGGTAGTATTTCATAATAGAATGTCCTATCGTTTGAAGTGTTGGCATTCAGGGTTCCTCCGGCGCTCTCCACATAGGAGTCATATTCCCCTCTTTTGATATTTTCTGATCCTTCAAATAGCAAGTGCTCAAAGAAGTGGGCGAAACCCGTTCTTTCCGGATTCTCGTTTTTGGACCCAACGTGATACATTACAGATACCGCTACTATGGGTGTAGAAGCATCCTGATGTAGAATGACATGAAGACCGTTGTCCAGACTATACTCCGTGTATTTGATCGCATTCATCTGGGTGAAGCCCCAGCTTAGATACAAAGAAAACACTAGTGATAAGGCTATTTTCATAGGGTAGCTAATTTGAGTCCAATAATAGTGAATCAAATGCATTTATCAGCACAAGAAGAACTTGCAAAAGCATCAGGCTTGGCTTTAAAGACAAATCCCATGGATAATATGTATCCCATGGCTTCTTTCAAAGCCACATTGGACTTAAAGGCAGGGTCCGTATTGATGTCAGCATGAACCTCCAACTCTATATTTTCTTCATCCAATAGATCGCAGAGGGAATAAGCGATTTCCACAGAACGTGCCACTTCAGAAATCATTCTTTCTCTGATGGACATTTCCTGTTCCAGCTTTTCATTGCTGATAAACATGAATCCGCCTTTCTTTTCTCTCAGAAATACAATGACCGTAGCAAACTCCACAACTTTACCATAGACTTGTGAATCTGAGCCTATGCAGACTTTAAGTCTATTACCTAATGCTTTTTCCTTTTTTATTGTCTCTCTGACTTTATATTTAACTGGTGACTCGATACGATCTCCATTGAGCCTTCTCCACTTAAATTTTTTTGAATATTTCATTGGTGACGATTATTATCGGATTAGGTGATTGATAAGATACGAAAAATTACGTTGCTCCAGTAATAATTAACGTCTGAGGACAAGGAAAGGCTTCTATTAAGGCTATTAACAGTATATGTTGGTGTACCAAAAGAGTAAAGTATATTTGTCTTTCAATGCATTAAATTATGTCAAGACTCATCTGTTTTGTTTCCTTATGTCTTTTATTCTCTGCTTGTAATCCTAAGACGGTAGTGGATTCAAGCCATTCTGGAATAGCCAATAAACTGATTTCAGAGACCAGTCCCTACCTGCTACAACATGCGTATAATCCTGTGGATTGGCATCCGTGGGGACAAGAGGCCCTGGATAAAGCCAAGGCGGAGGATAAGTTATTGATCATATCTGTCGGATATGCCGCTTGTCACTGGTGCCATGTCATGGAACATGAATCTTTCGAGGACAGCACAGTCGCAGCACTTATGAATGAACATTTCATACCCATCAAGGTAGACAGAGAAGAAAGACCTGATGTGGATGATGTCTATATGACAGCGGCACAATTAATCAGTGGCAGAGGTGGTTGGCCACTAAATGCCATTGCCTTGCCTGATGGCAGACCAATATATGCGGGTACTTATTTTCCCAAGGACAAGTGGATGGGGTTGCTGGAAAACTTTATCAAAATGAAGCAAGACGACCCAGCTAAGCTTACTGGTTATGCAGAAGAATTGACTGATGGGATTGTGCAGTCCAGCCTACTAGAAGTTAATAATGATCCTCTGGATCACACGATGGAGGATATGACAGGCATAGTCAATAAATGTCTGGCCAAGTATGATAAAAAAGATGGTGGCAGGTCTGGAGCACCTAAATTTCCCATGCCCAATTCTTATGAGTTTCTCATGAAGTATCACTGGATGACCGCAGACAAGGCTGCACTGGAAACAACTCTGACGGCTTTAGATAAAATGGCCAATGGTGGTATCTATGATCACTTGGGTGGCGGCTTTGCGCGGTACTCGACTGATGCCAAATGGCTGGTACCGCACTTTGAAAAAATGCTCTACGATAATGGACAGCTTGTCAGCATCTATGCGCAGGCTTATCAACTGACACAGAACCCGTTATATAAGAAAGTGGTGGACGAAACCATAGAATTTGTAGAAAGAGAATTAATGTCCTCAGAGAAAGGTTTCTATTCCTCATTGGATGCAGATAGTGAAGGTGAAGAAGGTAAATTCTACGTCTGGCAAAAATCTGAAATCGATAGTCTTCTGAAAGATGAACTTACTAATGACTTATTCAATAAGGTATATGATGTAAGTGAAAAGGGTAATTGGGAGCATACTACTATTTTAAATCAAGTCATAACACTCGATAAGGCTGCCAAGCAATTCAAGATTCCGATGGAGGAAGTTCAAGAAAAATTAGGCTCCGCGAAGAAGCTGCTCTTAAATTCCCGTGGGAATAGAATTCGACCAGGAACTGACGATAAAATTCTGACTAGCTGGAACGCTTTGATGCTATCTGGCTACGTGGATGCCTACAATGCGTTAGGAGAGAAGAAATATCTCAACATAGCATTGGCCAACGCTAATTTCCTAGTATCAAAACAAATGAGAAAAAGTGGTCAGCTATTCAGAAATCATAAAGAAGGAAAGTCCACCATCAATGCTTTCTTAGATGATTATGCCCTGACAATCAATGCATTCTTGAAGTTGTACCAAGCTACCTTTGATAAGCAATGGATAGAGCATAGCCAGACCTTAGCTGCCTATTGTCTGGAGAACTTCTATAATTCCAAGACTAGGATGTTTGACTATACTTCCAAGCTGGATGACCCCTTGATAGCCAACAAGGCAGAGTACAATGACAATGTGATACCTGCCTCCAATTCTGCAATGGCCAGAGGGCTCTTCACGCTGGGCACATTGACGTACGACACGGAACAGCTCGACATGGCGAAGCAAATGCTGAATAATATGATGCCACAGATCACTGAAACTGAATATCTGAGCTTCTATAGTAACTGGATGCAATTGTTACTGGATCTGGGCAATAGCCCTTTTGAGATCGCTATAGTAGGTGAGGATGCTATTGACCTGAGAAATCAAATTGCCAAAGCTTATCTAGGTAATTCCATAATATTAGGCAGTACCAAAGATGAGAACTTGGCCTTACTCAAGGATAAATTGCAAGATGATAGAACGATGATATACGTTTGTCAAAACAAGGTCTGTAAGCTACCTGTAGAAGATGCCAAAGCTGCCATTGGCCTAGCTCAGTATCGCTAGTAAGCCGTCCTAGAGCTCTATATATCTGCCTGGCAAATGTTCCAGTAGGCTTTTATCAGTGATGAAAGCTATGAAGCCTATTCCTTCAGTCAGTGCAAGATGATAGATGCTCTTCAAGGTCTTTTCGGAATCTTCCAGGTCTGACAAAAGAGGGAGGTTCTGGGTTATGATTACTTTAGGTTTTTTTGCGAGACAAATAGCAAACCTTGCAACATATCTGGCTTTCCAGTCCAAGCTCTTCACTTTATCCCCACCATTCAGACCTAACTTAGATAGATAAGTATCCAAGACTATAAGTGAACTGGAATAATTCATTCCTAACACCTCTGCATATGTCTTGAAATTCTTAGCGATGCTCTTCTCCGTATCCAAATACATATCGGGATCCACAAAGCCGATTTGCTTTCGCAACTTTTGAATAGAATCTGCAGTCATGGCATTCAGGTCCATATCCAGTACTTTGCCTTCATTGGATAAAGAATCAGTACGGCAGAGGAGGGTATCAACTAAGAGTCTGCTATTAGAGTTTTGCTTGACATATAAGATCTCTCCTTTGGCAACTTGAAAATGGAGGGCCATACCAGCGACCTTGGTCAGATCTATTAGCGTATTCATATTAAGAGTCTACGGTTCTGAAAGACACAATTCGGCAAGGTCTGCCCCACCCATGGCTCGACATCATATAATCCAATAACTCAATACCGCAATGTACTTTATGGTCGACATACTTGAGCTGCTCTGGAAAATAAATGGGCAGGTATTTTGTGCCGTCCTCACTGATTAGACCCCAGAATCCACCTTCAAGATCAATATGACAAACCTTGTAGAATGTCTTCACAGTATTAATTTTTTATGGAGTACTGCTCTTTGCGGCTCTGCTTGAGTAATTTCTCAATCGTACTATTGAGACTATTGATAATCTTGCTTTGTTCAGTAATAGTTGTACGGAAATTATCCATTTCCGTATGTAGACTACTCCTCAGATTATTGGGAGAGGCAAGAAAAGGAGACAATTGATAAGTCACTTGCCATATTTCTTTTACTTCTCTCATATCCACTTCGATCGGCGGGTAATAACAGTTATCGGATTTCAGCAGCAATATACCGTCAGCTGCGATTCTATTCTTAGCACGTTTCACTACCAAGGCATTTTCTGTAGCGATCACATAGACCAGATTATCTTTGAGATGTAACCAACTGTCAGCATCTACAAACTGGCAGATAATCTGATCGCCATTGAATAGACTTGGTTCCATGCTATCTCCCGCTACATCAAAACATCTATGCGTCCCGTATTGGAATCGAGGGTCTGGCAGACTGAAGGTCGGTAGTTGTTGCAGGAATGTAGGATCGTTGTTCTGTTCTATGTATCCAGCCTGAGCTGCCTGGGGTACGTGTACTATTCTTTCTTTCCCCACCTGATCAGTAACGACAGTGACAGGCAATTGAGAAATTTTAGTTCTCTGAGGTTCATGTGTTGCAGTGTCCTGTAAGACAGGCCCTTCTCCAGTAAAGAGATAAGAGGTATTGAGCTCGTAGGCTTGTATGGACTTACAGATGATATCTAGATTCACTAGCCGCTTACCAGTCATGATATCGCTGATGCATTGGGGATGAACCTCAATAGTCTTGCAATATTGTCGAATGGAAGGTATAAGTTTTTCAGCCTTGAGATAGGCTAATGAAATCTTGAATCTCTCCGTTAGGTGGTTCTTCATGGCGAAATTATATGTCAAAGATATAAAATCATATATATAATTATCTTAATATATAATAAAGTTTCAGCTAATATATAGGAATTGATACAATATCCTCATTGTCAGTTATTTACAAGGATATATTAATTTTATCATTAATATGATTGAATATTAAGATTTGTCCTATATGATTTCCACGGTAGCCTTTATACCTCAACTGTTACGTGGAGACTTCTGGTATGATCTTGGTGTATTTACCGAAATGATCTACAAAACTCTTCATTTGGCTGGCCAACTCTTCATTCTTGGTTGCTGTATAATAAGTCTCTGTTAAGGCCCTGAGAGTGTGGAACATCATTCGGTCCATCTCTGCAACTTGCAAATCCAGGGTCCATAAGTCTATCTTGAATGTCTCAAGACTCTCTTTGTCAAACAAGCTCAGCAACATCGCCTTGGAGGCTCTTAACTGCTCCCCATCGGGTGAATCTGCTGACCACACTATATCAGTAGGTTGATTGTCATCATTCAAGGTGACCGTTATCTTGATTTCTGATTTATTCATGTTCTTTATTTTCTCTATTTAAATGCTGTTAGCTTCAAGCCTTTTTGTTTTAATAAATTAAGCAAGCCTTTCTGACCAGCCAGATGTGCCGCGCCCACTGCATAGAAAGTGGGTTCAGCCAGATCGGCTTCTATTCTTTGTGCCATTATTTCATTGCGCATATAAAGCAATGGCTTTCTGAATACTCCCAAACCTTTTGCTGACCTAAGATATAGCTCTTGTATGTTTTGCTCTGAATAGAGGGTAGCCATTTTTGCTATGGCCTGTTTGAACTTGGGGATGTTACGACAGAGCTTTCTGAAGGCTCTGACCTGCTCTTCTATAGCCAAACTTCTCAAAGTAGAAATTTGTTCTTGAGTGGATTCCAGACCTCCTCTATTGAGCTTATACTTACCTGCTTGTTCCCATAAGTAACTGTCCAAGGGTAGAGGATTGTCTTTCCCAAGCTCTGTCTCCGTAAGCTTGCTGACGAGTAATACAGGTAAAAATCTTTGCAGACTATCTAGATTGACCCCGAAGCTTTTTGAAATAATTTTAGAAGACTTTTCGTATTGTTTTTCAGATAGGTAATCTCTTATTGTCTTGCCATCCAGAAAGCAATAGTCTTTCATTTGAATTTGTTGCTTCGCATCTTCCAGATCTATCTCGGTTTTGAAAGAGCGACATTTCTGCATGATTCTGATCGCTTTGTCCACCTGAACATAAGCTACATCATCACAGACATGCATGGTGCCGAACAAGTACGAAGGCTTGAGTGCTGCTGACTTATCAGCTATGCTCCACAGCAATGATGATTCTATCATAAGTCATCCAAAATAGAAAATGGCTGCTTCTCCTGAGAAGAAACAGCCAATTACTTGGAGGTAATAATTCAAATTTTAATCGTAATCAAAAGGAAGAATCTTTGATTTCTTGACCTTGGACAGGGTCATGAAAGTCTTGAGACGTTCCACCTCTTCTATTTGGGATAACTTCTTGAACAATAGCTGCTCATAGCTAGGAATGTCCTTTGTGATTATCTTCAATAAGAAATCACCATCACCTGTGATAATGTAAGCTTCTGTCACTTCATCTATCTTATTCAGCTTCTCTATGAAATTATCCAGAGCATTCTCCTTGCTCCACGCTAACGTCACCAGAACAAAAGTACCTACGTTCAGCCCTATCTTCTCTGCGTTGACTTTAGCATGGTAACTCTCTATTATCTCTGTTGACTCCAATTTTTTGACTCGTTCCAAGGTCGGTGCTGGCGACAAACCAATCCGCTTAGAAAGATCTAAATTGGTTATTTTACTATTCTCTTGTAGAATCCTTAATATTTTCAAATCTATCTTATCCAACTTCTCTGCCATTTTATCTTAATGATTTAAACTAAAGGCCGAAATTAAAATTATATTTTAAAAACTCCTACAATTTATTATGTTAAATTTCACAAAAGAACCAAAATACCTTTTTTTATTCTTAGAGCAAAAAAGAATAGCCTTGACAAATTGTCAAGGCTATTCAACCAACTATGAAAAAACTCTTTACTGATCCTAAAACGATAACAAGATGAAAGTTATTGTTACTGACCTTACTCTATGGAAATACACCCATAGTCAGGTAATCATTTGCAATTTTATCTATGGCACATATGAAGGCTGCTGTTCTCAGATCCTCTACTCTTTTCTTTCTCTTGTACACATCTCTTACCCCATGGTACGATGTGACCATCGTCTCTTCCAATCCTGATCTTACTAAATCCACTTCGTCTGCTCCCCTGGTCAGAAATGATTTCCTTTTTTCACTGACGGTCTTACCTGTCAGCTGTTCTACCAGACTGACTATATTGGTATAGGCATTCTGATCAAACCTTTTTTCAATTCTGCCATATCTAACGTGGGAAAGGTTCTTAAGCCATTCAAAATAGGACACAGTAACACCACCCGCATTCAAGAACATATCCGGCACAATGATGACACCTTTCTTAAGTAAGATTTTTTCCGCATCAGCTGTCACAGGCCCATTGGCCGCTTCCGCAATAATCTTAGCCTTGACGGACTTGGCATTTGTTTTATTGATCTGACTTTCCAGTGCTGCTGGTACCAGAATATCACATTCCACACTTACCCAGTCTCCTCTTTCTTTGAGTTTAGTGGTTCCTGGAAATCCTAATATGCTACCTTTTGCCTTTCTGTATTTCAGCAATTTCTTGATGTCTATCCCTTTGGCATCGTGTATCGCACCTTCTATTTCTGCAACACAGATCACTTTTACATCACCTTCTTCTATGGATATGGACCCCGTATAAGAGCCCACATTTCCTAACCCCTGAATGACCATCGTCTTTCCTTCTATCCCTGGCTCTATTCCCCAGGCCTTACAATCAGCTTCGTTACTGAGCATTTCTCTCAGACCATAGAATACACCTCGACCTGTTGCCTCAGTCCTGCCTCTTATACCACTCTGATTTACTGGCTTACCGGTTACACAGGCAGCAGCATCCAATTCTCCGGTCTTGAGCTGCTGATAGGTATCTAATATCCAAGCCATCTCTCGCGAACCTGTCCCGTAATCAGGTGCTGGCACATCTATGCCTGGACCTATGAAATTCTTCCTTACCAGCTCGACTGTATAACGCCTAGTGATTTTTTCCAATTGTTCTGCAGTATAGTTACGCGTGCTGATCTTGACACCACCTTTCGCTCCACCAAAAGGCACATCAACCAAAGCACACTTGTAAGTCATAAGCGTGGCCAGGGCCATTACCTCATCCTGATTCACCAAGTGACTGAATCTGATCCCACCTTTGGTCGGCAGTCTGTGCTGACTGTGCTGGACACGGTAAGCCTCTATAACTTCATAATTGTTTCCCATCTTGACGGGAAAGTTCATCTGGTAGATGGCATTACAGGCTTTTATCTGTGCTAGCAATCCCTTAGGATGACTGGTCAGACTAGCAGCCTTGTCAAAGTTGCGCTCTACACTTTGATAAAAATTGGCTTGTTTATCGCTCATTTTTAATTTGTTTTTCCAACTTATTCAATTTTGTTTCCAGTCTTATCAGAAAGAAAATGAAAACCCCGAACAGTATTACCATCACAGCAAGTACGGTGTATATCTTTCCGGTGCTTCTGAAAAAATCATCCATTCCACTTTGTGCACTCAAAGAATAGAAACTGGTCAGGATCAAGAATATGGTTGCTATTAATTTTAATTTCATAAACTGCACTAAACTCGTTATTTTTTTTGTACTTCCAAGACCTATTTCCAGGTTAAATCACGACTAATTTCGACTTTAAGCCATACTCCTTTCTTCTAACTTCAAGTATCTATAATATAACTCTCCCATCCAGAAGCCGAGGAGTGTATATGCCAGTATGGCTGGATAAAATATGGTTCTTAAGGTATTATCGAGGTCTTCTCCCCCAAACGCAGGATTACCCCCATTTCCTGGATGAAGACTGTCCGATCCCGAGAATCGTGGGATGACCATCACCAGTATCATCAGCACCACAAAAGCAAAGATATTATAGACCGAACTTACCCGCGCTCTTGTATCCACATCCGATATGGAATTCCTCAATAATCCATACGCAAAATATACCATCATAGCTATGGCACTCATATTAAGTTTGATGTCATTGGTCCAGAAAGTACCCCAGGTGAATCTTGCCCACATACTACCTGTCAGCAATCCCGCCAGGCCAAAGTATAAGCCGACCATTGTCAAACTCGATGACTTGGAGTCCGCATCCAGATCTTGGTTTTTCAAATAGACTAAACTATAGAAACAAGAAACCAATAAGAGCGTGAACATTGACATCCATATGGCTACGTGGAAAAAAGTGTTCCTGATCGTCTCATGTAATATGGGCCTGAATGGAAACTTGAAATCATCAGCTTCGTGTATTACACCGAGGGGTTGCAGAGCCATTTTACTTCCAGAGGGAATGGCTTGTTCTCCAGAGCCCAATCGTATGCCACCAGGATATAAGCTATAGCCGTCTACTTGGTTTTCTATTATTAAAGTCAAATTTGAATTTCTCTTGTCTTGGCTCACAAAATCTTCGGTTATGAGAAATTCTGCTTTGAGTTGATTAGAGCTCAGCACTTGTGTAGAAATAGCGGGAATGAGCTGGTCATTATTCAGCTTGAGCCATGCGTTAGTCGGGGCTGCGTCATAATGTGTATTGTAACCTCTGACATCTAATATCGTGGTTTGATATGGGATGATCTTGGTCTGTTGCACCTGATAAATTCCAGGTTTTAAAGGGATCAATGTACCGGCTATGATAACATAGGCCATCAGTAATATTGATAATATTTTCCACCATTTTAATTTCAAAGCCTTAAGGTTTCCAGGTGAATGAAATGAATATCAAAGCCATTACCAATAACAATAAATCAATACCCAATAGCATTAACAAATTACTGTCCACTGCTGTATCTACAAACATCCTTTCCGATACTAACGACACCTTCATACTAATAATCAAAATTGGTATTATTAAGGGTAAAGAAAGAACGGATACCAAAGAATTTTGATTACCTGAGTATATTGACAAAGATGAGATGAAGGTCAAAGTCACAACCAGTCCAAAACTGGCGAGCACATACACTTTCACAAATAGAGAAAGATCTTGCAGGCCCTTATTGCTGAATAAGATGAAAAAGAGCAATAGCAAAGTACCAGCGATAAGCAACTTGAGATAGTTGACTGTTAACTTGGCTATCAGGTATTCCATAGGATCGTACAATTGATAGTGGGTCAGTCGCCGCTTGCTCAATGAGGTGCCGAAACTGGTCCAGACAATATTTATGGAGGTGAATAACAGCACGATCCAGAAGATGCCCATTCTGGTAGGACCTTCCAAGCTGCCAAAGACCTTAAAAATCACAAAAGTGATGGATGCAAGAAAGAGTAAAGAGGCAAGGAATTCTTGCTTTTCGCGTTTCCCTACCAGGGACTCCTTATGTATGATATGCCATATTCTGGACAACAAGTATGACAAAGGTAACGCTCCATTGGTACATGTGATAAATTAGGTTAATATTAATTACAATACATCATATGATGATTATTGACAATATATAACTCCTTACTATTGAATTTGTTATGCTATAATCGTAATTTTGTTCTTTTATTCCGATTATCCAAAAACCCATTTAATGAAGTCCATTATCACCATTGGATTGCTTTTCATATTCGGCAGTCTATCAGCTTTTGAGACTCACTATTATACTACCAAGGCAAAAAGAGGAGATGGTATATACTCTCTTCTTCGGAGATATGATCTCAATGACCACAATTGCAACAGACAGCGATTCTTGGAACTCAATAAGTTGTCCATAAAAGATAAGCTCAAGACAGGCCGCTCTTATCAATTGCCCATACTCATTTACTCCTACAATGGCAAAAGCATTCGGTCCACCATCGGAATAGACAACTTTGATCAAGCTCTGAGAATAAAGGCCTACAATGAGAAGATTCTTTCATCCAGTCTCAGAAAGACCAAGTTTGAAGTCAGTAAAATATTATGGGTGCCCTACCACGAGCTTCACTGTACAGCAGAGTCCAAACCTGTCACTATAGCCAAATCCACTGCTAGACAAATCGGTAAAACTCCCGCTAGGGCAGATTACAGCTCCGTCTCCCTATTCGGAGAGAAAAACAAACTGGTGGAAATAGAAGACCAAAAGCTCAAAGGTAAAGTCTATTACATCGTCAGTGGCCACGGTGGTCCGGACCCAGGTGCCATGTGCCACAAAGAATGCAGTAATGCATTATGTGAAGATGAGTATGCTTATGATGTCTGCCTAAGATTGTACAGGGAACTTATACGACACGGTGCGACGGTGCACATGGTCATTCAGGATAAAAACGATGGAATACGAGAAACAGAATACCTCGTATGTGACAAGGATGAAACTTGCATGGGTTCAAGAATCTATGCCAAACAAAAACCAAGGCTGAACCAGAGAGCCTCCGCCATCAATAGCCTCTACAAGAAATACAAAAAACAAGGCGTCAAAGATCAGATAGCCTTAATGGTCCATGTCGATTCCAATACCAAGGATAAACGTCAAGACGTCTACTTTTATCACCATAAATCTTCTAGAGGTAGCAAAAAACTAGCTAAAAGTCTTCAATCGACATTCAAGGCCAAGTACGATTATCACCAAAAAAACAGGGGCTATAAAGGCTTTGTTAGAGCTAGAGGACTCTATATGCTCAACAATACCCTACCGACTGCCGCATATGTAGAACTGGCTAATATCAGAAATCCTAATGACCAACAAAGGATAATACTCCCATCGAATAGAGAGTTGCTGGCTCAATGGTTATTCAAAGGAATTACAGATTATCAGGGAATGGATTTTTAGACGCTAGACTGCTAGACGTTAGATTTCTAGTTGTTATACGAATAGAAAGAATTCTATACGAAAGATATTTAGAAAATAGATTTCTAGATTCAGCAGATTCTTCACAAAGGCATTTCTAGATGCTAGATTGTTGGATTATAGAGGAGGTTGCAGCCTCTAAGGTCACTATCAGAGATTCGTCCTATTACCTCAAAAGTACTGTCGGGATACACCCTTCCCAAATCCTGTGTAAGGACAAAAGACAAAGTGTCAATATTGCCCATATCCATTATACCCAACATTCCAGTCTTGCCTAGCTTTGCATTAGAGAATGGATCATTGATTTCTTTAGGGATAACTTGCATTGTGGATGGCATTCTGTAGCGACCTTTATCATCAGCATAAGTTTGAGATAATAGCTCTGTCATACCATACTCAGAATGGATCGGAGATGCAGGGAAAGCAACTTTGAGACGTTCTACTATCGTATCGTGCATCAGCTCTTCTTGCCTATTCTTCATACCACCCGTAAATATGATCTTGAGCTTGGAAGAATCGATCTGGTAAGCATTTGCAAAATCGAGTAAAGCAAAGGTTACACCGAATAAGATGACTTCCTCAATCTCAATTAGCTCTAGTATTCTTTGGTGTAAACCAGCATGATCGTACAGGAAGAACTGCGGTTGTGCCGTCTCTGAAATATTGACAAAATCATTGACCATATGCACTAAAGAAGACTGTCCTGCCTCCAGATAGTTGGGTAAGAGGCCTAGCACTTTTACTTTTGAAAGATTAAATCCTGCTTCTTGGAATATCCGGCGAGTAATCTCTACGTACCACCCAGAGGATCTCAGGTGATGTTTGCTTCTTGGCTGGTTGGTAGTGCCACTGGATAGAAAAAGGCGTTCAGTAGGCCAATCACCGGTCTTGACTTCACGATGCTTGTAGAAATCTATAGGCATTAATGGAATCTCTTCCAAGGATTCTACTGTTACAGCGTCAACTTTGATCAATTCTAAATATTCCTTGTAGACTGGATTATACCTTGACTGGTACAGGAAAACCTGTAGGGCCACCTCCTCAAAAGAAATTTCTGAATGGTCTCCAAAAAGTTGTAATATTTGTTCGTACAAATGTGGTTATATAAGTGTTACTAAAAGCAGAACTGGGTCAAAGCTAGCAATGAATAAATCAGACAAGATACTTATACAGGTTATTTCAATATTAATGATTGCTTTTTGCTTGTCTTGTGGCAGAGGTTCTGGTTTCAGCGATATACCAGCTATACAGTTTGAAAGTTTATCCAAGGATACCATGGTCCAAGGACGACTGCTAGAAGACTCCCTGACGCTGGTGTTCAGCTTCAGGGATGGTGATGGTAACCTGGGCACAGGCGCTCAAGGATTAAGGGAAAACATCATATTGACTGACAATAGAAATGGTGAAGTATATACCACCTATAAAGTGCCCGACTTACCGCCCTCTGGCGCTGCAGGTGGAATAGAAGGAAGCATCTTACTGAAGTTGTACACCGAATGCTGCATCTTTCCACCACTGGATAGTATTCCAGCTTGTTCCTCAGTACCTACACTTTATCCTTCCAATCAATTCACTGTGAGTATCAGACTCAATGACGACGATGGTAATGAAAGCAATGTGGTAGAAAGCAGCCTTATTACGATTCTGTGTAATTGACCCAATCCATGCCCTTGACTAATTTATCCAAGGTTGCCTGTTCTCTGAGATCAGGCTCATACCTGTAAGTCCATTTGGTCATAGGTGGTAGACTCATCAGGATTGATTCTATATTCCCATCAGTATCCAAACCAAATTTTGTTCCTCTATCCCATACTAGATTGAATTCCACATAACGGCCTCTTCTGTGTAGCTGCCATTCTTTCTCTCTTTCGGTAAATGGCTTTTTATAATTAGGCAAGAATTGCTCTTTATATAGAGGAATGAAGGATTTCCCCACTGCCAATATATATTGATGCAACTGCACTTTGGTGGCTCTCTTACCATCCAATCTATCAAAGAAAATTCCTCCTATACCTCTGGTTTCCTTTCTATGCTTCACATAGAAATAATCATCTGCCCACTTCTTGAATTCAGGATAGAAGGCTTCATCTGTATTATCACAAGTAGTCTTGAGTTGCTGATGAAAGGACTGAGCAAGTGCAGGATCTATAAAATGTGGTGTCAAATCTATTCCCCCACCGAACCACCACAGACCATTATCCGTTTGGAAATATCTCACATTCATATGGATAATAGGGACATTTGGATTACAAGGATGTAAGACGATGGATACCCCTGTCGCAGTAAAATTATTAGGACCTATGCCGAGAGCGGTGTATATTTTTTCTGGCATCTTACCCTTCACGGCTGAAAAATTAACCCCACCTTTTTCTATATGCCGACCTTGGATGATTCTAGTCCTTCCACCGCCGCCACCTTTTCTTTCCCATAGGTCTTGTCTGAAAATGCCTTCCCCATCCAGCTCTTCCAAGGCTTTGCAAATATCATCCTGCAATGCTTTGAGCGACTCTATTATATTATCTAAACGAGCTTCCATATCAACCCATATGTTCTATCAGCGCAGCCACTGTCTTTTTACTATTACCTACAAAGGTCTTATCCCCTAAATCGAATACGGGTCGTTTCAGAAAAGTGTACTCCTTCAGAATATAGTTTTTGAAATCCTGCTCTGAGAGGTTTTTTTCTTTGAGTCTCAAGGATTTGTACTTCATAGCTCTCTTACTGAATACCTGCTCGTAGCCCCCATGCTCAGCGGCTATTCTATCTAGCAGTTGCTCAGGCACGCCGTCAGTCTTGATGTCATGTATCTCATCGCTCCACCCTACTTCCTTAAGAATACGCTGGCAAGTGGAACAAGCGGGCAATATATAAGCTTTCATTGTTGAGTATTAAGGTTTTATGTACTTTGTAGGCTAACGAAAACGGCGAAGATATGTTTATTCCTCCATCCGAAATGATACTCAATGCAGATGGCAGCATCTACCATTTGAAGTTGAAACCCGGTGAGGTGGCAGAGACCATAATAACAGTGGGAGATCAAGACAGAGTGGGTATGGTAGCAGAGCATTTGGATAGTGTGGAGCTGGAGCGGCAGAGCAGGGAATTCAGGACTATAACTGGCGAGCTTAGTGGGAAAAGGTTGACTATTATTTCTACGGGTATCGGGACCGATAATATTGATATCGTCTTCAATGAACTGGATGCTCTGGTCAATGTGGATTTTGAGACTAGGCAGGTGAAGGATAAGCATACGCGACTTGATTTTGTAAGAATAGGGACTTCTGGAGCCATCAGCGCTGAGGTGCCTCTGGATAGTATCATAGTTACAGAACATGCCTTGGGGTATGATGGACTACTGCATTATTATGACAGTGCCTCAGATCGGAACTCGGAATTAGAAGCGATGGCGGCAACCGACCAAAGGCCATATGGGGTGGATGCTGATCAGAAGCTGTATGAACTTTTCTCAACGCTGGGGTCTGGTGGTGTCACGATCACGGCTACTGGATTCTATGGGCCTCAATCCAGGCAATTGAGATTGAAGCCAGCGATAGATATAGTCGAGCAATTTTCCGGAAAAGATTTCAAAGGGACTCCTTTTACTAATCTGGAAATGGAAACGGCAGGCATTTATGGGTTGGCCAAGATGCTGGGGCATAGAGCTATCTCGCTTAATGCCATACTTGCTAATAGGGTCACTAATGAATTTTCAGCAGTGCCTAGAGAAACTGTACAGACTTTAATAGAAAATACTCTCAACAAGATTTTGGACCTGTGAAATTTTTCAGAAGGACTAGATTGAATAATTTAAATAGCTTTGTTTCAAAACTCAAAATTTTATATTTAAACCCAAAACCTAAAATATTATAAAATGAAAAAATCAATCCACTTTTTTGCGTTATGTATTATTCTGGGATCAAGTTTAAATGGCCAATGCCCAAATTTTGGAACCACAATCACTCTCACTTCTCAATCTAGAGTGGATGCCTTTGTAGCCGATTATCCTAATTGTGTAGAATCTGAAGATCATATCATAATCGGTCATTCAGGAGCTCCTACCTCCACGGACATAAGCGATCTTTCTGGTCTGTCTCCTCTAAAGAGAGTTTTAGGCACGTTACGTGTAAGGAACGTTGATCTGCTAGAATCTTTTGAAGGTCTTCATAATCTTGAGTATGTGGAAGGTGATCTCATTATTGGTGACAATGAATTACTCAAAAACCTGAATGATTTCATCAATATTGACTCAGTCGGAAGAAGTCTTGAGGTATATGGGAATCCAAATTTAAATGAACTCTTCGAATCTGATAACCTTAAATATGTAGGCCGGGGACTTTCTATTAGAGACAACGACCTTCTTGAAAATATTACTGGCTTTCAAGAGTTGGATTTTATAGGAGAGAATTTAAATATTGTGGATAACGATAACCTAAAATCTACGTCAGGTTTCTCAAATCTAGAGACCTTGAATGGCCGACTTGAAATAAGACAAAGCCCAAATCTGAAGGATCTCAAAGGTTTTGACAAGCTAAAGAGAATCGAAGATGGCATGGAAATACAAGGCACAGGCATAGAAGATTTCCAAGGACTGGAGCAGCTTCAGTCCATACCAGGCAAGTTACTTTTCAGCGGAGTGATTATAGAGGACAATCCTGAACTCAGAAGCCTGACTGGTTTAGAATCCTTAGATACCATAGAACGTTCATTATTTCTTACTGACAATCCAAAGTTGGAATCAATAGATGCACTCTCTTCTCTAATGTTCATAGGTCACAGATTGACAATAGATAATTCTAACTTGATCTTTCTTACAGCATTGAACAACATTGCGCCGATTAGCCATACTATAGAGATAGAGAACAATGCCAGACTAGTCTCCATTGATGAACTGCCACTTGCAAATACAATTGATGGGTCGATATTCATCCGAGATAATCCTAGTCTCATAAGCATTGCAGCTATCTCGCAGGTCGATACTATTCTGAGTCAACTGAATATAGATGATAACATAGCTCTATCTGCTTGTGGGAGTCTCTGCCCCATTCTGACTGAAGGATACGTAGAAAGTATCCTTAATGTAGCTGGTAACAGTTTTGGTTGTAATTCTGAGGAAGAAATTATTGCTGAATACTGTACTACAAGTCTCAAAGACCAAGTCAATGCTCAACAAGTCAGGTCATATCCAAATCCCGTCAATGATCAATTGCACATATCATTTGATTACGGCATAGATAATGTTACTGTGTACAAACTAGATGGCACCGTCATAAGGACCACTACTTTGCTGAATCCTGTGAGTGCCTTGGATATGGAGGTAAGTCATTTCGCTCCCTGATTGTATTTCCTGGAAATATCAAATCAGCAAAACAGAATAGTTACCAAGTTTCTGAAAATGTAATTCGCAGACTAAGTGTATCAGGTAGGATTACCCTTGCGGTAATCTGCAAGAAACTTCTCCAGACCTATATCCGTTAATGGGTGCTTGAATAAGCCCATGATCGTATGCAATGGACAAGTCGCTATATCTGCTCCTGCACGAGCCGAATCCACGATATGCTTGGCATTTCTGATGGAAGCTGCCAGTATCTCAGTCTCATACATCTGCACGGCATAGATCTCAGCGATATCTCTGATCAGGGCTACCCCATCCCAATTGATATCATCCACTCGGCCGATGAAGGGGGAAATGTAGGTAGCACCAGCCTTGGCAGCGAGTATGGCTTGGCCTGCTGAGAATACCAGGGTACAGTTGGTTTTGATGCCTTTGCTGGAGAAGTGGCTGATGGCTTTGACACCGTCTTTGATCATAGGGACTTTGACTACAATATTGGGAGCGAGGGTGGCAAGATACTCTCCTTCGCTGATGATACCTTTCAAGTCTGTAGCAATAACTTCTGCGCTGACATCTCCATCTACTATTTCACAGATTTTCTTATAGTGGTCTTCTATGTTCTTGGCTCCGGTGATGCCTGACTTGGCCATCAGGGAGGGATTAGTAGTTACACCGTCCAGTATACCGAGCTCTGCTGCTTCCTTGATCTGGTCGAGGTCTGCAGTATCTATGAAAAAACGCATGAGAGTGAAAATTGAGTGAGAAGAATCGTTAAAATGAAAAAAGTGAGGAATCCACACCTAGCCGCTCAACCACCTACCCTTGCTGTGTTTCCACCCTGGGGGAGTTCAGTAGGAGCTGGCCGTGAGACCCTCACCGACAGCAAAGGTAACTAGGTTTCGCTTATATTCCCAACTTTCCTGATTAGAGTCTATTTTTACTTTCATGACTAAGCATAAAGATCTCAAGTCCTATCTCAAAGCGATCCCCGAAGAGCGCCAACCTGCCTTTAACAATCTTCGGGAAACTATCAATGCAGCCATAGATGATAAATTTGAAGAATGCCTCAGCTACAATATGCTCGGCTGGGTAGTCCCGAAGTCCATCTACCCTGAAGGCTATCATTGCGACCCCAAACTCCCACTACCTTTCGCTAATCTAGCCAACCAGAAAGGTTTCATAGCCCTTTACCATAGTGGTGTCTATGCTGACAAGCAATTACATGATTGGTTTGTGTCAGAATATCCTAAGTATTGTAATTTCAAGCTAGATATGGGCAAGAGCTGCATCCGATTCAAACGTATGGATGATATACCCTATGACCTAGTGGGTGAGCTTATGAAGAGAATGGACATGGCGCAGTGGATCGACCTGTATGAGACTAAGGTAAAGGGATAGGATTTGTTTACTTCATCTGTCTAAATCTTTATACCTACTCCAAGTGTCGGTAAAATATGGTTAAATTTTATAGTATGATCTGTCGTGAATTCTGCGTTGAATTCATCTTCAAATTCTTTGATCTTCGGGTCAATTAGGCGATAAGTAAGCCCTGCACTGAAACTAAATCTTGATGGCACCTTTCTTAAAAATCTGACACCTACCCCAAGATTGAATGAATAGAAATTCTGACTCCTGCTTTGATTCAGTTGCTGATCAAATGGGTGCGAGTTAAGGGTGAAGGTCAGATCTTTACCAAATTGTCCCAATATGAAGGGAACAAATCTCTGTTCTCCAGATTTAAAAAAATTGTATTGTACACCTAATACGGGTATGATCCCGGTCAATTGATGAACTCCAATTCCTGTGTAGATATCAAATTTATCAGATGACCTGTATAAGATTTTCACCCCCATTATTGAATGGTCAACGCCTATACCAAAGTCAATGGCTAATCTTTCTTTGAAAGCCAACGTGTTGTAATCTGTTTGTGCTGTAAGCGTTGTATGAGTAACAAGCAAACAAATAAGAACAGTAAGACTGTCTGTAATCATTTTCTTATTCATACTTTTTTTAGCATTATTTAGCATAATTTAAGCAAACTCGCTCCACCACTCAGTCCTAGGATACTTCGCTGTGATCCTGACTGGCTCTTTCTTGACAGGATGGATAAAAGACAAACTATAAGCATGCAGGGCTATGGACTTGTCTGGCAATGGTTTTTGCGGTTTGTATTTGAGGTCTCCTAGTATGGGCATCTTGTACTCATTGAGTTGGGCTCTGATCTGGTGAGATCTGCCCGTTTCCAGTTTAATTTCGAGGAGAGAATGGTCTTTTATCTGTGCCAGCTGAGTGTATTGCAGTATGGCCTTTTTAGAACCCGTAAAAGCTTTTCCAGAGGTGATGGCTTTTTTCTTAGCTGGATTCTTTTTCATGTGAGATACCAGCGTACCTGTGACATCCATTGGGCGCTCGGTTACGATGGCATGATAGATCTTCTCCACTTCTCTGTCCTTGAAGAGCTTAGCCATTCTGGTGAGGGCTTTGCTGGTTCTGCAGAAGACAAGGGTGCCACTCACTGGCCGATCGAGTCTATGTGGCAGGCCCAGAAAGACGTCACCTGGTTTATCGTATTTCTTCTTGATGTATTCCTTTACGATTTTGATCATGTCCATATCTCTGGTGCTGTCGCCTTGCGAGAGGTAACCTGCGGGCTTGGATACGATGATGAGATGGTTGTCCTCTAGTAGTATTTTAGGTTTAATTTCTTCCAATTAGCTGAATTTATAGTATTTACCCACTGAATATCAGTATTTTATATATTATAGTGCTATATAATATATAATAAATTGAATATTAACATATTATACATTGCATTACTATATAATATGATTCATTTTTGTATTGTAAGTTTTGGTTATTAAATTGTAAAATTCGTTTTTGCTCGGGAGAAATCTCGAGCTTTTTTTGTTTTAGACCCTTCCTTAATAATAACGAAGGGGGTAATCGCTATCAGTAAACCATCTGGATTACCAAGGATAAAGTCAGAATCGGGCTTATAAATCTGACTTGAAACAAATATTAACATAATTCCTAATACTATGGCATACTCTTTGAACTTAGAAGAGCATATGAGTTTTGGTTATTAAATTGAGTAATGCCCGTGAAAATGTTCACGGGTTTTTTTTTGCCCCTACACAAGGCATTCTTTGCCTATTCTGCTCAATGTCCCACTACACTCTCGCCAATTCTATCAAATTACATATAAAACATCTTATTCCTTTCTTAGGTAAATACCTTTCAGACCATTAATTTACCCTCCTATCTTATAGATTTTCTAATTAATCACCACTTACTACTTTCAAAATGATAATCGGAGTACCAAGAGAAATTAAAACCAATGAGAACAGAGTTTCTATAACACCTGCGGGTATTTTGGAAATAGTCAAAAAAAAACATACTGTTTACGTACAATCTAAAGCTGGAGAAGGTTCTGGATACAAAGACAGTGAGTACAAAAAGGCAGGCGCTAAAATCCTTAAAACCATAGAACAGGTATATGACAAAGCTGAAATGATCGTCAAGGTGAAGGAACCCATACAGCCTGAATATGCTTTGGTAAAAGATGACCAACTGGTCTTCACCTATTTTCATTTTGCCTCTCATAAACCCCTCACAGACGCTATGATCAAGAGTGGCGCTGTGTGCCTGGCTTACGAGACTGTGACCAACCCTGATGGCTCTCTTCCCTTACTTATCCCCATGTCAGAAGTCGCTGGTAGAATGGCAACTCAGAATGGTGCAAAGTTTCTTGAAGAACCCATGGGAGGTAGAGGCATATTGCTAGGAGGTGTCCCAGGCGTACCCCCGGCTAATGTACTGGTGATAGGTGGCGGCGTGGTAGGTACACAAGCCGCAAAAATGGCGGCTGGTCTAGGCGCAAATGTCACTATCATGGATATCAATCTGGACAGACTCAGGGAATTGGATGATATTATGGCTGCCAATGTCACAACAATGTACTCCAATCAGTACAATATAGAAAAAATGATCCCATACCAGGATCTGATTATAGGGGCAGTATTGATTCCAGGAGCCAAAGCACCGAACCTCATCACTAAAAGGATGCTTAAGAAGATGCGTAAAGGTACTGTACTCGTAGACGTAGCCGTGGATCAAGGTGGATGCATAGAAACCTGCAAACCCACCACACATGCCGAGCCCACTTATGTGATAGATGGTATCATACATTACTGTGTCGCAAATATGCCAGGTGCAGTGCCTTACACCAGTACGATTGCCTTGACCAATGCCACACTACCCTACGTGCTCAAACTCGCTGGCAAAGGCTGGAAAAAGGCTTGTGCAGAGGATGCTGGATTAGCAAATGGGCTCAATGTCATCAATGGTAGAGTAGTCCATAAAGGAGTAGCGCAGGCTTTCAAGTACAAATTAGAGTCCATTTAGCAAATATGACTGACTATAATAATATATTGTTTATTTTAGTATAACCATTTAATATTTTTCCTTATATTAGTATTATTATCATTTTATTTCCTCCATCTAAACTTATACCATATGAACATTACTTATAACAAGCTACGCGAGGTCAAGCACAGTCTTCCTACAGGATCCATTTCCAGAATCGCCAAAACGCTTAATTTAGAAGAGCAGACGGTGAGGAATTACTTTGGAGCTAGTGACTATGAAGCCGGTGGAATTGCAGGAAAACACTACCAAGAAGGCCCTAAGGGCGGTATCGTTGCACTGCAAGACACTAAAATCTACGAGCTCGCAACTCAGATTATAAGAGAAAGTTCCAACTAATTTATTTGTTCATATACCAAAAATTAAACAGAGGCCGAATCGCATCATTGCTTTTCGGTCTTTTAATTTGTTAACCAACTCTTCATTTAAACAACTGGAAATGTCTAAAATTTCGTCACTTCTTCTTTTCTATCTTTTTTTCTTTTCTGTTTCAATACTGCTCCATTGTTGTTGCAATGAGCCCACTCGCATATCTATCGTAGGTACTGGGGAAATGATATTCACAGGCATAACTGAAAGCTCTCCACTAGGTCAAGTAATTGACTTTGAGCAGCAAAGTAGCTTCAGTATTTCTGTGAACTACGAACTAGAATTTGTCGATAATTACAAGCTGCCTTCAGTTATGACTTCAGCATATGGATTTTCTTGCGAGGATGAATTTCAAAATACTCTTGTTGAGTCTAGCCTCTCTCTGACTTGTGATAAGCTCATTGTGAACGATGGTGCAACTCTGGCTGCTGGAGATGAATTGAAGAACTTATCTGATCTGGTGATAACTGTTGATGGAGGTTCTGTATTCATTTTCTTCAGCGAAGAAACTATAATTGCAACAGAATTCACTCAGGGCCCTAACAACTTCACCTTGTCCATTGACACTTCTGATGGATTGACTTTTGTGACTGAGGAAACACTTGTTTTTCGGTCTTGATTCCCGGATTGTCTGCATGGGATTTATGAGATGAATAGTTTTGACAAGTTTAAGGATTTATGCTCAACTTCTGAACCTTGATTTATAAACTGTAGAACTCACACTTATTATTAAACAAAAATTTCCATGTCTAGAATTTCATCACTACTTTATTTCTACCTGTTTTTCTTCTCTTTATCCATCACAATGCAATATTGCTGTGAAACTCTTGTATCAATCGTAGGTACTGGAGAGATGGCCTTTATAAGCGCTATTGATGAGTCATTAGTATCAACATCTATTGATACCATTGACGGAAGTCCTTTTAGAATTAGAACTGATTACGAAGTTGATTTCGTTGATAATTACAAGCAACCAGCACTAATAAATTCAGCTTACGGATTTGGCTGTGCGAGGGTATTACAAAATAGCTTGGTTGACTCAACGTTTACTCTAATCTGTGATAAAGACATCATTCATAACGGTATGACAGTAGCAGCAGGACAAGAATTGAGAAACTTGACTGGTTTGGTTACATCTAGAGGTGGAGCTTATACTCAAATATCTTTCTCTGAAGAAACTAGAGCTGCAACAGAATTCACCCCTACTGCTCACACTTTTACTTTGTCCATTGATACTTCTGACGGGTTGACATTGGTGTCAGAGGGCACGCTGGTTTTTCGGTCTTGATTAAGATGAACCTATTAATCTTATTGTTTTGGGTTCCTTCTAACTTTGTAACTATTGAAGGCTTGAGTATTACAGTTTAACATACTCAAATTACTGGCAGCTATTATTCCTCCACCTATTAACAATCCTAGTATTGTTACAAAACCTTGATTCCAAATAAAAAAGGTAGTCCTAATCATCAAGGTAGCACCGATAACAGTGCCTAATAAGTTACCAGAAATGGCATCTCTTGCTTCAACATCATTTGCATGATACTCAGTTAGACTAAGGCAATCTTCACATTGTAAGCTAAAGTATTCACCGAGCTCAGCTATCAAGTCTGGTCTGTGATAAAGCTCTTTTTGAGTTTGAAGTACTTCTTGCAAGATTGACATTCCATATACAGTTTCATACACTTTTATTTTAATCATCTAATCAAATGATCTGATAAATCCAGATCAGGTGGATTAGGTGTAAAAGGCTTACTGGACAAAACAATATAAGGAACAAATAAAGAAGCAATCAATAGCATCGTTGTAAAAGGTCTTTCTGACCAAGAGACAAGTGACATGATGATGTCGAGCAGTATAGTCGCATATATGTAAGGTTTCGGATTTGTTCTTTATTTTCGAGCTTCAACAATCATTTGGGCTCTAAGAAAAAAAACAAGTATGACACCAACGATGATCCCTAACATTGCAACTACTTACGATTGTCTATCATTTTCTCAGTACACATATATAGATGAACTGTAGTTCCAAATAAAAATCATAAATCAAAATTTACCAAGGCCACAGCGGCCAGCCTCATTCACAATTAACCATCAACCATTCACAATTCTCCTACCTTACTCTCCTCCCACAAAGCATCCATTTCCTCAAGACTCATATCAACTAACGCTTTAGGTGCCTTCGCTTCAATATATTGAAATCTCTTCTTAAATTTCCGATTGACCTTCTCTAGTGCCGCTTCAGGATCTATCTTCAGAAATCGACCATAATTTACCAGACTGAACATCAGATCACCGAACTCTTCCTCCATGTGCTCCTGATCCCCTTCTGCTATCGCTTCTTGTAGCTCTGCTTCTTCTTCTTTGACCTTAGCCCACACATCTTCGACCTTGTCCCATTCAAACCCCACCGTTGCCGTTTTCTCTTGCAACCGATACGCTTTGACCAGCGCTGGCAGAGAGCGAGGCACGCCTTCCAACACAGATTTCTTGCCTTCAGCCAGCTTGATGGCCTCCCAATTCTGCTTTACTTCCTTATCTGTTTCTGCTGTCAGATCGCCGTATATGTGAGGATGCCTATTGATCAGTTTCTCACAAATGGCATTCAACGAATCTTCAAGCTTGAAAGCTTGTTTTTCATCAGCAATCTTGGCATAGAACACTAAATGCAGGAAAATGTCGCCCAATTCCTCTTTGATACCCTCATAATCCTCATCCAGAATCGCATCAACGAGCTCATACATTTCCTCGATGGTGAGCTTTCTGAGGGTATGGATAGTCTGCTTCTTGTCCCAGGGGCACTTCTCCCTGAGTTCATCCATTATATTGACCAATCTCATAAATGCCTCGGCTTTCGGATTCATATCAACTCTTTAGGTATTTTTGTGTTCTGTTCAGTAAATACAATAATACGATGACTGGAATACTTTCCACCTTTGCGATTATCTTTTCTGTCTTCTTCATCGCCTTTGGATTGATCAATATCCGATACATAGTCTCTGGCAAGGAGTTCAGAGGTACCTGTGCCACTAATAACCCGATGATCAAGAATAATCTCGGAGAGTGTGGCGTATGCGGTAAGAAACCTGAAGAGGACTGCAAGATGCCAGAACAGCACGCTTGACACTGTCTCACCTTTCTATTTTCTCGTAACATTTACAATTCTTTCTGATGAGAATACGTCTTTTACTTTTCTTTGTTTCCATGGCACATATCGGCTCAGCTCAGCAGGCCACGCAACTGAGCAGCGCTGAAATCTATGAAGAGATCAAGAAGCTCAACTTCTTTGGGTCGGCCATGTATGTGGCAGCGCATCCGGATGATGAAAACACCAGACTCATTTCTTATCTTTCCAAAGGTCTGCATGCCAGAACCTCTTATTGCTCACTCACCAGAGGAGATGGTGGTCAGAATTTGATCGGAACAGAGATACGAGAATTACTCGGTGTCATCAGAAGTCAAGAATTACAGATGGCCAGATCAGTGGATGGAGGTCAGCAGTTTTTTACCAGAGCCAATGATTTTGGGTATTCCAAGCATCCAGATGAGACTCTGAGAATCTGGGACAAAGATAAAGTGCTTGCTGATTTAGTATATGCGATAAGGTATTTCAGACCTGATGTCATCGTCAATCGATTTGATCATAGAACGCCTGGTAAGACTCATGGTCATCACACCAGCTCAGCAATGCTGGCAGTAGAGGCATTTGAAATGGCAGCAGATCCTAACGCTTATCCAGAACAACTCGAGCAGGTGGATACCTGGCAAGCTAGAAGACATTTCATGAATACCTCATGGTGGTTTTATGGAAGCAGAGAAAAATTTGCAGAAGCAGACAAGACAAATTTCATAAGTGTGGATGCCGGGGGTTATTTTCCGACCCTGGGAAAATCCAATAATGAGTTTTCTGCCTTGGCTCGATCAAAGCACAGATCACAGGGTTTTGGATCTGCGGGCAGCAGAGGTTCTTACACAGAATATTTGGAATTGATAGGTGGGGATTTGCCTGAAGACAAGGACAACTTATTTGGAGGAGTAGAAACAAGTTGGAAGCGGTTAGAAGGAGGGGCAAGAATCCTTCCACTTGCTACTGCAATAGAAACGGATTTTGATTTTGCTGATCCCAGTTCATCTATTCAGAGTTTGCTGAGCTTACATGATAATCTCAGTAACTTAAAAGACTCACCTCTCAAAAAAATAAAGCTGAAGCAAATCACTGATCTCATAATCCAGTGTTCTGGCTTATGGGCAGAAGCATCCATAGAAAACCAGCAAGTAGGTATCGGAGACTCGCTGGAAGTGCAAGTCGAGCTGACTAGTAGAAGTGATTTTGAGATTACTGTAGCTGAAGTTTCCATTAATAGCATACCGACCACCACTATTTCAGGAGCACTGGAACCCTTTACAGAGAATAAGTGGTATGAGACTTTTGTAGTGGATAAGAATTCTCAATTCTCCAATCCTTACTGGCTGGATGAAACTGGAGCTCTAGGCGTATACAAGGTTGATAAAATGGAAGACCGGATTCTTCCGCAGACGCCACCTGCGATTACTGTAGATTTTAAAATCAATATAGAGGGATCTGACATTGCTTTTACTCGCGAAGTAATACACAAGTATGTAGACCCGGCAGTCGGAGAAATTCGTCAACCTGTCGCTATAGTACCAGCTGCAACTATGAAGTTTGATAAAGATCTCTATCTTTTTGCAGATTCGGCTCCTCAAAAAATAAAGGTCGCTGTCACTGCTGGCAAAGATAACCTGAAAGGTGACCTACTATTAAGAGCACCGGAGGGATGGAGCATCATGCCAGCTACCATCTCAGTGGATATAAAGGATAAAGGCTTTGAAGAAACCTATGAGTTCCAACTCAGTTCTCCAAACAATGTCAATCAGGGTAAAGTAAAAGCGTCCCTTAAATCAGGAAGTTCTGTCCATAACAAGTCCTTGACTAATATTTCCTACGATCACATTCCATTACAGACAATACTCTCTCCGGCTGAGGCCAAGGTTGTCAAAGTGCCACTTAATAAAGGTGGAAGTAATATAGGCTATGTGATGGGCGCTGGAGATAAGATGCCGGAAAGTCTGGAAAACGTTGGATATCAGGTAGATCTCCTACCTGTGAGCGATCTCAATACAATGGACCTGACGCAGTATGATGCCATAGTCATAGGGATAAGAGCCTACAACAAGATCAAGAATCTGAAGCTTTACAATGATTACTTATTTGGGTATGCGGAGCAAGGCGGTACACTCATTACTCAATACAATACTTCACGTAGAATAAACTTTGAGGACCTTTCACCTTATAATATCAAGCTCTCCAGAAAAAGGGTTACAGATGAATTAGCTGAGATGCGCATCTTGGATAAGAATCATAAGGTTTTCAATCATCCCAACAAAATAAACAAATCGGATTTTGGTGGATGGGTCCAAGAACGTGGATTGTATTTCGCTGAAGAGTGGGGAGAAGAGTTCACACCTCTCTTATCAAGTAATGACGAGGGAGAGGAACCGCTGGAAGGCAGTTTGCTAGTTGCTGACCACGGCGAGGGCCATATTGTCTACACCTCTATTTCGTGGTTCAGGCAATTACCAGCAGGCGTGCCTGGAGCCTTCAGACTATTTGCTAATCTTCTGGCATTATCTGATGATCCAAAATAGAGAAGAGAACCATCAACTGGATACCACTGATGATAGTGTGCCGGTATTCAAATCTTGGAGAGCATGGTACCTATGTGTAATCGTCATTAATCTTGTGGTGATTACTCTTGTATGGACATTTATAAATTTGCTGTAGATGGCTCAGCTGGACTGGATTGTACTACTACTTACTGTATTCACGATCATCGCATATGGTCTCTATAAAACCAGAGGCAGTGAGGATATGCATGGATATCTGCTAGGGGGTAATGAAGCCAAATGGTGGACGATGGGACTGTCCGTCATGGCCACACAAGCGTCAGCTATCACTTTTCTTTCCACACCTGGGCAGGCCTACCATGACGGGATGGGCTTTGCTCAGTTCTATCTGATGCTTCCTGTCGCCATGGTGATTATTTGCGTCACGTTCATACCCATATTCTATCGGCTCAAGGTCTATACCGCCTATGAGTATCTGGAGAATAGATTTGATCTGAAAACCAGAAGTCTAACAGCCAGCTTATTTCTTATCCAGCGTGGCATCTCTGCTGGCATCACTATCTATGCGCCTGCCATAGTCTTATCTACAGTATTGGGTTGGGACTTGAAGACCACTGTTATTGTCATCGGAATCATCTCTATTTTATATACCATGTCCGGGGGTACCAAGGCCGTTCACGTGACGCATAAGCATCAGATGATCGTCATCTTGCTCAGCCTATTTGTCATTTTTTTCATATTGATAAATTGCATAACTCAAGAATACAGCCTCATAGAAAATCTTCAGATCGCCAAGGCCAGTGATAAAATGGAAGTCATCGATTTCACCTTCGACATCAAGGAACGTTACAATATCTGGTCGAGTATGGCCGCGCTCTTTCTCTTCCTCTCCTATTTCGGTACGGACCAATCACAAGTCCAACGATACATATCCGGAAAATCAATCAAAGAAAGTCGATTGGGCCTCATTATGAATGGTATCCTCAAAGTGCCTCTGCAGCTATTTATTCTCTCACTGGGAATCTTGGTTTTTCTCTTTTATCAAAGCAATAAACCACCGATATTCTTCAATGACCAGATCACGCAGCAAGTAGCCACATCAGAGTACGCATCTGAATACGCATCGCTCAATGCTGAGTACAATGGACTGATGGAGAAAAGAGAAGCAGATAACAGAAAATTCATCGCTGCTGTTAGAGTTAATGACCTCGAAATCAAAGCTCTGCAGCAAACCCAAATAACACAAAACTTAGCATCTGAGAGAGTCCTGAGAGATAACATGAAAGACCTAATCAAGAAGGTGGATAATGATCTTGAGACCAATGACAAGGATTATGTATTCATCAATTTCATCCTCAAGAACATTCCCAATGGACTCATAGGGCTATTGCTGGCAGTCGTTTTCTTTGCAGCCATGTCTTCTACAGCATCAGAGCTCAACGCCTTGGCAGCGACGACAACTGTGGACATCTACAAGCGGAGTATTTACAAGACTGGCGATTCAGCCCACTATCTAAGAGCTTCCAAGCTGTGGACTGGGTTCTGGGGCCTCGTCGCCCTCCTCATTGCACTCTATGGCAACTTGTTTGAGAATCTCATACAACTGGTCAATATAATAGGCTCCATCTTCTACGGCACGATTCTGGGGATATTCTTAGTAGGGTTCTATTTGAAGAACAACAAGGCAAATGCAACTTTTTCTGCAGCTTTGCTGACGCAATTATTAGTCATTATCATATACAAAATGGATGTTCTCCCTTTTCTATGGTTAAATCTCATAGGTGTATTAGGCGTAGTATGCATCAGTAGTTTATTGCAGCTACTCCTCAAAAGCAAAGAATTAGTCTAGAAATTCTTAAAGATTCTGTACCAGGCTTTACATTCATAAGCGACTTGAAAGCATCGATTTTCCAATTACCGTAATTTTGTTACTTAATGTTCATGGTCTACACCTATATGAGAAATTCAATTGTACAGATATTGCTCGGGCTTGTGCTCTGTATCTTATTCTCATTGTCAGCCTATTCAGCTACTGTAATTGACTCGATAGTAACTATCAATTCCACTTGCGGGATGGATAATGGTGTCATTATCATATACGCCTCCGATACTGTGAATGTCAGATACTCAATAGATAATGGAACGACATATCAAGAAGAACCCAGATTCAATAATGTTTCTGAGGGAGATTATCTGGTCGTGATTCTGCAAGGCACCACTTGTTCTGATGTCAATACAACTGTATTAGTCAATGACCCTAATCCAGCTTTACCCATATTGACATGTCCAGATGATTTGGAAATAGAATGTAGCAACCCTGAACCCATTTCCATCATTGAATCTTGGATTATGGAAACAGTTGCCATAGATTTCAAAACAGATTCTCTACCCAGTAGCACGCCTATCGACTTGAGCACTCTGGATTTTTCCATTTGCGGAAGTAATATTCCACTGGATATAGAAGCCATAGACGGCTGTCAAGGCACATCATCATGCATAGCAACTATCAATATTATTGATACGGAGGACCCTATCATCAGTTGTCCGCAACCCTTGCCTATAGACCTGGCTGATCTCAGTTTTCCTGAGATTGTAGAAGCGTGGTTGGAGTCTGTGGATGGCGTGGATAATTGTGACGATTTCAGTTTCAATAACGACCTGGATGAATCCCGCATAAATTTACAATGCGATTCTTTCTACACTATTTCTGTCCTATTCACTCTAGAGGATTTCTGTTCTAACCAGGATACTTGCAGATCTGAAATAATGGTTACGAATGAGCTACAGCCCGATATAACATGCACTGACGATTTCCAAGTAAGTTGTGATGCTGATCCTGAAGATTCATTGGATGAGTTATTGGTTCAGTTTGAAGACCTCAATGCTTTTGACGAAGATGTGAGTATAGAAGATTCTAATATAGAAGACCTAGTAGGCTTACAATGTGGTGATACTTTAACTCTGGTGTACTTGGTCATAGACGGTTGTCTGCGACAGTCAAATTGCACCTCCTTGATCACAATTCTCGATGATGGAAGTCCAACCTTGATTTCCTGCCCTAGCCTATTGCTCATAGATGAGGTGAACGACCAAACTATTCCTGATATAGAATCTTGGTTAATTGGGATGGAAGCAGAAGACAATTGTGCCATGATTCAATATGAAACAGATTTTGATGTCAATGTTTTCGATGATCTGTGCAATGTACCTGATACCTTGGCAATAATTTTCAGTGCATCTGATGGTTGTGGAAATACAACAACTTGCGAGAGTAAATTATATATCGCGCCACAATCAGTGGAGGTGACTTGTCCAGATACTTTGGTATTAAGTTGTGGTTCTTCAAATAACCAGCAACTTACGGATGACTGGATCAATAGTGCAACTGCCATAGATGCAGGAGGGAATAGTATCAATTATGAGACGGAAATAGATGCTTCTCAAGGTACAACTTGCGATTCTGTAGCGGCTGTAAAGGTCTTCGTCCTAGATAACTGCGGCACTGAGAAAAGTTGCATCACTACTATCGTAACCGTAGACGAGTTAAGTCCTGAGCTCAGTTGTCCTGATCCACTCAGCGTAGAAGCCTCTGATGCGGATATAACTGAACAGGTGGTAGCGTGGCTAGACCAAATCTCAGCTACAGACCTCTGTACGGAACCTACCATTAATTATTCTTACCAATTGGATTTACCACCGAATACTTGCACACTGGATACTTTGATAGAAGTGAGTGCCATAGATAACTGCAGTAACGAAAGCAACTGTACCATCAGTTTTTCTGTCACTAACAATAACTTCTTATCCATCATCTGCCCGCAGGACACAGTGTTTGCTTGCAGCAGTTCAGATCTATTACTGTCCGTGGATAACTACTTGGAATCAGTAAGTGTCACTGCGAATGCTGGCTTTGATTTAATTAATGATTTTGATCCTACGATAATCGATGACGAATGTGTCACTGCTCAGACCTTGACTGTAACGATCACCGCTATTGATTTCTGCAATAATGCCAATTCCTGTTTTACGACTTTCCAGTTACTCCCAGATGGCAAGCTATACATCCCTGATGTATTCTCTCTTTCTGCCGTAGGAGCAGATAATACATTCACTATTTTCGGAAACGGCGGCATTCGACTTATCGAAGAAGCTACCGTCTATGACAGATGGGGTAATATAATCAATACGGTCTCAGGTGAAATGAATGAGTCGTCATTGGTCATATGGGACGGAAGAATTGACAATAAGGTAGCCACATCAGGTGTCTATTTGTACAAAATAAAATACACTGATATTTTCGATGAAAAGGTGGAGAAAACGGGGCAGATTACCTTATTGAAATAATAAAAGGCTGACCAACAATTGTCGATCAGCCTTCCTGTTTTTTTATGAGTACTAAGCTTACTTAGCCATCCATTCTTTTATGGAGGCAGCATTCATCTTTACATACTCTGCATTACCTGCTTTTTCTGCTAAGGTAGAAGACATTTTAGCAGCTGCGATTGCTTCTTTGGTTTTACCCATATCCGCCAGGATCAATGCCTTTCTTCTTACTTGCCAGAATTTCTTCTCATCTCCAGCAGTTGCTTTCTCTATCCATGCCAAAGCCTTATTCATATCTTTACCATTCTTGTGATAGTATGAAGCCGCTTGGTAGTAATCATTTGCTGAAGGACCTGCCATCGTTTTGTCGATTGCAGCCATTACAGTCTCATCAACAACTACAGATATCTTCAAAGGCACATAAGTATCTGCCCACAAAAATTCCAATAAAGCAGAATCATCTTTGATATCTCCAAATAGAACCGTGAACGTCTCCATACTCATAGGCATCTTTTCGGTTTTGGAGCTGACACTTAATTTCGGTGTCGCATCCTTGTAGTCTGACCAGTAACTAGGTCCGAATTCGTGAAAGTGGAAAGTCCACTCAGTTGCAGTAGGCGTTGCCAATACAGCATAGGCCCCTTTAGCCAATTTTTGGCCTTTGATCATTACATCATCAGAGAAAGTAATTTTTGTGGCTTGGTTGGCCCCTAATCTCCACAAGGTACCGTGAGGCACAAGACCATCAGCAGAGAAGACAGTTCTGTCCTTGACACCAGGTCTTGAGTACTCAACTGTAATATCAGTCAAACCTACAGTTTGAGTCATTTTACAAAAAGGGCTAGCCGCTGGAGTTTTGATCTGTGCTTGTCCTAGTGTGACAGCAAGAGATAAAAGTGCTATAAAATAAAATTTCATATTTATAATTTTTTTGCAAATGTACGTTATAGAATGCAGCTATGGCAATCTCAAGGAGTCTTTGAGCAGCTAAGCTAATTTCCACCTCAGCGCCAGGAGAACTGCAATAGAGCTTGTTATACTTGGAAAGTTCTGCTCATATTATTTTCCTACCATCTCAAATAGTGTCTATTGTCCTTATAATGACTTAGCAACAAGAAGCCTAACTTAAAAAACCAGTCTCATTAGCCTTGCACCAGTACCCCTGCAATTGCAGCTGTGATAAAGCAAGCGATCGTTCCGCCTATCATAGCTTTTAGACCTAGCTTGGTCAAAGTTTCGCGTTGGCTTGGTGCGATAGCCGATATGCCTCCAATCTGTATTCCTATGGAAGCAAAATTGGCAAAGCCACATAAGGCGTAAGTAGCTATTATGATGGATTTGGGGCTGAGCCTAGTTGCATCATTGGCTTTGATAATACTGAGATCCACATAAGCCACGACTTCATTGATTGCCATTTTCTTACCTAGCAGCTGACCTACCAGTAATATATCTTCAGTAACCACGCCCAGCAGCCAGGCGATAGGCGCAAATATCACTCCGAGTATGAATTCCAGATTGAAGCACTCATACTGTCCTTCTGTGATGCCAAAAATCCACTCATTCAGACCTACTTTGTCACCAGTCCAGCCTAGCACACCATTCACAAAAGCAATCATTGCAATAAATACCAGCAGCATAGCCCCCACATTCACTGCTAATCTCACACCATCAGTAGTCCCTATGGAAATGGCGTCCAGCACATTGGTTCCAAGCTTATCTTTAGGTACAGAAAGGTCTTTATTGACTGCATCGGGATTGACTTCAGGAAAAAGCATCTTAGCAACGACAATAGCTGCTGGGGCAGAGATGATGGACGCTGTCAGAAAATGTATCGCGTATTCATCACCCAATAAAGAGACAAACAACGCAAAAACCCCACCCGCAATAGTGGCAAACCCACCTGTCATCAGTGACATCATCTCAGACTTGGTCATTTTGTCCAGATAGGGCTTGACAACTAGTGGCGCTTCTGTCTGACCTATAAATACGTTAGCAGCGGCTGCTGTAGCTTCAGCTCCTGACAGACGCATGAACTTGCTCATTATCCAAGCGAAGCCAAATATGATTTTCTGTAGGATGCCAAAATAGAATAGCATCGCTGAAAAAGCTGAGAAGAACACCACGGTAGGAAGCACCTTGAAGGCAAATACATAACCCACCTTGTGAGCGACCTGCTTACCGCTTGAGAAATCAGTAGCTTGTATGAATGCCTCATCAGGCCACTGACCAAAAATAAAACGAGAGCCCTCTTCGGTATAATTGAGCAAATCCACAAAGCGGTCTGCTATCCAATCAAAAGTACTGTAGATGAACGGGACTTGCAGTATGGCGATGGCAAGTATAAATTGCAATGCGAGACCACCTGTGACTAATTTCCAGTCTATGGCTTTTCTATTGGAGCTCAAGGCATAGCAACACAGTATCATTGAAAAGACGCCTATCGCTCCCCTGAAAATGTCCATCATCAAATCCATATCAATCTAGTTGGCTCGTTATTTAGCTGGTAATATGGCTGCGTCTGCTCTAAAATCACTCAATTACATCCCATCAGTCATATTGCCCGTAGTAATAATAGCTAAAATTTTGATTTTGAATTAGCTTTGTCTCATGTCATCTAGGTCCAAACTTATAGGTATATGCGGAGGAAGCGGATCAGGCAAAACCAGTTTTGTCGCCGCCCTCAAGGCTAAAATTACAGATTTGGATGCTTGTTTCATCTCGATGGATGACTACTACTTGCCGCGAGAACAACAGTTAACAGATGAGCAAGGGGTTAAGAATTTTGACCTTGTAAGCTCTATAAGAATCGACAGTTTGATCTCTGATCTGGACAAATTGCAAGCTGGAGAGTCCATAGTAAAGCAACGCTATACCTTTAACAATGAAGAGGCGCAAGCTGAAACTTTCGTTTTGAAGCCTGCCCATATTTACATAGTGGAAGGCCTTTTCGTCTATGCTGAGAAAGCTTTAAGAGAAAGGTTTGATCTCAAATTATTCATAGAGGCGAGCGATGAACTCAAACTCATAAGAAGGATAAAGAGGGATAGAATAGAAAGAAACTACCCTATTGAGGATGTGCTTTACAGGTATGAGCACCATGTCATGCCATCTTATAGAGGGCACATAGCCATCTATAAGAATGAAGCTGACATTGTGATTAATAATTTTAGGAATTTCGATGTGGGACTTTCAGTAATCTCTTCCTATTTAAACTCGCTGAACTAAGGTTAAGGTATGATTGGAGTTTTATTCCGTTGCAGTCAGTTCGGCTATAAATTCTGCATTACCAAGATCGCCTCCTATAGCAGTCTCCCATGAAGCTTCTACAACATTCTCATTAGCTCTGACTAGAGTCCAAATATTGATATCGCCATCACTTTCTACTATGGTAACTTCAGAATTACTGGTTCTTTCCCAAGTAACATTATCCAGCTTGCCATAATCTCTACCCAATAGACTAATCTCAAAATCAAAAACACCTGTGCCATCCGCATTGAAAGTCACAAACCCGTCGGGCATGTCGTCTTTGTCGTCCAGATCCGTGCCATTGACGGTACCTGATGCAGCTACCGTCTGAAAGAACCAAGTTGTATTTTCCAAACTGAAACCATCAGCAATTGCTGATTCTGCAGCTGGGTCATCATCCTTGCAACCAATTATCACTGAAACAATGGACAAACAAAGGACCAAGTAGAAAACGCTATATTTTTTCATAATTCTATTGAATAAAAGATGATTGAATTACTTAGTATGGTAAGCTTAGTATGTCAAAGTAAGTCTATTCTTAGCCGTACCGCTCAGATAGTAGCAGCTTTAACGACCAATCCCCACTATCAAGACAAAGTTGCTAAATAACTAATGATTCCACCAACGGTTGATGGAATTTTTGCGTCAGACATACAGCAAGTGCTAGTTTTCAAGCTATTGCACTATTTTTGTTCAAATTTCTTAAAAATGCGCTATTACAAATTGTTAATTCTGAGCTGTTTCATTTTTTCGATTACCGTGATGAGTTGCAAGCCAGATAATTCAACGACAATTTCGGGTCAGATCAAAGGTGCTCAAGATTTATCAGTGTATCTGGATATTAAGAGCCTGAATAAATCCATCAGCTCACTTGGCAATACCCCAATAGACACCAGTGGAAATTTCAGTATCACGCTTCCAGAGGGCATAGCAGCTGGCCTGTATAGATTAAGAATAGGTACCAAGGGCATCGATCTCATATGTGATGGTACTGAGAAAAATATAGTCTTAGCTGGACAATTGGCAGAATTGGCAAATTTTGATTACACTGTAACTGGTTCTCCATTATCAGAGATCTATCATCAGAAGATCAACGGTCTCAGGGATGGCAAGCTAAGGCGACCTGAATTCGATGAGTTTGTCAACACTACTGATCCTCTATTAGCGATTGCACTGCACTTTGCAACTACCCCTTTGGATCCGGCCGAGAACAAGCTCTTTGAAAACATGGTAGATAAGGTAAAGACTACTTATCCGGAGGCCGCCGTTCTACCTCAACTGACCAAACTTTCCAATGATATGAAAAGACAACATATCCTGGCTATGAGCAAATATCCGGTAAAGAAAGGGCAGCCCGCACCTGATATTGCCCTACCTGGTGTAGATGGCAAAATCAGAAAATTGTCCGACCTGAAAGGCAAGGTGGTTTTATTGGATTTCTGGGCGAGCTGGTGTAGCCCTTGCAGAAGAGCTAATCCTCATGTCGTCTCGCTATATGAGAAATACAACAAGGATGGATTTGAAGTATTCAATGTATCACTAGACGGACTGAGTTCCAAGAAAAGAACCAACCTGAGTCAAGCCACCATAAAATCCAAACTCAAAGCTTCAAAGAAGAAGTGGATAGATGCTATCGCCACTGATAAATTATCCTGGAACAATCATGTCAGTGATCTTATGGAATGGGAATCAGTCGGTGCTCAGTTATATGGGGTGAGCTCAATTCCGACGACTTTCTTGATCGGAAGAGATGGTAGGATCGTAGAGATAAATCCCAAAAGGAATCTGGAGAAGGCTATTCAGAAACATCTGTAAGTTCTGCATCTAATAGAGGAATTTTCTTGCCTCCAAAACCCGCTTAATTTGCCAAACTAATCTCTCTTTGGAACCAATATCCAAAGCCCTTGCACCAGAGAGCATGCTACTGAAGAACACAGGCGTAGAGTTTAAATTTGATTCTGCATTATCAATTCTGTAAGTTCCAAGATGGTCATCGAACTTGAAGTTATAGTTCATCCACTTCTGTTTAGTTGTATTTTTTCCTAAGAATTCTCTAGCTTTTGCGTTACAGACCACTATGCATTTTGGTAAGCAATTTTCCAGAATTTCTTTGGTTATTACGAGTTGGTAATTTATGAATTCTCTACCCTCGCATGTCTTGAGTAAAGTATCAATATATTTCTGAGATGTTTCTCTAAAGTACAATACATCCAAGTGGCTCCACGGTGAATCTAGTTCTTTGGCAATAGTTTCGAACGGTTTATAATATTTCTGGTACTCATTTGATTCTTGCTTTATTGAAACAAATGTTTTAAAATTCTTCGAAGACCTTTATAAATTGAAGGAGGGATTAATGCCAATAAAGAGGATTGAATGGTTCAAGATGGATTCAACAGTATGGTAGACTCTGGAGATAACCTCTATATTTTTGAATTCCTTATTGCTCCAGATAGCGTCTAATTGCTTTTCATGATTTTCAATTACTGAGTACTTCATAATCACCTGACTTTATTCCCCTATCAAAACTTGACAAGCAATTCCACAAGCCACAGCGGCATTAAGCGACTCAGCACCCCCCCTTCTTGGGATCATCATCTTATGGTCGAGCCGCTCAGCGAGAGCTTGATTGATGCCTTTGCTTTCGTTGCCTACGACTATCACTCCAGGAGTCTCATTCCTGAGCTCCGAAATATTCAGCCCACCCAGGACTAATCCATAAGTCACCTTTTCTGACACTAACTCCTCTGGCGTAGTAGTGATTAATTTGACTCGATTATGAGCCCCTGAAGCAGCCTGCACAACTTTGGGATTATAGAAATCCACCGAGCCTGGGGAAGCCTGTACTGCGGACAGACCATACCAGTCCGCTATTCTGATCATAGTACCCATATTCCCAGGATCCTGAATCGTATCCAGATATAAAGACCACGGACTACTAGCCGCCGGCAGATGCCGCTGTTCCATCTCAGCGACTATGAGAATACCATTGGGATTCCTCAGACTGGAGACTTGCGAGAGCTCTTTTTCATTGATGACAATGATTGAATGTGGACTACAGTCAGCTAATTCAGCATTATGTAGGTCTTTGTAAGCCTTTGTAACTAGAATATACTGTATATCAAAGGATTTACATATTAAAAACTCTTTGCATACTTTCGGACCCTCGGCAATGAATTTGTTATAATTTTGACGGTGTTTGATCTGGTTTAAAGACCGGATGTACTTTTTCAACTGATTTGTAAGTATCATTTATACTTGATAGACTTAAATAACAATATTGTATTCTCTAAGTATGCCTTATGGGTCTTACTTCTGGTGACACTCCAAGCTTGTAATATTACAAAATTCCTAAACGAGGACGAACTGCTGGTCAGAGACATTTCCTTATCTCTGGAAGGAACAGATCATACGATAGACAACTCAAATCTGAAATCAGAGCTCGAAAGCCTCTACAGAGTAAGGCCAAACAATGATCGCAAAGCTTACAATTACTACAAGTATCAGCATGAAGAAGATCCTCCGTGGATTAGAAAATGGTTGAAGAACAAAAGATCAGAAGCACCATCCTTGCTGGACAGTCTGGCAGTGGAAGAAACTGCAGTGACACTGAAGCAATATCTTAGAAACAAGAAGGGCTTCTATACTGCCGAGGTAGAATATGATATAGCTCGCAAACCAAGGTTGCAAAGAGCAGACATAGAATTCAAAGTCAATACAGGAAAACGCTATGTGCTCAATGACATCCAGCATATCAGTCGAGATACCAGTCTGGTGGATCTGATAGCAGATATAGCTCAAGAAAGCATACTCAAAAAAGGCGATCCCATCGATGCCTTGACCTTTGATATAGAAAGACAAAGAATCGTATCTCGATTACGAAAAGCTGGCTACGCGGATTTCAATAGATCCAATGTTGACATACAAGGAGATAGTACAGATCTGGACAAGGCTTGGGATATCTTCTATGTTATTTTACCTGTAGAAGGCAAGAAGCAACATCAAAGATATAAGATAGGTGACATTAATGTTTACACCGACTTTCATCAACAGCAGAAACTCCTAGAGCTTCAGACGGAAGAACGTTATGACAAATTTTACCATAGAGAATCCCAGCAATACATTGTCAAGCCCTCTGCTTTGGATAGAAAAATTTTCTTAAAAAAATATGAGGTCTATAATTCAGAAAATTATTCCAAGACACTTCAGAAACTCTATAACCTCGGCACCTATAGATTCGCGAGGATAAAAAAAAATATCAATCAATCAGAGAGCAACTCGATAGACTATGACATAATCCTTACACCTTATGAAAAAAAATGGATACTCGATTTAGGATTGGAATCATTTTTTTCCACATTGACTGTGACGGCAAATGATAATGAACTTGTGGGATTCGCAGTGAGTGCAGGGTTAGAGGACAGAAATGCCTTCCGAGGTTCAGAAAAATTCAAGACCAGTGTACAAGCAGGTGTAGAATTCAATCCTTCTCGTAATGGGCAGAATGGTCGTCTTATTACCTCTCGTTCACTCGGTTTCAGATCAGAGTTACAGATCCCGGCTATGACGAGACCTCTTAACATCATAAGAGGTCTACACAATGTCAATATGATCAAGGATAACCACTTGCGTCTTATGGAACAAGAATGTACCAGTAACATAGGACTAGGCATCAACTATATTGACATAATAAACATTTACACCATCTTCACGACTAATGTCGAGTATGGATATGAGTTCAGAATCGACAATAGAAATAGTTTTACATTCAATCAGATAGGGATTAATTACACCGATTATTTTGTACCACCGAATGGACTTTTTAATGACATACTTCGAGAGAATCCTGTATTGAGAAATAGTTTTGTGGATAATCTATTCACTGGTTTCTTATTCAAGGATATTAGCTATGCACATAACACGGACAGAGGAACTAACAGAAGTAATTGGGTGATGATACCGTCAATGGAGTTATCGGGTCTAGAAATTCATTTGGCTAACAAACTGGCCAATCTCATAAGTGGGAAAGATAAGGTGTGGAGGTTATTCGGGGATACAGAATTCGAGCAGATGATTAAGCTAGGCTTTGACTTCAGATGGTATAGCCGTAAGTGGAAGAAGAGTCAGCTGGCTGCTAGAATCAAGACTGGAGCAGCTTTTTCTTTTGGGAGTGATGAGAATGTTTCGTTTGTCAAGCAATACTTTGTAGGAGGACCGAGTAGCTTGCGAGCTTGGAGACCTATGCACGTGGGCCCAGGTATTTTTGTGAATGATGATTTTTTTGAACCCACTGATGCGACCGTGTTTTTTCAGCGAAGTGATGTATCCCTAGAGATGAATATTGAATACAGATTCGATTTGCTGTGGCTGATGGAAGGCGCTGTATTTCTGGACACAGGTAACATATGGACTAACGGAGATGAGCTGGATGTAAATGGTCAACCCATCCGACCTGGCTCGAGATTCAGTGCTGATTTTCTGTCGCAACTAGCTATAGGTTATGGCTATGGTATCCGATTTGATTTTAGTTATTTTCTCATTAGATTTGATATGGGATTGAAATTAAAATACCCTTCTAATGTCTACAGCGTTCCCGCATTTCCCCGTACTTCACCGGACTCCAAATGGATAAGCCCTAAAGGCCAAGGCTTGGGTAACTTCAATATTGCGGTGGCCTACCCTTTCTAGTTCCATTTAAGTGATTTTCTACCTATCATCTTGCAAATGGGGCAATCGTCCTTGATGTGAGCTCTGGCAGGACAGTACTCCCGCCCATAAAATATTATCTGTAAGTGGAGCTTATTCCACGACTCTTCTGGGAATAAGCGTTTGAGATCACTTTCTGTTTGCTTGACATTCTTACCAGTAGTCAAGCCCCAGCGATAAGCTAATCTATGAATATGCGTATCCACAGGAAAGGCCGGAACTCCGAATGCTTGAGACATGACTACAGAAGCCGTTTTGTGTCCTACTGCAGGCAAGGCTTCTAATGCTTCAAACGACTGCGGAACCTGGCCCTCATGCTTTTCTATGAGGATTTCCGAAAGGCCATGAATGCCTTTGGATTTCATCGGACTGAGTCCGCAGGGTCTGATAATCGCCTTGATTTCCTCTATGGACATTTTGATCATGTCATGAGGATTATCCGCTTGGGCAAATAATAATGGTGTTACTAGATTGACGCGTTTATCTGTGCACTGGGCCGACAACAAGACTGCTATCAGTAAGGTATAGGGATCTTTATGGTCAAGTGGCGCGGGGGTCTCAGGATAGATACCCTCCAAAGTTTTCAGAACAAAATCAACCTTTTCCTTCTTGTTCATAATTCACATAAGAATTTCATGGTATCCACGCCATCCGCATAATCCATTGCACCGGGCTGCTGCGCTTTCCCAAATTCATAGTGACGAGCTATACCATCTATAGGCCTATCAGAAATGATGCATTGGATCTGATCTTGTCGGTCCTGCAGCTCAGCACTCAAAGCTTGCACGTCCTCAAAGTAGGCGTAATGTAAGGCTGCTATCCGACTAGCTACAGAATCGTTCTCCCGTAAAATAATGAAATCATTAGTCAAGTATCTTTCTTGATTCATCATATACAAGGCGTGATTATAATCGTAGTTATTCTTGTATTTGTTATGGTGGATAAGATCACGATACTTTTCTATATGTTTGAAAATCCGTTGAATATCAAAACCCTTTTCTAAATATAGTTTGGAAACATTCCGACATCCCAACCCGAAATATCTGAATATATCCTGCCCCAAGGCCTCCAAGCTGGCATCACTGGTATCTTTATATATGACAGCGACCCCATTCCTATTCAATCTGATTATATGCGGTACTTCAGCAAAATATTTCTTGAAATATCTACCTGAAGTATCACTGCCTGTGGCTATGACAGCATCATAAGAAGCAAGGCGCTCCACCAGTTCAAAATATGAAGCCGCACGCTCATCTAGCTCGACCATGGCAGCGATTAGATAGGGGATCAAGATTGCATCCTTATCTGATAATTTTACTAAGCTGAGATGCCCTACCAGAAAATTACAAATGACATCATGCAAACCCACCATGGGAATGTTGCCCGCAAGTAATAAACCCACTTTCTTACCACCTGTCAGCTCCAGCGCATAGTGGGCAACCCACTCATCCAATTCCTTCTTGGTTAAATATGCGTCGACAATCTCTGTATTTGCCCTCTTGATATTCTCTCTGGTAAACCATGGGTTATGTGCAATGGCTGAGTGGATAACCTTTTCAGGTAAGCCTTCTTCTTGTAGTTGCAAGCCTAGCTTAACCAGCACTTGCTTTCTTTCGTCTAAATTTAATTTCACGCTAAACTTTGGATTTCTGATGAGTGACATAGTGTCGCCATTTATCGAGGGCAGCTTGCATGTCATCGGGAATTTCCGAATCGAACTTCATGTACTCTTTCGTCTCCGGATGTACAAAACCTAGAGATTTGGCGTGCAGGGCCTGGCGTGGAATCAGCTTGAAGGTATTCTGGACAAATTGTTTGTACTTGGAGAAAACAGTACCTTTTACCACAGAATCGCCACCATACTTTTCATCGTTGAATAAGGGGTGAAACTTTGATGCTAGGTGGACTCTTATCTGGTGGGTTCTTCCAGTTTCCAGTTTGCATTTCACCATACTCACGTAATATAAATCCTCTAGAACTTCATAATGAGTGATGGCTTCTTTCCCTTCAGAACCATCTTCAAAAACAAACATCTTAGTTCTCTCCTTAGGGTGACGACCGATATTGCCTACTATGGTGCCTTTTGGGTCATCAAAATTTCCCCATACCATGGCCACATACTCACGTTCTATGGCATGATCAAAAAACTGCTTAGCAAGATGCACCATCGCACTGGAAGTTTTAGCTATCACCATCAGCCCAGAGGTGTTCTTATCTATCCTGTGCACCAGGCCTGGACGCGTTGCATCGTTGCCTTGCATAACCGGTAATGCAGATTTTACAGAGAGGTAATGAACTAGCCCATTGACCAGTGTTCCTGCATAATTACCAGTACCAGGATGCACCACCATGCCAGGTGGTTTATGAATTATGAGAATATGCTCGTCTTCATATCGAACATCCAGATTCAGATCCTCAGGTATGATTTCCTTTTTTTCACGGGGCTCTTCAGGTAAGACTATTACTATGACATCACGAGGTCTGACCTTGTAGTTGGACTTGATTTCTTTTCCATTGACCAATATGGAACTGTCCTTTATGGCTCTTTGTATCCTACTTCGACTTGCCTTCTCTAGTCTATCCTGTAAGAATTTATCTATCCGTATCGGTGACTGCTTGCCATCTACAATGAATCTATGGTGTTCATGTAAATCTTCAGCAATTTCCAATTCATCATTTGTATCTGTCATCTATTCTAGAAACTATAAGAGATACCTAAGCTTATATGTATCAAGCTAAGAGCATCATTGGATAAGTCAAAATTGTCAATCGGGTATTCGGAAGACAAGCTATCTCTTGGGTGAAGGAAATTAGTTGCAGTTCCGCCTCTCAGGCCTAGCTTTATGATAGCAAAAAACTGATCTTGTACCGCGACGGTAGCGCCGACGGCCAGTCCATAGGTTAAGCCTAGGGCAGATTCATCTACTATGATATTGGAAGATCCTTGCTCATCTAAAAAGGTGGTCGTAGTCATCGTATAGAAAATTTGTGGCCCTAGTCCTGCCTCTATAAAAGGTTCTATCCTGGAAGTGAAAAATGGCGCATATACTCGGTACAAGAATCTTGCAGAAATATAATTGGACCTGGTGAAATCTGTAAACTGCGCTCCTTGGCTGAGAATGGTATTACTCAAACTACCCAAAGAAAAGTAGTTTACATCCAAGCCAGCCAAAGCATAGCTCTTAGATTTTGCTCTGGTTAGAAAGGTTCCAGAAAAGCCTACCGTATTGATGTTCACAGCTCTTCCAAATCCCAGATTAGGGAAATTCAATTCTGCAGTCAATTCCAGTAACCTCACTGAGTCAATAGTATCTGGTGCGGTAGCTTTACTTGGCTCTGCTGACTGCCCTGTCAGGGTACTCATTTGCACACTCCATATAAGTAAGACCAACCACCCTATCCTGAAAATCATTTCTTATTGTATTTTCTTGTACAAAGGTAATACTTTGGCTCTTATGAAAAATGAAAGTTATAGTGACGATCAGCCTATTCAATACGCTAAGGAGACCATCTGCGCCAAAGATCAACGAGTGCTATCCAGTGGTCAATCCCATATCACACCCATCCATGCGACTAGTTCGTTCTCTTATGAATCCATAGAAGACAGCATGGCTGTCTTTAAGAAAGAAAAAGAGGGTTTTGTCTATTCTCGATTTAGTAACCCTACTGTGCAAACAGTAGAAACAAAATTATCATTACTGGAAGGTCATGGGACAGATCTTGAACCAGGCTGTCTATTGACCAGTTCTGGGTTATCTGCTATTTCCACCCTAGCCTTGACCCTACTTAAGTCCGGGGATACTGTCATAACCCAAGCTGATCTATATGGAGGTACCACAGAGCTATTTCATAAAGTGGTTGCCAAGAATGGTGTCAATATAGTGACTGTTGATTTCAATGATTTAGAGGAGCTGAAATCAGTACTGTCAAGTCACTCTGTACAGCTCATCTATATGGAAACCCCCTCTAATCCAATGCTCAATTGTATAGATTTGAAAAAGATCAGCGATTTAGCTAAGCAAAATGGCGTCCTTACAGCGGTGGACAATACCTTTTCCACATTCTACCTGCAACAGCCCTTAGCACTCGGTGTGGACTATGTTGTGTATTCCACCACCAAGTATCTTAACGGCCATGGAAATTCCATAGCCGGAGCCATAATCACCAAGAACATGGCGGACAGATCAGCAGTATGGGAAGTATTGAAACTTCTGGGAACCAATAGCAATCCTTGGGATGCCTGGCTCTTGCACAACGGCCTGAAAACCCTTGCATTGAGATTAGATAGACATTGTTCTAATGCTATGCGTATCGCGGAATATCTCCAAGATCTCCCTACTGTCACAAAAGTGAATTACCCAGGCTTGTTGACTCACAGCTCTCACAAGGTGGCTAAAGACCAGATGTCACAATATGGTGGTATGCTTTCGTTTGAGATCGATGGCGATATGCAAGCAGTTGTCAACTTTATGAATAATACCAAGCTCTGCACTATTGCGGCCACCTTGGGAAATGTCGACACTTTACTTTTGCATCCTTCCAGTTCCTCTCACCTGAATGTTCCTAAGGAGGTCAGAGAAGCCAGTGGCATCAGCGATACCTTGATAAGGATGTCAGTAGGGATAGAAAAATATGATGATCTTGTCAATGATATTGGGTTAGCCTTACCAGCTTAGCAGACAGATTTGATATTGGTTCCGCGAGATCCTAATTCTACCAGTTGCAGATTATCGATCTCTCCATTATCGCATTCAAAGAGTAGCATCGTCCTGAAGTTATGAAATCCTTCTACACCGCAAGCACCTGGATTCATATGCACGACATCCAGCGCTTTATCACGCATTACTTTGCATATGTGCGAATGCCCGCAGATGTACAAGTCCGGCTTTTCTGCAACCAATAAATCCTTAACCCTCTTAGTGTAGCGTCCAGGATAGCCTCCTATATGTGTAATCAATACCTTGACGCCTTCACAGAGAAAAATCTGATTAAGTGGATAACGCTGTCTGACCTCTGATGAATCTATATTGCCATAGACACCTGTTGTCGAATTGAGTGATTCGAGGTAGTCCATGATTGCTGGATTGCCCACATCGCCTCCATGCCAGATCTCATCTACTGCTTGCAAATGCTCTACTACATCTGAGCCTAAAAAACTGTGAGTATCAGAAATAAGGGCTATCTTTTTCATATCTACAATATGCAAACTTATTCGGGATACAACAAAAAAATGCCGATCACTTATTAAAAAGCAATCGGCATTTGATTACAAAAGAACACATTTATCTTACAAGAATCATTTTGTTTGTCAAGCTCGCATCATCTGTCTCTATCTGATAGATCAAGATGCCGTGAGATGACAATTCATCAGACTCTATATTGAATTCATTCATACCCTTTTCAAACTGATCTTGTCTACTCAGTATCATTCTTCCTGTAGAATCAAATACCTTCAAAAAGATTTCTTGTTCAGCTGGTGTATAGAAAGAAATTCTTGTAGACTCAGAGAATGGGTTAGGTTGGTTTTGGAATAATTCCAACTCTTGACCTTGTGCCACAACCTCTTCACGCATTACATACTCCATTACACTTGATCCTGAGTGCCCGTAATATACTTCGGACTTAGCCACATCATCAGTCAGATCTATCAAGTCAGTAAGATTTCCATCTTGCTGCGCTTCAAAGTAAATCGTGAATAGCTCCTCCCCGTTCTCTAATTCAAAGCCATTGATATCTGAATAACTGAAAGTCAGCGTTCCGAATGGCTCATTGAGTAAAGCAAAATTCGCTTCAGTCAGATTGATAATACCTTTATCTATTCCTTGGAAGAGTAATGCCCGAGGATCAAATTTCATTGTTAATTGTAGACCAGTCAACGTAGCAGAATCTTCTGCTCTGAATGGAACGGCCACCAGATCTCCTTTCTTGAAACTAGCATTATCACCGCTAAAATAAAATGGTGCATTACGATTGGATATCTCATCTGATTCTGCACTGACAACGGCATCCGTGTTCACATCTCCAACTTTTACAGCGATGAAATCTGCATTGTTATTAGCAGAATACAAAGACTGTATGTCTATACTGTTATCATAACCCCAAGGCTGCATAGGATCAGAAAATCCATATCCTTCTGAAACAAAAACCCAAGAATCGTTTTGTGGCAATTCTGTATAGATACCCAAGATCAACTTTCTCAGTTCCACTAGATCTATTCCATCCACTTGATTATCCTTATTGATATCCGCAGCAATCACCTTGTATGGTGTATCCAGCTCATCTATTCCTAGTATGTGTCTTTGGATCTGTATCAGGTCCAGAGTGGAAATTCCGTTCAGGTGATCTATGTCATGCTCAGGATGTATACTATAAGCATTGTAATAATCTACTGAATTAAATGCGTAAGAACCAGCGCTGGTTGTCATCTCCATTGTGGAATTGACATTAGTCATGTCATCTAATTGAACCATGACATTTTCCATGGCATGTGCTTTTTCTGTCATTACAGAACCAGCAAGTGTTGTTATCGATCCTACGTCTGGACAGACATCATTAGTATCCTGCAAGTCCAATATGACAGTACAAGCTTCAAATGTACCTGATTCATCAATTATGAATATCTGCAAGGAAATCATTGCTGAGGCACCATTAGGTAGATCACTACAATCAAAAGTCATGGACGACTGCGGAAAAGTTCCGTTATCAGGAGATACAAAAGAAAAGGTCAAGCTATCCATACCATCACAACCTCCTTCACTCTTAAGATCAAAATCATTGGCCCATACGACTGCTTCGCCATCTTCATTAAGTGTCCAGGTTATGGTAGCAAGACAAATAGGAAGTGGTGGTCTATTTCCTTTGATGGAAAAGGGAAAGGTACAAGAAGTGGATCCTCCTCCACACTCGTTAGTTACATTATAGGTGAGACTGTAATCCCCTACTGGGTATTCTCCAGAAGCTGATCCCGTACCAGTAGCATTCACTGTTCCATCCGCATCTGCGTCCAAAGCCCAACTGATTCTAGAACCTACACAATTATCCGTTAGTACAGGATCCAAGTTTATGAATCCTATACAATCAATACTGTCTGTACTGACCATCAACATATCTGGACAATCCAAAACAGGAGCACCTGAATTATTAATTATCAAAGTCTGGGTACCTGTCAGTGAAAACTGATCTGGGTTATTGGTTTCATAGCGACACCAGTCCACTACTGTCCATTTTCTGAGTATGGTATAACATACCCCATCATTATTACTCTGTACCAGAGGACCATCCTCGTAGGAAATTCCGATATTGATACATTGATAGTCCTCAGTGGTGGTAGGATAACCTGTTTGGTCTGGGTGGATGCTCGTATTATTACCACATTGATCTATCATGACATCATCTGGAAAGACATAATCTCCTGGAGTCAGATTAGCAGAGTCACCCATAGGCCTCACTGTGATTCTCTGTTGACAGCTATCGATGGTAACACCATTGAGGTCTTTTACATATATTTTTCTAGTGATGATTCCAGTATTACAACTCAGGTTGAATTGAGATAGATCAAAGAAACCATTATCAATAGTATAAGTCGATGAGCAGCCTACTGTACCTGAAGCGGTTGCCAGAGCTTCATAATCATCTATACAATCCAAGGTCACATCATCAGGACAATCGAATTGAGGTACAAAATCATCAGTAACACAGACTCTTGTAGGGCACTCGCTGAAGTTGCCTTCTGAGTCAGTGACCTTCAAGAAGACTGTAAGAGTGTCTCCTATGTCTGCACAACAAAAATCAACTGTAGGACCATAAAAGTTATTCGTGCCGCAGCCTGGGTTTTCTCTTCTCACCTCATAAGTCATTACTGACCCACAAGGATCAAAACTATGATCATCAAAAGTAAATGCTGGCACTGAAGTCGTCCCACCCGCGCCCACAGGCACTTTGGTGAAGCCTTCGCATATAGCATTAGGTGGATTGTTATCACTGACTCTAATTTCAAATAAACAACAGTTGACAAATGAACCAACTAGTAGATCAGGGTCATTAGGATCCTCTTGCAACATATCTCCATTTCCACATGCATCAGTAAAGCAATATCTTACCCAAGTCACATCGTCGATAATCTCAGGAATAGGAAATAGACCATCAGCACCTTGTGATATATTATTAAAAGGTACTGTATTAGGGTCTACTCCTGGTTCAGCTGTCTTATATGATACTTGGATTGACAATGGTAGAGAACAATCAGATACAAAAACAGGAGCTGTCAAAGAATCTACAATTGCAAAGGGGTCTAATGTTACTAGTGCACTACAACTCTGACTGAAAGAAGGTACATATAAAGTATCATAAGCACTTCCTGCTGTTGTTCTTGTAACAAATCTACTTCCGCGAATTTCTCTATCTATTGGACAGGAAGATACTGGAGGAGAATTGTCAACCACCTTTATGACTTGTCCATCAGAAACACTTTCACCTGAACACCAGTCCACTACAAACCAATCTCTTATGAGTTTGATTTGTTGTCCACAAGTTTCTGTGCCTATGTCCGTATAGAAGAACATGATGTTAGGGCATTCCAGTCCTGTGGGCTCTCCTGTATTAGATGGTTCTATGGAAGGTATATTGTCACAATCTTCAGCATCTATTTCAAAGAGGAAATTATCTGGAAACACGACATCATTGACATCAAATTTTGTTACGAATAATTGTTGCTTACAGACTGTCTGATTTCCAGCAGCATCTGTGGCGAACCATGATCTGACTATTTCACCAGAGTATAGACCCACACAAGTAACACCTAGATTCTCGTCGCTGAATGTGATATCAGTCGTCGTCGTGTCACAGGTCATGGCTAATGGAGGATTACTTAAATTGAATCCATCGTTACAAGGAATCTCAACAGGCTCTATACCAAATTCCGCGTTGCCATTACAATTTAAGAATTTAGGACCTACTTTATCTTCTATGGTCACATTTCCCCAGCAGGTAATACCACACTGTACTAAAGTAGCACAAGCTTTGAAGGTTGTTCCGACTTCTTCATCTCCCACGGTGATGACACCATCACCATTAGCGGTGGCAAAGCTGTCATCTGAAAATTGATAGATGGAATCAGCGCTAGTCTTTAGCGTTATGACAAAATCTTCATCAGAGAATCCAGCTGGATACCCTTCCATTATGATATCCAAGGTTACCTCAGCAAAGCAATTTTCGTTTGTAGAGATATTAATTCCATTGTTACAGGCCAGACTGATTCCATCACATGGTGATAGCTGACCAGAAACCAGACTTGTAGACATCAAGGTCAAGATCGCCACATAGATGAAAAAGTGAAACGCGGAGGAAACAATTTTACGCCACTTAGAGTTTGACATTGTATTCATCGGTTGTGAATTATTTATATTGTTATTCATAGTAGTCTCGTTTATGGATTTAGGGCTAACTATTTAAGGATGATCATTTTTCTACTTGCTGCCATATTACCAGATTTGATCTGATAGTACATGACACCACTACTCTCCAGTAGATCAGCTGCAATAGTTATCTCGTTATATCCACTTTCGTAATTTGCTTCAGAGTTGTAAATCAGCTTTCCGTCCACATTGGTGATGGAAAGACTTACTAATCCCGCTTCTGGAAGATGAAAACCGATAAGAGTCTCATCTTTAAAAGGATTTGGTTTATTCTGTTCTACATAGAATCCTGGTGCATCTGCAGATCTGTCATCTTGGAAGTCTATGGACTTCACAATGATTTCTGATCCACTGCTCGTATATACTTCACTGAATCCTGGCAGGTCTTCTACAAAGCTTACCGCTCCATCTCCTTTGAACAAGAACTCCATCAGCACGTCCCCTTTATGGACTTCTAATTGCTCAGCATCATTCCAACTGAATCTTATCACTTGGTCTTCTGCTTTGTTCCAAGCTATATTGGAATCCTCTAGACTTATCTTCATAGGCACAACAGCCAAAAGTGATTCACTGTCAAATGCCAGGCTGAATTGTGCCCCTGCAAGCATCATATCTTCTTCTGCCACAAGTTGTACTCTGATGTTTCCACTTTCTGTAACATCTTGTTCCAGTCTTATGACCGTAGTTTCTCTATTTCTGTTTTCTGTATTTCCGCTAGCCAATTGGTAATCAGGTAAAGCATCATTATTGACATCACCTATCTTGACCCCTATGAAATTGGCATTGTTGACATCAGAGCTGATACTATAAATTTCTCTGAATTCATTGTATGGAAAAGGATTCATGTCATCATTGAAAACCTGATCTGAATCTACAAATCTCCAAGAGTAATTCTGAGGTAATGTCTCATAGATACCCAGGATAAGCTTTCTCAATTCTACGAGATCTATTCCATCTACGCTCGCTGAAGCATTGATATCAGCAGCGATCACTTTAAATGGACTATCCAGATTTTGTATTCCGAGAATATGTCTTTGCATCATTACCAGATCCAAAGTAGATACACCATTAAGGTAATAATCATCCTTCTCCGGATTCAATTGGTAGTCATTGTGCATAGGCAGATTATTGAATGCAAATTGACCATCCAAGAACATATCCGTCTGATCGTTAGCCATCTGAGGTGATACTAGAGACACTCCTACATTTTCTATCATATGGCTCTGCTCAGTCATTATCGCCCCGCTAATTCCGGCCACTGTAATATTTCCATCCAGGCAGATCATAAGATTATCCTGTACGATGATATTAACCACACAGAATGATTTATTGGCACTGGTTGTAGGACCGTCCCACACCCATAGCTCTATCTGGTTGTCACCAATGTTATCACAGTCCAAAGTCATATTGGTAATAACCGCAACATCAGAGAAACTAAGCGTGACGACAGGTGAACATGAATCAGAACTTCCCAGATCCAAGTCAGATGCCCATATTTCAGCACCATCTGTCGTACCTATAGGTAAAACTAATTCTGAGTGACAATATGGTGTCGGAGCCACATCGTCAGTAATTCTCACATTTCTGCTACACTCTGAAGTATTACCACAAGCATCAGTCACAGTGAATGTCACTGTATGATTTCCTATCGGGTATACCCCACTGGCATCATTACCTGTTCCAGATATGTCCTGCAAGTTACCTTCAAGATCCAAGAACCATGTGAATTTCACATTATCCGTACAAGATGCATTATCGACGATAGCTGCTGTAAGATTTTCTACCCTACTGCTACAAGTACCTGCAGCCGTCACGACTAATTGTGAGCTTGTACAGTCTATGGTAGGTGCTACTGTATTGGTTAACTTGAATATCTGATCGTAAGTGAAAATATTATCAGGATTACACCAGTCCACTACAGTCCATGTTCTCACCATTTTCTGGCAGGCTCCATCGACGATGGAAAATACCAAGTCAGAAAAATTAGATACGACATTGCTGCATGCAGAGGTATTGAATACCGGTCTTTGACTTCCTGCAGGTAATACATCTGGATCTATTCCTTCCAAAGTACATACCCCTGCATCTATATCAACATTATCCGGCCAAGTGATATCACTGGCATCAAATGGATCCGTATCTCTTACAGAAATGGTCTGTATACAAGTGGTCGCAGGCGAATTTCCAGAGTTATCTGTTACCATCCAAGTTCTTCGCAGAGCTCCTTGAGAACATTCGTCCAGATTAAAAGTGCTGATGTCAGTAGTCTCAGTAACAGTGACAGTACATTCATCTGTAGCTGTCAATTCTCCAAATGCGCCATCAAGATCATCGAGGTCCACATTAGACCCACAATCCAGCACGATATTGTCTGGGCAATTAGTAATGACAGGCTTGATAAAATCTACCACCTTGACCTGAGTCATACAGAAGTTATGGTTACCTGCATTATCGATTACTCTCATCATCATCATTACATCCATCCCCACATCTTCACAGCAGAATTTCTCTGTCTGTGTGAATCCACATTTTTCTGAAAACTCAACAACATATCTAGCTGGGCCAGAAATACTGGTGCCAGACATATGTACGGGGTCATTGGTTACCATTGCCACCTGAGCAGCAATCCAATCTGCCTCCGCACTGCTTTCTCCTTCAGCCAATGCACCTCCCAAGGCAGCCGCATAAGCAATGGCATTAGTACCATCTACTGGAACTTCGGAGATATAATAATAGTGACCATTAGTGTACGAACCGAGAAAATCCAAGAAATCAAACGTTCTTTCTTCACAATCACATTCAGATGTTTCTGTGTCCATCCTCTGAATCACTAACTGATAGATGCCACAATTATCCCAACTGTGATCATCGAAAGTAGATGGTCCAGCATAAGCCAATCCAAATTGATTCAAGGTGATCGTATTGAATAAATCACAGGCAGGAATCGGTTGCTCCGTATCTAGTAATGACACCTCGGTTACACAATCTTCAGATGACTGATTTCCACAATCATCAGTGACAGTATACTTGATACTGATGGATTGTGCATCAAAGTTCAAACCCTCTATCGTATAATTACCAGTAGTTGCATCGAACTGAACACCTGCTGTTGTGAAATTTCCACCTGGTACTTGGTATTGTATGGTATAAGTCCATGTGCTACACTCTTCCACACTAGGTGGGCCTACTTCTAGAGTAGCACCACAATCGTGGGTGGAATTTGAAATCGTCCCATTTGAAGGTGCTGTGCATATCGGTCTTACCGTATCCATTATCGTAATGGTCTGATTATGTTCAGCACTTTCTTCAGCACATGAATCCCATACTGTCCACGTTCTTACTATTTTCTTAGTGCCTCCACAACCTGGTATGTTTCTATCAGAGTAACCGATCACTTGCAGATTAGTACAGACCAAGCCTGAAGGAAAACCTGTGAAACTAGGATCAGGGTTGCCGAATTGATCTACCGGGAATCCACTGCACAATTCTATGGATGGGCATATGCCATCAGTATCAGTTGTAGAACCTACTGGATCATTATCCAGAGCAGAATCGAAATTCTTTGGCCATTGTATGTTATCCAAGTCCACTAAATCAACCAGTAAGGACACTATGCATGAACTCTGTGCTCCATTAGTAGCATCTGTAACAGTATATGTTCTAGATACCATCTGAGTGGGATCACAATCATCAGAACCATTCAGATCTGAAAAACTCAATACCACATCGCTACAATTGTCATAGCCTTCCAGGAACCAATCATTGGTCATGGGTCTATAAGTCACTGTCACATCATCAGGAAAATCAGGAAACCCTATCTGTGCTCCTGGCACATCTGCCTCGAAACAAGTCGTCGCAAACGGCCCTCCAGTACAGTACGGACCTAGAGGCTCTATGGATTTATCTTCTACCAGCACCAGCCCCCAACATGAATTGTCTCCACATTTCTGAGAAACGGTCACTGTCAAGGTCATGCCTATCAGGTCCTGAGTCAACATCCCTTCTACTATATTTCCATCAGCATCTGTGATGGTTATATTGTAAGCATCGTTATTCTCTACTTCGCCTTCCAATACCATTTCTGGTAACAATTCCAACTCACAATTATTATTCAGACTCACATTGACTTGATTATTACAAGCTATCGAGCCAAAGTTTTCTTCTAAAGCCACCACTGCCAAGCTTGCAGTAACTGGACATTGTGTAGTCCCTGTTGTCGTACCTTGAGCTTTGATAAGATAATCACCAGCTACTAGGAAAGTGATGTCCACAATATCAGAAGCACCACTAGCAGGTTCAATGTCATAAAAAGCAGGATTCACTGCAGCACCATTAGCAGCACAGACTGTAAACGTCTCATTTACATTACTAAAGTTTTCTAATCTGTAAGAATTGGCGCTACCCAGACATACACAAGATAGACCCACTATGGCTGGTGAAGTATTTATAATAGTCACCTCTTTTGAATCAGTTTCTTCACACGTCAATCCTTCTGCAACTATTGCAGTATATATTCCAGATTCTGTAACATTCAAGGTCGTAGTGGTCTCACCCGCTATGGTAACACCATCTTTCTGCCATATGATTTCAGTGGTTCCAGTTATGGTTGCAGTCAGCGTACCTGACCCGCAGAAGGTGCATTCTTCATCTCCATCAATCTCAACTGTAGGTTCTGCGACGAAAGTTACCTCTATGCAATCAGTAGCACTACAACATCCGTCCAAGGTCGTTACTGTCACACAGTAAGTACCTGAACTCATGACAGTGATGGATTCTGATGCTTCAGTTTGATCATGACTCCACATGTAAATGTAAGCACCTGCTGAACCAGCAGTAAGGATTACAGTACTACCATCACAAGCTATTATATCATGTTCTCCCAAGTTTACAACCGGTGGCTCCACTACTTCTACAAATACTGTCATCGATTGCTCACAAGTTGACCCTTGAGCAGTTATACCTCTGTAGAAACCAGATACTTGTGGCTGAGTAATCAGCGTTGATCCTCCACTGGCATACCAGTTAATAGGTATCGACCACGGACCAGACGTTACTGCAGGCAGCGCTTGCCCTCTGCATAATTTCATATCTTCTAATTCCAGATCTACACCATTGCCATATGTGACCATTACATCGACTACTACACTACAGCTTGTCTGACATTCTGCTATTACAGCTCTGTAACAACCAGAAGAAGTTACAGTAAGTGAAGTACCTGTCTCTGATAATAGCACAGGATCTACCGAAGCGTCACTACAATCAAATTCGAACCACGCCAATGTCGTAGTTCCATTTGGAACCACAGCTTCTATCGTATACTCTTCTCCGACACATAAGTGATCTAAAGTCAAGTCAGCTGGAAGTCCCAGTGTCGGAGGTCCCTCTAATATTAAGACACTTTTATTCACATCATCCAGCGAGCAAGCACCTGGACCTGTGTCAGCGTTGCAAAGTGTTATTTCATAATTACCTGCGATTTCAGGGAATTCTACGATTCCTGGAAGGCTACCTCCCATAGTTCCAGAACCTGTTCCAGAACCTGTTCCTCCAGTTGTAAACGGTCCGAAGGGTCCGTAGCTAGTATCATCATCCGTATTAGTTAACTTGAAGGTCACTTCATAGCCTGGCCCTATTCCTGTGACGTCATAGGCCTTCTGCATATCATCAGCACAGACAAACAACTCCATCGGCCCGACTAGCGCAGCATCATCTGCTGCATCGAATACAGTCACTGTCGTACTGAATTCGTAATCACAAGAGGAGCTCTGTGAAGTTCCAGAAACATTCACGGTATATGTGCCTGGAGTGGAATAAGATAACTCCACCATATTATCGTTAGTGCCAGAAAAGGTCGGTACAACACCCATGATCGTATCAGAGCCTACCGCTTCCCAAGTCACTTGAGAAGTAGGAGCATCTCCGTTTTCATCCACAACCGTCAGCTTGACTATTCCTCCAGTACAAATGGTAGGATTAGCGGGCATAATCGGAAATTGAGGGGATCTACAAGAGAACATCTCATAATCCGGAAAATGCATTCCACCATTTTTCAAAATGGAAAGTGATGGCAGAGGTCCAGATGGATCTGATAGGCCATTAAGAGTAAATGTGTTACCAGGCGTACCTATTGGATTGAAGAAAAAGGTGTCACCCGTTTGAAGTGGATCACCATTTTCATCCAATAGATTAATTGGATTAAATACAGAAATCACATCTCCAGGATCGCAACCCCAAGTACTGATTGTAAAGGAAATCAAACCTGGTGGGTTACCATCCACGCAATTACATCCGTAGGTGATTGATTGGGCCTTTATAAAGGTACTCGAAGCCATCAATAAGAACAGGCTTAGAATAAAGCTGTTTCCCAATTGTTTAAATGTTCTTGTAATCATCATAGTATATTGTAAAAGTCGTATTGCTCAAAAGAGACTTGTTCAGGTCAAAATAGACCTATCCCTTTTTCATCGACGTACAAAGACCAAGAACCTATCCAAAAGGCCATTCATATAATCGATAGTATTCATACGTTTCATATGGAGGTTTTATCTAATTTATAAATCGCAGAAATTGTATCGTTTAGCTAGTGAATAGCTGCTTACTATATTTTGACTTTTTTGTATATTTAAATTGATATGGATATTGACTCTTGAATTTCAGGTGTCTAAAAGTTATATATTTGGTCCTTTCAGTACTAGAACCTGATTATGCCAGATAACAAGAATACCAGTTTGAATTGGGATGATTTCCGTGCCTTGGGCAATCCAGAAAATGCACCAGATTCATTAAATGAAGACTCAGAGAAAGACAATATGAAAGCAAACCATTTCGTCGCCCAATCAAGAATAAGAGTACACCTGGAAAAGAAAGGCAGAGGGGGAAAGCCGACCTCCATCATCAGAGGCCTGGAAATGACCAATGATAAGATGAAAGAAATAGAAAAGGCGCTGAAGGCACAGTGTGGTGTGGGCGGCTCTCAGAAGAATGGTGAGATCATTCTTCAGGGAGATCAGCGAGACAAGATAATAGCCTATCTCACCAAGCTCGGGGCCGCAGATATCAAGAAAGCTGGTAGCTGATAGAACTACTCCTGTGATATCCTTCCTCGTCCTCGGACCGCCTAGCAGCTATAATATTATAGACCAAGATGAAATTACCAGCAGTCAGATCAATTCTGGAACAGTCGTTAGCAAGTCATTTTGAACCAAGAGAGCAACGAAACCTCATAGCTTATTACCTTGATGCCAAAAGAGGTGACCTGCTGGAAGCGGCACTTTCAGAAGCACAAGTAAGATCGGATGTGGCTGATATCGTAAAAGGCCACCCAATACAATATGTTACTCAGACCTCTTTTTTCTATGGATACAAATTCCATGTGGATGAACGTGTTCTGATCCCCAGACCAGAAACAGAAGAACTAGTGGATTGGATCATAAAAGACCATACTGCTCAGCCTCTACTAAGAATATTAGATTTGGGCACCGGTAGTGGTTGCATCCTCCTCTCTATAATGGCTGAATTCAAAGAGGCGGTGGGATATGGTGCGGACGTCAGCAGGGCTGCCTTAGAAGTATTTAATATCAATCAGGAAAAACTAGGTCGTACCGCTCACACTCTTGAGTATGACATGAACGATCAGCAGCCAGATAAGCTTCCTGACCAATTGGATATCATAGTAAGTAATCCTCCTTATATAAAGAAAAATGAGCTTGCTCAGATGGATAAGTCTGTAATAGAGCATGAGCCCGAAATAGCTCTGTTTGTGGAGGGTGAGGACGCTTTGCATTTCTATAAGCAGATTATGGATCTGGCACCTAAGCTACTGAAGCCAGAAGGTGAGTTATATTTAGAGACCAGTTATCAGTATCACGAGGAACTACAAGCACAGGTGGCACATCGAGGGCTGAAGTGCGAATTTCGCAAGGACCTTTCCGGTCAATGGCGCATGTTGAAGTTATGGGGATACTAGCGGCTTTCAGGAGTTAAGGTACAAAGGGTAATTACCAGCACGGAAATGATAATTACTGAGTTTACGGAGCTGCTTATCGCGATCCAGTTCCATCTGCATACTGGCTCGCAATTCTGGACTGACCACCACAGGAGCAGTCAATTCATAATCCAGATGTTCCGCCACAGTTCGCAGACATGCAAAATTTGCACTAGCTTTTTGCATCAGCAGATCCACGTAGGCCATTACGCGGGTTTGCTTTTCAGGCTCCAACTCTAGGAAGCGACCTATGCTAGAGGTATTGGGCTTACTGATTTCTTCAGATTTCCAACCCAGCATGCTTATGACACCACCCTCGCCTGACTGTGGTTCCAGCATGATGTCCTCGTACGCAACTTCCATGAAATCACAAAGCTGCTGCAAGGTCAATTCTGGCTCACTCACCAGGTCTTCATATTTGATCAAGTGATAACGGTCAGAATTTTCAGACGCCAGAGCTTTGGCAGTATTAAGTAAATATACACTTACCGCGTCATAAAGAGTCTTGCCTCTCAAATGCAAAGAGGCAATACTGTCTAAGGGATTTCTGGTAATATGGATTACCTTGCCATTGACAAAAGTCGACAAGAAGAGGTTCATTGTAAATGCATTGGAAGGTGTCTTCTCCGCCCACAGGCATTTGCAGTTTTCTTCTAAGATTTTAGCATAGAAAGCTTCAATGAACTCCGGAAAAGTCTCTGATGACTTTACTAAAGCTTTTACTGCAGCCCTACTCCATATGTACTCTGAATCCAATTCCACACCGATGAAATTATGCCAGCCCGCATTGGGCAATCCGAAAAGAGACTTCCTGAACAACTTGGATTTCTGAGTTTTCCAGTCAGTATACAGCTCTTGCTTGGCGAATATGGAAGTCTCTGGCCCACAAAAAATCTCAGAGTGCCTATTAAGCATTCTCCTCAGTAATGAGCTTCCCGTGCTGGGGCTACCGCCTATTAGTATCGACATATAAGGGGTTGTGGCGTTATCTTTGTTGTCATTCTTATTATTGGCGGTTATATTTTCCAGCCAATCATACCCTAAAAGTACAGCTAATGGCAAAAAAGCCTTCACAGAGTTTCCCTAATAAATCTTACTCCCACTGCTCCAAGCTCCCTGCAGATATTCAGAAACTACTCAAAAAAGCTGAGGCTCAGACTAAACTGGCCTATGCACCCTACTCTAATTTCCTTGTTGGCGCAGCCATTTTATTGACCAATGGACAAATAATCGGTGGTTGTAATCAAGAAAATGCCTCCTACCCACTCTGCATCTGCGCAGAGAGAGTCGCGCTGTACACTTACGGTGCAAGACCCATCAAGCATAAGATAAAAGCGCTAGTCGTCACTGCACACAATCCTTCCAAGCCATTGACAGAGGTCTGTATGCCATGTGGTGCTTGTAGACAGGTCATTCAAGAATACGAAGCGAGACAGAATAAACCAATAAAAGTATATGTGACTTCAATGGGTCTGGATGAGATCATCAAGATAGATGGCATCAATGCCATTCTACCCTCCGCCTTTAGCCAAAGCGCCTTGATCTAGATATAATCATTTACATTTAGGTAACTTTGACATGACTAAAGAAGTTAATATGAATTTCATAGAGGAGATGGAATGGAGAGGGATGCTCCATGATATTACACCAGAAGCCAAGGCGGCTACAGAGAAGGGGATGTGTACGGCCTATATTGGCTTTGATCCGACAGCTCCTTCCATAACCATAGGTAATTATGTACAAGTGATGGTACTCACTCTCTGGCAGAAATCAGGGCATAAGCCTATTGTGCTCATGGGAGGTGCCACAGGCAGAGTCGGTGACCCGTCAGGTAAGGACGCAGAAAGGCAACTAAAGAGTTATGAAGAGCTGGATAAGAATTTGGCTTTCCAGCAAAAGCAAATGGCTCAGTACTTGGATTTTGAAAAAGGTGGCAATAAGGCGGAGTTCAGAAACAACATAGATTTCTACAAGGAAATGAATGTACTCGACTTCCTCAGAGATGTAGGCAAGACTCTTACGGTGAACTATATGATGTCCAAAGACTCTGTCAAGAATCGACTGGATTCTGGTCTTTCCTTTACAGAATTCAGTTACCAGCTGCTTCAAGCTTATGACTTCCAATGCCTCTATACGCAGGACGATTGTCATTTTCAGATGGGTGGTTCTGACCAGTGGGGCAACATCACCTCCGGTACAGAATTTATCAGAAGAAATCTTACTGATGCCAAGGCCTACGCTGTCACCAGTAAATTACTCGCTAAATCTGATGGAACGAAATTTGGAAAATCAGAGCAAGGCAACATATGGCTGGATCCCAGTATGACTTCCCCTTACCAGTTCTACCAGTTCTGGCTCAATGCTGCTGATAATGACATATCAATGTTCCTTAGGTACTTCTCACTGAAATCAAGAGCAGAGATAGAAGCTCTGGAGGCTCAGGCCAATGAAGATCCTAGAGCAGTAAAGGCGATACTGGGAGAAGAGCTTACGAGAAGAATACATGGAGATGCCTTTGATACTGTAAAGGAAGTTTCAGAAATTCTGTTCAATAAAAAATTGGACTCCACAAGACTTAAAGCGATGCAGCCCGCAGCGCTGAGGATGGTGAGTGCGGAGATCCCTGCACACAAAGTAGATGTCCAACAAATAAAAGATGGTATTTCTTTGTCAAAATTACTTACCGAGCTTTCCCCAGTTTTTTCATCAGTCAGTGAATTCAAACGAGCCGTAAAAGGCAATGCAGTTTCTGTGAATAAGCAGAAAATCACAGACGCCGAATATGGATTGAACGCTGATGATCTATTGCAAGATGGATTTGTTCTGGTAGAGAATGGGAAGAAAAATAAATATATGTTGGTGGCATAGCCCATCCTTTCTTACTGTAGTTACAATAAACACCTTGTTGCAAAATAGGCAGTATTTGATAATACTGAAGGCTATGAAAATTTCTGCACTTATATCTCTACTCTATTGATCTTCACCTTGTCCGCCGAAGTACAAGCTATCTACCTTATCAATAACTACAAATGTCCCGCCACATCGCTTTACAGTCACTAGTAATATAATAATATAGACCCGAGGATTATAAAGAAGATTCATATGTCAAAACTCTAAAGAGGATAGTTGGCGTAGATAAAGCAGTAGGGCTTTGACCTAGGGTGCTTACTGGTTGATTTCAAATCTCCACGAAGGGAAGTCACTACCTAAGATACAAGATGGATGGAATAGGAAGGGCTTCGCTTTGCTGCGTTCAAGATGGAAAAAATTGTTGGAGACCTATTTCCTATTTAATTTAAAAAAAGAGATGTTGTACTTACGGCTTTCCTCCTTCAAAATCCAAAGACACAGAATTAATACAATACCTTAACCCTGTGGGCTTAGGCCCATCGTTGAATACATGTCCTAAATGCCCCTTGCACCTTGCACAATGCACTTCGGTTCTGGCATAGCCCAAATGGTGATCTGTATCTGTTTCTACATGGGTTTCATTGAACATATCGTAGAAGCTTGGCCAGCCTGTTCCAGATTTGAACTTGGTATCTGAGGTGAATAATTCCAAACCACAACCCCTGCAGATATAGATTCCTGATTCCTTGTTGTCCAATAGATCCCCCGTGAATGGCCTTTCCGTTCCTGCCTTTCTTAGGACTTTGTATTCCATCGCCGTTAGCTCTTTTTTCCATTCATCATCTGTTTTTTCTATCGCTTCGATGGAGGAATTTGTTTTCGAGGAAGCAGTTGAGACAGTTGATTCGGTGGTGGCTTTTTGTGCTGTCTTTGACTGACAGGACAAAAAGAAAACTGTAAGAGTAAGCAAGAGGTATTTCATAAGACTAGGTTCAATTCTAAATTAGAACAATCATTGGTGGAGTTAGTTCATCAGTTTGCAAGGCGTATCTCGATAAAAACTATTTAGTGCATAGCTGTAAAGTATGATATTTTACTGGGTCCGATTACGCTTAGATGGAACCGTTGGCTCCTCACCGCGAAGCCGCGCATCTTGTTTTTTTGCCACATCCATTAATTTTCTCATCAGGTTCACTATGGAGATAAAAACCAAATATGTGAAAGTAAAACAGATATACATCCACCTGAATGATCCCGCCTCATCCATTGACACCCCTGATATATGATGCGCCAGCAAACCCCCTAGCCCTGCTACTAACAGAAATGCAAAAATGCTATCCCTGAAATATTTAGTTCGATTGTCGTATTGGATACTGAAGACACTATTGAAAAGCATGAAACCTAATAACACTGAAAAGGACACTTCCCACAACACTACGCCATTTGCAACTTCCGAACCCTTAGAGACAATTCCTTTCATTAACAGCACACCTAAGACATTCATCAGCACCGCAACTCCCGCTTGATAGAAGGGATGAATTTCTTTTTGAAATATGGATTGAACTGGTGCTTTAGCCATTGTATGTAATACTAAATGCTATTTATCGAAAAAAGGTTTTGATTTAATTGGTTGTCTTCACCACCTTCCCAAACAAGTCAAACGCTTCAGCATTGGTGATTTCAATATTTGCAAAATCCCCTACTCTCACATAATCACTTGCAGCATTCACCAGCACCTCATTATCCACTTCTGGGGAATCAAATTGAGTTCTACCGATGAAGTACTCCCCTTCTTTTCTATCAAATAGTACTTTGTGGATTTGGCCGATCTTATCAAGATTCTTCCTGAAAGAAATCTCTTGTTGGGTCTCCATCAATTTATTGGCTCTCTCTGCTTTGAGCTCTGGTGTGACATCATCATCCAATTGATAAGCGGCCGTATCTTCTTCGTGCGAATAAGTAAAAACACCAAGTCTATCAAACTGGATATCCTGAATGTATTCATGGAGCATATTGAAATCATCCTCTGTCTCTCCGGGGAAACCGACAAGCATGGTCGTTCGCAGCGCTATTTCCGGTAGAATGGACCTGATGTCCTTGAGTAAGGCCCTCTGGTCGGCTTGTGAGATATGACGTTTCATTGCTTTGAGCACAGGGTCTGCAGCATGTTGCAGAGGAATATCCAAGTAGTTACAGACTTTGGGTAGCAGAGCCATTTGTTCTATGATTTCCATAGGGAACTTGCTGGGATAGGCATAGTGCAGCCGTATCCATTCTATACCTGCTACTTCGTGCAGAGCAACCAATAATTGCGGTAGTGCTCTTTCTTTATAAATGTCCAGGCCATAATAGGTAAGCTCTTGCGCTATGAGTATCAATTCCTTGACGCCGTTGCGAGCTAGGTTATGTGCCTCCTTGACCAAGCTTTCTATAGTCCTAGAGATATGCTTGCCCCGCATCAGTGGGATGGCGCAGAAAGTACATGTACGATTGCAGCCTTCCGATATTTTGAGATAGGCATAGTGCTGTGGCGTGGCCGTCCAGCGCTCGCCGATCAAGTCGTGCTTGTAATCCGCATTCAGCTTATTGAGTAAAGCCGGTAATTCCATCGTCCCAAAAAAGGCATCCACCTCAGGAATCTCCACTTCCAAGTCTTGCTTATACCTCTCTGATAAACAACCCGTTACATAAAGCTTTTCTATCTGTCCCGCTTGCTTGAGTTTCGATCCGTCCAATATGGTGTCTATGGATTCCTGCTTGGCTCGATCTATGAATCCACAAGTGTTGATGATCAGGATATTGGATTCATCACTATGTTTGTCGTGTTCAACCTCATAATCATTAGCGTTGAGCTGTGTGATCAGATTTTCTGAATCCACCAGATTCTTGGAGCAACCCAAAGTAATGACACTGACTTTGTTCTTCTTATTCTTAGTCTTCATATCTTGCTGTAAAGATAAGCTTATAAAGACGATTGGATGGTCCGTGCTTTGAACGTTTCATCTTATTTTGTGTAATAATCTAAAACTTCTACATGCGATTGATTACTCTATTTGCTGTATTAATATGCCTTAGCGCTCAAAGCTTAGCTCAAATAACCGTTTCCGCTAGATATGTAAGCAATAATTCCAAGGCCTACGATATCAATTACGGGATAGAAGACGCATTGAACAATGGTTATGAAATTGGCTTGGGTTACTGGTTCAGATTAAAGAATAAGCGAATGGAATTCACGCCTGAAATCAGCTATACCGCTCTGAGTGGTAGCGGGTCTGTCACGGGTTCCAGTATAAATTTCAATTCCAACATCCTCATATATGCATTGGATTTTCACTCTGATTGCAGCGCCTGCCCTACCTTCTCCAAGGAAGGAGGCCTCATCAAGAAAGGCTTTCATTGGATCATAAATCCAAGCCTGACGCGGGTAAATTCAGATTATAATGCCACTAACAAGCTACCTCTACTGAGTGATTATAGTTTTACAACTTGGCGTCTAGGTATTGGAGCTGGTTTGGATATTGGCTTGACCAATCTATTGACCATAGCCCCTTTTGCCATTCTACATATAGGAGGTGAAGACAATTTACACCTTGCAGAAACAGAGGACTCTCGATATCGACAAGTCCATATAGGAGTACGAGCTATTTTGAGGTTTGATAAAGATAAGTGGTAAGTAAAGGAGCTGCACTTTGATTTCACTCAAATCAATAAATTGTAAGTAAGGAAGATTCAGCTAATAGCGATATTGCTTGGCTATCTCCCACAATACGATACCTGCACATACGCCTACATTCAATGAGTGCTTAGTTCCGAACTGCGGGACTTCTATAGCAGTATCGAGATAAGGCAAGGCTGCATCAGAAACGCCTTCTATCTCGTGCCCGAACACTAAGGCCAAGGGTCGCTCTGGTATTTTGTATTCTTGGAGAGCTACAGAATCATCAGTCTGTTCCACTCCTACTATCTCGTGAGTGAGAGAAAGTTCTTGTAGCGCAGTTTCTATTGTTTCGTGATATATCCACTCTACAGACTTCGTGGCGCCTATAGCTGTCTTGTTGATTTCCTTATGGGGAGGCCTGGCTGCGATGCCTACGAGAATCAGCTTTGAGATGGCTAAGCCGTCGCAAGTTCTGAAAACGGAACCGACATTCAGTGCTGAACGTATATTATCCAAGACCACTGTAAGGGGTAGCTTATCTGCGGAGCTTTTGTAAGCCTCTACAGTCGGGCGATTGAGCTCATCTAGTTTTAGCTTCCGCATCTAGAGACTACTGTGCCAGATTATACATGAGTGCTGCCTTGACAAAAGAAACAAATAATGGGTGTGGATTCTCCACCGTACTCTTGAGTTCTGGGTGAAATTGGACACCTATGAAATATGGGTGAGAAGGAATCTCAATAATCTCACCTAGCCCTGTTTCTGGATTGACACCTGTGACCTTCATGCCGGCTGTGGCCAGTTCCTTCTTGTAGTCATTATTCAGCTCGTAGCGATGTCTGTGCCTTTCTGTGATCTGAGTCGTACCGTACGCTTTATAGGCTATGGATTTTTTGACCAATTGACAATCATAGGCGCCTAATCTCATAGTCCCTCCTTTCTTGGATATGTCTTTTTGATCTTCCATGAGATCGATTACAGGGTGAGCTGTTTTAGGATTGACCTCTGTTGAGGCCGCCGATTTCAGTTTCATGACATGTCTGCTGAACTCTACTACTGCTGTCTGCATACCCAAGCAAATCCCAAAAAAAGGTATGCCATTCTGCCTCACATATTTAATGGACTTTATCTTGCCTGAAACACCTCTCTCGCCAAAGCCCGGCGCAACTAGCAAGCCGTCCAAGCCTCCTAATTTATATTCTATGTCCTCTTTATCCAATTGTTCAGAATGTATGGGAATCACTTTTACTTTACATTCATTGACTGCCCCTGCATGCACAAAAGCTTCGTATATTGATTTGTAGGCATCAGGGTATTCATTGTACTTTCCTATAAGCCCTACTGTTACCTCGTTTGACGGATTTTTCAGTTTACCCAGAAATGCTTTCCATGCGGTCAATTCAGGTTGAACCTTAGTGGAGAGCCTCAGTTTTTTAAGTACTCTGACATCGAGCTTTTCCTTTAACATGAGCAAAGGAACATCATATATGGTCTTGGCATCAATGGCCTCGATAACTGACTTCCTGTCTACATTACAGAAAAGGGCCAACTTATCCCTGACTTCGCTCGTCAATGGATGCTCAGTCCTACAGACTAGGATATCCGGCTGTATTCCAGCTTGTAGCAGTTCCTTGACAGAGTGTTGCGTGGGCTTGGTCTTAAGTTCGTGGGCTGCGCTGAGGTAGGGAATCAAGGTCAGATGGACACAGATACAATTCTCTTTCCCCATTTCCTGACGCATTTGTCTGAGTGCTTCCAGGTAAGGCAAAGACTCTATGTCACCTACAGTTCCACCTATTTCTGTAATGACTACGTCATATTTCTTGGATTCTGGCAGTCGCACTCTGCGCTTGATTTCATCTGTAATATGTGGAATGACTTGTACGGTTTTACCAAGATAGGCACCTTCTCGTTCCTTGTTGATAACCGTCTGGTAGATCCGTCCAGTAGTTATATTATTATCCTGTGAGGTAGTTGTATTAAGAAATCGCTCATAATGCCCCAGATCCAGGTCCGTCTCTGCACCATCATCCGTCACGTAGCACTCTCCATGCTCATAGGGATTCATCGTGCCCGGGTCTACATTGATATAAGGATCCAGCTTCTGGATTGTAACGCTGTATTGTCTTTCTTGGAGAAGTTTGGCTAGCGAGGCGGCTATGATACCCTTCCCTAGAGAAGAGGTGACGCCTCCCGTAACGAAAACATACTTGGTCAAGTGTTTTTTAGAATTCTTCACTACGGGATACAAAGGTAGGTTAAATATCGAATTGGACGAACATATAGGCTATAGAAATTAGAAGTAAGCGCAGCCCACGGGAAAGGATTTCACAATTTCCATGGGTTCATATCAGGTCTCACTGATTTAATCCAAGCGAGGCTTCTGCCGAGTCTTCTTGACCTCTGATCTGATTCTCTTATTCTTGAGAATTTTCTCTTTGGTCTGTTTATTGATTTTAGAGGGCTTACGTTTTTTGGGGACAACCAGGGCCTTCTTGATCAGCCTGATGAAGTTGTTAGTAACTCGGTCTTTGTTCCGCTGCTGTGATCTGGTCGCCTGGCAATACATGGAAAGCTCGCCAGCCTTGGATAGCCGTTTGGCGTATTTCTTTTTGATCAGTTTAGTCTGAGCCTCATTAAAAATTTGTGAATCTGAAACTATCCAGCTGACGATGACTTTGGTCTCCACCTTATTGACTGTTGTCCGCCACTACCGCCAGAGCGGGCAGTCGAGTACGTGAATTCAGTTTTTAGCTTTTCCCAGTCAGGCTCCATTTAGCAGCAGCTACCGTCATCAGTACCTTCGGAAACTGCAAAAGGCATCGCCCCACCACAACCTTCATAGATGCCATAATGTATGTCCCAAGTTCCGTGAAAATCAAAATGCTCTCTATATCGCGTATCGTGCAACATCTTATAAGTGTTACCACAGACAGACATGACTTTTCCTATAGGAAACTCATGATGATCGTCCAGATGAAAGGACGAACCTACATTCTCTATACCCCCCTTGTAGGTAACAGCTTGTCCGTAGTCTTCACAATCTTTCTCTAAACCATCAATCTTAAATAATCTATAGGTGACTGAGAAAAATTTAATGTTACCCAGCAGCGCTTCCAGTTCTTTGTTCTCTACAGTAATAGGGCTATTTTTCACACTTCTGGGATCAGTAAAGCCTGCTCTCTTTGCAAAATTCAAAAAATCATTCCAGTACAAGGCTCCACTTAGGCACTCACCCCATAACACCTCATTCTTACTCAGGTTCTCTGGCACTCTCCTATCAGTGTATACATCACTGAAATACATTTCGCCTCCAGGCTTGAGCAGATCATACACTGACTTCAAGACTTTCTCTTTATCTTCCACCAGATTGATTACACAATTGGATATGATAAGATCAAAGCTCTCCTTTTCCAGACCCAGCTCACCCAACTGATCTATGTTCCCTTTGATGAATGTGACATTACTGCTTTTATAGTCGAACTGTTTCGTGTGATAATCCATATGGCGCTGAGCTACAGCCAGCTGTGCCTCAGTCATATCCAAGCCCACAACCTGCCCTTGCTCTCCTATCAGCTGCGCGGCCACATATACATCTCTTCCACTCCCACAACCCAAGTCCAAGACTTTGAGTCCTTTCAGTTTATCAGGAATCGTCAGTCCACATCCATAATACTTGGCCATTACCTCGTCATGGACTTTCGCCAAGGCTGTTTTAATGTGCTCAGGTGGTGCTGTAATTTCGCAGCAAGCATTTGTTTTGAGGTCTTCAGAAGTTTGAAGTTCATTACCGTAATATTCTTTTACTGCTTCGTGTATTATTGACATGATATTTATTGATGTTTAAGCTAGCAAGCTATTGTATTAGTTAACATTGGAAAGCATTATTGTTTTTATGGAAAACATATTACATAACACTAATTTACTTACAATTGAATAGAGTCAATCTTGTTCATTCTCGATTCTTAAATTGTCCTTAATGTGACACTCCTCATTAGGCTCAACATTAGACTCAACATCAAGCCTTGGGTGGATACTCGTCCTTCACATTATATTTGACATATTCCAGACAAGCTTTGAAATCAACGAAGATCTTATCAGTATTGACCAGATCAGGAATTATATCTATACGCTCTAGCATATAGTGCGGCTGTTTGGACAGTCCTACAAAGAGGATTTCTTTTCCTTCATTGATCAGGTCCACTAGTACATCTTCCATGGCATACAAGCCAGACTGATCCATATAGGACATCTTATCCATTCTTATGATAATCGTGGATGCTGTATCTGGAATTTGCTTAATGAGCTGTTGGAAATCACTGGTAGAGCCGAAAAACAAAGGCCCTTGTATATGCTTAATGAATACTTCTTCCTTCAAGTTTTTTGGAAAGCCTTTTTCATCTGACCAAGCCTCTTCTTGCATCAGTGAGGTCACCTCAGAATTCTCTGAAGTCAAGTCTCCTATTTTCTTCATGAACATCAATGAAGCCATCACCAAGCCAATACCAACAGCGTATACGAGATTCCAAACTGAAGACAAGATCAATACACTCAATAGAATGGCGACTTCTGGCTTTGGCATGTAGGGAATAGCTTTTAATCCTTTATAGTCCATCACATTGATTCCTACGGTTATGAGAATTCCAGCCAATACTGCTGCAGGAATCTTAGAGGCAACTGGTCCCAGTGCTAGCAAAATTATCAGCAATAGTATCCCTGCTACCATCCCTGATAATTTGGTTTTTCCACCTGCATTGATATTCACAACAGTTCTTATGGTTGCTCCAGCACCCGGTATTCCGCCGAAGATGGCTGCAATCGAATTACCGATTCCTTGCCCGATTAATTCTTTGTTGGGCTTGTGCCTGGTTTTAGTCATATTATCAGCTACAACTGATGTCAGGAGAGAATCAATGGCTCCGAGCAATGCCAAGGTCAAAGCTGTAAAGGTAAATGGCGCTATAGCACTAAAGCTAAACTCTGTCAGTATTGCTAAATTAGGTACTGGAATCCCACTCGGTATCTCCTCTATAGCTCTATAATCGAGGCCGAGGATTATGGCTGCTCCTGACACTACAAACAAGGCGACTAAAGTACTTGGAACAGCAGTTGTTATTTTCTTAAAACCAAAGATTATGATGATGGTACATAAGGCCAGTATCAATTCCAGCCAATTTATATTACGGAAAGCACGAGGCATTACTTTAAGAGCTCCCAAAACTCCAGAGGCTTCCTTACCAGCCAAGGTTTTTGATTCTTTATTGATTTGCTCAGGCGTTATATCCTTAGCTCTTGCAATTGTCTCTTTAAAATTCTCTAGTACAAGTATTCCTTCCCCAGCTTCTTCTTTGAGTATGTTATCCAGTATTATCTCCTCAGCAAAAGGCTTGTATTGATTGACAAACTCCATGTCTTCTTTGGGATAGTAACCTACCGAGGGTAAGATCTGAGTCAGAACGATAATAACCCCTATCGCTGTCATGAAGCCAGAAACCACTGGATAAGGTATATACTTAATATATTTACCCAAGCCTAGTAGACCCAGACCGATCTGCATAAATCCTGCCAGTAGGAACACAGTGAGAATAGCGGGTAAGGCTTTACTGACTTCACCATCAAAAGAGGCGACTATTCCTGCTATGACTACCATACTGACCGCTGTCATAGGAGCAGTAGGTCCCGAGATCTGCGTATCAGTACCACCGAAAAGGGCTGCAAAGAATGAAATAAAAATAGCCCCATATAAACCTGCATCCGGTCCTAAACCTGAACTCACTCCGAATGCCAAGGCCAAGGGCAAAGCCACTATCCCTGCTGTAACTCCTCCCAAAAGGTCTCCCCTGAAATTAGAGAAGTCAAATCCTAATTTGTTAGTCATTTTTATCACTTACTCAATTAAAGAATGCTACCGTGAATGTCTTCATCTTAACGACATGGATGTCAATTTGATTTAGACAATATGAGGTATGATGGAAAGCATTGGATAAGGACGAGGCTTTCAGATACTGTAGCTAAAAAGCTAGAATAGTGAATTGTAACAGTCCAGCTTTATAACTCAATTCATTGTCGTCTTCATCTTACTATTTATCACGAGTTAGCTATCGCTCATTTTCAGATTCAGACTCTCTTTCCATCTCTCATTGTATATCCATTAGATAGGTCTTATCATCTAGATTAAAGGTCAGATATGTACACCTTCAATTGAACAGCAGATTTCATCTGCCTCTAATATAGCTAAAGACAAGCAATAGGTGACCTAGTATTTAGAATTGAGTGTAAGACACGATGCAGCTTATACGCTTAGTCTAAAGCTGCCTGTTTTATCAGGTCATAGATTATGGTCAATGAACCGCTTTTCTACAATGAACCGACAACCATCACGTAGACTTGATCATCTGCTTTGCCTTGCTCCTACTTGGGGATGCATTCTTGTTGATTAGCTTTCAATATGAGATTTAGCAGTTATCCATAATAGATACATAACCGTTGTAACTGCATTGCACTCATATCCAAGCCGATAAATCGCTGAATCAGTTCTGAGGCTTCCTTGTGTATGGAATGCTGGCCCCACAGGCAGAGCATCGACTGAAGCTATACGGTTATCTTGAAGCCTTGGTGTCAATTATGTAGGTGATTTTTTGAAGTATATTCTTCGAGATAGGATCAGGACTTATTTTTGATTCCTATCCCTTGAAGTCTGCTCTTGGCTATGCACCATCATTGTATTACCTATACGAAAAACTGATTTACACGAACTCTATTCATATCAAAAATAATCAGTAAATAAAGCATAACTTTTCTCATTTCCTGCATCTCGTCATACACCTTTAGAATTAGCCTATTCGCTGGCGTCTGAATAGGATACCTTACAGACATATAATCTATATACCAAAGTAAATGTTCTGACCTTCAAAGTCAAATATTATCTGAGACAGTGGTAACTGATCTATACTGATAATACCAACGACATCTTCCGGTAGCGAATTACTCATAGTGTCTAGATCTGCGCTACCAAACTGAAGGTTATTTATTCTAAGCTCAGCAAGATTACAGCTCAGAACCTCATATACATTAGATGTCATATCGGTATGCGCTGTAGTCAGGTTAAATGCTCTATCCCTATTGATGAATAAAGCTTCGTTTAGGATTCTTGCTTGTTCATCTATGATAGATACAGAGGCTCCTGTGTCCAGGATAAACTCATATGTCTTATTCCCTATCCCTAAAGGCATCACGATAAGATCATCTTTCAATTCGAATGGCAATTTTACAAAGACATGATCTTTGCTTTCCTCATTGAAGAGCTCTCTGTCATATAGTTCTATGACCTTATTCGTATTATCAATGCAGAGAAGCTCTGCAGCAATAACTTTACTACCCAAAATACCTAGCAGCTTACCATCTATGACTTTTTGCACTTCGGATAGATCACTGGCATAAAGGTCAAGATCGTCTATCAAGTAATTACTAAGCTTAATTTTAGTCTCAGATAATCTGAAGGTTAACAATGAGCCATTGATAGTATTGAATTCCTGAGCTTGGCCAGAAAGATGATCTGATTTATGGATGATTACACCATCTGCTGCCGTATCAAATATGAAGTAGCCCTGCTCATCATCAAAGCTTCCTTCAATGAGCATGAGACCTGAATTATTGACAAAAGGCATCTTCATGGTCTTCACTCTTTCAATATCTGTAGCATAAGTGGCTGAAAAACAACAACTTAATACAAATAGGACGAGTATGTATTTTAGGTAATTCACTTTAAAAAGTAAGCTATTGTACGCAGCCTACTTCATAAATATAGAGGACATTGGGCGGTATTCCAAGAATTTAGTAACATTCAGTTAACATTGGCGTTACTTTCTATTAATCTTCGCTTATCTTTGAGTTAACATTCTAGCTATTGTATTCAGCTTTTATGTCTTCGAATACTGCATGAAAAAATCCTGCTAGCGGTAACTAGCAGGACTGATTTCATTCCGAAGAATGGAAAAATTGCATCTTGAATCTCTTCTCCTAATAGAAGAGATTTTTTTATATCAGTTTATAGCCTAAGCTTATACCTATACTTCTTCCTGGATAAATCTGAGAGAAGAACTGATCTTCCGCATTGAAAGCCCCAAAGACACTTTCTCTTCTACTATTGAGGAGATTATCCACATTTAATCCTAAGCTGATTCTGTCATCATCACCTGTTGCATAGTTGGCACTGAAATTTATACTGTGAAACGATTTAGCGTATACATCTGGAAACAAGCCACCTCCTGCTATCTCAAGTGTTCTACCTCTTACGTTATAGTAGAGACCACAATCAAGTGGTGTATCCTTGAGATTATAAGATAGTCCTGCATTTATGATAAAAGGTGCTTGACCAGCCATTTGTCTTGTCGTAGCTATTGTCTGACCCTCTTTTTCAAAAGATAATCTAGAATCATATTCCAGTTCGCTCATTTCTAAAATTGATTGCGCAAAAGTTACATTGGTACTTAAATTCAAGGAATTCTTTCCTATAGGTAAGTTTCTTCTTAGCTCCAATTCAATACCATATACCTGTGCATCTCCTACATTCCTAGTTTGAAATTCATTAGATGTCTGTGCTGTAGGTATTCTAACTAATTCGATAGGATTGTCAAATGTTTTAAAGAAGGCACTTACTGAAAGCAGTTGACCACCCTCAGAAAACATCTCCCATCTCAGATCAAAATTATTAATACGTGTTTCAGTCAAGTTACCATCCCATGTGACATTCCCATCTTTATCAGTATATTGAAAAAGTGAACCGTTGAAGATTCTATCTGTAATAGGATCCAATATCTGAGCAAATGATAGTTCCTTGAAAGATGGTCTAGCAATGGATCTTGAATATGATATTCTCAGGTTCTGATCATTTCGCATGGACTGAATCAAGTTTACGGAAGGAAACAAATCTATTGCATCCAATACTTTTGCATCTTCTAGATTATTACCTACAACACCAGAATTAGCAAACTCGGAATCTCTTCCAGTATGCTTCTGAATATACTTTTCTGCTCTTAATCCGACTGTTGCTTTTAGAGATGCAGTAGGTTTAATCTCTGTAGACACATAGAGTCCAGTATTATTCACATTGGAGCTGTACTCATTAGGGTTCGGCGTATTATTACCAGATACATAATAGATAGGTCCATTAGGAGCGATATTTTCAGGCGTTAATACTTCTGACGCATCTCCAGCCCAAGTAGGTTGAGCTCCGAAGAATTGCATTCTATAACTCAGTATGTTGTAATCCCTTTGCTTGTAGATATGACTGGCACCAAACTTTAGCTTTGCCTCTTCATCAAAGAACTGAAACTTCTTTGCAAAATCTACTTTACCGACTAAGTTATACTCATCTAAGTATCTCCAGATACGACTTGGGTCACCACCTGCACCAGCTACAAAACCTAAATTATTAGATCCGAATTCGGAAAAAGCAGTCTTCCTGATGTCAGGATCTGTAAGTTGAGAAAGTGTGCCTGACAATTTCCAATCAAACATCCATTCATTCTCAAAAGCATAGTTACCGTTCAGTAAAATATTGCTAAGTGATCTCTGACTGTACTCAATGTTGTCAGATTGTGCTAAAAATCCGGATTGTCCTGTAGCATCACTGTTATTATCTATATCAAAAACAGCAGCTTTACTTTCTCCATTTTGTAGATGTATGAATGATAGCTTATGCTTGGACTTATTTGTTTTGTAAGCCAAGCCGAACATACCACCCAATAAAACATTCTCCTCTCCTATCTGTCCATTCGTGGTTGTCGCTGGTACTAAATCAAAAACATCTGATTCACCTTGTAACTGGTACTCACCAAAGTTTACGTTATTAAAATACCTTCGAGAAGACTTGTAAGTTGTAGAGAATGTATAACCAATTTTATGATCATTCTTGAGGGTCTTCTGATCACCATATGATACACCAACTGAAAAATCTGGCATTGCTGACTTTCTTGAAGTTGCTAGTTCTGGTGAGAAGTCATTTAGAAAGTTGGATAAGTCTTCTTGTGAGTGGCCACTGACTGGTGATGGTATGATTCGTGCATCTGCACCTCCAGGTAACTTTCTAGTACCATCATCAAAACCTAGAAAATCTGTAGAACCACCTTCTGCATATAGGTAATCATCATTGAGATGCATGCCAGGGGTGAAGCCCATGCCAAGAGAAACATTGAACGTCTTTTCTTCAGGAAAATCCTTGGTTTCAATATTGACAACACCTCCTGTGAAATCTGCAGGCAACTCAGCTAGAGCTGATTTATGGATCATCATGTTATTCAACAGATTTGTGGGAAAGATATCTATCTGCAGGCTATTTCTGTCTGGATCCAAGCCTGGTATATCTACGCCATTTAGCATTGTCTTGGTATACCTGTCTCCCAGGCCTCTGACAAATACATACTTGCCCCCTTCAACAGAAACACCAGTCACTCTCTTTACTGCTGCTCCTGCATTGGAGTCTCCTATCTTTTTAAATTTCGCAGAAGAAATACCATCTACCAGACTGGTGGATTTCTTTTTCAGGGTCATCAGTGCTGTCTCTGATGAGCGAATTACCTCTGCAGTAATGACAATTTCATCAATGAGTTCTGATTCTGTTGCCAGCTGAATATTCTCTAATAATGTCACTTCAGAATCTGTGACAACTACATCAGTAATTGTCATCGTCTTGTATGAGATATAGGACACTTCCAAGTTATAAGTTCCAGGAGCAAGATTTAGTTCAAAGGTACCATCGAAATCTGATGTCGTACCAGTTCCAGTACCAGCTACTGCGACAGTGACGGCTATCAGTGACTCGCCATTACTGGCATCAAAGATTGAACCTCTTATTGTTCCTTGTTGTGCCGAAATGATAACACTGAGCCAAAGAACAAATAATAAAGTAAATAAGGATTTTTGCAATTTTTCCATTTTTAATTATCTGTTGTAATAATGAAGGAAAGACACCAATGTGCCCTTCCTTCTATCTTATTCTATAATCCTAAAGAGGATAAAGTTCCTGATTGTGCGCCCCAAGTCCATCCAAAAGAACTTGCATCTGGACCTACTGTATTAGCGTTTTGTGCTACTTCTGTTGCAGCTCCAGCGGGTGCTCCCTCAAAGAAAGTTGCCACGTCGTATCCCGCTGGCAAAGTGTATTGCCATGTTCCAGAAGTACAAACGCCATCTCCACCAAATGATTCAAAGGCAACTGCTGGGTCATAATCTGCATCTACACCATAGATATATAATTCTGTTACACCAGTGTTTGTGTCGTCATCCCAATCTATCAAGTGATCTATGTTTGCACCAGTGTATATAACGCCGTTAATAAAATTGTTACAGCCCTGCGTAAGAGAACCTTCTGGTCCATCCAGTTCCATTGCACTACCTCCTTGAGGAACGGCAACGATCCAGTTTCTCACTGTGCCATTGAAAGCTTGATCTGTATCTAATCCGTCATCTCCACAGTTCCACACTAAAAGATTTTCAGCGTTTACTGTTCCGCCGAACCACTCGATTCCATCATCTCTATTAGCCACTACTTCAATATTATTGATAGTAGTCCCAGAACCAACACCACCTAGGGTTAGTCCATTGATTTCATTTCCTTCACCTATGTTGGTTCCACCATGTCTTATAGATATGTAACACAATGATCCAGAATTATCTGCTGCATCTGATCCACCGTATAATCCATTAGGATCTGAGGTAGGAATACCTTCTATTTGTACTTCAGAAGCATCACCTTCTACAGAGATAGGCGCATTACCTAGGACGATAAGCCCTCCCCATAATCCTTGAACATCAGGTTCTAGATTAGGGCTGGCAAATTGTCCTGCCGCTATCATAGTGGGAGATATCTCATCTGCTACAGAAGTCATGATTATTGGCTGACTTGCTGTTCCACAAGCATTTATTTTAGAACCCCTTGCTACTAGAAGTGCCTTAGAATTAGCTTCAGCACCAGCACCTCCTTTTATTATAGTACCTGGCTCTATAGTTAATGTTGCTCCATTAGTCACTGTTATACGACCAGTAAGCGTATATACTTTATCAGTAGTCCATGTAACATCCGCTTCAATATTCTCTGAGACTTCAATAGTGGATGATTCACCACCTACAGTAACGCATTCACAATCTATCGTCAATATCTGTCCTACTGGACAAGTAGTTTCGCAATCATCATCACCACAAGAGGTTAGAAATAATGTTCCCACGAGAGTAATAATTAGTAATAAGTACTTTTTCATATCAGTTTGATTTTCTATTTAAATGAGTAGAGATTTTTTGCAATTTTTCCTATCTCTCTGAAAATCGATGCAAATATCGTTTGGCAACATCAAACCAGCGTTAAGTCAGTATTAAGTTTATGTTAACCGTGAAGTCACTTTGTTTACATTCCAGTAACATTCTGAGAAATGCTAAAACAATCTTCCTATTCAAAGATCAGTTCGTAGTAATCAAAGCTGAACATATAGGAAGGTTAATTACCTTTAAGGCAAAAATCAGAAACACCTCACAGCTCCATAGATGAATAGCATAAGGACTCACAAACCCCTAATAATCTCTCTCATTCTTCTCCTGACACAAACTAATCTTTGGGCAGGAGACAATCCAGATTCTGACATAAGTTTTGGCTTATGGGACATTCTGCAGATTCTAGGTGCTTTGGCATTTTTTATCTATGGTATGAAGATGATGAGTGATGGCATACAAAAGGCTGCGGGGTCCCAATTAAGAAGTATTCTGAGGTCCATGACTAAGAATCGTGTGCTAGGGATATTTACTGGATTTTTTACGACAGCTATAGTACAATCTTCATCTGCAACTACTGTCATGACCGTTTCTTTTGTGAATGCTGGTCTTTTAAGTCTTACAGAAGCCGCTGGTGTGATGATGGGTGCCAATGTTGGTACGACGATAACTGGTTGGATCATCACTATTTTGGGTTTCAAAATGAAGCTCAATGTATTATCAGTGCCTTTATTTGCCTTTGGAGTTCCCATGCTGCTGAGCAATAAAGAACGATTCAAGCACTGGGGGACTTTTATTATAGGGTTTGCCATATTATTTATGGGCCTGAGCTTTCTCAAAGAAGCCGTTCCAGACATCAAGTCAAACACTCAAGTCCTGGAATTTCTCAATGGTTTTGCAAAATGGGGCTTTCTATCAAGAATCTTTTTTGTCCTTATCGGTACTTTACTCACTATAATAGTACAATCTTCTAGCGCAGCCATGGCTATCACATTGACTATGGTCTTCAATGGTTGGCTATCTTTTGATATCGCAGCTGCTATGATATTAGGAGAGAACATTGGTACAACTATTACTGCTCAATTTGCTGCCTTAATAGGTAATACCAATGCTAAGAGGGCTGCTTGGTTTCATAGTCTTTTCAATGTTTTCGGTGTGATCTGGATGGTTATTCTCATGCCATACTTCATAGATGCCCTCAGCATGTTCATGGAATATCTAAGCTCAGTCTTTTCCTTTGATTACATGACCAAAGAAAGATATGACGCCGCCATAGCGAATGTCAATAGCGGACTAGGCACAGAAGCAGAAAAGGCATCTCAAATTACAACCATAAATGAAGGATATAGACAAACTACTGCAGATAGTTTGGCAGCTTTCCATACAACTTTCAATATTATAAATCTTATACTGCTTTTTGCTTTTGTTCCTTTTCTTGTCAAGCTTACGGAACGATTGGTCAAAGCTGGAGGTGAAGTAGATGAGTTTGATAGTTTAAAATTCATCAATGCCGCTAATAGGACTCCTGAACTTGCCACTGTAGAACTTCAAAAAGAAGTCGCTAGATATGGTGAGATTACAACAAGGATGTTAGGCTTCAGTAAAGAACTGCTTAACACAACTGACCAAAAAGAAAAACTGGTATTGATTTCCAAACTCAAAAAGTACGAAGACATTACGGATAAATTTGAAAAAGAAATCACTGAATACATCACAAACTTATCTGATAAAGAAGTCACACATAAGACGAGCATAAGGTTGAGAAGCTTCTTTAACATTTGCAATGATATGGAACGCATAGGAGATATTTTCTATCAGTATGCCAAGTCCATGGAAAATAAAATAAATAGAAAAATCTATTTTGTCCCAGAACAAAGAAATCAATTGAATGATCTGATCTCAATAGTCGAGAACGCTTTTGCTGAGATGAATCACAATCTCAATCTTACCAGCTATGATTCTGCCACTCTAGCCAAATGCTATGATCTGGAAGACAAAATTAACATGCAGCGAAACGCCATGAGAAATTATAATCAAGAGCATCTTGATGAAGATGATTATGATGTCAATGCGGCGATGATTTTCACGAATTTATTTTCATCACTAGAAAGAATAGGTGACCATATAGTAAATATCAATGAATCTGTTGCGGGTGAGATTTAGAAAAGGAATGTAGGATTTAAGTTTTCATTGTAACATGATTAGAGTCTAAAAGTCTGCATTCTAAAGTCTTATAGTCTGACAACCATACGAAGTATGGAGCAAGTTCACTTCATATGATCCGGTGTAGAGTTGTGCTTGGATATTTGCTATATTTATTTTACCAAGAACATTCTATATGGCAGAATACTACAAAGAAGGCTTTTTGATCCAACTCATACTGTATTCATTGGTTTGGATAGTGAGTGAGTATACGGGGCTATTGGTCTGTGTGATAATGGCGGGAGTGTTATTAGTAATATGGGTATTCGCCATAATTATAGAAATGGTAGAGAAGTCGAAGGTGCCCAGTGCTTATTTCAGATGGTTATTTCTTTCAGCATTGGCACCAGCCCTGGTAGCTGTGGCTTTTTCAATTATGTTTGAGGGTAATTTTAACTGGGTAGAATAGAATGCAAGAAATAAAGATGAAAATATTCATGGGTGGACTAAACTAACTTTCAATATACCCAAACCTATCTCAGTTGTTTTCATTCAGAATAGTTTCTGGTGATATGACGGTCAGTCGACAAGATTAATATCAACCAGATCACTCAAAGTTTAATGTTCAATTCAATGACCAAAAGTGAGATAGTACTATAAAAACATTATAATAGCTCCATTGAAATATCTGGTAAGACACTTCAGTGAAGAGGAAATGCAAATTCATATATAAAAAAGATGACCGCGCTTAAGTCTTTCTTTTCTTCTTCTCAGCTGCAGGAAATAAAATATTATTGAGGATCAGTCTATACCCGGGAGAGTTAGGGTGCAAGTTGAGGTCTGTTTCTGGATCACCCACAAAATGTCGATAATCCTCAGGATCATGTCCACCAAAGAAAGTCCAAGTGCCATATCCACGAGTACCATGAATGTATCGAGCCTCATCTATGGCGTTATTCTCTCCTAGAATAAGCACATCAGATTTTATATTGGCTTTGGAATAAGCCGTCGTCTGACCCATGAAGCCTTTGATCGTCGTTGTGTGATTCTGAGTAAGCATAGAAGGAACAGGATCCCACTTGGCACTGAAATCAAACAAGGTGAAATAGTCGTTCTTAGGATTCAGCTTTCTTTTGTTATGATCTATGGATGAAAACTCATATACCAGGTGATTCTTTTCCAACTGCCAATCCTTAAAGGCAAAGGTCTTACTGAAATCCAGCTGACTATCCAGATTTTCACCCATATCATCACCATCAAAAACCGGGGCACATATGTCAAGTCCATCACAAGCCAAAGCGATATCATAAGTGTCTGTTGCAGAACACATGGCGAACATGAATCCTCCGCCTTCCACGTAATCTCGAATTCTCTTGACTACAGCCAGCTTGAGATTGGATACCTTGGCAAAGCCTAACTCCGTAGCCAGATTCTCCATCTTCTCCTGATTAGCCTTGTACCAGGGCCTTGAACCCTGTGCAGCATAGAACTTGCCATATTGTCCAGTGAAATCCTCATGGTGCAAGTGTAGCCAGTCATACTGCGCCAATTTATCATCCAGCACTTCCCTATCATATATGGTCTCGTAAGGTATCTCAGCATAGGTCAGAACCAGTGTTACGGCATCATCCCATGGTTGGACTTTCTCCCCCTTTGCATTGAAATCAGGCGAATAGACAGCAATTTTTGGTGCCTTTTCGAGCTTTATAGTTTCTTGATTCTTTTCAGGATTGGATATTTCTTGCCTTATTTGGCTGAAGGCTCCATTTGTAATAACTTTATAACTCACTCCTCTCACCTTGCATTCTTTCTCAAATAAACTATTGTGTTCAAAAGCAAAGCTTCCACCACGATAATTAAGCAGCCAATAAGCTTCCTTACCTGATTCCAGGACCCAAAACGTGACACCGTAAGCCTTCAGGTGGTCCTTCTGTCCTTCTGCATCCATGGGAAGCAAGATGTAGGAAGCCTTCAAATTCAAAGAAAATGCGGTGAATATGAGCAAACTGAACAGTATCGAGTAACGTTTCATAAGGCTTGAATTATAGTGTTAAAGGTATTACTTATACAGAACCATTACAGATAATTGATAGTTTTTAATACGTATGAATTAGGTGAAAATTAACACTTTAACTATTAGTACTCAGATATTCATACATTAGCGGTAATTTTAATATCTAATTCTGAACACTAGTTTTCATTAATACAGGTCAAGGTCGAGATTGGAAAATTTACAACTATCATATCCAGGTTATTTCCTCATCATCATCACTGTGGTTGCAGTCATCTATACACTGTCCCTTTACTTACGTGACAAAAGAATAAAAGAGAACAAAACCTGGTTGCCTTATGTGCTGAGCTTATTAAGATTCCTAGCTATATTAGGTATTCTCTTTTTGCTGCTTACGCCTCTATTCAAACGTTTCGTTACTGAAAAGCAGAAGCCCGTAATCGTTCTACTCAATGATGAAAGTGCCTCCATAAAAGCAGCAACTGATGCTCAGACTTTAGAGTCAGTCAATGACGGCTTGGCCAGTGTGATGACAGATTTGTCTGAAGATTTTGAGATTGTAGAGCTTCCATTTGCAGAAAGATTAGCCGTTAGCTCAGAAGATACGATAAATGATCAATCCACCAATATCAGCACAGCTCTGGAATATGTTTCTGAAACTTTTGAAGATCAGAATCTAGGTGCGATCATTTTGACCACTGATGGTATATACAATGAAGGCAAGAATCCGCTGTATGCGGATATGCAATTGAGTGTGCCACTCTATACCGTGCCGCTAGGTGATACGACAACCAGAAAGGACATATTCATCAAGAATGTCATTCACAATCGAATAGTCTATCTCAATGATAAATTCCTAATAGAAACCGACATACAGGCTTACAACGCCAAGGGCACTAGTAATCAAGTAGCGCTATACAAAGTCAATGGTAAGAAGAGGACCAAGGTTGGCAGTAAGAATTTCACCATAGATAAAGACAATTTCTTCAAGTCTGTGGAATTTGAGTTGAGCGCTGACCAGGTGGGTAATGTCAAGTACGCCATCTCTGTCAATAAAATCGCAAATGAAGTCAGTACGGCCAATAATAATCGAAACACATATCTGGAGGTTCTGGATGCAAGACAGAAAATACTATTGATGGCTGATGCACCTCATCCAGACATAAAGGCCATCAAAAGAGCGCTGAATTCGAACAAGAATTATGAGTTGGACGTCAAGCTGGCCAGTGGTGAGCTTCCAGCTCTGCAAGCGTATGATGTAATCATACTACATAATCTACCCAGCAGCAAGCACAAGTCAACAGCCCTGCTGGATCAGATTAATAAACTCAGCAAGCCTGTGCTCTATATTCTTGGAGGCAAAACTGAAGTCATCACCTTCAACAGTTACCAAGAAGTACTTAAGATTTCTGGTTCTAACAATAGTGTCAACGAGATAACCCCCATAGTCTCAGCTCAGTTTGATCTATTCACGATGCCAGAAGAACTAGGTATGGAATTGTCCAAGTATCTTCCACTCAAAGTCCCATTTGGAGAATATAAAGTTGCTGCTACTTCGGAAACGCTTCTCTACCAAAAGATAGGTAACGTAGAAACCAAATATCCGCTTTTGGCTTTCAGCGATATCAAAAATCACAAACAAGCTGTTCTGGCAGGAGAAGGCCTATGGAGATGGCAGCTATATGAACATCAGGAATACGAAGAGATGCGATACTCCAGTCCTCTACTACTCAAAACCATCCAATACATCACTCAGAAAAAAGACAAAAGGCAATTCAGAGCCTTTGTCAGTAAAAATTCATTTAAGGAAAATGAATCCATCAGCTTCGATGCACAACTCTATAATGAAAATTATGAGGCCATTAATGGTCCTGAAGCACAACTGACCATCAAAAATGCTGCTGGAGATAAATTTGATTATACTTTTTCCAAGTCAGCAAACAGTTATTATATAGGTGCAGGAAAATTCCCGGAAGGCAATTACACCTTCTCAGCTACGACTAAGTACAATGGAAAAGATCTATCCGCAACAGGCAAATTCAATGTACAGAGCATACTCAAAGAGGCCTATGACCTGACTGCTAGGCATGATCTACTTTTTGACTTAGCTAACAAACACGGAGGACAAGCGATCTATCCATCGCAACTCGCCTCTCTGCAAAGCATCATTACAGATAATGATAAGATAAAGCCCATATTATTTCAGAAAGCAGAAACGACACCTGTACTCGATCTGTGGTGGCTGTTACCCTTGCTAATTGCATTTTTGATTATCGAGTGGTTTTTAAGGAGATATTTTGGTGGGTATTGACTTAAAGTGAGACTATTAGCAATATTTGTCGTCAACATATAAAAGAATATAATGAGAGGTTTAGTAAGAATGTTAATCATGTTTGGGCCTATGATCTTGAGACAAGTCCAGAAGTTTCAGAGAAACAAGCAAAGACAACAGCCAGCTATGCCCGCGCCACAAAGAGGTAATAGACCTCAACAAAGGCATCAGGAAACCGAGCATAAACAGTATAAAGATCTTAATAAGGAATTGGGTAGAGACGGAAGAGGTAGAGCGGTGTCAGCAGAAGAGAGAGACTTCCATCTGAAAGAAGAGGAAATCATGTTGTCTAAAGAAGAGCTGAAAGATTATAAAGCCAATTCTGGAAGAGTGGATAAACTAGACCCGGAAGATATCACTACAACGACTAAGAAAAGCAAGAAGAACTCGGAAGGATCCGAGTATGATGAATTTTTTGAAAACTAATTCCTTTTCACTTCGCCTTGTCATTTATATCTCTCACACAACGTAAACCTGTATGGCTCAGTCCAGTGTCTGTACTCGTTCCCATCCTTCTTGCATTTCTATATCCTGAGCAATAACTGTCATTGCACAGATAAGAGCCGCCTCGAATCACTCTATGTGGCTGATATGGATTAGTAGAGTTAAGGCCAGATTCAGGACCTTGGGGATTGATAGTTTCTGAGGAAGAATAATAATTCAGCCCATACCAGTCACTGCACCACTCCCACACATTTCCAGACATGTCATTAAGACCGTAATCATTAGGAGGAAAAGAGCCTACTGGCGCAGTCGTTTCATAGCCATCTTTCCGCGTATTCTGATAGGGAAATAAGCCTTGCCAGAAGTTAGCTCTAGCTGCTCCTTCATTGATATCATCATTACCCCATGGATATATCTTGCCTTTCATACCGCCTCTTGCTGCCCATTCCCATTCTGCTTCAGTAGGCAGTCGATTACCAGTCCAGCTAGCGTAAGCCACAGCATCCACCCAGGAGACCTGAACCACTGGATGAAATTCCTTACCATTGATATTACTTTCTGGGCCAGTAGGATGTCTCCAATCAGCGCCTATGGTCCAGTGCCACCAAGCCCCAGGGTTATCCAATGAAACAGGCTGAGCTGTGGGCTTGAATACTAAGGCACCTGGTTGCATAACCTCATCAGGAGGTCTGGGTGTGCCAGGAGGTATGCTTTCTTTGAGTTCATCCCAATCAATGGTTCTTTCAGCAATTGTCTTGTATCCAGTAGCATTCACAAATCTTGCAAATTGGAAATTAGTAACCTCCGTCTGGTCCATGTAGAAAGAGTCGATGACAACTGAGTGCTTGGGAAATTCATTAGGTGCAGCCTGATTATTATCACCCCCCATATATAGTGTGCCTCCAGGTATTAAAACCATTGAGCTTTGCTCCAGGATCTTAATAGTGTCAACTTCCTGAGTGCGGGATGATGCTAGTACTAGTTGGTCAGAACTGACCTCCTTACAGCTCGAAAAAAATATAAGAATAATACTTGCAGCTGCTATTAATCTGAATAAAATCACTTTTCGATAGGGGTCAGTCCAGCCTTTCAAAAATTCCAGCAATCCCCTGCCCGCCTCCGACACAAGCTGTAACCATTCCATATTTCTGCTTGCGTCTCTTCATCTCGTTGAGCAGTTGGATGGTTAGTTTAGCACCAGTACAACCTAGAGGATGGCCTAATGCGATGGCACCTCCATTGACATTGACGATTTCTGGATCCAGTCCACTTTCCTGTATGACAGCCAAAGCTTGTGCAGCAAAAGCTTCATTGAGTTCTATCTGCTCTATGTCGGATAGTGTGAGTCCAGATTTTGCTATTGCTTTGGGAATGGCGACACAAGGGCCTATACCCATATACAAAGGATCCACACCACCTACACTGCAACTTAGCAATTTAGCGATTGGCTTCAACTTGAATTGGTCTACGATTTTCTGGCTTACGACCAAGACAAATGCAGCACCGTCAGAGGTCTGCGAGGAGTTACCTGCGGTAACAGTTCCGCCTTGCTTGAAAACAGCTCTGAGCTTAGCCAAACCTTCCAGAGTGGTGGATCGTCTGACACCTTCATCCATGTCCACCACATGTGATGATTCCACACGTTTGCCATCCTTGACAAATACATCCTCCACTGTAACGGGAACTATCTCATCCTTGAACTTTCCGTCATCTATCGCTGCTGCAGCCTTTTCATGAGAGCGAAGTGAAAAAGCATCTGCAGCTTCTCTGGAGATGTTAAACTTTTCAGCCACAGCTTCTGCCGTATGGCCCATACCCACGTGATAATTTATATTGTCCAAGTTCGCTTTGTAACTGGGAGCTAGTTTGTAGCCAGTCATCGGTATCGTACTCATACTCTCTGCTCCACCAGCTATGTAGATATCGCCGAATCCAGCTTTTATCTTTCCTACAGCCATGGCGATTGATTCTAAGCCAGAGGCACAATATCTATTAATCGTTATGCCCGGCACTTCTTTTCCCAAAGCCCGTGCGGCTATTAATCGACCTACTTGCAATCCTTGCTCACCTTCGGGATTTGCACAACCGACGATGACATCGTCTACAGTTTTTGGATCTATTTCTGGACACTGTTCCATGAGATGTTTGATGACATCCACCGCCAGATCATCTGAACGGTAATTTTTGAAACCCCCTTTTTTTGCTTTGCCGATTGCTGAGCGATAACCTTTTATTATGTATGCTTCCATAGTTTTGGACTTTAAATATTAGACATTAGACTTTAGACTGCTCTACTTTTGATCTGAAAGCATTGAGCGTCTTTTGTATTTCATTTCCTTCAGAAATCATCCCAATTGCAATTGCACTCTTAAGATAATTCAACTCATTACTGATTATTAATTGGGTCTCAAATTCAGTCAAGAACCCATAGCCATATCAAGATACTGGACTAACTGCTTAGAAGTATTTCTCCCACAGCCTTCAGCTATATTACTTGGAACTGATACCGAACACCTCCTTATCTGATTTGTTAAACCAAACCTTTCATCATTTGGAAACTCTTTAGTCTCCTGATATACTTTCAAACAAAGATTCTTTGACTTCTGCCAAATTTTCAACTCTTTGAAATTGTGATTCATCATTTTGATCTCATTGGAACAAGTATTAAAGATATTTACTTCAGACTTGTCTAAAATCTAAAGTCTAATATCTAGAATCTAGTTACGAAGAGGCTTATTGTGCATCAGTATATGTTGTATTCTATCCAGCGTTTTCTGATTACCCAGCAGGCTCAAAAACGCTTCTCTTTCCAGATCCAGCAAGTATTGCTCACTGACCATTTGCTGACTGGTCAAGTCTCCTCCGCTGATCACATAGGCAACTTTCCTAGCAATTTCAACATCATAATCAGACATATATGCACCTAATTTGAATTCATTGATAGCAGTATACAGAGCTGACAAACCTGTTCTGCCGAGGACAGTCACATCATTTCTAGGAACTGGTGCCACATAATTTTTTGCCATGCTGACCACTAACTCTTTGGCTTTGGCAATATTTCTGGTACCGTTGATAGCCACTTCATCCTTCGTATTTAGCATAAGGTTATATTCGTAAGCCTCATAAGCTGAAGTTGAAACCGAGGCGGTTGCGATGGGTTTGAAGTGGGAAATCAATGTCGGTATTTGAACATCCCCATCAAAATAATTATCCGAAGCTCTCAGAGCCATCTCCTTGGTTCCTCCGCCACCCGGGATCAATCCTACACCGACTTCCACCAGGCCTACATAAGATTCCGCAGCCATCACTGTAGCGTCTGCATGCATAGCCAACTCACAACCACCACCGAATACATAACCTTGGGTGGCCACGACAACTGGTACTTTAGAGGTTCTACAGAGCATCGTGAGTTGCTGGAAATCATTGACCATTTTATCCAGCTCCTTGAATTGCTTTTGCATCGCCATCATACCGACTGGCATCAGATTAGCCCCGACAGTAAAATTAGTGGCATTGTTACCGATGACGACTCCTTGCCAGCCTTCTGCCTCGGCCAGAGCAATTGCTTCTGCCAGCCCCTTGCCTATCCCCTCACCTATGGAATTGCTCTTGCTGGTAAATTCAAGACACATCACACCGTCTCCGATGTCATGGACAGTACATTCGCTGTTCTTCAGGACTGGAGAATACTGTCTATAGCTATCCAGTATGATGGTGCCTTCAGTTCCTGGTACTACTTCATAGGTTTTAGAAGCTAAGTTGTAGTACTTCTTTTTTCCATTCTCCAGTTTGTAAAAACTCTCATTACCAGCTGCGGCCATATTCTCAACCCATTCGGCTATGGGTAATTCATACTTTCTAGCTAATTCCATTCCTTTCTTCAGACCTATCAGATCCCAGTACTCGAACGGTCCATAACCCCACATGTACCCTGCTCGCATCGCATCATCCACGCTATAGTATTCATCTGAAATTTCAGGTACTTTTTCTGCAGCGTAGGAAAACAGAAAAGCAAAATATTCCTCTAAAAATTTGTTTTCACGCTCACTGCCATCCACAAGATGATTAAGTCGCTTATCCATCAGTTCGATGCTTTTGGCGCTAGTCACTGCTGCAAGCTTTGGTCTGACGGATGGCTCGTATTTAAGGGTATCGAGATTCAGAGCATTGATGATACGTCTCCCTTTGTCATCCTTTTTACTGGTCTTCTCATAGAATCCTTTCCTGGTCTTGTCCCCATGGAATTTATTCTCCAGCAGGAACTCCATACTTTTAGGTGTAGGTTGCTTCGAAAATCGAATCGTTGCCTCATCCTTAACATTTTCCATTACGAAACGTGTCACTTTATCCCCCGTATCTATACCTACGAGATCCTGTAATCTGAAATGGCCAGTCTTAGGACGACCGATTAGACTACCCACCAAGGCATCTACTTCTTCGATTTTCATTTTGTGCTTAGTGGTGAGTTCCATCATCTTGCCTCCAGAAAGCACGCCTATTCTATTGCCTATGAATGCTGGTGTATCCTTACACAATACTGTTTTCTTTCCGAGCATCGTAGAACCAAAATGCATCATGAAATCTATGACTTCAGGCAAGGTCTCTGTTTGAGGAATTACCTCAAAGAGGGGCATGTAACGGGCTGGATTGAAAAAATGAGTCCCACAAAAATGTTTCTTGAAGTCAGCTGATCTACCCTCCGATAATAAGTTGATAGGTATGCTGGAAGTATTAGAGCTGACTATGGAGCCAGGCTTTCTCAGTTCATCTACTTTTTCAAATATTTGTTTCTTGATGTCTAGCCTTTCTATGACCACCTCAATGATCCAATCGGCTTCCGCAATCTTGGACATGTCATCGTCGAAATTACCAGTCTCTATACGTTGGGCAAACTTTTTACTGTACAAAGCAGCTGGCTTGGATTTCAATGCGGCCTTGAGCGCTCCATTCACTATACTATTTCTGATGACAGGATTTGCGGCATCCTTCTCACTGAGATCAAAAGGAACAATATCCAACATCACTACATCCAATCCAATATTGGCTAAATGTGCTGCAATACCAGAGCCCATGACACCTGAACCTAGGACTGCTACTTTCTGAATACGATATTTCATAGAAGAATTTGATTAATTATAAGCACAACGTTCAGCAAGTCAAAAATAAAAAACTGTACTTTGAGTAAAGATTATAAAAATACACAATATGAAGCTTTAAAGTGATGAAAAGTCGTAGTAATTGTTGTAACCTCTCACTCTGCTTTATAAATAACAGAAATGAAATATGATTGTTTGATAATAGAAGGAGGAGGCTTTAAAACAGCCTTTACTGCTGGCGTGATGGATGCCTTCATAACGGCTGACTTCAGACCATTCAAGAAAATCATAGGAATCTCAGGTGGTTCTGTCGCCTTATCCTACTATATGAGCGGTCAGTACCGTTATTGTATCAATGCAATGAGATATCTGGCTAAAGATGAGCAATTTGCAAATTACAAGAGGGCATTTTCGGAAAAAGGATATTTGGATATAGAGTACATAGCGACAGTGGCATCTCAGAAAGTACCCTTGGACTTGAAACTGGCACTTAAAGAATCTAAGAATATCGAGACCTACATAGTCGCCACAGAAAGATCTGAGTGCAAAGCAACCTACTTGATACCCGATAAGGATACTTGGATACAAGCCGTGATAGCATCCAGCACACTACCCTTTGCAACAAAAGGAATCCACGAATTAGCGGGTAAATCTTATTATGATGGCGGCTGGAGTGATCCCCTACCAGCTAAGTGGGCCTTTTCTCAAGGCTGCGAATCCATACTGATTGTAAGGACGAGACCCGTGGACCTGAGACTGAAGCAAAGCTGGGCAAATTATTTCGGTGCCAAGTATTTCAAGTCGCAACCCAAATTGAGTTTGAATTTTGAAACTTCATTTAATATTTACAACGATTCTGCCGATTATCTTCAGAAGCCACCCAAGGGAGTTCACATAGATCAGATAGCTCCTAAAAATCTACTAAAAAGTGGAACCTACATGTATTCCAAGAAAACACTTATGTTGGATTACAGATATGGATTGGATAAAGGCATTAACTTTCTTAATAAATTGAAAAAATGAAATATTTACTTAGCTCTTCATTGCTCCTTATAACTAGTTTATTGCTAGGACAATCTCCCATAGGCCTATGGAAAACCATAGATGATACGGATGGTGTCGAGAAATCATACATAGAAATACACGATATAGATGGAAAGCTGTATGCGACAGTCCGAGAATTATTACCGGCTGCTGATCTTACCCATTGTAATAAATGTAAAGGAAACAAAAAATATGCGCCCATAATCGGTATGACCCTGATGAGAGGCATGGAACCAGACGGTGACGAATGGTCCGGTGGTCACATACTGGATCCAGCATCTGGAAAAGAATACAAATGTATAATTGCCCTGGAAGATGAAAACAAACTAAAAGTCAGAGGATATGTAGGAGCACCTTTCCTAGGTAGAACTCAATACTGGTTCAGAAAATAATCCAATAAGTCATCAATTATCCAGTATATCAGTCCTGCAGAAATGAGGCATACTTTTTAAAAACATAAACTGACACGACAACCAATAATGGGTGTATATCAGGTCAACATCTAATAGTCCAAACCTTATGTACAATAAATTATTAGCGCCACTGGATCTTGGGTTCACTACTCTGAAAAATAGAGTCTTGATGGGATCCATGCACACGATGCTCGAGGAGATTCCTGGTGGAAATATAATGGCTGCAGAATTCTATGCCGAGAGAGCCAGGGGGCAAGTCGGTCTGATGGTTACAGGAGGAATAGCGCCAAATATGGAAGGCGTCGTAGCAGATGGTGGCGCGGCGATGATGACACAGGAAGATGTTGAACATCACAAGGTCATCACGGAGGCTGTGCATGCGGCAGACGGAAAGATATGCATGCAAATCCTTCATACCGGTAGATATGCCTACTCCAAAAAACTCGTTGCGCCTTCTGCTATACAAGCGCCCATCAATATGTTCACACCAAGGGCATTGAGCACAGAAGACGTAGACCAGACTATTATCGACTATGTCAATTGCGCAACTTTGGCTCAGCAAGCTGGATATGACGGTGTAGAAGTCATGGGTTCTGAGGGATACTTGATCAATCAATTCATCGTCACCAGAACCAATAAGCGAAATGATGAGTGGGGCGGCAGTTATGAGAACAGAATTAAATTTCCAATAGAAATAATAAAAAGAACCAGAGCTGCGGTCGGAGAAAAATTTATAATCATCTATCGCTTATCCATGTTGGATCTGGTGGAAGAAGGTAGCAGCTGGGAAGAAGTGGTGCAACTGGCGAAGGAAATAGAAAAAGCTGGCGCAACCCTTATCAATACTGGTATAGGCTGGCATGAAGCCCGTGTGCCCACTATCGGATCTGTAGTCCCTAGAGGTGGATTTGCCTGGGTGACCAAGAAGCTTATGGGAGAAGTCAATATCCCACTGATCGCTACTAATAGGATCAATACGCCAGAGATAGCCGAGCAAGTCTTGCAAGAAGGCTGTTCTGACATGGTCTCCATGGCCAGACCCTTTCTGGCAGACTCACAATTTGTAGCCAAAGCGATGGCTAATAGATCTGAAGAGATCAATACTTGCATCGCTTGTAATCAGGCTTGCCTCGATCACACCTTCACGATGCAGCGGTGCTCATGCATAGTCAACCCCAGAGCATGTTACGAGACAGAACTCAATTACCTCCCCACCCAAGTGCAAAAGAATATTGCCGTCGTGGGTGGCGGTCCAGCTGGTCTGGCGGCTGCAAGCATTGCGGCTGAGAGGGGGCATAATGTTTCTTTGTTTGAAAAAAGTGATCGTCTCGGTGGTCAATTCAATATGGCTAAGATTATTCCGGGAAAGGAAGATTATGCAGAGACCATAAGGTATTACAGCACCATGCTCAAGAAATATGAAGTCAATGTATTCCTCAACAATCCTGTGAATGCTGGTATGCTAAACGCAGCTGATTTTGATGAAATCATTTTGGCTACAGGAGTAACGCCTAGAGTTGTGGAATTTGAGGGAATGGATCACCCGAAGGTTTTGAATTATAAAGAAGTGCTGTGGGATGAAAAAAGCGTAGGTGAGAGTGTGGCCATTGTAGGAGCGGGAGGCATAGGTTTTGATATGGCGGAATATCTGGCACATGACCAGGAGCAGCAGGTCGATACCCAAGCTTATATGAAAGAATGGGGCGTGGATATGGATTACAAGTCGAGAGGTGCCACTGCCATACCTGTCAATAGTCCATCGCCAAGAGAAATACACTTACTCAAAAGATCGACTGGCAAACATGGAAAGAACCTGGGTAAGACCACTGGTTGGATACATAGAGCGAGCCTGAAAAAGAAAAATGTCCAGCACCACTCGCAATGTGAATATCTTTCAGTTACAGATGCCGGTTTCAAAGTGAAAATAAATGGTGAAGAAAAATTACTCGAAGTAGACAATGTTATTATCTGTGCGGGACAAGTAGTCAATGAGCATATAAGTGCTGGGTTATCCATAGCACCAGAACACATACACATAATAGGAGGAGCCAAAAATGCTAAAGGCTTAGATGCTAAGAGAGCAATAAAAGAGGCGGCGCTGCTGGCTAGTGAGTTGTAAAAAATCAGTGGCTCTACGCATTACAAATATGTTATTTTCTCAGTGTCTTTTCAATATATTGACAGACTGCAACAATTTCTGTTTCAGAAAGAACATCTCTATAAGGTGTCATTAGGCCTTTTCCATAATATACTTGAGCCACACTTTCTTGCAAGGGTAGTTTGGACTTGGTCAGGTCTTTGGCACCATTTATCATCATATTACCTTTTAATCCATGACAGATGGCACAGTTCATTTTGAACAACTTAGCACCGTCAGCCTTGGACAGGTCAGAAGTTGATATTGAAGAAATAATTGATTTGGCTTTGGCAATCTGAGCAGGCGTCATACTGGCAGTCTTACTGTCAGATTTTTTGGATGAGGAATTCGTTGAATTTTTATTCCCAGCTTTATTGGTATTGACTTTATTGACAAGCTTTACAGTATTCTTTGGTGATCTGGGTTTTTCTCCTGCACATGCAACCAACCCTATCATTATCATTATAAAAGCTATTTGTCTCATTGTGCTCAGTTCTGAAGGACTACTTCATTAATTAATAAGCTCAAGATATAAATCATAGCAGATTATTGGGCACTTACTTTGTTAATAATCAAATCGGTGCAAAGCTTACTATTATTCAGCAGATCTCAACATTGATTCGTTACACTGCTGAGCCTTACCTACTAAATGCCACTTAGTGGAGCAATACGATCTTACCTATTTGGTTTCCAGTTCTAAGCGCATCCAAGGCTTCTATTGCCGTATCAAGCGTATACTCAGCGTTTATTTGTGGTCTTATCCTGTGTTGTTCCATAAATGCAATCATAGCCATAAACTCCCTTGGGCTACCCATCGCTGTACCTATGAACTGGATATGCCTCAGGAAAAACTTGCTGATGCTGATGGTTGTTTTGGGTGATCCCGTGGAACCATAGGCCACTATTCGTCCCCCATAATTCATGAATTTGAAATAATTATCCAAAACAGGCACTGGTGAACTATCCAAAACGATATCGATCCCTCCTGATAAATCTTTCAGCTTAAGATGCCATTCTGAGTCTTTATAATTTACACCTCCTGTAGCGCCAAGCATAATGGCCTTTGCAATTTTGTCAGGACTGGAACTTGTTACATAGATCTCGGCGCCAAATGCCTTGCACAAGCCTAGCCCAGCCTGAGCCACACCTCCACCGATTCCGGTAATAAGTACCTTACTACCCTGCCTGATGCCCCCATGACGTACCAATGCCCTCCAAGCAGTCAAGCCTGCTACAGGTACTGCTGCAGCTTCCGCCCACGAGAGGTAAGCAGGTTTAGTTATCAAATGAGACACTGGTACGCTGATATACTCACTTAGTGTGCCAGGATCAGGCATTCCCATAACCCTGAAGGACTTATTAGGCGCCTGTTCGCTTTCTCCCCAATCGTAGCCAGGATAGATTATGACTTCTCGGCCTAGCCATTCAGCATCCAACCCGGTGCCCAACTCATGTACAACCCCTGCCCCATCAGCACCCAATATGCAAGGTAAAGTCATGCCTGGATAGAGCCCCTTCTGGATCCACAGCTCTCGGTGGTTGAGTGCAGAGGCTTTGATGTCAATTATCACTTCTCCAGCTGCCGGAGTGGGTTTGTCAGTCTCAGAGAGCTTCAATGTCTTATCTGCATTTAGAATTAATGCCTTCATATATTTCCTATCATATTTAGTGAAAATATTTCTCGTGAGTGACCTCCAATATTAAATCCAGTGAGATACAACTCAATTGGTTTCAAAAGTATACAAGAGTAGCCAAAACTAAAAGACTGCTATGATTAACAATCCAAATTCTTGCTTGCTCTATCTGAAGCTACATCAGCAAATCAGTATTGCTTCTATGTGATCTGATAATGAAATGGCTAGTGGGCAGGCTATAATACTATCCAGATGTTGCAGGCCATAAGGTTTAAGAGTAGAGGGCATTAGGCTAGAGACTGTGCTAGGAGAAATAATTAGATCCGAAGATTCAGGTACGGGGTATTTACATCAAGGTGCAGAAGGCTTGCAACCAGGAAACAAGACTGAATTTAGATTAGAGTGGTAACGTAGCTGTATTAGTAACGGCTACTCAAAAACCAAGTTTCTGAGCACCTTCACGACTTTGAAACGACTGTTATCGTCATTGCTCTGAAATGAAACCATTTTCTCCTCTATGTTTACTCTTACATTTGAAACATTAGCTATGCTGTTAAGCTCTTCAAGAATCTTAGAAGCACAATTGTCAGTCCTAATGTTTTCCAGCCTAGTGAATGAGTTCATAATAATATAGAGTTGTAAATTTTCCCTGAAAGATAGCTAGCCAGCTAACCATACACAGTACTTAGACTCTAAATTTCGTATAAAGTCATCTTTTCCCTGTAGACAAAAAGGTATATTATCTATATCAAATAAGTGATATGGCAGGACAACTTCTTGGATGGTAAAAAATTAAAGGGTCATCAAATAACTATACGAAGATGATGACGCTAAGCACACTTCATTGGCAGGAAGTAATAAATACTTATGCGTACTTAGACTTTTTGGCCTCTTTCTTTTCTGCTCTCTTTTCTTTTGCTGTTTTAGCAGGTTCTTTCTTAGTGTTTTTCTGTGAATTCTTGCCTTTCGCCATGATTACAACTTTAGTTTATTTATTATAAGATAACAGCGCTACTCTTGAATGAGCTGTTATATGCTAGTTACAAAAGTATGTTATTATAACATAATTGGTATTGTTCAACTACGATACCAGATTGTCTTAAGTAAGTTTGTTGTGGAGAGATATAGTGAATATAATTTGTGCTGAATTATTACGTTGTCTTAGAATGATATTTAAGTCTAATATAAAGATCAAGGCTATCGCTCCTGACGATTACCATTAAAACAAGTTTAAAAATCGATTCGGTCGCTTTACTTATTAATACTAATGTGTTAATTCTGACATATTATTAGCTTTTAAATTACAAAGTGTAAACTACCTAGCATTATTTAGAGGTATAATCATTTAGAGCTGTAGATCAACAGTCATAGCTGTAAATCTTTTTTTCACAACTATCAAATCCCAAAAACGATGAGCACCCTGCAAGCGCTAGGCATGCCTATGGTATGTATCTTAATGTTCTTTAGTTCTTTAAATCTTTTTTCAAATAATCTTGACTATTGTAATTCATGTCCTGGTGTACAGGATTATGATGCATTAATGGAATTTTACTTTGAATCTGGTGGAGACGTCACCTGGTCAGGATGGGGATCTGACTGTAACATTGAAAACTGGCCTGGAATTATAGTGGACCCAATTTCGAGCAGAGTGACAGAAATATCACTGTTTGGGTTTAACCATCAATTATCAGGTAGTATCTCCCCATCTCTTGGCGATTTAACTGAACTAAGGACACTGGAACTTTTTAATCAGTCAGGACTTACAGGGCAAATACCAAGCACTATTGGGAATTTAAGCTCCATTGAAACGATTAAAATTCTCTCTACAAATATTACTGGTAGCATTCCACCTGAAGTAGGTCTTTTGACTAGTTTGGTAGAACTCAGTATTGCTGGTTCAAATATTACTGGTAGTATCCCAACTGAAATAGGTTCTCTATTGAACCTTGAGTTACTTGCTTTAAACAATAATTCTTTAGATGGCATAATACCAGCGGAGATTTACAATCTTGCAAACCTTACCCAGTTGCGATTACATGACAATGAATTGATAGGTGCTATATCTGAGGATATAGGAAATTTATCCTCGCTGGAGTACATCTACTTCTGGAATAATAAATTAACTGGAATAGTGCCGGCTGAAATATGGGCCCTGTCTGACATACGTCAAATTAGTCTACAAAACAATTTACTTTCGGGAGTTCTCGAAATCAATGGAGACATAGCTTTTGAGAATGGTGTGATCAGATTGTTTGATAATAATATAGGAGGTGAACTCCCAGAAGAATTTGGGTTGTCCAATAGTATAACCTTTTTGGATATTAGAAATAATAGACTTGAAGGTTGTATTCCACTGACTTACAATAATCTATGTGGAAAAACCATAGAATTGTCCGGAAATGACTGCCTTTCTCATAGTTCTGATTTTATTATTTTCTGTACTAATAATGTATGTGATTTAGAATCAGGGTTCAGTTGCACTTGTTTCAATGGTATTATGGATGGTGACGAAACGAATATTGATTGTGGTGGTTCTGTTTGTGAAATATGCCCTAACTGCCCAGATGATCAAGATTATGAAGCACTAATGGCAATCTATAATGCCCTAGATGGTCCTAACTGGACGAACAAAAAACCAAATGATTTGCATTCCTGGGAAGCAGGAGCAGCAGGAACTTCTTGCGACATCTGTCAGTGGGAAGGCGTAACCTGTATAGGTGGTAGAGTCTTTAGTCTCAATTTCTATCAGGATATAAATATGACTGGTGTATTGCCAGAAGAAATAGGAGACCTATCTGAGCTGGAGTATATTAATTTCATAGATCAGAACATTACAAGTCCATTGCCATCAACCCTAGCAAACATTCCAGACCTAAAGGGGATAAGTTTGAACAAGAATGACTTGACAGGAAATGTCCCAGCGGTACTTTATGATATAGCTAACTTACATACGCTTAATCTGGGAGATAACCAGCTGAATGGAACGTTACCTTTAGAATTTACTCAGATGCCAAGTCTTGCCAGTCTTTACTTGTATGGCAATGATTTCCATGGTTGCATACCAGAGGAGTATTCCGTTTTCTGTGGAAATGGAGGATTTTGGAGTAATCCATGTTTATCACACTATGGAGGAAGCACCTTCTCTACAGAATTCTGCGATGGAGTAGAATGCAGCTTTGTAAGCAACCTCAATTGTCCTTGTAGTAATGGATTGATGGATGGTCTTGAAGATGGTATGGACTGTGGAGGAGATTGCGCTCCTTGTATACCTTGTGAAGACAAACCTGACTTTCAAGCACTCATAGATCTATATAATAGTACAAATGGCTCAAGTTGGAATGACAATTCTGGCTGGAGTACCTATGCGACGGATGGATTCTGTGATATATGTAACTGGGCAGGTGTTAGCTGTAATCAAGATCGAGTCACTATGATAGATCTAAAGAATAACAATCTTGTTGGGACAATACCTGAGAGTTTCGGAGATTTAACAGAATGTTTCTTTTTGAATTTATCTGATAATCAGATTTCAGGAAGTATTCCATCAAGTATTGGAAATTTGACTAAGATGCAGTCAATGAATCTGAATAAAAATCAGCTTAGTGGATCGATTCCTGCAAGCATAGGAAATCTTTCTTCAATGACTTACTTAGAGTTATCAGAAAATAATTTGACTGGTCCTCTGCCTAGTGAAATATCTGGCCTATCCAGTATCTACACTATGTATATCAATAAGAACTCTTTAGATGGACCGCTGCCATCTAGTATAGGATCACTAAGTAATTTGAGATATCTGTCTCTGAATGAGAATAATATAACTGGAGGTATACCTGTAGAAATAGGTAACTTAAGCGAATTAGTATCAATTAATCTAAACAACAATGATCTGAGTGTTTCAGCCCCCTAAATAGTCGGACGTGATTATGGTATGAAAACTGTAACACTTGGATTATGAAGAAAGAAGAG